>Ga0187893_10003647_pt1 | contig 30696 bp, 30 predicted proteins | sample MA1701074metaG_FD_139574 | JGI IMG/M metagenome (GOLD analysis project Ga0187893, IMG submission 139574) | White microbial mat communities from a basaltic lava cave in the Kipuka Kanohina Cave System on the Island of Hawaii, USA - MA170107-4 metaG ...
AGCGTCTGGAGCATGTAGTCCCGGGCGATCACCTCGCGGGTGAAGTCCACTGCGATGACGCGCGGCATGAGGTGCGCGATCGGGGCGAGGTACGGCACGCTGGCGTACTCGTTGCGCATCAACTCCCGCTCGGAGGAGAACTGGCGGTCGCGCTCCGGGGCGACCCGGAGGATGACCGGGCGGTCCGCGCCGATGTCGACGCGGTATGTGCTGTTGTACATCCCGTAGCCGAGCTCGACGGCCGAGACGACGCGGGCGCGTGGTCCGAACGCCCGCCGGCACATGGCTCGGACCTGCTCAGGGCTCACCGGCTGCTGGAACGCCGTAGGCGCGCGCTCGATCGGACGGAATTCCATGCGACTCCTCATGCTCGTGCGTGCGCAGTCGAGGATTGACATCCTTGCGATTCACGGCTCTGCGACATCTGCTCGCCACGCAACAGACGTTATGCCACGACGCCTACACCCCCCCCCCCACAGGTACGGCGAACCCTCAATCCTCGTGGGACGCCCTCTCGGCGACCCGGCACTTGCCGCCGATCGAAATCGCCGGCAAGCCTGGCCCACACGAGGTCGAGAATCGACGCGAGGTGACAGAAAACCATGGCAAGGGCGGCGGACGGAAATCCCCAGGTAGAGGCACTTATCGGAAGCCGACGAGAAGTGACGGCAGACCAGGTTCACAGTTCTACGACATCTAAGCTTGCGTTTAAACCCGGTCATCGCCGCTCGAGCCAGCAGCACCTGATCACGGTTTGGTCGATGGGATGTATCTGCCCTGTTCATGGCCCCATGATCCGGCCACGCTCACCCCGGCTCGCATCCGGCGAGGGTTTCATCGACCTAGCACCGCCATCGGCATTCCAGCCAATCCACCAAAATTCAGCTAGCGTCGGCCACGGAGGACTCACACATCCGCTGCCTGCCACGTATCCGCCATCAGCCCTCAAAAAGACCGCCCATAGGTTAAACGCAAGCTAAGAGCTCGCGCGGATAGGCGTCCAGCCCTCAGCGCGCGGACAGGCGGACAGATAGGAGCTGCATGGGTCGCACTGCAGCTTTCCTCCATATACGGAGGATTTCTGCAGGTTCAACGCGCACCGCTGAAGCAAGGTTGCAACTTTCCTTCGTATGCGGAGGAAAGCTGCAGTCTCCAGGCCGCACAGCCGGTCCCGGCCTATCCGCGCAACCTCTAAGCCTGAATGCAGCGGTGGCCAGAACGCCGATCGCTCAAAGCCGGTGACCCTGCAACGCGGTGTGTCAGCTCGGTTGCCTATCTGACGGCTCAGCAGCTCATGTCGGCTGGTGCCGTCAGCCCGGATGATAGGAATCGGGTAAACCAGGCGGTGTACGGCCGTCTTGGAGGCCCCACCCCTGCATTGTGCAGAGTTTTGCCGAACTACCGGCATTTCCCTGCACTGTGCAGGGAAATGCCGGCGCACAACCCCGCTTCGAAGGCGGATAACCGGCAAACCGGGCAGCGGATGGCCGATTCTCACGTCAGCCGACACACCCCCGGTCTCCGGTGGCGCGCGCGTGGTGGCGCGCGCGAGCTCATGCGGCTGCCTCGCTTTCGCACGATCTTGGGTCCAGGCGGAGGCTCCACACGGCGAGGTCGGCGACGGTGAGACTCTGTGCCACGGTGGCGGCGATGATCACCGAGCCAGGAGGCTGGGGTGGGGCCAGCAAAGGCCGCCTGCGCAGCCGCCAGCACGACCGCGCAGGCCCGGGGAAGGTCGCGGGACCGCAGTTACGCAGGTCGCGGCGTGAGGGGCCCGCGTTCGTGCTGCACGACATATTCGCCGGGCGGTCGCCAGCCGCGCACGCCGCCGGGTACAGGGAGCGGCCACGGTTCCCGACGCCGATCTGGTCCGTCAGTGAGAGGCCGTCGACGCCTTCCTCGCCGCCGCGCGAGGCGGCGACTTCGACGCGCTTGTCGCGGTGGTCGACCCAGACGTCGTGCCGCGAGCCGACCGCGCGCCCGCGCCGCGCAACCGGCACTCGTCAGTCGTATTCAGCTTCACGATCAGGCGCGGGATGATCGTCGCGATCGATCTCCTCGCCGACCCCGAGCGCCTCCGCCAGCTCGACTTGGCCGTCCTCGACGACTGACGCCCTAGTCCGACTGGGACCTGAGGAAGCGTTCGATCTCTGCGGCGAGGTCCTCGCCTGTAGGTAGCTCGGCGTCGCCTCCACCGAGGTCGTAGTGCTGCTCGAGGGCGTGGACCATGTCCATGGCCTCTTTGTGCTCCGCGAGCGTCGCGTCGACCTGCTCGTGGTGAAGCGTGGCCGCCGCCTCGAGCTCGGTCGTGTCCACCTCGGTCTCGAGCAGCGTGGCGACCGCACGGACGAGCGCGAGCGCCCCCGCGGGGTTCGGCAACGCCGCGAGGTAGTGCGGGACCTCGGCCAAGAGGGCCACCGCGGGGATCGCGGCGTCGGCGAGTGCCCCCTGCAAGATCCTGACCACTCCAGATGGGCCGGCATAGCGAGGGACGCCGGGGAACCCGGCGAGTACCCCATCGACGGTGGTCGCCACGTTCACGGTGCGGCGGACGCGGATCGGCCTTGTGTGCGGCGCCGGCGCGGCGTAGGCGCCGAGGCCGATCATCTGCTCGACACCGGTCTGCTGGCAGATCTCGAGGACCGCGCCGCAGAACGCGCCCCAGCGCATGTCCGGCTCGGCCCCGAACAGGAGCAGCGCGTCGCGCGGGCCGTCGACGGTGGCCGCGAGCAGCTCGATGTCCGGCCACACGATGTGCTGCAGCGTCCCGCCCTCCACGACCACGTTCGGGCGGCGCGAGCGAAAGTCGATCAGCTCATCCGGATCGAACGTCGCGCTGACCTCGGGTTTCCAAGAGAGCCGCAGGAACGTTGCCGCCGTCGCGGCGCCGCCGCCCGCGTCCACGAACCCCTCGAGCGCCGTCAGCAACCATGGCCGCCGCAGCTGCGGCGGCTCGCCCTGCCAACGGACCAACCGACCCATGAGCACAAGCATACGCAGGAACTCAGCTGAGCACGGTCTCATAGAGGGCGACGAGGTGGTGGATGTTGCGCTCGACGGTGAGGCTGGACCGCAGCTCGGCGGCGCGGCGGCGGAGGGCGGGGACGTCGAGGGTGTCGAGCTGGGCGGCCAGGTCCTCGACGCCGTCCAGGGACACGCCGGCGCCGTGGTCGCGGACGAAGCGGTCGAGTGCCCGGTGCTGGCGGAAGGTGAGGACGGGCAGGCCGCACGCGAGGTACTCGTACAGCTTGTTCGGCAGCACCGTGTCGAGGTGCGCGCCGTTGCGCGTGGCGTTGAACCCCGCCCAACCGAAGTCGTACCGGGGAAGCGCCGCGAGCAGCGCGTGGGGGTCGAGGCGCTCGTGGAGGCGAACCCCGGCCAGCGCTTGGTAGCCCGGCGCGGGCCTGGCGGGGTAGACGTGGAGCGCCACTCCCCCGCCGGAGATCCGCGAGAAGATGTCACGCAGGTCGTAGTGGCCGCCGTCGCTGAACAGCGTGCCCTGGTAGACGACCCGCCACGGACCCGAGCGTGGCCGGGAAGGCGGGGGCAGCTCGGGGGGCAGGCTGGCGCCGACCGCGTAGTTGCCGAACACGAGCGTGTGCGCCGGGGGGTGGTAGCGGGCGGCGATCTCGCCGAGCAGCTCGTCGGAGACGGTGACCAAGGCGGCGCTGCGCTCGATCGCCTCGCGCTCCAGCGCCAGCGGGTCCAAGGGCTCGGGGAACCCATCCCGGTACGGCGTCTCGCGCAGGCTCTGGAAGTCGTGGACGTCGTGGATGATCGGGACCCGCTCGCCCAGCACCCGGGATGCGACCACGGTGAGCTCGTCGGGCAGGTTGTGGCTGTGGATGAGGTCGGGGCGGAAGGCGTCCACGGCCTCGCGGAGCGGATCGCCAGGGTCGTCGCCCAGCTGCCACCAGCGGTCGAACAGCTCGTCTCCCGCCCCGTAGAGGCCCGACAGCGTCCGCCCGCGGCACGCGAAGCCGAGCCTCAGCCCGGGCATGGCCGCCCGCAGCCCGGCGGCGTACTTCAGCGTGCGCATACAGGGAAGCTGCTGAAGGAACAGAACCCGCACGTCACGAGCGCTTGCGGACGACCCGGGCGGGGTTGCCGACGGCGACGGCGTCGTCGTCGAGGTCCTTGACGACGACGCTGCCCGCGCCGACTACGCAGCCGTTCCCGATACGGACGCCGGGGAGGATGCAGACGCCCATGCCGATCCAGCAGTCCTCGCCGATCTCGACGGGCGCGGGGTTCCAGCCCTGCTCGTGGATGGGGCGGTCCACGCCCATCTCGTGGTTGGCGGTGTGGATCATCGTGCCCGGCCCGACGATCGAGTGGTCACCGATCCGCAGGCCCCCGTACCCGTTCACGTAGCACCCGTAGTTGAACCCGACGTGGTCGCCCAGCTCGATGTGCTCGCCGTTCAGCCAGACGATCAGGTCGAGGTAGAAGCATCCCTCACCGACCCGCTTCGCGTCCGCCGGCCGGAAGGGGATGACTCGCTTGCTCCGCTCGTTGATCAGCACTCCGCCTCCCTCTGCTCGGCAAGGCAATTACTCGGGAGCATAGGACCAGTCGGCCTGCTTGCGCCGGTAGCCCAGGTCGTAGGCGACCTCACCGGTCGCGGGGTCGAGGTCGACGATCTTGGGGACCTCTACGGCGACGCTGGGGTCCGAGGCGACGCCGAGGTGGGCGCGGAACTCGTCCTCGAACCGCTCCAGCGCGCTGGCGACCGTCAGGGCCGCGCCGACCGGCAGGTAGCACCGGTTGCCGTCGGTGACGGTGGTGCAGCGCTTGCGGATCTCCTCGAGGTCGGTGTCGTCGCCCTTGCCCCGGACGATCCGGTCGAGCCGCTCGCAGATCTCGGTCGCGCCGAGCTTGCAGGCGAGGCACTGCCCGCAGGACTCGATCGCGAGGAACCGGGCGAGCGTCCAGGTGACCTGGACGATGTCGCGGTGCCGCCCGTACACCATGAACCCACCACTGCCGAGCCCCAACCCGGCCTCGCGGAACGAGTCGAAGTCCATCGGCAGGTCGAGCAGCTCGGGCGTGATCACCGGGTTGGACGTGCCGCTGAAGATCGCCTTGACCTCCGTGGCCCCCGCGATGTCACAGATCAGCGTCCGCATCGAGGTTCCCAGTGGCAGCTCGTAGACCCCCGCGTTCGTGACGTCCCCGACCACGGTGAACAGCATCGTCCCCGGCGCCTCCTGCGTCCCCACGCCGCGCCACTCGTCTACCGAGGTGGCGAACATGCTCGCCACGTGCGCGCAGGTCTCGACGTTGTTCGCGGCGGTGGGGTTGGGCGAGGCCATGGTCGCGAACAGCCCCTGCTGGTAGGGCGGCAGGATCCGCGGCATCGGGAGCTTGCCTTCGATCACCTCGAGCATCGCCTTCTCTTCCCCGAACAGGTACTCGTCCGGCCCGGCCACGACCTGGACCAGGTCGATGCCCTCCCACCCGGCGATCTCCGCGCCTTCGATCGCCTCCGCGAGCCGCTGCCGCTCGCGCGTGAACCGCTCCTTCACGCAGATATACGCGCCGCGCGCGCCGGTGGCGTACGCGGCGATCAGCACGCCCTCAAGGACGAGGTACGGGGTGCGGGTAAGGAGAGTCCGGTCCTTGAACGTCCCGGGCTCGCCCTCGGCGCCGTTGCAGACGAAGTAGGTGGGCATCTGACCAGCCGCGGCCTCGCGCACGGACGACCACTTCGCCCCGGTCGGGAAGCCCGCCCCTCCGCGCCCGCGCAGCCCCGACCGGCTGACCTCGGCGATCACGGCCTCGGGCGCCATGGACGCCGCGCGACGCAGGCCCTCGCCGCCGCCCGCTACGACGTACTCCTCGAACGTGGGAACCGGCGCTTCAGGCAAGATCATCGGTGCTCCTGTCGACAACGACGGCGATGCGCGCCTCGCGAGCGGCCAGCGGGATGCCGCCGGCCACGAGGTCACCTTCCCCGGCGTGTACGCTGCTGAAGCGCACCTTGAAGCGGCCGGCCAGGGGAAGGCGGGTCGGGACGCCGGCGCAGTTGGCGGCGACGACGACACGGCCGCGCCGGTACGCGATGACGGGCCCGTCCCGGGTGAGCCACTCGACGGGCCCCAGGCCACCCAACCACTGATGCCTGGCCTGGATGAGCGTGCGGTACCGGTGCAGGACCGAACCGTCGTCGGCACGCTGGCGCTCGACCGTGTCCGCGGGGGTGCGGCCCCCGAGCGGCAGCCAGGCGCGGTCGGCGGTCGTGAACCCGAGGCCAGGGCGGGTGGCCCACGGCATCGGTGTGCGGGCGACGTCCCGGCCAACCATGTCGATGACCTGGTCGGCGGGCACGGCGCCGTTCGCCAGGCCCAGCTCCTCGCCTTGGTAGAGGAACGCGACCCCCGGCAGGCCGAACTGCAGCGTGGACAGCGCGAGCGCGCGTTCCTGCCCGAGCCTGCCCCCGCCGAAGCGCGACACCGCTCGCGGGCGATCGTGGCTTCCCGTCACCCAGGCCACGCTGCCTGGCGCGAGGGACGCGCCTTCCCGGAGCACCGCGCGGAGCCGGTCGGCGTCCCAGGGTACATGCAGTGGGGGGAACCAGAAGGCGAGGTCGAGCCCGTCGCCCTCGACGTAGCGGGACAGGCGCTCGGCCTCGAACAGGTACACCTCGCCAACCAGCAGGCCCCGGTACGGAGCCACCACGCGCCGCCAACGCCGGTACACGTCGAGCACCTCCGGCTGATCCTGGTCGTACCGGTGCTCGAGGGCTCGCCACGACGCCGCCGCGGTCGCGTCGTGATCGGGATCGGCGCCCGTCAGAGGGTTGTCCGGCAGGTCCGGGTGCTTCGCGAGCCCATGCGCGACGTCGATACGGAAGCCGTCGACCCCGCGGTCGAGCCAGAACCGGATGATCCGGTCGAACTCGTCCGCCACCTTCGGGTTGGCCCAGTTGAGGTCCGGCTGCTCGGGGAGGAACGAGTGCAGCCAGTACTGGCCGCTGGCCTCGTCGAGCGTCCACGCCGGCCCGCCGAACACGCTGGCCCAGTTGTTCGGCCGCCCACCGCCAGGCCGGGGGTCCCGCCATGTGTAGTAGTCGCGGTACGGGCTGGCCCGCGACGACCGAGCCTCGGCGAACCACGGGTGCTCGGAGGACGAGTGGTTGGGGACGAGGTCGATGATCAGCCGCATACCCAGCTCGTGGGCGCGCGTGGCGATCCGGTCGAGGTCCGCGAGGGTGCCGAACTCCTCGCCGACGCCGGTGTAGTCGGCCACGTCGTACCCGTTGTCCCGCATCGGTGACGGGTAGAACGGCGTGACCCAGACCAGGTCGACCCCCAGCCAGGCGAGATAGTCGAGCCGGTGCAGGACTCCCCGCAGGTCGCCGACGCCGTCACCGTCGCTGTCGGCGAAAGAGCGCAGGTAGATCTCGTAGCCGACCGAGCGCTCCCACCAGCGAGACGTCAGCGCCCCTCCCCCGCCATGACGGCGTCCTCGGCCCAGACGACGAGGCCGGTGTCGGCCGCTGGCCACGCCCAACGCAGGTTCAGCGCCAGGAACGTGCGAAGCGCCTCGACCAATGTGACTCTCCTGCGTCCCCGGACGGTCCGGCACCAATGCCGTCCGCGACTCTAGCCACCACCCGGCCTGGCGCCTACCCGTCGGAAGGACGGCACGCTCCGGGCCTGACACGCGTGGACAGAACGCCCGTCTTGTGGTTACCACTCGTCTGTAGCTATTGTCATAGATTGTGTTGAACGACCAGCGCGTGAGAAGGGCGGTGGGCGCGGATGCCCCGGCTACGCTTCAGGGTGCACGCCGTGCTGCAGATGGAACAGCGAGGATGACGAGATAATCGTCGAGACTGCCTACCAGCCTGATCCGGCATTGTGGGAACCTGGTTTTCGAACTCGGAAGAAGGGTGCGCGATGAAGTGCGTGGTCTGCCGCCATGGTGTGACCCGCGCGGGAGTCACGACCGTCGCGTTTCACGAAGGACGCTGGACGCTTGTCGTCAACGAGGTTCCTGCGGAGGTCTGCGAGAACTGTGGCGAAGCGTACATCGCTGAGGAAGTAACGAGCCGCCTGTTAGAGATGGCCAACGAGGCTCGTCGCACCAAGGTACAGGTGCTCGTGCGGGACTACGACCCGGTCGCTGCCTGACCGACGCCGTCGGGCTCATCAACGAGACGTCAGCGCCCCTCCCCCGCCATGACGGCGTCCTCGGCCCAGACGACGAGGCCGGTGTCGGCCCAGGACATCAGGTCGTCGTGGTGGGGCACGACCCGCAATGTCAGGCCGTACTCCCCCGCTGCCACCAGGTCGAAGCTGCCGCGGTAGCGGTAGACGCCATCGGCCGGGTCGACGGGCGGCGCCTCGCCGTCCAGGGTCAGGGGCGTGATGCCGGGCTCGACGATCTGCCCGTCGCCGCGCACCAGCCCGTGCAAGAGCTCGACCTGCACGTCATCGGGGCGCAGCGCGCCAAGGCGCACGGTCACGGCCAGCTCACGGCGATCGCCGATCTCGGCCGCGCCGTCCTCGCCGCCGACCCGCAACACCCGCACGCCGCCCCAGCAGGCGGCCAGCCTGGCCCGCCAGGTCGCGAGCGCGCGAGCCCGGCGGTGGCTGTCGTCGGCGAGGCGGCGGGCTCGGCAGGCGATGGGGTTGTACAGCTCGACGACGTACTCGCTGACCATGCGGGCCGCGAGCATCCTCGGCCCCAATGTGGCGATCGATCGCCGCACGCGCGTGAGCCAGCGGCGCGGCAGCGGCCCTTCGGCGCGGTCGTAGAACATCGGCAGGACCGTACGCTCCAGCAGGTCGAACAGGGCCTGCGCGTCGGCCGCGTCCTGCTGGCCGACGTCGCCGCGGTCGTCGGTCCCACCGAAGGCAAAGCCGTTCTCGCCGTCGTACATCTCGTCCCACCAGCCGTCCAGCGTCGAGCAGTGCAAGCCGCCGTTCAACACCGCCTTCTCGCCCGAGGTGCCGGATGCCTCGTGTGGCCGGCGTGGGTTGTTCAACCACAGATCGGCCCCCTGCACGAGCACCCGTGCGAGCTCCATGTCGTAGTCCTCGACGAACACGATGCGGGTGCGGAGCTCAGGATCGGCGCTGTAGTGCACGAGGTCGCGGATGATGCCCTTCCCGATCTCGTCTCTGGGGTGCGCCTTGCCCGCGAACACGAACTGGATGGGCCGGTCGGTCGACGTGAGCAGCGCGCGTAGCCGCTCCGGCTGGCGAAGCAGCAGCGACCCGCGCTTGTACTCGGCGAACCGGCGCGCGAAGCCGATCGTCAAGACGTCGGGATCGAAGATCTCCTCGGTCCAGGCCAAGGACGACGCGGGCTCCCCACGCCGCTCGTGCTGCACCCTGACCACGCTGCGGACACGCTGGATCATGCGCTCACGGGCGCGCCCGCGCGCCCGCCACAGCACGTCGTCGCCGATCTCGTTCGCGCGGCCCCAGGCGTCGGCGTTGTGCATCCAGTCGGGCGCCAGGTAGCGCGTATAGACCGCCGCCATCTCCGGGCCGACCCAGGTGCTGGCGTGGACCCCGTTCGTGATCGAGGTGATCGGCACCTCTGCCTCGTCGATCCCCGACCACAGGCCCGAGAACATCCTTCGCGATACCTGCCCGTGAAGCAGGGACACACCGTTCGCGGCGGCGGACAGGCGCAGTCCCATCACCGCCATGTTGAAGTCGCTCCACGCGTGCGCGCCATCGGGTTGGCCGACCGCCATCAGGCGGTCCATCGAGATCCCGCAGTCGCGCGCGAACCCCCCGAAGTAGCGCTCGATCAGCGGCCGGGCGAACACGTCGATACCCGCCGGCACCGGCGTATGCGTCGTGAAGAGGCAGGCCGCTCTCGCTGTCTCGATCGCCTCCTCGAAGCCCATTCCCTCGTCCACCACCAGGCGGCGGATGCGCTCCAGCTGCATGAAGCCCGCGTGGCCCTCGTTCATGTGGAAGATCTCTGGCGGCTGACCCACCGCCCCCAGGCCACGGGCGACATCGAGCGCGCGGACACCGGCGATCCCGAGCACGATCTCTTGGCGCAGCCGGTGCTCGACGTCACCTCCGTACAGCGTGTCCGTGATGGACCGGTCCTCGGGCGCGTTCTGCGGGTGGTCAGAGTCCAGCAGCAACAGCGGGATCCGACCGACCTGCGCGCGCCAGATCTGGCACGCGACGGTCCGGTCGGCCATCTGGACCTCTACGGCGGCGGGGGCACCGTCGGTCTCCAGTCGCTCGAGGGGCAGCGAGTAAGGGTTAAGGTCCGGGTACCGCTCCCGCTGCCAGCCGTTCGCGTCCAAGAACTGCCGGAAATAGCCCTTGCGGTAGAGCAACCCGACACCCGTCACGTGCAGGCCCAGATCGCTCGCGGCCTTCAGATGGTCGCCCGCGAGCACCCCCAAGCCGCCTGAGTAGGTCTGCATCGCGTGCGTGAGGCCAAACTCGGGCGAGAAGTACGCGATCCGGGGCGGCAGCTGCGCCTGCCGCTGCGCCCACCGGTTGCTCGCCAGGTAGCGCATCAGGTCGTTATAGACCGCGCCCATCTCGTCCATGAACGCCGCGTCCTGGATCAACGCGCGCACCCGAGCCGGGCTCAGCCGGCCGAGCAAGGCGACCGGGTTCTGCCCGACATCCTCCCACGTCCCGGGCTCGACCCAGCGGAACAGCTCACGCGTCGGCACGTGCCACGCCCAGCGCAGGTTCAGCGCCAGATCGGACAGCGGCTGCAGCTCGGCCGGTAGAGACGGCCGGACACGAAATGTACGAAGCGCCTTGACCAATTGAGACTCTCCCCGTCCGCGAGACGGTCGGGCTCAGCCGCCCACCTATGACTGTAGCCAAAACGGCGGCCGGCGGCTCACTTAAAGCGGACTTGAAGTCGCATGCCCGCTGCGGCTACGTTCGTGGCTCATGGAGCTAACGATCGGGGGGTTGAGCGAGCGGACCGGGGTCGCGCCCTCCGCCCTGCGGTTCTACGAGACCCGAGGCCTCATCCACGCCACCCGCTCGTCTGGCGGGCAGCGGCGATACGCCCGGGCGACCATCCGGCGCGTGTCGTTCATCCGCGTCGCGCAGCAGGTCGGCCTGCGTCTCGACGAGATCCGCGAGGCCCTCGCGTCGTTGCCCGAGCAGCGCACGCCCGACCACGAGGACTGGGAACGCCTCTCCTCCTCGTGGCGCCCACGCATCGACGCGCAGATCGCCCTCCTCGAACGGCTGCGTGACCGCCTCGACGGGTGCATCGGCTGCGGCTGCCTGTCACTGCGGTCCTGCCAGATGCTCAACCCTGGCGACCAAGCCGCTGCGCGGGGCCCGGGCCCACGGTTCCTTCTAGAGGACGATCCGGGCTGACGCCTATGGTCGGCGAGACTTGGTACCAGCACGACCGGCCACCTTCGCGAAAAGCTCCTTGGCCTTGCGCTGGTTCTCCGGCTTGCTCGCCTCACGGCGAGCGACCTCGATCGCCTTCATCACCAGGCCAGTCTTAAGGGCTCCCTTGAGCAATCCCATGTTCGCTCCTCACTCAACCTCTGCTGTCGGTATCACCAGTATTGCCCGATGCCGCGGCGTTAACCCTGGCCGAGCCACGCGCCGTCAAAGGCCCTAATGCTCGATACCATCGTTGTCCAGGCGAAATCGCTGATCGACGAGATGAGCCATGGGGCGACCTGAGCGTCCGATTGATCCAGAGGAAGGTCCGCTGCAGCGTTTCGCGGTGGAGTTGCGGCAGCTGCGGCAGCAAGCGGGTGGTCCGAGCTACCGGCAGCTGGCCAAGCGTGCCTGCTACTCGGTTACGGCGCTGTCGGAGGCGGCCGGTGGTGAGCGCTTCCCGACGCTCGACGTGACCCTTGCCTACGTGAAGGCGTGTGACGGGGACGTCCCGACATGGGAGGCGCGCTGGCGGGAGGTCGCGGCGGAGCTCGCCGCGCCGAACGGGGCATCCGCGCAGGCGGAGCTTGCCACGGAGGTCGGGGATGCGCCGTACCTGGGATTGGACGCCTTCCAGCCTGAGGACGCCGATCGCTTCTTCGGCCGGAAGGACGACATCGCGCGGGTGGTCGGCAAGCTGGCGGACAGCCGGTTCCTCGCGGTGTTGGGCCCTTCAGGTTGTGGAAAGAGCTCGCTGGTCCGTGCGGGGGTGGTGCCGGCGCTGGCACGCGGCGCCGTGGTCGGCAGCGATTCGTGGACCCCGCGCATCATCACTCCGACATCTCGGCCGTTGAGCGTCTTGTCCGCGGTGTTGGGGCGGCTCGTGCCCGGCGAGTCGATGCAGGAGACGATCAGCCGGCTCGAAGCCGACGAGCGCTGCGTAGATCTGGCGGTGTCGTTGGCGTTGGCCGAGCGCGCCCCCCAGGAGCGCCTGCTGCTGGTGGTGGACCAGTTCGAGGAGATCTTCACCCTGTGCGCCGACGAGGACGCGCGGGCCATGTTTGTCGCCAACCTGTGCCACGCGGCCACCGTCCCGGGCGGCCGTGCGGTGGTGCTGTTGGCGATGCGAGCCGACTTCTACCATCACTGCGCCGCCTACCCGCAGCTGGCGGGGTTGATGGCTGATCGGCAGTTCCTCGTGAGCCCGTTGGGGTCGCGGGGGCTGCGCCAGGTCATCGAGGAGCCGGCCTGGCGAGCGGGTCTGGAGCTGGATGCCGGACTGGTCGAGACCATCCTGGCCGATGTCGCCGACCGGCCGGGCACGCTCCCGCTGCTCGAGTACGTCCTGCTTGAGGTCTGGCGACGGCGCCGTAAGACGTCGCTGACGCTTGAGGCCTATGTGGCCAGCGGCGGGGTACAGCGCGCGTTGGCGCGGCGCGCCGATGCGATCTATCAAGCTCTTACCCCTGTTCAGCGGCAGGTGGCTCGCCGAGTGCTACTGCGGCTGGTCCAGCCTGGTGAGGGTACGGAGGACACGCGTCGCCGGGCTGAGTACAGCGAGCTGCTCACCCGGGAAGAGGAGGGGGAGCTGGAGGCGGTGGTCGGCGCCATGGCCAATGCGCGGCTGCTGACGACGAGCCGTGACGAGGTAAGTGGCACGCCTGTGGTCGAGGTAAGCCACGAGGCGCTCATCCGGGGTTGGCCGCGCTTGCGGGGTTGGATCGACGAGGACCGCGACCTCCTCCGAGCCCAGCGGCGCCTCACCGACGCGGCCATCGAATGGAACGACAACGGTCGCGCGGACGGGTTCCTGTACGGTGAAGGTCGTCTCGCCGCATGGCGTGATCGGCCGACCGCGGACCTCAACAGGCGGGAACGAGAGTTCCTCACCGCGAGCGAACAGCACGAGGACCGAAGGCACGCCGCCGCGCGGAGGCGGGCACGGCTGGCCACGCTCAGCCTTACCGCGGTGCTCACCGTGATCATCGTCCTGGCCTTCTTTGTCGCGGTCAACCGCACGGTGGCGAGCACCGCGTTCTCTCGCCAGGTCGCGACCAGCGCGCAGGCGCAGCTGTCGATCGATCCAGACCTCAGCGTCCTGCTCGCGAAGGAAGCCTTCGAGATCAGCCCGACGCCGGAGGCGAAGGCGGCGCTTCGCCAGGCGATCCTGAACCTGCGGCCCTACATCACCTTCGAGGGTCACGAGGGCGCCGTGAACGACGCCGTGTTCAGCCCAGACGGGCAACGGCTTTTCAGCATTGGGCAGGACGGCTCCCTGCGTACCTGGGATCTCGCTAGCCAGGTCCAACCGGTCGTGATGCACGCAGGTCCGATGAAGGGCCTTGCGATCCGTCCCGACGGCATGCAGCTGGCGACCACCGGTCAGGATGGGACGCTCCGCCTGTGGGACGTGGCCGGCGGCGCTGACCCGCTCGTGCTCCGCGGGCATGAGGGTCCCGCCTACGGCGTCGTGTTCAGCCCAGACGGGCAGCGCGTGGCCACCGGAGGTGAGGACGCCACCGTGCGGGTGTGGGGTGTGGCCGGTGGAGGCGAGCCGGTCGTGCTACGCCATGACGGGCCGGTCTACGGCGTCGCGTTCAGCCCCGACGGGACACGACTGGCCAGCACCGTCGCCGACGGCACGGTCCGAATATGGGACCTCGTCGGAGGCGCCGAGCCGGTTGCCCTGCGCGGTCACGAGGGCCCGGCCTACGGCGTCGCGTTCAGCCCCGACGGGCAGCGCGTCGCGAGCGCCGGCTTCGACGGCACGCTCAGGTTGTGGGACGTGGCGACCGGAGCCCAGAGCGCCGTTCTCCGCGGCGCTCAAGGCGCCGCGTGGGAGCTTGCCTTCAGCCCCGACGGTCGGCAGCTGGCAAGCGCGAACAACGACGGGACCGTGCACATCTGGGATTCCTCCGGCCAAGGGGGTCCTCTCGTGCTCCGCGGGCAGGAAGGTCCGATATGGGACGTCGCGTTCAGTCCCGACGGGCGGCGCCTGGTCAGCCCCGGCAACGACGGCACGGTACGGGTATGGGATGTTCAGGTCATCGGCGCCCAGGTGCTCTCCGGCCACGCCGGTGGCACCTACCGTGTGGCGTTCAGCCCCGACGGGCGACAGGTCGCAAGCGCCGGCGGGGACGGCACCGTACGCATATGGAGTGCGGTGACGGGAGCTGCGAGCGTGGCCGAGCCCCTCGTCCTCCGCGGCCATGAAGGCTACGTCTCCGGCGTCGCGTTCAGCCCCGACGGGCGGCGGCTGGTCAGTGGCGGCGAGGACGGCACCGTACGGGTGTGGACGCCGGGGACGTCGACCGATCCCCTCGTCCTCCGCGGTCACCGCGGCTCGGTGAACTCGGTCGCCTTCAGTCCTCACGGGCGACAGATCGCAAGCGCCGGCGGGGACGGCACCGTACGGGTGTGGACGCCGGGGACCTCCGCTGATCCCCTCGTCCTCCGCGGCCATGACGGCCCGGTCGAGAAGGTGGTGTTCCACCCCGACGGGCAGCGAGTGGCAAGCGCCGGTCAGGACGGCACGGTACGGGTATGGAACCTCGCGACCGGAGCCGACCCTCTCGTGCTCCGCGGCGCCGGCGACGCCATGTGGAGTGTCGCGTTCAGCCCCGACGGGCAGCGGGTCGCGAGCGCCAACCAGGACGGCGTCCTGCGGCTATGGGCGTTGGAGAGCGGAGCGGTCCCCGCTCAGCTCATCGGTCACGAAGGAGCCGCGTACGACGTCGCGTTCAGCCCCGACGGGCGGTGGCTGGTGAGTGGCGGCAAGGACCGCACGGTCCGCGTATGGGAGGCCACGGGGGGCAGCGCCCCGGTCGTGTTTCGCGGTCACGCCGACCTGGTATACGGCGTCGCGTTCGGCCCCGACGGCAGGTGGCTGGCAAGCACCAGCTACGACTCTACCGTGCGGGTATGGAGCTGCCCGGTTTGTCGGCCCATCGCCGAGATGATCTCGTTGGCCGAGGAGCGCGTGACCCGTGAGCTGACGCCCGAGGAGCGCCAAGCCTTCCTTACCGAATCACCGCGTTCGTGATGCGTCGGGTATCCAAAACTGCCGGAATCACGATGTGGGACCCGGCAGTATCTGGTAAAACAGCCAGGAAGACGTGTGATTGAATACATAGAAGCGAGCGGGGGATCCGCATGGTCAGTGTAGTAACGCATAAAGTCGTGCTGATAGCTCTTTTGATCATGTTTTGGGCATTTGCCCTTCCGGCACAGTCAGCGTTCGCCGACCCACCACCCGGATCTACTTCGCCGTCACCGGTGCCTCCGCCCCCACCACCACCCTGCTGCTGAGCCGGTCTTATCCTGCACTGTGCAGACCTTTGCCGGTATCTCGGCATAACTCTGCACAGTAGGGGGTTCAAGCCGTTGCCAGCTCACCTTGAGCTGGTCGCGACTGCCGAACCTGGCGAGGTGTTCGGCGATGAGATCCTGAACCCGCCGAAGGCTTTCCTGGTCAGGGGCTTCGGCGCGGAGCGCCAGCGTGTTCGGGGTGGCCTGCATGGTGCACTGGCCCCATGGGGAGAAGTTGACGATCCCGTGAGCTTCGGACCATTCGACGCGTACCCGCACGTCGCCGTGCGCCTGCTCGTCACCGATGGGCTGCGTGCCCAGCCCATGGCGCAGGTGCCGGCCGTTGTGACTGAAGTGCCGGCAGAGCTGGACGAGGTACCGGCTCGGGCGTTCGGTCTCGACGCGGGCTTCCGCGATCAGCATCGCATACCTTCCCGGGCTTCCTCGATCCTGGTGAGGGAGACCAGCCAGGCCCGGATGCCGCCCGGTTCGATGGTGACATCGATAGTGCTGGGTTCGACCTCCTCGACCCGCCACCCATCGGCGAACGAGGCGATGATCTCGTCCCGCGTCACCCGTCGCGGTCCCCAGTCGCCCGGCTGCTGATCGCTGAAGCACAACATGAAGTAGCGGCCGCCCGGCCGCACCACGGACCGCAGGGCGTTGACGAAGGCAGTGCGGTCGTCGTCGGTAAATATGTGGAATAGTCCGCAGTCGAGCACGGTATCGAAGGACTCCCCGAGATCAGCCAGCTTCAGGGCATCCCAGGAGAGGAACCGCGCCGTGAGCCCTCGGTCGCGCGCCTTCTGCTTCGCGGCGTGCAGCGCCGTGGACGCGAGGTCGACGCCGGTCGCGTCAAGGCCGAGGGCGGCGCACATGAGCACGTGTTCGCCGGTCCCGCAGCCGACGTCCAACACCCGGCCCCGGATGGCACCCGCGTCGGCGAGGGCGCGGAAGGCCGGCTGCGGAGCACCGATGTCCCACGGCGGCGGGCTGGCATACAAGTCCTCCGGCCCTCGCGGGGTCGTGGAACCAGGGTGGTGGTAAGAGGCCGGGTCAGCCATGTGCGCCCTCCTGTCCTCACGCGGCGGTTGCCACGGTCGGCGACAATTTATCGATACATGATGTCCATTGTCAAGACGACTAGTCTCCATTATTGGTGGGTGCGTATAGTGGGCTGGTGCCAAAGCTGTGGAACGACACGATCCAGGCGCACCGCCGTGCGGTGCGCGACGCGACCCTGGACACCACAGCAGCGCTAGTGGCTGAGCACGGGCTGCGAGCGGTGACGATGTCGCAGATCGCCGAGAGAAGCGGCATCGGGCGTGCCACGCTGTACAAGTACTTCCCCGATGTCGAAGCGATCCTCATCGCCTGGCACGAACGTCAGATCACCGGCCACCTCGACCATCTCGCCAAAGTCCGGGACAAGGCAGGCGACCCTGCCGAGCGACTCGAGGCCGTCCTGCGGGCCTACGCCCTCATCTCCCACGACCACCGGCGCCACAACACCGAGCTCGCGGCGTTCATGCATCGGCACGAGCAGGTCGCCCGCGCGCAGCGGCAGCTCCGCGACATGATCCGACAACTGCTGGCCGAGGCCGCGGCGACCGGCGACGTCCGCGACGATGTCGCGCCGGACGAGCTCGCCAGCTACTGCCTGCACGCCCTTACCGCCGCCGGCAACCTGCCATCCCAGGCCGCGGTCGGCCGACTCGTCACGGTCACCGTCGCCGGGTTGCGCCCCCCACACTGACCCGTGCCCTACTGTGCAGTGCAGGATTAGGCCGGCTGGCCTAGGGGGACCAGGTGAGGCGGGGGTGGCGGGCGGCGGCGGCTTCGTCTACCCGGCCGATGGGGGTGGAGTGGGGCGCCGAGCGTGCGGCGGCGCCCTCGTCGGCGGCGGCCTCGGTGGCGACCGCGATGAGGGCGCGGGCCAGGGCCTCGACCGTCTGGGGGCTTTCGGTCTCGGTCGGCTCGACCATCAGGGCCTCCTCGACGATCAGCGGGAAGTACATCGTCGGCGGGTGGAACCCCTCGTCGATGAGGCGCTTGGCCAGGTCCAGCGCCTTGATGCCGTGGGCACGGCGCAGCGCGGCCGAGGAGGCGACGAACTCGTGCATGCAGGGCCCGTCGAAGGGAAAGTCGTAGGCGCCGCGGATGCGCTCCTTCAGGTAGCGGGCGTTGAGGACGGCACACTCGGCGGCATGGCGGAGCCCGTCGCCGCCGTTCGCGAGGATGTAGGCGTACGCCCGGGCGAGCACGAGCGCGTTGCCGTGCCAGCCGTGGATGCGGCCGATGGATCGCTCCGGCATGACCCACCGGTAGCGCTCGGTGGTGCCGGCTTCCTCACCGGCGACCTGCCGGGGCAGCGGGCCGGGCAAGAAGGGGGCGAGGCGCTCGGTCACCGCCACCGGGCCGGCGCCCGGGCCGCCCCCGCCATGGGGCGTGGCGAACGTCTTGTGAAGGTTCAGGTGCACGATGTCGAAGCCCATGTCACCGGGCCGGACCCTACCCAGGATGGCGTTGAGGTTCGCGCCGTCGTAGTAGAGCAGCCCGCCAGCGGCGTGGACGGCGTCCGCGATCGGCTCGATGTCGGCCTCGAACAGGCCGAGCGTGTTGGGGTTGGTGAGCATGAGACCCGCGACGTCGCTGTCGACCACGCGGCGTAGCGCGTCGAGGTCGACGAGGCCGCGGGCGTCGGAGGGCACGTCGACCACCTCATAGCCGGCCATCCTGACCGACGCCGGGTTCGTGCCGTGCGCCGAGTCGGGTATCAGCACCTTGGTGGGAGCGCGGCCCTTCCATGAGTGCCAGGCCCGCATGATGAGCAGGCCGGTCAGCTCGCCTTGGGCGCCCGCGGCGGGCTGGAGGGTCGCGGCGGCGGTGCCGGTCACCTCGGAGAGGTCGCGCTCGAGCGCCGCGAGGAGGGCAAGCCAACCTTGGACCTGGCTCGCCGGCTGTGACGGGTGGCAGCCGGTCAACCCCGGCAACGAGGCCACGGCGTCGCAAATCTTTGGATTGTACTTCATCGTGCACGACCCGAGCGGGTACGCGCCGTGGTCGATGGAATAGTTGCGGGACGCGAGGCGCGAGGCGTGGGCGACGAGGTCGCGCTCGGACACCTCGGGCAGCGCGGGGGGCTGGGGAGCGAGGTGGCTGGCGGGTACCAGCTCCTCCGCGGTCCACTCGGGCACCTCCGTCGCCCGGAACGAGAACCCGTGGCGGCCGGCCGAGGACAGCTCGAAGATGCCTGGCTCCGCATCCCGCCCCATCAACGGGAGCGAGCTCGCCCGCCCCCCGCTCGGGCGGCGGAGGATCTCCGGAACAGGCGCCGCGCCCGTCACGCCACGGCCTTCTCGAAGGCGATGGCGAACGCGTCGATGTCGGCCCGGGTGCGCGTCTCGGTCACGGTGACGAGCAGCGCCTGGCCGAGCTCGGGGTAGTCGGGCTCGAGCTCGAGCCCGCCGAGGAACCCGTCCTCGGCCAGGCGCTCCAGCACGATGGCGGCCGGCCGCGGTGTCCGTACCGCGAACTCGTAGAGGGTCGGGGCGGGGGTAGCCATCTCGACGCCACGGATGGCGAGCAGCGCCTCCCGGGTGTAGCGGGCACCCCGCGCGCAGCGCAACGCCAGCTCCCGCAGGCCGGCGGGCCCGAGCCAGGCGAGGTGCAGCGCCATCGTGATCGCAACGACCGTCTGGTTGGTGCAGATGTTCGAGGACGCTCCCGCACGGCGGATGTGCTGCTCTCGCGTGGCCAGCGTAAGGACATAGGCGCGGCGGCCGGACGCATCCTTGCCCTCGCCGACCAGGCGCCCCGGCAGCCACCGGCGCACGAATCTCGCGTCGCGTGCGGCGAACAGCCCCACATACGGGCCGCCGAACGCGAGCGGGGTGCCGAAGGGCTGCCCCTCCCCCACCGCGATGTCGGCCCCCAGCGCCCCGACCGGATGGAGCAACCCCGCCGCGACGGGGTCGGCGTCGGCGACCAGCAGGGCGCCAGCGGCGTGAGCCCACTCCGCCGCCGCGGCGACGTCCTCCAGCGCTCCGAGGTAGTTGGGATAGGCGACGAGCAGGGCGGCGGGCTCACCCAGATCGTTGGGCCAAGCCGTGACCCCGTCGACCAGGGGCGCCTCGCGGATCTCCAGCCGCGGGCCGCACACCGTCGCGATCACGGCGCGCGCGGCCGGGCGCACCCCTTCCGAGACCCAGACCAACCGCCGCCCGGTGGCGGCGGCGGCCAGGTTGAGACCCTCGGCGGCCGCTGACGCGCCGTCGTAGAGCGAGGCGTTCGCGACGTCCGTGCCGGTCAGGCGGCACAGCATCGTCTGGTACTCGAACAAGGCCTGCAGGACACCCTGCGACAGCTCGGGCTGGTAGGGCGTGTACGAGGTCAGGAACGCGCTCTGCCGCGCCAACGCGGACACGGCCGACGGGATCTCGTGCTCGTACGCGCCACCTCCGGCGAAGCAGACGAGGCGGTCGTGCCCCATGCCGGTCCCGCACGGGCGGTTGCGGGCGGCCAGCTCACCCATGTGGTCGAGGACGTCCGCCTCCGAGCGCCCTGGCGCGAGGGCAAGCCCGGTCGCCAGGCGGACCGCCGCCGGGATGTGGTCGAACAGCTGGTCCAGGCTTTCCAGGCCGAGGAAGCCGAGCATGGCCTCGATCTCGGCCTCGGTGTGCGGAACGAAGTGCGCCATACGCCGCCCGAGCCTACCCGCGTTCCGCCTGGAGGAAAGGCAGCCGAGACACGCGGCCGGCCGCCCGGCGTCCGCGGATCTCCACCTCGACGTCGGTCCCCGGCGCCGTGCCGGGGGGAAGGAATGCGAGCGCGATCCCCCGCCCGAGGACCGGCGAGAGGTTGCCGCTCGTCACCTCACCAACCCGCCGGCCGCCGATGAGCACCGGGCATCCCTCCCGCGGGACCCGGCGATCAGCCAGCACGACTCCGGCCAAGCGGCGGGCGGGACCTCGCCGTCGCTCGGCCAGGAGCGCGTCGCGGCCCTGGAATGCCGGCTTGTCCCACCCGACCACCCATCCGAGGCCGGCTTGCGGCGGGGTGATGCCAGGCCCCAGCTCGTGCCCGTGGAGGGGATAGCCCATCTCCAGGCGCAGGAGGTCGCGGGCGCCGAGCCCGGCCGGCCTGACGCCAACGCCCAGCAGCCCCCGCCACGCCGGCCCGGCCGCCTCGGGCGGCAGGAACAGCTCGACGCCGGGCTCTCCCGTGTAGCCTGTGCCGCCGACGAGTGCCTCACCGCCGGGCACGGCCGCCCATGCCACGCCAAATTGGGGCACGGCCGCCGCCTCGGGGGCGATCTTCCCAAGAAGGTGGAGTGCGGACGGTCCTTGGACCGCGAGAAACGCGCGCCGGTGGGTCACGTCCTGCACCTCGGCGCCGCCTGGTGCGGCGGCCGCCCGCTCCAAGGCCCGCAACGCGGGGGCGGTGTTCGACGCGTTTGGGACGACCAGGAACTCGTCCTCCGCGACCCACCACACGATCATGTCGTCTACCACATGCGCGTCGGCGCCGTCGAGCAGGTGGGTGTACTGCGCCCGCCCCGGCTCGATACGGGCGAGGTCGTTCGAGAGCAAGCCCTGGAGCGCGTCGAACGCCCCCGCGCCCCGCACCCACACCGACCCGAGATGCGACACGTCGAAGACCGCCGCGCCCTCACGGCAGCCGCGATGCTCCTCGATGACGCTGCCATACCGCAACGGCATCTCCCACCCACCGAACGGCACCATCCGCGCCCCAAGCGCCCGATGCTCGCCGTCGAGCAAGCTCCGCCGCGCTCCCGTGGTCATTCGAACGAGCCTAGGGCTTGAGGGCTCACAGCTCTAGCTCGGTGGCGTCGCCGGCGACGTCGATGCCATGGGCGCGCAGGACCGCTCGCTCGGGTGAGTGGGTGGCGGCGACGGGGTTCGTGTTGTTCAGGTGCGTAACGAGCCGGCGCGGCCCAGGATGCCGTTGGAGGGCGCGGAGGCTCCCTCCTGGCCCGTCGATGGGGAGGTGGCCCATCGAGCGGGCCGGAGCGTCGCGGCCAACCGAGCCGCTCATCTCCGCGCCGGTCCAGAAGGTCCCGTCGAGCAGCACGCAGTCCACGCCCGCGATCAGCTCGTCGAACCCCGCGGGCCAGCTCGCCAGGCAAGGCGCGTAGACGATACAGCCTCCGGTGGCGGTGTCGTCGAACCGGTAGGCGATCACCCAAGGCCCGGGGGTGCGGGAGCCAGCCGCGTAGCGCGGCCGCTTGTCCCCCACCGCGAACGGCGTTACCCGGATCCTCTCGCCGTCGAGGCCGAACGCGGCACCCGGTGTGACGGGGGTCCACGACCACCGGCCATAGGGGTCGAGGACCTCACGGATCGGGAGGTCGCGCCGTAAGGCGTCCAACACCGCCTCGCTCCCGAAGACGCGCAGCGCCGCGCCCTCGCGCAGCATCAGCAGGCCGAGCGTGTGGTCCAGCTCGGCGTCGGTGAGCAGGACGCCGCGGATCGGGGTCTCACGCGGCCCCGGCCCCGGCCTGAGCACGGGAGTGGCGAGGATCTGGGCCCGGATGTCCGGGGAGGCGTTCACGAGGTACCACGCCTCGCCCTCCCCGCTGATCGCGAGGCAGTCCTGCATCCGGGAGGGCACGTCCCGCTCGCCGCCCCGCGCCGCCTCGCACAGCTGGCACGCGCAGTTCCACTGCGGCAGGCCCCCACCGGCCGCGGTGCCGAGGATCCGGATCAGCATGGCCTCAGCGGCCTTCGAGGAGCGCGTCGACCAGGCCGCGGTGCGGAGATAGGTGGCAGACGGGGTCGGTGGCGGCGGGGTCGCCGGTCAGCTGGTAGGCCTGGCAGCGGCAGCCGCCGAAGTCGATCTCACGGCGTGGGCATCCGCGGCACGGCGCGGGCATCCAACCGGTGCCGCGGAAGCGGTTGAACGACTCGGACGAGTACCAGATCTCCGCGAGGGGCCGGCGGGTCACGTTCTCGACGGCCAGGTCGGGGATGACCGAGGCCGCCGGGCACGGCAGCACGCCACCGTCCGGCGCGATGGTGAGCTGGCGGGCGCCCCAGCCGTTCATGCACGGCTTGGGGTACTCCGCGTAGTAGTCCGCGAGCACGTAGCTGATCCGCATCCGGCCGGCCAGCCGCTCGCGGGCCGCCGCCACGACGGGCTCGGCGGCGGCGAGCTGGGCGCGCGACGGCAACAGCCCCGCCCGGTTGCGCAGCGCCCACCCGTAGTACTGGGCGTTGGCGAGCTCCAGCCGGTCGGCGCCCATGGCCTCCGCCAACGCGATGATCTCCGCGACCCTGTCGAGGTTGAGGCGGTGCAGGACGACGTTCACGGTCAGCGGCAGGCCGAGCCGCTTCACGGCGGCCGCGGCGGCCAGCTTGAGGCGATGCGCCTTGGCGCCGGCGATCCGGTCGGCGGCCAGGGGGTCGGCGTCCTGGATGGACAGCTGGACGTGGTCCAGCCCGGCCGCGGCGAGGGCGGTGGCCGCCGGCTCGGTGAGCGACAGCCCACTCGTCACCAGGTTGAGGTAGAAGCCGTGCGCATGCGCGTGCGCGACGAGCTCGGCGAGGTCCCGGCGGGCCATCGGCTCGCCGCCGGACAGGTGCACCTGGAGCACGCCCAGCTCGGCGGCCTGGTCGAGCACGTCGCGCCACTGGGGTGTGCTCAGCTCGCTCGCCGGGTCGGCGAGCGCCAGCGGGTTCGCGCAGTACGGGCAGCTCAGCGGGCAGCGGTGGGTCAGCTCCGCGAGCAGGCCGAGCGGCGGCTCAACCATCCACGATCTCCACCAGGTGGAGAGTAACCAGCCGAGCCGCCAGCTCGACGATCTCATCGGCGGCGACACCGTCGAACTCACCGGTGAGGTCGCCGGCGATCTCCGCGAGGCTCGCCGACCCGTCGACGCGTGCCAGCACCGCGGCCGCGGTCTCGTTGAGCACGAGCACGCCCTCGGGGTAGAGCAGGACGGTGGCGGACCGCGCGCGGTCGTAGCCCAGCCGCACCCCAGGCCGCAGCCGGACGGACGAACCAAGGGTCACGCGCGGGGTCAACTCCTGCCCGGGCTGTCGATGGCGTCGAGCATTGCCCACAGCACGTCGCACTTGAACCGCAGCGCGTCGATGGCGGCGTCCTGCTCGGCTCGCGTCCGGCAATGCTGGACGACGAGGTCGAGCGCTCGCGAGCCGTCGCTGGTCGTGACGTCCAGCCGTGACTCGAAGTAGGCCAAGCCGCCGGGCTCGATCCAGGGGTAGTGCCGCCGCATCGCGTCGACGCGGCGGCGCATCAGGTCCGGCGAGAACATCTCGGTCAGCCCGGCGGCCACGCTCTCAACCCAGCTCCGCTCGCGGGCGAAGCGGAGGTACGCGTCCACCGCGAACCGCACCCCTGGGACGACGTGCCGCTCGTCGAGGACCTCGTCGCGGCACAGCCCGACGGCCTCGGCCAGGCGGAGCCAGTTCGCGATGCCGCCGGATCCCTCGGCCCGCCCGTCGTGGTACAGGACGCGCTCGACCCAGATCCTGCGGACCTCAGGGATCGGGCAGTTCGAGATGATCGCCGCGTCCTTCATCGGCAGGCACCGCTGGTAGTACCACCGGTTGCTCGCCCAGACGCGCAGCTCGTGCGCGGTCAGCTCACCGCCGTGGAGACGGGCGTGGAAAGGGTGGGAGTCCCAGTACCGGGCGCCCTGCTGGCGCAACGCGGCGACGAGCTCCTCCGGATCGTACGGGGCCGGCGCCGCGGCAGCCTTTAGTCCCACGTACCCGAGTACGCGGTGATCTCCGGGGCCGCGCTCAGCTCCTGGAAGTCTGGCGGGACCCACTCCCGGCGCGGCTGGACGGCGGTCAACGGCGTGGAGCTGTCCTCGACGGGCATGCGCACACTCCTTGGGCCTTGGGCGAACGACGCAACCACGACAGCTTAGTCGAGGGCGGGCTCGTGGAAGACGCTGACGTTGACCGTACAGCCGCGCTTGACGCGAGTGCCGGCGGAGGGCTGCTGGTCGATGATGATGCCCTCGACGGGAGCGGGGTTGTCGATGAGGCGCGTGAGGTGGATCTTCACGCCGGCGCGCAGCGCCTCATGCCGGCTGTCGCCAACGCGCATCCCGCGAAAGTCGGGGACGAGGACCTTCCGGGGGAGCCGATGCCGGGGCCGCAGCCAGCCGGCCAGCTCATCGAGCAGTGCCACCAGCCCTCGCCCCACGTTGCTATTGATCGGCGGAGGAGCGTCCACCTCTTCATTGTGAAGGCTTTGCCCGGGGTTGAGTAGTCGCCGGTCAGCGTCTCTCGGGGATGCGCCGGCGGCCCATGAACCCCAGCTCGGGCGCGTGGTACCAGTCGAGGGACGCCTCGCCCTCCAGCCAGCAGAGCAGCACCGTCTCGCCGTCGAGCTCGGAGACAAAGTCGATGATCACCGGCGCGATGCCCTTCAGCTGGATGCCTCGCTCCCCGAACCACTCGATGGAACGCTGCAGGTCCTCGTGCAGCCTCGCCTCGAGTGCCTTGACCTCAGGCAACCCGCCAACTCCCGGCTGGTCACCGCGCCGCAGGGCGACCTGCGCCTCGGCGAGATCGGCGCGCAACACCACCAGCTCGCTCACGTGCTGCCGCAGCGCCGGCATCAGGGCCCGCGCCTGGACCAGCGTGAACGTTGGCTGCATGAGCGCCATTCTCCCACGCGTGTAGTGTGAGGCGCATGAAAGCGATCCGCGTGCACGAGACCGGCGGCCCGGAGGTGCTTCACTCCGAGGAGATCCCCACCCCTGATCCTGGCGCCGGCGAGGTACGGGTCCGGATCGAGGCGGCGGGCCTCAACTTCATCGACGTGTACCAGAGAGAAGGCCGGTACCCGATGGACCTGCCGATGACTCCTGGAGTGGAGGCGGCGGGAGTCGTCGACGCCGTAGGCCCGGGCGTAGAAGGTCTCGCCGAGGGCGACCGGGTCGCCTACGCGATGCAGGTCGGCGCCTATGCGGAGCAGGCCGTCGTCCCGGCGGCACAGCTGGTCCGGGTGCCCGACGACGTCGACCTGCGGGTCGCCGCCGCGGTGATGGTCCAAGGCCTGACCGCGCACTACCTCACGCACAGCACCGTACGGCTAGAGCCAGGCATGACCGCGCTCGTGCACGCCGCCTCCGGTGGCGTCGGCCACCTGCTGGTGCAGGTTGCGAAGCGCCTCGGCGCCCGGGTGCTCGCCACGACCTCGACGGACGAGAAGGAGCGGCTCGCCCGCAAGGCTGGCGCCGACGAGGTCATCCGCTACCGGGACGTGGACTTCAAGGACGAGGTCGACCGGCTCACGGATGGTGCCGGGCTCGACGTCGTCTACGACTCGGTCGGCAAGGACACGTTCGACCGCGGCTTGGACTGCCTGCGTCCCCGGGGATGGATGGTGCTGTACGGAGCCTCGAGCGGGGCGGTGCCGCCGATGGACCCACAGGTGCTGCAGTGGAAGGGCTCGCTCTACCTCACCCGACCCACGCTGGGGCATTACATCGCTAACCCGGACGAGCTCGCGTGGCGCACCAGCGACGTGTTCGGCTGGATCCGCGCCGGAGAGCTAGAGGTCCGCATCGACCGCACCTGGCCCCTGTCCGAGGTCGCCGACGCCCACCGCTACCTCGAGGCCGGCAAGACGGTGGGAAAGGTGCTGCTGTTCCCCTGACGCCGGGCGCAGATCCGCTGGAGCGCCGCGGGACGGGGCTCGGTGACGACCAGGTCCTCGTAGGCCAGGACCCGCAGCGCCCCGCTCACCGCGTCCAGCAGCTCACCGGGTCTCAGCAGGTAATCCGGTTTGGTCGGCCGGCCAAAGCGCCCTCTTTGCGTGAGCCCCTGGGCGAACGTCTCATAGATGAGCACCCCACCGGGTCCCACCGCACCCACGATGTCCGGCAGGATCGGCCGGTGCAGGTAGCGGGTCACGACCACCCCGTCGAAGGCCCGCCCGCGCAGCGGGAACGCGTTGCCGTCCTCAAGGTCGGCCTCGACGATCTCTAGGCCTGGATGGCCCCGCAAGTCCGCTACGCCGCCCACGTCGACGTCGACCGCCACGACCCGGTATCCCTGTTCGAGCAACCATCGCGTATGCCGGCCCCCGCCACAGGCGACGTCGAGCACGGTCCCGCCTTGGGCGACGAGCGGCGCGAACCGCCGGACCCACGCCGATGCGCCCTCTACGGGACCGGCTCCCACGCGTCGGCCGAGTAGTGGACCGACACGGCGACCACCAGGCCGGCCCGGAGCGTCATCTGCTCGGCCACGGTCCACCCGAATTGGTTGCGATACAGGACCACCACGCCGCCGACGCCAGTAAGGACGGCGAGCGGAACTCCACGTCCTCGTGGTAGTGGCCCATGATCCTCATCCTCTCGAGGTCATGGGAGTTCCAGGCGGCCAGCCACTCGTGGGCAAAGGCCTTGGTCTTTGTGACGTCCACCCCACGAGTATGGACGTTCGCTCGCGGACGGCGTATCAGGCGGCGGGCACGGTGCTCTGTTCGAAGGAGAGAGGATACGGAGGTCATCATGAACGAGGAGCAGGTCCGCGAGTTCCAGGCGTTACCCGCACCGCAGTCATGCCGGGTGATCGACTTCGAGTCGGCGCAGGTGTTCACGCTACCGACAGAGCCACCCCGGCACGTGTTGGTTGTTCGGGGCGAGAAACCATACTTCAACATGCAGGTTTCGCTCGTCCCGCTTGTGTACGTCCGGCAACCGGAGTACTGGGGCATCGAGGTGGTCGGCTGCCTACCCGCGGTGGGACTGCCCGCCCTGGCGCCCTACGTCGTCAACCTCGACCTCGAGGGCACCATCGGAACCCGCGGCATCGAGGTCATCGGAGCCACCCGCTCGGAGAAGATCGACCTTCACGGCTACACGACCGAGCCACTGGGCTCCTTCACGCTGTCCATGACCTCGGCGACCGGTGGCGAGACCCTCGCCAAGGCGTCGTTGACCTGTGAGCCGGCGGGCGGCTCGCACCCGAACCCAGAGGCCGCCTGTGCGCAGCTGAGCCGGGTAGACGGCCGCATCGAGGACATCCCTGAGGACCCAGGGCCGTGCACGAAGGATTTCAAGCCGGTGATCGTGTCCGCCTCGGGCAGCTGGCGGGGTGAAGAGCGGCGCTACGAGCGGGAGTTCTCAAACCCATGCGTCGCCATCCGCCAGACCGGCGGCGTGATCTTCGACCTCACCGGCGCAGGTGCCCTGCAAGAGCTCAACCCCCAACCACTGCCACCCGAATAGGACAGCTCGCCGCGTGACGGTGACCGCGCCTGGGCTGGGCGCGTACACACCTGCTCGCTGGTGGGCATCGCCGGGTGACCGTGCGGTTCCTGAAGCGACGGCTAGATCGCCGCGAGGCTGCCGATGAGCACCGCCGGGCCGGCGACCGTGTGATCATGCTCCAGCGAGTGCGCCGCCGATGCATCAAGGGCGTGCTCGAGCAGTCGTTGGCCTCGCACCAGGCTGGGGCTGACGCGCCGGCCCGAGGCGGTCCTCCAAGGCGATGTGCTCCTGCGACGTCCACATGGTGAGGCCGAACCGCGGCGGCCGGGCACGCCGCTGACCCAGATGTTCGACGAGGCGGGCTACTCGTCCTCGGATCACCAGGGTCAGGCAAGACCACCGGGGCATGCTGGAACTGGCCCCGCGGCCTCCTCGACCGCGCCGTAGCCGACGAGCTTCAGCCGATACCGGTCGTGTTCAACCTGTCATCGTGGGCAGCCCACTGTTACCCACCCAGGTCACTTGTCCGTCGCTCGCCGCCGTGACGACTACTATCGGCTCGCGCACTCCACCGCGTAGATGCCTTGCGGGTGATCGAGGTGGCCGATTCTTCCCTGCGCGCCGACGGCGAGAACAAGGCGGAGCTGTACGCCTACGCCAACGTCCCCGAGCTCTGGCTCGCGGCACGGACCGAGGCCTATCAGGAGGCAACCGACTCGTAGCCGCCGGCTCGGCGAGGAGGAGCAGTGGTGAGCTCATCACGGCGTGGCATCTTCTGTGTCGAGGGCGCCTGGTCATCCAAGCTGACCGATCCGGCCACAGTCCGTCCACTGCTCGAGCTCCTGAAAGTCATGGACGTTGCTGATTTCATCCACCGGCAGGTCGAGACTGGAGACACGCTGCTTGATCTGGCGCGCCGTTGGGGCCAGAAGCAGCACGCGAGATTTCCGATCGGCTATTTCGCCTTTCATGGCGCTCCCGGGACGATCTGTCTCGGGAGCGGGCGCGAAGTGGATCTGGAGGCCTTCGCCGGGGCGCTTGTCGGACGCGCCGAAGGAAAGGTGTGTTGCTTCGGCTCATGCTCTTTGCTGAAGGTGGCGGAGGCTGAGGTCATTCGGCTGTTTCGCCCGACTGGTGTCCAGGCGGTCGTCGGCTATGACCGCCCCATCGGCTGGGTCGAGTCGCCGCGTTCGATGTGCTCCTCCTCGACGCCCTCTGTCGCTACCAGCGAGTGCACGCAGCCGAGCAGCGTCTCCGGTGAGACCACCCCAGGCTGACAGAACGTCTCGGCTTCCGGGTGATCTATCCGCAGCGGGACATGCGGCACCTCGCTTGAGGCGTATCGGGCAGCGGCGACACAGCGCCGCGTCACGAGTTGTGGACTCGGGAGAGTCACGAGCGAGCGACTGGCGAGAGAGGGCCCCCACGTCAGGCTGCTGAGACGAGCAACGCGCCTTGTCGTCACACAGTTTGCACGTGTACGCGCAAACGCGCAGGCAAACGGGCATGCGCAGGAGCGACCGCCTCCATCGGTTCCAACCCTTGCGCGTTGGCGCGCGAAAGTCGACTGGCCAGCAAACACGGCTTCCCCGCGTGCACGCGGGGAAGCCGCGGCCTCAGGGCCAACGCAACCATTCGGGCCGCAAAGAAGTGCGGGCGGCGGGCCGGGAAGTTCCCTGGCATCTTTACGCAGGCGAGGGCCGCGCCTGGATTCGGCGGCGGCAGAGGCCCCCGTTAGCATCCCCGCCCGATGACCGATGCGAACACCACCTATCGCTGCCGCGCCTGTGGGCAGCTCCTGCCGTTCGACGACCACGGCTGCGTCCCTGAGGCATGCCAGCGCCGCTGTCAGGGACGCTGCGATTGGGACCTGGTCGGCGCGACGACCCAAGGGTTGATCGCCGCCGCCTCGCACCACGGGCCGGTCGGGCCCGACGGCCTACCGGAGCGCGCTCATCTGGCCGTGCCTTGACGTACCGGCCTGAGGAGGCCGTTGGCCAGGCGGAGGACGCGGTCAGTGAGGACGGCGAGGAGCCGCTCGTCGTGACTGACCACGACCATCGCGGTACCGGCGTCGGCGGCGGACGGAGGAGGCGGATGACGCCGGCGGCGGTGATGATGTCGAGGCGCTGGTCGGCTCGTAGGCCAGGAGCAACGCGGGCTCGGCCATCAGCGCCCGGGCGAGCGCGACGCGCTGGCACTGGCGACGGATAGCTCTCCCGGTCGGGCGTCGAGGTCGATGTCGGACAGCCCGACCCGGCCGAGCGCGTCCCCGGACCGCGGCACCTGGCGGGTGGTGCGCAGCCCGCGGCTCGCCAAGACCGGCCTGCCGCCAAGAAGCCGATCCTGGCGAGCCGGGCGGCGACCACGTCGGGGCGGGACCTCGCGTCCAGGACGAAGCTGCGCGCCAATCGTGCCCAGTAGGCCCATGCCGAGACCACGAGCGCGAGCAGCAGGTTCCCGAACCCCGGGCCGAGCACCCCAAGGACCGCCAGGGTCAACACGACGTTCGAGATCGCGAGGACCACGTCGACCGCGCGCATTGCCAGCGCCTCGACCGGGCCGCCGATCGCTGCCGCGGTCACGCCAACCGTCAGCGCCACCGCGAAGCCCACCGTTCCCCCCTAACTTCGACTTAGGGGCGTATAGGCCCCTAGGGCTCCTCTGTTATTGAGATCTTTACAGTTATGACAAGTTCACATGCTGTGACCGGTTTCACGCTGCGTGAACAAGGGCGCAAGTTGTGTGCTGGATGTGCGCCATATATGGCGCACATCCAGCACACAACTCCTCCATGTCCGAAACCCGCTA
>Ga0187893_10003649_pt1 | contig 30689 bp, 26 predicted proteins | sample MA1701074metaG_FD_139574 | JGI IMG/M metagenome (GOLD analysis project Ga0187893, IMG submission 139574) | White microbial mat communities from a basaltic lava cave in the Kipuka Kanohina Cave System on the Island of Hawaii, USA - MA170107-4 metaG ...
GTTCGAGGGTAGCTTGCAACCGTCAATGGCAAAGGTCTCTTTGCCAACCAATCCCAAAGCGTCAGCATAGACCAGCACATCACGAAACACTCCGACAACTTCCTCATGCATGCTGGCTACAAAGTCGGCGATGATCGTCAGATTCCGGGGACACAATACTAATTTTCTTGACTGAAGGTCTTGGGCTGAACTAGGATCTCGCCCATGGCGCGAATTTCCAGAGTCGTGGCGCCCGGGTATCCGCATCACGTCACTCAGCGTGGCGTACGATCCATTCCCATCTTCCAAACTGATAGCGATCGAAAGGCCTACCTTAATTTCATGGCGGATGAGTTGAATCGCTATGGCATCGAGGTTTTAGCCTGGTGTTTGATGACGAATCATACCCATCTGATCGTAGTTCCAAACGACGCCACAGTATTGTCGCGTGCGGTGGGAGAGGCACACCGGCGATATACACGGATGAAGAATTTTTCCGAAGACGTGCGGGGGTATCTTTTTCAGGGTCGATTCGGCTCGTGTGTTTTGGACGAGCGTCATCTGTTGGCTGCCGCCCGCTATGTAGAGCTCAATCCAGTGGCAGCGGGGATGGTGCCAGAGGCGGGCGATTATCCCTGGTCTAGTGCGCGATTTCATCTTGGCATAAACACCAGAGATGCTTTGGTGAGGGACAAGAATCTGATGGGGTTGATAGAGGACTGGACTGAATATCTCCAGGGCGCCAATGAGCCAAGCATTCAGACGACATTGCTGCGAGGAATTCGTACGGGCCGGCCCGCAGGTAGCGAGCAGTTCATCAAAATGATGGAGCGGTTAACGGGCCGTGATTTGGCGATGCGCAAAGCGGGGCGTCCGCATAAACGGGCATCGTGAAAATTGGTATTGTGTCCCCGGAATTTCGAAATGCTTCCGTGATTACGCGACGCGCTTGACCCTGATGTTATGCGCTTCTTTCTCAACTTGTGCCAAATCATATTCCATCTGTAGCCCAAGCCATACCTCTGGGCTCGATCCAAATGCCTTGGACAGCCGCACGGCCATCTCAGCCGAGACACCGCCCTTGCCGTTCACTAGATTGTTCAAGGTTTGTCGCCTTACTCCGAGCTTTCTCGCCGCTTCGGTTACCGTGAGTCCCAACGCTTCGATACACTCTTGGCGGACAATACGCCCGGGATGGGGTGGGTTTTTCATGCGCATGATTCTATGTCCTTTCAGTGATAATCGAGTAGATCCACGTCGTACACATCGCCCTCTTCAAAGCGAAAGATAATCCGCCAGTTGGCCCTAACTGTGACGCTCCAAAACTCTTTGAGATCGCCCTTAAGACGATGCAGCGCGAAACCGGGCAAATCCATGTCGGAAGGCCTGCGAGCCCGATTGAGAACAGCCAGAATATTTTCAACTTTGGCGACATGATCGGCGCGAACACCCCTAGCTGTGCCTTTTTCAAAAAGTTGTTTCAAGCCTTTGTGCTTGAAGCTTTGAATCACCCTGCCAAGATATCACCGGCGATGACAATTAGCAATTGTCACTAGGCAATCCCCCGTCGTTGCTGGTTGACGTGGTAACAGTTTGCCACAGAATAGACGTCTACCGAGGAAGAATCTAACCACAGCTTGAACCGAATTCTCCTACGACTGAATCCTTTGAGAGTTGACCGTTACGATGTAGAGTTCAATTTTAAGCTAAAATGTAGTCGATTCGACCCACCAAGGTCTTTCATCTTTCGATGTAATTTACACTTTTTCTCTCCTCTCTTCGCGTGATATATAACGCTCCGAACGAGGTGCAAAATGAAGAAAGCTTCCGTGCCGTCTGTCCTTGTCGCCGTGACGTTGTTTGTTGTAGGCATGAGAGCCGAGGCGCAGAAGCCGAAGCTCTACCGGGTAGGAGTGCTCCCGCAACCTGGTAGTTTAGAGGAACTTCCCCGTATAAAAGGACTACGCGACGGCCTGGCGAACCTTGGATACATTGAGGCCAAGACTCTTCAACTCAACATTCCCAAGATTAAAATGGTAGACGAATTACGCCCTATCGCGAATACATACATAGAGAACAGAGTCGATGTCATCCTGAGCATCGGCGGGACGGCAACTAGCATTGCAAAGGAGGCGACAAAGGATCTCCCAATCGTTTTTATGGCGGTCTCCGCAGATCCTGTGGAAATGGGTTTTGTGAAGTCACTTGCTCGGCCCGAGACAAATCTTACGGGGTTGACGTCCACCACGGGTTCTGAATTCGAAGGGAAGCGTTTGGAACTTTTTAAGGAGATTGTTCCGAACCTGCGACGACTAGTCTTGCTCTACAATGCTAGGGGTGATTCGCCGGGCCACGCAATGCGCGTAGCCCAGCTGCGGGAAGTTGCTCCAAAGCTAGGGATCAAGCTTAACGAAAGGCCCGTGAAATCGGTTGCCGATGTAGATGAGGCGCTACGCACTTTTTCCAAGCAAATCGCTGACGGTATCTTCATTATCGGAAGCGGACTGTTTAGGGAACCTTGTAGAAAAATTGTCACTGTCGCGATCGCGAAAAAAATTCCCTTATGGGGTTGTGAGCGTCAACAGAGTTTTCTCTCCTCATACAGTGCCGACGAACATCACTACGGCCACAGTGCGGCATGGTATGTCGATAAGATTCTCCAAGGTGCCAAACCCACTGATCTACCGGTGAAACGACCAATAAAATTTGTATTCATCATTAACTTAAAAACGGCCACGCAAATCGGACTGACGATTCCGTCGAATGTGCTGGCAAAAGCGGACAGGGTGATTAAATGACGGCAGAAAACCAATCTGCAATGCCAGAATTGAGTTGCATTCTCCATTTACTGAATCCTAGGAGATTTGCTCGTTGTGGTGTCCAATTCGATTCAGCATTCTGTAAGGGTGGCCTATACGGAGATAGGCTGCGGGTAGTTAAGGAGACAGGCGGCGTTGTCGTGGAGTGGTTGCTAGCCACAGAGTTTTTGATAAGCCGTGGCTAATCACAAGTTGGCCGTGAAATTGAATTTTTTTTCCTACGAAAAAGTTTGCCGCGTCATCTCCGATCACGGCGTTGATACCCTTTTCAGTTGCCGCCTGTGGTGAGAGGCTATATCCGCAGCTTGTACGGGGGGCTTGACTGTACAGATTTATGATGATAGTAATCTGTACATACATATTGGAGGGAATCGGGGTGAGACAAAACCTATTGAGGAAGAACTATCGGCTCGATGTCGGTAAACTTCGTAGAGCGCAAAAGCGCCTCGGCACGAGGACTGAAACCGAAACCATCCATAAAGCTCTGGATTTGGTGGCTGACGAGGTGGAATTGGCAGAGTCCTTGAAGGCGCTCCTGGACAAAGGAAAAGGGCATATCGTCGATGCCACCTCAGGCCGGTCGTAAGGTAGTCTTCGATAGCAACATCTACATCCATGCGATTCGCAGTGGCCCCGCTGGCAGGGAATACAAGCTTCTAGTCAACTCGTTACCTTTTACCTATCTTTCCTCGGTTGTCTCTGCGGAACTTTATCTAGGGGCTCTGGATTCTCTGGGAGTACGGTTGGTTCAGGGCTTTGTCGAGCGGTCCGAGAGGGTCGGGCGAATTGTCACACCCACCCATGCCTCGTGGAATGAAGCAGGAGGGATTCTAGGGAAGATTACCCGGGAAGAGCCTGCGCTCAAATCCAAGTTTCCTATTTTATTCAATGATATTTTAATTGCTTTCTGTGCCTTGCAGATCGGCGCGAATGTATACACAAAGGACGAAGAGGATTTTCGGCTCATTCGTCGTTTTAAACGGTTTGGCCTGGTAATCGTCAGCGCGTAGGGGATCCGTCATTTGCACCCGGACGGCATACTCTCACCGCCACTCGTGTTTCGGATAGCGGCGCTTGAGCTCCAATTTAAGCTTCGGATAAGTATCGCGCCAGAAAACAGCGAGGTTGTCGGTAATCTGCACCGGGCGGTTGCTGGGAGCGAGGATCTCGATGCGCACGGCAACGCGGCGCTCTGCGATCCAGATTGTTTTTCTGATGCCGTAGAGGTCCTGAATACGCGCGGCGATTTTCGGCACTCCGTCGGAGGAGTAGACAACCTTCGCCGCGCGGCCGCCCGGCAGCTCGATGCGCTCCGGGGCGAATGCGTCAAGCGCTTTTTGTTGCTCGCGAGATAACCAGGATTTGACGACGGGCCAGACGGGACGATCCTTGATCTCGCTCTGGCTGCGCGCCCCGTGGCAGATCATCTGCAGCATCGCCTCCCGATCCTCCTCTCCTATGGCCGGCAATCCCAGCTCCGCCATCCACTCTCTGAGGCGATTGACGCGCAAGATCCACTGCTCTACCGCTTCGTCCCAGTTCCCGAGGTCGCAGCGGCCGGCGGCAACCTCGCGCGCGAGAATACGGGCGGCTTCCTCGGCCGGGGGGCGGTCGGAGATTTGCTCTTTCAAAACTAAATCGCGAAAACGCGTCTCATCCCGTGCAACGACGCGGCGCGTCGCGCCATCGAAGACGACGGTTTGGACTTCTTTAAAATCGTCCGCAAAAAGTTCCCGTAGCCACTCTTCCTTGATCGCCGTGGCGAGATTCAAAATAACATTTAACGATCGCTCCCGGCCGCCGCCGCTTTCCACTTCGCGCACTTCGGATGCGACGAATAAATGTGATTTCACCACGCTCTCGCGGGCCAACTCGCCGCGCCGGCCATGAACCAGTTCACAGCGGCGCGAACCGGCATCCACACGCTTTCCCACCTGATCGGAAAACCCCAGGAGCACACAGCGCTGTATGCTTCCGTGATCAACGGGCTTTTCACTGATATCCAGTCCCTCGTCTGCGGCGAGCCTCAAGAACTCCTCGAACAGAGGAGCTACCTGGCGCGCCGCCTGGGGATTCACGCCGACCCGCCGGCAGCGTTCGCTGTCATATCTGTGGCGCTCGGCGTCACGCCAGGCGCGCATCAGCACAAAAAAATCCGACGCGGTCTCTTCGCCGACCCATTCGTCGCGGCCATCGAACCCTTCGCCTGCGCGCCGCTTCAGGAGTAGATCCCGGCCCTGCGTGAGCGCAGCAATCAGCGCCACGGTTCGCACGCAGCCATATTCCTCGGCCGCCAGGAGCATGCGGGCGTAGCGCGGGTGCACCGGAAAAGTGAGCATGCGACGTCCGAGCGCAGTAATGGGGCCCCCTGGGCCCTCGATGGCTCCCAAGTCCGCCAGAAGCGCCTCCGCCCGCTCGAGCGCGCGCGCTTCGGGAGTCTCCAGCCAGCGATATTTTTTTACGTCGTTCGCGCCGCTCGCTTTGAGCGTCAGAATCACCTCCGAGAGATCGAGGCGCTTCACCTCGGAAACTTCCTGCACGGGACGCCCGCCATGCTCATGCTGAGTCCATAGACGCAAGCAGTGTCCGGGCGCAGTGCGTCCTGCCCGGCCGGTACGCTGGTCGGCGGAAGCGCGGCTGATTTTTTCCACGAGCAGGGTATTGATACCACGGTAGGGATCGTATCGCGGAATCCGCGCCAACCCGCTATCAATGACCAGACGAACACCGTCGATGGTGAGCGAAGTTTCCGCCACATTGGTGGACACGACGATCTTGCGTCGCTCATGGCGCGCCAGGGCGGCGTCCTGATCCGCGGGCGACAACTCGCCGTGCAAAGGAAAAACTACGAAACTCGATCCAAGCCGTTGCCGAGCCGCCTCCACGGTACGGTTGATCTCGTAGGCCCCCGGCATGAAGACCAGCGCGTCACCTTGGGAATGTTGTCGCACCAGGCGCTCCAGTTCTTTGACCGCGAGTTCCCAGACCGGCGCGTTACCGGGAGCTTTGGGAAGATATTCGATGGTGACGGGATAGGTACGGCCCTCGGACGACAACACGGCGCAGGGCTGGAGGTACTTCCCAACTGTGGCGACATCCAGCGTCGCCGACATGACGACGATGATGAGATCGGGGCGCGTCGATGACTGAATTTCCAGAGCGCGGGCCAGCGTGATGTCGCCGTAGAGATGCCGCTCGTGAAATTCGTCGAACAGAATTGCGCCGACACGGCGTAGTTCGGGATCTGTTAGCATGCGGCGCAAGAGCACGCCTTCGGTCACATAGCAAATGCGCGTGGCTGGAGAAGTGACATTGTCCAGCCGCATCTGATAGCCGACCTCGCCGCCGAGTCTCACGCTTCGCGCTTGCGCCACCCACCGCGCCAGCATGCGCGTCGGCAGCCGGCGCGGTTGCAAAACCGTTACTTGGCTGCTCCCGAGCAACCCTCCGTCAAGCAGCATTTGCGGCACCTGCGTTGATTTACCCGAGCCGGTGGGCGCGGTAAGAACCAACCGTTTCGTTTTGGCGAGGGATTGGAGCAACCGCCGCTCGATCTCGAAGATGGGTAAATTCGCCTGGCGCATCGTTAGCAAACATCTTTAACATAATTGAAGGTCGGTGAAGGTCAAGCAGCCTCATAACTCATCACTCGATCACGAATTCCGAACACGGCCTTTCACTTGACAGTGGTCAGCTTGGATCAAACCGTCTTGCGCTATGCCGAGCTAAAGTGTATCAATGTCATAACTCGCAAGACAGCGATCGACCAGAGCCTCGGCAGCCGCCCAATCGAAGGTACGAAACTCGCGCCCCTGGATCGCTGCGGGCTCGCCCGCGTAAAACATCTCGTACTGCAGATGGCGCGAGCCGAACTCCGAGCCGAGCGCGTCCCATAAGAGCTTCAGGAGCTTCACGCGCTCGCGGCCACCAGCTTTGGGCCACTGTATATAGCGCTCGATATCCGCCGCCGAGGAGGACTCGCGCAATTCGTTTACCGTCGCCGGGAGCTGGATAAGACTGCCGCCCATGAGCCCACGGATCTGATTGATAAGCGCCGGGTACATCGCCTGCTGAAATACCTGGCTCGCGTAAAGTAGGGAATCCTTGGGGCGCATCACGCCGAAAGAATCCAGCTCTGCCGCGACTTCAGCGCCGAGGATCATCCCCTCCACAATCGAGACGCGGGTGGCGAGATCGCCGAGCTGAGCGAGCGTTTCGCTCGCGGCCGAGCGCCCGCTCAAGTCCATACAGCGCTTCACCAGTCCTACTAAAAACTCCAGCTTGGCCAAGGATCGAATATGAGCCTGCGTGTTGCCCAGCACATGGGCCGCGGTGACGTTAAACTGACCAGCCGTCAGTTCCAGGTTCTTGTAAATGAACACGTCTTCCCAGGGTACCAAGACATCATCGAACACGACCAGTGAATCGGTCTCATCGAAGCGGCTGGAGAGCGGGTAGTCGAATACACTCGTGGATCCAATCGTATAGGGGCGCCGCGGGTAGAGCCTAAGTCCGGGCGCGCCATTGGGCACTATGCAAGAAATCGCATAGTCTTCGTCGCCGGGCTTGAGGGGCAGTATCACCGTAACCAGCACATAGTCGGACATCACCGATCCCGTGCCGAGCATCTGCGCCCCGCGAATGATGATCCCGTTGTCGCGCTCGGCGGCGACACCGGCGTAGAGGTAGGGCTCTGCTTGCTGGTGCGCCGGTTTGGCGCGGTCGATAGTGGGATGGACGATAACGTAGCTAACGTACAGGTCTTCGTCCGCCGCCTTGGCGGCGAAGCGCATAAGGTTATCGGCGAATTGTTTCCCGCCCCGCGCGAAGAAGTTGGGCGAGCCCGCGAAACCGGCGAAAAACGACGCCACATGATCCGGCGAGCGCCCTAAAAAGCCGTAGCTGGCATCGGCCCAGAACTTGATCGCCCGCCGACGCGCCGCCAGGTCGTCACGCGTGTGCGGTATCATCCACGACTTGTTGACAGGGCGGCCGTCGCGCGGCGAAGGATACGTCATCAACTCGCGGTTGGCTTTATCATGGGCAAGATCGTAGAGACGCGCCACAGTACGTATCGCGGCGGCAAAGGCCGGATGCGTCGTCACATCGGCCACTCGCTCGCCGTTGAAAAGCACGGTGCGGCCATCGCGCAGCCCCCGCACATATTCCTCACCGCTCCGAGTCATACACCCTCTTTTTTCTGCCTGTTGCCCTGCCCGCGGCGCCTCCATTAACCTTCATGCGCGTTTACGGCAATCCCACAATTTTAGACATGCGCAAAGCCGTAGAACCGGGCGGCGTTCCCGGAGAGAATATTTTCCTTGGCCTCCTCGCTAATCTCTTCGCGCTCTCGAAGCTCTCGAATCTCTTTTCTAACCGTCTGAACATTTACCTCGTGAGGAAAGTCAGAAGAGAACATGAAGGCTCGTTCACCGGCTACCTTAATCGCATAGGCCAAGTCCTCTTCCCCTCCCTCAATTCCCACCACTATACGCCCTGCCTGGACCAGCCCCCGGAGATAGTCACCCAAGGTCTGTCCCTCCGGTAGCTGCAAAAGTTCTCTCCGGGGATTGATTGGAGTTCCCGCTTCATAGGAGCGGGTGAAACGCTCCAGCGCCATGAGAAACCACAGGGGTCCGCCTTCCAAGTAGGCGACCCTTAGGCCGGGACAGCGCTCGAAGAGATTGTTCAAAACCATCTCCGCAAGAGCAATCGCAAGCGACATCGGATGTCCCAGCGCATTGGCGCCGGTAGAAACGTTCATCGTATCCATGCCCAGGTCCCAATGGCCGCCGCCGTGAACGACGATAGGGCAGCCCAGTCGGGCCGCTTCCGTATACACCGGCCAGTAGTGCTTGGCGCCGAGATTCAGGTGCACTCCGGTGGCGGGAAACAGGACCCCGCATATGCCCAGTTCTTTGTAAGCATGATGCAGCTCCTCTAGCGCCGCTTCCGCATCATGCATCGGTAGAAGACCGATGCCCTTGAAGCGAGAATCCCGCGTGAGGTAGGTTTCGGCCAGCCAATCGTTGTAAGCGCGAGCGGCCCCCACGGCGTAGTCCCGGTCCACGATGCGTCCGATACGTTGGCCGGCGGTGGGAAAAAGGACCGCGTAGTCCAGGCCAATCTCATCCATGAACTTGAGCCACCCTTCGGGCCCGGGATTATGAAAGTTGCCGTCAGCGCCAACGCCGAAGGCACCGGGAGGCCTCTGGGTCAGTGAATATTGGATATGGCTGTTGAGAGGAAACACACCGCCCCGCAGGCGGCCCCCTTTGGAGCTATAGGGAAAATGACGGGCGATGGCCTCGCCATCCTCGAATATATGACCGTCTCCATCAATGATTTTCACTTGCCTTTCCATTGTATCCTCCACCTGCAATACCAAGAGATAATTTGTTTCCGATTTGCCCCAAGGCTATTGCGAAATGGCCATCGGAGTCAATATATTAATGCTGACCATTGACAAGCATCCAACGACTCTTACGACGGAAAAGGAAAAGAGGACATGAAAGCATTCTCTGAGGTGACGAGTACCCGAACCTTAGGCGAGCTTGAAAATTACTTTTCGGGCTACAGCGATCTGCCGCGAGAAATTGTCCTCAAGCACGACCTGCTGCGCGTCGGCCACTGGTTCACGGACGCGGCCCTGGAGATGGCATCGCAGGCGCTGGTGAAATCCTATCGGCTGTTTTCCTATGACTTGATGCCGATGAAGGACATGAAAAGGAAAGAGCATCGAAAAATACCCGAGTGGTTCACGATCCGCAAGGGCATGTACGGCCTCAGGCCGGTGAGCATCCAGACGACTCTCGACTCCGGTTCGCCCTACATCATCGATGTGGTGGAGGGTCAGGCCAAGCTTTTTCTTGGGGGCAACGAGATCTGCGAAGTTTCTTTTCCCAAGCCACTCAAATACTACACGCGCAAATTCCCCGACGGCACCGCATATCATGAGATCATCGCCTACGGGTACTTCGTCACCGTTTTTCGCAACTGTCAGTACTGGGGGCCGGACGAGGAATGCCGTTTCTGCGACATCAACGCCAACGCGCGGCAGATGAAGGAGTCGAAGGATTTCACCTTCAACGCCCCGGTGAAACCCATCGAGTATATGGTCGAGGTCGCCCGTTCCATCGAAGCAGACGCCGCCCAAGAAGTCGGCTTCGCTCCGCCCATCGACTTTCTGATCACCGGCGGGACCATCTTAAAAACGCTGCATGGCAAAGACGAGCTGGCTTTTTATTCGGAATATGCTTCCGCGCTCAAGTGGGGCGGGCGGCGGCGCTTCGTGAACCTGCAAACCAATGCCCAGGATAAAGAAACCATGAAGCGTTACCGGGCCGCGGGCGTGGATTGTCATCACTCGAACATGGAGGTGTGGGATAAGAGGTTATTTGAATGGATTAACCCGGGGAAAAACCGCCGCGTCGGTTGGGACGCTTGGGTTAGAAGCCTGATGGACGAGGTGGACGTATTCGGCGAAGGTAACGTGCGACCGAACTTCGTCGCCGGCGTCGAAATGGCCAAACCGTACGGCTTTGAGACAGTGGGTGAAGCCGTAGAGTCGACCTCGGAAGGCGTAGACTTCATGATGCGCCATGGGATCATACCGCGTTTCAACCAGTGGCGCCGCGAGCCTGGCTCTGACCTGGTATCTCAGCACGATCAGCCGGCGATCCCGTTGGAATATTATCTCCAGTTGATGGGCAATTATTACAACTCATGGAAGAAGTACAACCTGCCGATGCCGCGGCGCGAAGCCGTTCACCCCGAGCGACGCATCGGCTCCGGCCATGGCACCTACGATGACGTTATCTTGTTAAACGAATTGGCGGATTATGAAGTTGCCTGGGACCGGGGATACAACGAGGGTTTGAAGGGTTGCATAACGGGACAGTAAGACGTTTCATTCAACACTTCCCAACTGGACGTGCGCTACCTACAACGATTACCGTTTCTATAATTGATAAGAACCGCCGCGGCAGAGCTCATTCGAAGAACCTAGACCCCCCTTTTCGTTCGAAACGGCTAGCCAATCCAGACGACATCCAGTTCCAAATGGGTCGCGGCATCTCGTTGACGCGCGTCGCTCGTGACAAATGGAATTTGCACCGAAGCGGCAGCCTGAAATGTTATCAAAGAAGCAACGTGAACGGCGTCCAATGTTCTCATGGGCAAGGGTATTTGAATGATCTTTTCAGCCTGGGTCAAAACTGCGTCGCCCACTTCCACCAATTCCCACCGTATTCGCTCACCCTGAACCCTGCTTAGCAACGTAGAGAAGTCTTTATCGGACAAGTCGCCGTCACGTTGTCGTCTCCAGATCGCCGACAGGATCTCAACCGGCGTGATCGCCGAGGATAGCAAGTCATACCGTCGCATCAAGGATCTTATCTGTGTTGACCCCTGCTCGCGCACATATCGCTTAACCAACGCGCTAGTATCGAAATAGGCGAATGTCACCGCTCGTCGCGCGCCTCACTAATAGTCTCCGATAGGGGCTTGCCTTTAATGCGAACCGGCTTCCAGCGCGGCGCTGGCAACGGTCCGCGTTTTAAGGCCGGCCGCAATATTCCTTCAGCTTCCAACCGTTGGACCATCGCTTCTTGATTTCCCTTCGGACGTAGCGGACTAATGACAGCAATTGGCGTTCCCCGCTCGGTCAAAACGACTTCCTTTCCCGCCTTGACTGCCTTGATGGCCCTAGAAAAACGCTGATTGGCCTCTCTCAATCCCATCCGCATAGGATCCTCCCGTTTGTAGTAACATCACTACGTAGCTTATCGCCTTTGCCACGCAGCGTCAAATTAGGAACAAGACGAGCCCTTTTGTAGACATTTCAAGGGCTCAAGATGTTTTACTCAACGGAGGATAGTCGAGTGATCAAAGTCAGCCCCCGGATCCTCCTAGCCTTTCCATGGCCGCGCGGCGCTGGACGCTGGGGATGCAAAGCGTTTCCCTCTCTGCCAATGTGAATGAGACACTTACCCGCCAATAGTTTAGTGTAGAGGGCGAGTAAGGAGTCGGAAGTGGAAGCAGTCAATAACGGGGCGAGATCGTTAAGGGAGGTGGAAACTGCAAGTTCTCTAGCATTTCGCTTCGGAAGATTGAATAGAAGGCGCCCGAGTCAACATATGCCTCGGTCTTAAAGGCCGAGTTACGACTGAAGATGGTAACCGGAATAATCGGGAGAAAGAGTCTCGCGTGTTGAACGTAAGGGAAGGTTAAAGAACGCACTCAAGTTCATCTTTAGTAGGTATTGGGGCAATGAACAGGGTACTATCGGGATACCTCGCCTTAGCCTTCGAAACCAGACTGCGAATCTTATCCTTTTTTCGGATGCCAATGAGGTTTCCCTCTACCAGGACAATCCATTTGCCCCCATGGTCACGCACCAATTGGGAAAAGTGTTTCCTAAAGTATAAGTCATCAGGGTCACGAGAAGGCTGTCTATTCTTTCTCGAATTAATCCGAGCACGGCTCAGCTTTTTAAATTTTACCGCTGCCATTTTAACTGCCTTCGAAAAATAAGCTAACACGGCATCCAACTACCGTCAATTAATGAGAAAACTACGTTCGCTTCGACGGATAGCATAGGTTTGAAGGTCAGAGTGAAGTGCCCCTATTTCCCGTTCGGTCAAATTATCACGAGCCCGTTCCTAAACTATTGCAGATAACCATAGATTGCCTGACAGATCGGCCAATCTTTTGAATTCAGATCACCCAAAACAAAGCTTCGCTTGTGCTTGGCAATGGCTTCATATGCCCCTCTTAGAGCGTCTCGGTTATCCTCTGAAGGACATCTTTCGAATCGTTCCCACGCCTCCCAACAAATTTGCGATGCTGTCGGCCGGCCGTTGAGCCGCTCAATGATATCGGAGACCTCTTTGATAAACTCCTCCGGTTCGATCGGATAGGCGGCGTCGCTGGCGGCCTTAAAATCAGCCAAGGCGCCAACTGTGATTTTCGCTCCTTTCGGTGGCTGAGTGACGATAATCCCGGAACGCACTTTTTGCTTGAAGTGCTCAAAGGAGACCAGGCCGCTGCACTCAACCTTGCCGTCTTGGTAAATGCTAATGGGCGTTAGCTGGTATTCGCCGTTATGGATAAACGCCATGGTGAGTGCACCGTCAATCCTTTTTCCGCGCTCGACGCGATACGTCAGTTTCATCGTAATCCTCCGGCGTTGTCACGCCGGGGATTAACGAAGCAATAGAAGTGCCAGGATGGAGACTATTACCACCCGTTGGATTGGATTTGACAAAAACGGGCTTAATATTCCAGTAACTGCCAAAACGAGACCCAATGGCAGTTTGGATTATCGCAGGCATCGCAGTACGGCTGACCAGGTTTGTCAACTATTGTACTGATTTTTCCCTCAAGAATTCACTCCTCAATGCTCTTTGCGCCCCTAACAAGTCTGATAAAAGCGTCTTGCGTTGCCGCCGAGTATCGCCGCTTTGTCCTCGTCGTTGAGCCCTGGGTATTCCTGCACTTCTTCTATTTCGTGCATAATATCTTCCGGTCCGATCTCATGGGGAAAATCGCTGGCAAAAAGAAAGTGGGAGTTTCCGGTTCGCCGGACCTGATAATCTAGCCCCTCCTCCCCACCTTCACAGCCGATGAAAACATTGTCGTTTTTCAGATACTCACTCGGCCTTCGCTGCATCGACGGCCCCTTGTATCTGCCTTGGAAATTGAGCTCGCCAAAGTAGTGGTGCGAGCGATCCATGCGATCCATCCAGAATGTCGCCCACGCAGCGCCGCCCTCGAGAAAACCGACCCGCAAGCGCGGAAACTGATCGAACACGCCATGATAAACCATACCCGAGAACGCGATCACTAACGAAAGCGGGTGTCCCAACCCATGGATCGGCACGAAGGTCTCAAAGGTGTCAAGCCCCATGCCGTGATGGCAGCCGCCGTGCACGGCAAGCGCGCAGCCCAACTTTTCCGCTTCCGCATAGACCGGCCAATAGGTCCGATGGCCCAGATCAAAAGGCAGCCCGCGAGAGGGGAGCATCGCTCCGGGCATGCCAAGCTCCTTGACCGCGCGGCGCAATTCGTTCACCGCCTCGGTGACATCCTGCATGGGAAGGAGCGCCATCCCTTTCAGACGCGGGCTCTTCTTCATGTAGCGGTCGTGGATCCAGTTATTGTACGCCCGCGCCGCCACACACGCCCAATCGGGATGGACGATATTGCCCATGGCGAGTCCGACGGTAGGATAAAGAAACGCGTATTCGAACTTCGCTACGTCGAGAAATTCCAGCCACTGATCCGGCCCGACCCGCTTGCCGCCGCCAAACGCCCGCTCGCTGCGTTTGAACGTGGCCAGGTGAAGAAAATCCAGAGTTGGAAACACGTTGCCCAGAACATTTCGTATCGGTCCGATGATGCCACCCTGAGCCTTGCAGCTGCGATAGGGTTCCTCTAAATAGTCCATGAGGCTTTCGTCTTCGAGCACATGACCATCCGCATCGATGAGCGCCTGCTCCATTTTGACCTCCGAAAAAAATCGTCTTTTCAATCCACGTCGAATCCGTAGAGTTTGCGGGAATTCTCACACAATATTTTCCGCTTATCCTCTTCGTTGACGCCCTGGAAATCCAACGCTATCTTTTCTCGAGAGTTAGGCCAGAAGCTTGCGCTGTGGGGAAAATCTGATGACCAGAGCAAATTTTCCACGCCGATTTCGTGGCGATGGGCCAAACCAAAGGGATCGTCGATAAAAGTGGCGTACAGCTGGCGGCGAAAGTACTCGCTCGGCTTCATGGTGAGCTTGGTCTGAAATGGGCTGCCGTGCAGCCGGGTGCCGCGAGACTGAAAACGCTCATCCATGCGGCGCAGAAAATAGGGAAGCCATCCGCAGTTGACTTCCGCCGAAATAACTTTAAGGCGCGGAAACCGCTCTAGAATGCCGGACAGGATGAGCGTAGCGAAGGTTTTCTCCACTTCGTGGGAGTTGATGGCGCCGGCGACGGTTCTTTTCTTCGCATTCGAGTCCCAGTCGACCCATTGGAAGCCGGCAAATTCGTGTAGACTGAGAGGCATTTCCAGTTCCTGGGCAACCGCCCAGAAAACATCGTAGTCGTCCGAATAGAAGGGCAACGGGTCAGGCGGGGAGGCCCAGATCATAGCCCCCGCCAGACCCTTATCCGCGCAAATTTTCAAATCCGCAGCGCCTTGTTTCGGATCATACAGTGAAATGAGTCCAAGTCCTTTCAAACGCTTGGGTGAGTAGCCGCAGTACTCAGCGAGCCAATCGTTATAGACCTGGAAACAGGCTCTTTGAAACCCAGCGTCCTTGATCCAAAACATGCGAAACCCCAGCGTGGTGTAGAGCACATCTCCTGCCACACCATCTTGATCCATGTCCTTTACCCGCTGACTCGGGTCCCAGCCTCCACGCTGGGCCCCCGCGTAAGAGAAGCTTTTCAAAAACTCCATTAATTCTTCAACCGTCTTGTTCGCTCCGAACCCCAAAATTACGTTGTGCGGCTCACGGTCCTCTTCGATAATCCACCAGGCGCCCGGCTTGCCGCCATACTCCGTCACCATTCGCGGGGCTTTGCCGCGGTATTTCGCCGGTAAGCGCTCCTGCCACAGATTCAACGGCTCGCTGACATGCGAATCGGCGTCAAGCAATATATGTTGTTCCATAAGCCTCCCTTTCTCTTATCTCCACCAAAAAAATTTTAGCGCGACCCTGCCGGAGTTTAACTGTACCCAAACGCGCCTGGCTCTGCGCTCCCACTACAGCGGCCCTTATCCCGCCATGACCGAGCGAACAAGCTTCTCCTGACTTGATAACGCCTAGCCCCACACTCCGCGAGCGATTTTGGCAACCAACTCGAGCTTGCGGCGCATGTCGTCCCACGAAAGAATATTTCCTGAGGCTGCCGAGGCAAAGCCGCACTGCGTGCTGAGCGCGAGATTTTCCGTTGGTACATATCTGGAAGCTTGCTCAATCTTGCGTAACAAGTCGTCTGAGGATTCCATCTCGGGCTCTTTGGTCGTGATGAGGCCGAGGACCACAGTTTTGCCTTTCGCGACAAAGCGCAACGGTTCAAAGCCGCCCGCGCGCGCGCTGTCGAATTCCATCAGGAATCGGTCCATTGCAAGCGAGCCGAACGCCTTTTCGGCAATGGGCTCGTAGCTCCCTTCCGCTCCCCAAGCGCTGCGTTTGTTTCCCCTGCAAAAGTGGATGCCGGTCACGACCTCGGAGCCCCGCCTGATCCCTGCAATCATGGCATTGTCCGCCGCGATAGCGGCATCAAAGGCCTCCGCCGGATCGACGCCGCTCTGCTTGAGGGATTCCCGGCGCCGGGGATCGAAAAACGTCGAGTAAGACGGCGCGTCAAGCTGGACGTAGGAAGCGCCTTCATCGACCAGCGCTTGCACTTCGTCGCGCATGATCATGGCGACATCCTGAAGCATCTCGTGGATGGTCGGATAAAACCTGTCAGTCACTCCCGGCCGATAACGGCTGACGGCGTGCTGCATGGCGGCCGGAGTGCAGACTTTGAAGGGTCCCGGCGCGTGCCGTTTCAAGAAAGGCGCCTCTCCAGGCGTGAATCGCCCTTTCTTGCGCAGTTTTCCGCCTACGATGAATTGCAGATTGCCTTCCCTCGATTCCTTTGCCAATTCACTGCCGCTACCGCGCCACTCAAAACTTACCGTGGGCTTGCCGGGAATGAGACCATCGACCGCCCGGGTAATGTCGCCGGTGAAGATATCCCGGCGGTATTCGCCGTCAGTGAAGATTTCAACACCGACGCTCTTTTGCAGCTCCAGAGCCTGCAGGATCGATCGATCTTCGATCTCACGGAGTCGCTCGGCAGCGAGGCGGCCATCACGATAGGCGACGCGTGCCTCGAGAAGCTCTGGCGGGCGCAGCAGGCTGCCGATATTGTCCGTTCGGTAGCGATTTCCCATTGCTTGGTCTCCTTTCCGCCGAAATCCGTCACTCTATCGTTCTGGCACTCGCCCAGTTGGAGCGACTGCTCCTCTTCTAGAGGTGTGCTTCTTACACACCCCATAGTTTGCGGGTTGCCAACCGGGCACCCTCTGCCATCGCCCGGAACTTTGCCCATACAACGGTCGGGTGAATCTCCGGCTCCGCGGTGGCTTGCGAGGAGAAACCACAGTCGCTTCCCGCAATGACATTCTCGCGTCCCACAATCCGTGCGAAGGTGAGAAGACGCTCGGCCACCAGTTCCTGGTGCTCGACGATATTACTGCAATGAGTGATCACTCCGGGGATGAGGATTTTCCCTTCCGCAAGCTTGATCGTCTCCCAGACATGCCACTCGTGCTCGTGCCGCGGATTCGCCGCTTCGAACGAATAGGCGCCGGCATTGACGCTTAACATGATATCGACGATGTCTTTCAAGGCCATGTCATGGATACGGGGGCCGATATTGATGCCGTAGCAGGTGTGAAAGCGCACCTTCTCCGACGGGATGTTTCTTAGCGCGTGATTCAGCGCTTCAACGCGCATCGCGGCCCACCTGCGGCACTGCGCGACGGTCGAGCCCGGATGCGCTACGTAGTAGGTTACCAGCCGCGGATCGTCCACCTGCAGCAGGAACCCAGCGGCCACGATTGCTTCGTACTCCTCGCGCATGGCCTCGGCGATCGCGAAGAGGTAAGCCTCTTGCGTCGGGTAAAATTCGTTATCTCTCTGGGCCTCGATATTTGCGGGGGAAGTGGAGGGCATGAAGGCTTCCGCTACATCAACCCCTTGCAAGGCGGCTTTGAGGTTTTCGATGTCCCTTTGCAGCGCCTCCTGTCCTTTATAGGCGATAGGTCCCGTGCAAACGAGGGTCCCGGCCGGCCCGACAGACACGCCGCGCCATCGAGAGTACCACTCATAATACTCCGGGAAGTCGACGACCTCACGTGATCCTACCCACGGGCCCGCTCTCAGCGCCGCTGTCCGCGGCTCAAATCCTGCCAGGCGCTCGCCTATATAGGTGACAAAGCCGGCTTTGCCCTGCTCGCCGTCGCTCACGATGTCGACTCCAGTCTCCGACTGTTGTCGGACGACTTCGGTAACCGCGCTGCGAACCCGGGTAGCGAAGGCTTGGCGGTCATAGGTTTGCCCGCTCTCTTTCGCCTTTAGCATTTCGATCAGGTCCAAGGGGCGCGCTAGGCTCCCAACGAATGTGGTCAAAAACCGCTCGGTGCTCCGTTTCATCTGATTCCTCTACTACCGTTAAATTTCTTTTTAAGGGGCCGGCCAGCGCCAACTCCCATTACGCAAACCTTCACTCAATTGAAAACCACCGTGCGATTGGCGCACGGCAAAACCGGCCTCTCCAGACGGTGGCGAACCGCCCGTGCAAAAACTATGCGCTCTATGTCGCCCCCCTTGCGGACGAGATCCTCCACCGTATCGCGATGGCTGACGCGAACAACATCCTGCTCGATGATGGGCCCTTCATCTACTACAGGAGCGACATATTGGATCGTCGCCCCGATAAGCTTCACCCCGCGCGCGTGGGCTTGAGCGCAGGGCCCCGTTCCCGCAAAGGCAGGAAGAAACGTGTGAGGGATGTTGATGATCCGGTTTGGATAGCAGGACACAAACACTTTGGAAAGAACCGGCGTATAGCGGGCGAGGATAACCAGGTCCACCTCGAGGGAGTCCAATAACTCCAGTTCCTTTTCCTCTTGTACCTGTTTGTTTTCGGGAGTGATGGGAAAGAAATGAAAAAGTATGTCGTGACGCTCAACAGCGGACTTCAGTTTCGCATGGTTACTTATGATGGCCATGAATACCCCTTGAAGCTCACCGATGCTGTGACGGTGCAAAACATCCATCAAGCTGTGATGGAGCCGGGAGACAATGATGGCAATCCGAGGCTTCTCTTCAGAGAACCGCAGCTCCCACTCCATAGCCAAACCATCCCCCAAGGGCTTGAATTTGTCCTTTCTCTCCCCTGCGGGAAGGGCAAACCCTTCTAAAGTCCATTCGACCCTGGAAAAAAATTGCCCAGTCTCTAAGTCGATGCGCTGATCCGCGTGGAGAATGTTCCCGTTGTGACAACGATAAAATCCGAGACCTTTTATATAAGGCCCTGCTGATCCTGGCACGACTTCAAGAGTGTGACTGTTTTTCTCATGGGACACTCTCTGCGGATTTTCTCGTGGGCCTCGCGCCCCCGCACCGCTCGCGTGAACAGTAACTAAAACTGCGCCGACGGCGAGTCCTTCGCAGGGCGGAACCAAGACATTGCGGCAGATCCAGCCAGGATCTTTGTCTCCATTAGAGGCATGGGACGCGACCGCCAGCTCCCAGCAAAACTCCCCTGGCGGCGCAAGTGGATGCGGGCTCGTCGCGCGAGGCGTCTGCCTCAAATCACCCTGCCGTGCCCCATACCTGCCGCGCCGTCTCGACAACAACTTCCAACTTTCTCTTCTGATCCTCGTCGCTGATAAGATTACCCACCACGTCCGAGGCAAAGCCGCATTGGGGGCTAAGCGCCAGTTGATCGAGCGGGATGTACTTGGCGGCCTCGTCGATGCGGCGCTTGAGACGATCAATTTTTTCCAATTCAGGCACTTTGGTGCTGACCAATCCCAAAACGACTATTTTGTCTTTCGGCACAAAGCGCAACGCCTCGAAGCCACCGGCTCGCGGGCTGTCGTATTCAAGCAACAATCGGTCATGACGCAGCCCGGTAAAGAGCATTTCCGCAATCGCGTCGTAACTTCCTTCTCGATGCCACATGCTGCGTTGATTGCCACGACAAAGATGAATGCCGAAAGTCGTGTCATCGAACAGGCGCAAGATCTCATTATCCGCCTTGATTGAGCGGGCGATATTTTTGATCGGATCCTCGCCGCGCTTGTTCATTTCCTCGAGGGAGGGAGCATCGACGTAAGCCGTATAGCTTGGCGCATCGATCTGCACGTAACGGCACCCGGCGTCAACGAGGCTGCGAATTATTTCCCGCTCGATTCGTACCACATCGGCGATAAAATCGTCGACGCTCCAGTAAACTGATTTCGAGTTCTGATAGTCGAAACGTTGCACGATGCGGTCCGGGCCGATTAAGCTTACTTTGGTGGGTTTGCCGGCTACTTCACTGACAAAGCGGAATTCCTCTAAGGGGAGATTGCGTACCAGGCGGAGCTTTTGTGACACGGGCCGTCGCTGCAAGATTGCCGCGCCGTCGGCGACATGATAGGGGTCCCATCGTTGCAACGGCTTGCCCTCGCGCGAGAGACTTTCCATAAATGAGAGATCGACCCGGCGCGCGTCGAAGCCGCTCACCGAAGCGGCAAAGCTGTCCTGGAAGTTGAGCCGGCGAAATTCGCCGTCGGTCACGATGTCGATTCCGGCCTGTTCCTGCAAACCGACCGCCTCACGGATCGCGTCGTCTTCGACTCGGCGTAATTCCTCGGCGGAAATCTTTCCTTGCTCGCGTTGGGCATAGGCCTCTTTGAGTCGCTTGGGCCGAAGCAAACTCCCAACGACGTCGGTTCTGATCCTCGACAGAGGCTTCATCGTCGTTTGATCCATGAAAGACATCCCCGTTGCCAGTATTTTCGCGCTTGTAATAGTCCTATAGCGAAATCAACTTGCGGTCGCAAGCCGACCGTTGTTCATCCGCCCGCTGTGCGGCTTCCTGAGCAGGTCCGCAGCTTCGTCGATTTTCTCGCCGAATGGTTTGGAAACAAAACGCCTGTGAAATCGAAGCAGATTTCGCAAAAGAGAAATATCGCGCGTCGGGTCGGCGTCACAAGGCAGTTATAGGGACCGGGAGTACGTCTGGCTTCCAGCACTGATCTTGGGATTCAGCCGCCGCTGGACCTTGCCTTCTCGGAGTAGGTCTCGATTCCTAAAATACAAACTCGATCTCGACCCCAATCAGATTGCGCGCACCATGAGTTCGTGGCCGACGGCGGGTGAACTCTACATAACACGAACCAAAAAGGATCTTTTAAACGACCTATTTCCCTTGACACCTTCATCCTACGGGCAATATGATCTGGACATCCCGTCCGGCCGATAAAGTTGCATCGAGTCCAAATTTTTGAGCTGGAGCCGATCGCCGCCGGCGCGCGCAGTAAACAAACTGGCCGCATGACCCCCGTTTGCCTTAAAAAGTCAGTTGATGTCAAAGATATTGAAAACACCGATTACGAGTGGAGGTATTAATGAAAATAACGAACAGGTTGGAGCCCGTTGCGGCCGTTTGCCTGATCCTCATCGGCCTACTGGCGATCTTGCCGGCGCGTGATGCTTTCCCCCAGGCCGATTTCTATAAAGGAAAAACGATAAAAATTATTCGCGGCGGCGGGCCCGGCGGATCGGGAGAGTTCCAGACCAGGGCGCTGACGCGGGTTCTGGAAAAACACATACCGGGCAACCCCCATCTGACGGTCGAATTTATCGCAGGCGCCGCCGGCAGAAAGGCCGCAAACGTTATTTACAGTTCTACCCGGCCCGATGGACTTACGATTGGATCGATCGGCGCGGGATTGGTGGTGGGGCCGATCCTGGACCTCCCCGGTTCCAGCTACGATCTCGATAAACTGATTTACCTAGGCTCAACAGACACTGGCGACCCCTACATCTTCTACACCAAGGGGGAGCTTGGCTTGGACAACCTTGCGAAGCTGCGGGCTGCCAGCGGCATTCGGTTGGGCGCCCACGCCGTCGGCCATCCGGTCTATGTCACGGCGCGCTTCGCCGCGTACCTTCTCGGCTTGAAGGATCCGAAGTTTGTGACCGGCTTCACCGGCCCCGAAATTTACATTGCTCTAAAGCGCGGCGAGCTGGATGCCCACGCTACCGGCGCGGCGCGATTCGTCATCGAGCAGCCTGAGTGGCTCGAAAAAAAGCTGGTCCACTTTCATGCGACCTTAACGGTTCCCAAGGGGCGTCATCATCCGACGTTCGCTCAGCTTCCAGAATTCGGGAGCTTTGCCAAGTCGGACACGGAACGAAAGCTGCTTGACATGTTTCGCGCCTTCCAGTATCCGCGTTGGCCTTACATTTTCCCTCCGGGAACGCCCAAAGATCGCGTCCAGATCATCCGTGAGGCCATGCGCAAGGCTTTTGCCGATCCGGAATTCCCCGGCGAGTATAGAAAGCTCATGGGCGACGATCCCAACCCGCTGGGCGGGGAAGAACTGGAGCGGGCCATCAAAGAATTGCCCCGCGACAAAGAGGTCGTTCAGCTGTATCAAAAGCTTGCCGGCGGAGATCCGCTCCCTAATCGATGAAACGGAAGGTTGTCTAATCCAAGAGGTTCCCCCCGAGTCCGACAGGTTTCACTGCGGGAAGATACGCCGGTACACACCCGGGGAGCCGGCGGCCATGGTCATCAGCGCGCGCATGGGTCCGGAACGCGGAGAGGAATGTTCCCTTTGATGCGACCACTCGGCGCTTTCGGACACCTTCTCATTGGCTAATTCATAGACGGTTGCGAAACTGCGCTCACCCTCCGCTGACTGGTAGCGCCGCGCATAGATGGCGCCGGGGACGGTGAGGTACCCGGGTATGTACTCGTTGTCATACCACTCGTTCCATTCGGCTTCCGCGCTGTCCGGCACAGACATGCGACCGATCTGGAGGCCGGGCGCCATGCCCCGGTCGAAATTTCCCCCCGTGCTTGGAAAGATCTGCCGGCCGACGAATCGCGCGCGATTTTTACCCGTCACTCTTGGCGACATTCGGTTTTCCCAGGGAGTACGCTTGCGTGCATTGAACTGCGGGCTACCAACGGCTTCAACGTTTGTCAGTTCATAGACGGCTAAATATTTCGGGGCTCCTTTGGTGGCCACATAACGCGCCGCGTCGAGAAAACCCGGCAAAGTCAGCAGTTCTGGTAAATGTTCCGTGTTGTACCAGGAGTTAAATTCTTCCTCACACTTTGGGTCGATGAGGTCGGTGTAGACTAAAAATAATCCCCCACCCTTTTTTGCCATGCGTCCCTCCGTTGTTTATATCCTCTCTTCGCACTGCCGTTACCACGGACAGCGATACGAGTAGACACCAGCCTTATGTTCCCAGTCAATGGGGGCCGCCATAGCCCGAATGGAGTTTTGCGGGGCTAGGGCTGGATTCTAGGGCCGGTCTTGAATCTTAACGGCCGCGGTTTTAACTCTTTTTCGGAGCAGATTTTGATTCTTAGAGTAAAGGATCAGGCCTGGCCCTATTACTTGAGCCTATCGCCGTAGCGGTTGGCGCGGGGTATCAATTTGCTCGTAGAGCGTTAACTTCACCTTCAAAAATGCGTCTCCAAGCCTCTTAAGCAGTATTAGCGTGAGATCTTATGTTGATCAAACAACAGCTTGCGCCGGCCCGACCCGGCGATCACACTGGATTGAAGATGCTATGTTGCGAGACCCGCCCCCCGAGCTTGCGTGCTGAAAAGCTTTTCATGAGTGCCCCCGCGATTTTCACCTTTTTGCTTTGTCGCTTGGCAGCGCTGCTCCAGAATTGATATCAGCACCCCGGCAGTGGCCTTACGGGTTGAGCCGTGACATAATCCGCGCTAAAAATAACCGTTCGGGGAGACCAACCATGAAAAACCAGTTCGACGGCGGCGAAGCCATAGTCGAAGGATTCCGCAAGCTCGGAGTCGATTACATCCTGTCCTCGCCGGGCACCGAGTGGGCGCCCGTCTGGGAAGCCATGGCTGACCAGATCCACCGGCGCAAGAGCGGTCCCAAGCTGCTGGATGTGTGGCACGAAACGCTTGCCGTGGACATCGCCGCGGGCTACACGCTGGCCACAGGCCGGATGCAGGCCGTGCTCCTGCATGCGGGCTCCGGCCTGCTGCAGGGCGCCATGGGCATTCACGGCGCCTTTATCGCCGGGGTGCCGATGGTGGTGATCTCCGGGGAGTCGATGACCTACGGCGAGCAGCCGGAGTTCGATCCGGGCGCCCAGTGGATCAACAACCTCAGCATCGTAGGCGGCACGACCCACCTGGTCGATTCGATCGTCAAGTACGCCTCGGTCGCGGGCAGCGCCTACACGCTCTATGAAAGCGTCATCCGCGCCGGCGAGCTGGCGCAGCGCCAGCCGACCGGACCCACCTATCTGTCGGTTTCGACGGAAACACTGATGGATGCCTGGACGCCCCCGGCCAATCCGCGCACGGTTCCGCCCGCGCCGCGTATGCTGACTGCGCCGGAGGACATCGAAAAGCTCGCCGCGCAGATCTCCAAGGCGAAGCGCCCGGTCGTGCTCACCGAAGGCGCCGGCCAGGAGGTCGAGACCTACGAGGCCCTGGTGGCGCTGTGCGAGAAGTTTGCCCTGCCGGTGGTCGAGAAACCCGGCGCTCTGTTCGCAAACTTCCCCAAGGATCATCCGCTTTATCAGGGAACCGACATCAAACCGTTCTGGAACGACATGGACTTTGCGATCGTCGTGCGGGCGCGCGTACCCTGGTATCCGCCGAGCAACCGCCCGCCCAAGGCGGTGGTCGCCATGGTGGACGAGACGCCGCACAACTCAGCCATGGTCTACCAGAGCCATCAGGCGGACATGTACCTGGAAGGCAATGTCGCGCAGACGCTGCGCGATCTGGCCGAGGCCGTCAGGCCGGACAAAGCCACTGTCGACGCAAGACGCAAGGACCTAGCAGCGGCGCACGATGCGATGATCGAGAAAAGGAACGAGCAGCAGGCGGCCGCGCGCAACAAGACACCCATCGATCCGGTCTGGCTGTGCGCCTCACTGAACGCGGCCCTGCCGGACAACACGATCTACATCGACGAGGTCACTACCCACACCGGCCTCCTGCGTCAGCACCTCGTGTGGAACCAGCCACAGAGCCTGTTTACCCGCCAGGGGGGTCTCGGACAAGGGTTGGGCCTTTCGCTGGGAATCAAGCTGGCGAAGCCGGACCGGCCGGTGGTGACGCTGATCGGCGACGGCGCGTTCCTCTACAACCCGGCGCTCGGCAGCCTCGGCGCGGCGCGCGATTACAAACTGCCGATAATGGCGGTCATCTTTAACAACAAGAAATACGCCGCGATGCAGGGCATGCATCAGAAGATGTATCCGGACGGGATCGCGGCGGAAATCGATCTCTACCACGGCACCCACATCAACGCGCCCGACTTCGTTAAGGTCGCCGAATCCGTTGACGGCTACGGCGAGCAGGTGACGGATCCGGAAAAGCTCCAGGATGCGCTGAAGCGCGGCCTCGAAGCCAACCGCAGCGGCAAGCCGGCGATCATCGACGTGATCGTTTCATAGATGACACGGAAGGGGCGGAATTTATTTCATGAATGACCCCGAATTTCCGCCCGTAGGCGCATGGTCGGCGGGCCATAAACTGAGCGTTTAATAACGAAAGGGTAGGATCGTTAAGTTGTAAAAACCCGAGCCGTTGCGAGCCTGAATGAGCAGGCCACTGACTCCACAAGCCACACCCTCGTCAGGGATTCCTATAGCCGTTTCTCTGAGATCCTGCTGCCTGCTAAATTCCGATGGTAGACCCCAAGCCCTCGTAAAAATTTTGTTTGGTGTAGCCAAGCCGAAACGCTGAACCGGCACAAACGACTTCCATTCAACGGTATTCAAGCTAATGCGATACAGAGCTGCGAACCATGGAGGGTCTAGACGGCTTCAGGGGCGGGAAGATGGATCTTTACAGAGTAGTAAGTAAATGCTAACCATACGGTATGAAAACCTCATCGCGCCTTTCGTCTGAAAACCGGCGACAAGCCATTGTGGACGCCGTCAAAGGGATTTTCGCCGAGAAGGGCTTTGACGGTACGACCACGCGTGAGCTGGCAAAAGCCGCCGGTGTCTCGGAGGCGTTACTTTACAAGCACTTTCCCAGCAAGGAATCTCTGTACGCAGCCATGCTCGACGCCTGTGCCCAAGGGCCCGGCTTGGTCGAATACAATCGCATACTGACGTTGGAGCCCTCCACCTCGACGCTTGTCATCATGGTCCATTTTTTGATGTCGCATTTCGTTCAGGGTCGCTTCGAGCATAGAGATAAGGAAGTGTTGGATCGCCTTGCCGTACGGAGTCTTCTCGAAGACGGCGAATTCATAAGGCTGGCCCATACCAAGTTTACCGACGCCTACGTCGCCAAGTTCGGAGCGTGCCTGAAGGCGGCGGCCAGGGCCGGGGAACTGCGGCAGATCCCCGTGCGCGGCGATCTGCGCGGCTGGTTCGCGCATCACGTCGCGTTCGGTTTGATGCTCCATCTCCATCCGAAGATCCCAGCCGTCCAGTATAAGGCGACGAGGGATGCACTCGTTGAACAAGCGGTTTGGTTCTCGCTAATCGGCGCGGGCGTCAAGGAAGCGGCGATCCGGCGTTACTACAATCCCAAGGCATTGTCCCTTCTGGCCGGATGACTGCTAAGAGTTTCATGGTAAGTAAATGGTCACTAAAGCACGTGAGTTACCAATGATGCGGCTAACCCGAAAATCTTTAGGCTATTTTCCGAGAGCGTTGGGTTTGATCTGGTGCGCCGCCTTTCCCTTCGCCGGCTGTGAGAAGAATGCCCCGGCTGGGTTCGAGCGGCCGCCGGCGCCTGTAACCGTCGCCGCGGCAGTCACAGAGGACGTGCCCATCTATCTTGACGCGATCGGTAAGTTCGTCGCGCGGGAGGTCGTCTCCGTCCAGCCTCAGGTCTCGGGGCGAATCACCAAGATCCATTTCGCCGACGGTGCCGACGTGAAAACCGGCGAAGTGCTCTTTACCATTGACCCCCGGCCGTACCAGGCGCAACTCAATGCGGCCGAGGCCAACCTTGCCCAGGCAAGAGCGGCGTTGGATCTAGCCAAGCTCCAATTCGCCCGCACCGCGACACTCCTGGAAAGAGAATTCATCTCCAAACAGGACTACGACACGAACAAGAACACTGTCGAAGTGACCACCGCTCTGGTCAAGCAGAACCAAGCCGCGGTGGAGACCGCTCGGCTCAACCTCGACTACTGCACGATTCGCTCGCCCATCAATGGCCGCACGGGACAGCGGCTGGTCGACCTTGGCAACGTCGTGACGGCGAATAGTGGCTCATTGCTGGTAATCCAGCGATTGGATCCGATCTATGCCGACTTCACTATCACCGAGAAAGACCTTACCACCGTCCAGCAGAACATGGAGCGCCGAGCGCTCAGAGTCGAGGTACGGTTGCCTGATGAACTCGACAAGCCCCGCAGCGGGGACCTCACCTTCCTGGATAACTCCGTGCAAGACGGAACCGGTACGGTGAAACTGCGCGCTACCATCGCCAACAGTGATCGCCGCTTCTGGCCGGGCCGGTTCGCCAACATCCGCCTCATCCTCGGTACACAGCAGAATGCGGTGCTCATTCCCGCGCAAGCGCCGCAGATGTCAGCCCATGGCCCCTTCATCTATGTTGTGAGGCAGGATTCCACCGCCGAGCTGCGGCCAGTGACACTCGGGCAGCGACAGGGTGAGCTTGTTGTCATCAATAAGGGGCTGAAGCCCGGCGAGCGGGTGGTTGTCATTGGCCAGGTCGGAGTGACTCCAGGAGGTAAGGTCAGCCTTGCCCAGCCAGGCGCTGCGGGGACTCCACCCGCGCCGACAAAAGCCGGGGATAGGTCATGAACTTCTCCGAACGCTTTGTCCGCCGCCCGGTCATGACTACGGTCATGACGGTCTCAGTGATACTCTTCGGCGTGCTCAGTTATCTGCGGCTTCCGGTGAATGATCTGCCGGCAGTGGACTACCCCGTCATCCAGGTGCAGGCCAGCTACCCAGGCGCAAGTCCGGAAACGGTGGCGAGCAACATCGCTACGCCCCTGGAACGCCAATTCATGCAGATCAACGGGCTGGATCTCGTGATTTCCCGAAGCACTCAGGGCAACACGAGCCTGACCCTGCAATTCGCTCTAGACAAGAACATCGATGCGGCCGCGACGGACGTGCAGACCGCCATTTCGCAGGCGACGGGCAGCTTGCCAGTCGATCTGCCGTCGCCACCGAGCTTTTCGAAGACCAACCCCAACGACCAGCCGATCATGTACATCGCGCTGACCAGCGATTCGGTCACGCGAGGTCAGCTCTATGATTATGCCAGCACCCAGGTTGGGCAGCGCATCAGTCTCGTGGCGGGCGTTAGTCGCGTAAGCGTCTTCGGGGCCAAGTCGGCGGTGCGCATCAAGGCCGATCCGTCGGCCTTGTGGGCCCGTAATATCTCGATTGATGACTTGGCTGACGCGATCAAGAAGGGCACCAGCACCGTCGGTGCGGGACAGTTCGATGGCACCGCGGGCACGTTGCTGCTCCGGCCCCAAGGGCAACTGGAGAGCGCCGAGGGCTACAGCAATCTCATTGTGAGCGGTAACAACGGCTCTCCGGTCTACCTGCGAGATGTCGCGCAGGTCGCGGACTCGATTCAAGACGAGCGGGTCAGCATGCGCTTTTGGGTCCGCGGTTATCCCGAGCCATCGGCGACCGTCATCGTAGCGGTCAATCGCCGGGCCGGCGCCAACGCCGTAGAAGTGGCCAGGAATGTTCGCAATTTGCTGCCATTGATCAGCGCCGAGTTGCCGGGATCGGTGCGCGTGGCGCCGATCTACGACCGCTCACAGACGATCATCCACTCAGTCGCGGATGTACAGTTGACGCTCGCCATCGCCGTCGCTCTGGTAGTGATGGTGATCTTTCTTTTTCTCGGCCGCGTCACGGACACGCTCATCCCCGCCGTGGCGCTCCCGTTATCTCTTCTCCTCACCTTCGTTGCCATGAATGTCTTGGGCTACAGCATAGACAATTTGTCGCTCATGGCGCTCACTTTGGCCATTGGGTTCTTGGTGGATGACGCGATCGTCTTTCTGGAGAACACCGTGCGCCGCATGGAGCATGGCGAGCGCGCGCTTGCGGCCACGATCAACAGCGCCAAGGAGATCAGCTTCACGATCATTTCGATGACCATTTCTCTTGCGGCGGTGTTCATCCCGCTGGTCTTCATGTCGGGGCTGGTCGGCCGCATTTTCCGTGAGTTCGCGGTCACGATCGTCGTTGCCATCCTGGCATCGGGTCTAGTTTCCTTGACGCTCACGCCGCTCATGTGTGCGAGACTACTGAAAGAGCGAGGCCAGGGAGCAAAAAAAACCTGGACGGAACGGGTCATCGGTAGAGCCGAACAGCGCGTGCTCGGCGCTTATGGCAGGTCACTTTGGTGGTTCCTGCGGTTTCGCTGGATTTCCGCGCTGATCTGGGTCGCCTGCCTCGCGGGAACGATCTTGCTCTTCATGACCGTTCCCAAGGCCTTCTTGCCCGTGGGCGATAGTAGTTTCATCTGGGGCGTTATGATCGGGCGGGAAGGCTCGTCGCCGGAGCAGATGCGCGCCTTGCAGGACCAAGCCGACAATATTTTGCGCCGAAACCCAGGCGTTGCGGCAACTTTTACGATGACCGGCAACAACCAGTTTCTCTCGTCCAACCAGGGGCTGCTGCTCGGTTTTCTTGAGCGACCCGAGCGGCGCGCGCCCATCCAAGACATTACGGGGGAACTCATGGCCCAGCTGGGAACTATTCCCGGCGTGATGCCGTTCATGCGGCCGTTTCCGGTCCTGGAGATCAGCACGGGCGCGACCAACCAAAATCAAGGGCAATACGCCTACTCGCTTTCCGGTGTGAACCCCAACCAAGTTTATGACGTAGCCACCAAACTGATGGCGAAGCTCCAGACCTATCCGGGGTTTGCAACCCTTTCCTCGGATTATTTCCACAACACGCCTGGACTCGATATTGAGATCCACCGCGACCAGGCCAAGACACACGGCGTCTCAGAGGCCCGGATCCTGACACTGTTGCGCAACGCGTACTCACAAAATTACCTTTATCTGATTAAGCAGCCGGAAGATCAGTACCAGGTGATTCTCGAGGTCGAAGACAAGTCGCGCTCGCAGCCGGGCGACCTCTCGCGACTCTACATCAAATCCGACGATGAGAAAAATCTCGTGCCGCTCAGCACTCTGGTTACGTGGAAGACATCGCTCGGACCCCAGTCCGTGAACCATTTGAACCAGTTCACGAGCGTAACACTATTCTTCAATCTGAAGCCGGGGGTGGCAATCGGCGAGGCCACCGATTTCGTCGCTCAGGCCGCAGCTGAGATCGTGCCGCCCACGGTGCGCGCGAGCTTGCAGGGGGAGGCGCTGACGTTCAGCAACACGGTCCGCGATTTGACTATTCTAATGGCGCTGGCTGTTTTCGTCATGTACGTGATCCTGGCTATCCTCTATGAGAGCTACTTACATCCACTGACGGTGCTCTCGACGCTGCCAACGGCGCTCGTGGGCGGGCTATTGACGCTCTATCTGTTCGGGCAGCAGGCGTCGCTCTATGCGTTCGTCGGCATGTTCATGCTGATGGGAATCGTCAAAAAGAACGGGATCTTGATTGTGGATTTTGCTTTGCAGCGGGTGGCCGGCGGCGAATCAGCCGTAAAGGCGATCCACGACGCGAGCATGGACCGTTTCCGCCCTATCATCATGACGACACTCGCGGCGGTCTTCGGTGCTCTTCCGATCGCTCTCGGTTTTGGCGCCGACGGCGCTTCGCGCCGGCCGCTCGGTCTGGTCATTGTGGGCGGCCTGGTTGTGTCGCAGTTCATCACTCTTTACATCACTCCGGTTATTTATCTTTACCTCGAGCAGTTCCAGGAGAAGGTGCTCGACCGCACATCATTCTTTCGCTCGGAACGTGCCGCCCCCAACGTGGACTCGTGAGAGAGGAACCGACCGCAGGGGAACGAGGGATAACAAGGTTTGTAGCCAAGGACCGACCGATCGAATGTCAAGATTCAACAGGCTGTTGAAAAACACAGATCCATGCTTGGAGATGCTCAACACGAATGGAAATTCCGTAAAGATTTCAATACTCGCTCGCTTCGCCCGGCGGCTCTCGATGGCTGA
>Ga0187893_10003650_pt1 | contig 30679 bp, 34 predicted proteins | sample MA1701074metaG_FD_139574 | JGI IMG/M metagenome (GOLD analysis project Ga0187893, IMG submission 139574) | White microbial mat communities from a basaltic lava cave in the Kipuka Kanohina Cave System on the Island of Hawaii, USA - MA170107-4 metaG ...
AGTGGCGTGAGTTTAAACCGCTCGTGCTTGGTCTCCGCGAAGACGCCGACGCTCGCCAACGCACGGAGGACACGGTAGAGAGCCGGCGCGTGAACGCCCGTGGCTGTCGCCAAATGGGCGACCGTCCGCGGACCGTCCTTGAGCAGGTCGGCCAGCTTGAGTTTCGCGGCGATGTGGATGAGGCGTGCAACCCAGTATCCGATAGTGAGGTTCAGCATGACGGCTTGCAGCGGCGGCTTTTTGGCCATGTGGGAGGTCTCCTCGAAAATGAATCTGTTTTCTTAATACTGTCCAACGCAATCAAGCATCATTCACCCCCGCTTTTTTTGCGGGTGTCGACTGGAAGTGGCGTGGTTCAGTGAAGCCGCTTGCGGAACCTGAGCGTACTCGCTATTCAGTTGCCCGCCGATCGGTTCCGCCGTCCGCCTCCGCTGGCCAACACCGGCTTTAGCGCCGATACTGCGCTGGCTTCTCTTCGCCGATCCCCGACGCTCGCGGGCTTCGCTATCGTCACTCACTTCTGAAGCATTATCCAACTTGAACACGGAACAAGAACGACCCTAAAGGTCGCCTCTATGCTTTAGTGGCTAGCTGTACCCAGTCTCATTTCTTAGCTCTTTTGATTATCTGCCTGACGGCATCAATTACCAATTCCGGTTCCTCGTTTGGGATATGATGCCCGCTTTTCTCTGTGACGATGAATTGCGCGCCAGGGATTTTTTTCAGCCATTCTTTGAATGCATCCAGTCTGGCTTGCACTCTAGCTTTCTCCAGCGCTAGTTCTTCAGCATTATTCGATTTAAATTCTCTTGGTTTGCTCGCTGCAAGCAGAACGACAGGAACATCAGGCAACGGCCAAGCCGCCCGTGCCTGCTGGAGTGTTGCAATTCCACTCTCAATCTCTTCTTCCCGCGGCGCCTGAGGCATTTGTCGAAGACCATCAAGCGATGGCTCTTCCAGGAATCCTAGGATCTCCATTTCCATCATTCGTGCCCATTTGTCCCGCAACTCTCGTGGCGCTTTTTGTACGATCTCATCAGTTAGCCTCATTGACTCCGCACACATGATCCGCATCCAGCTTCGTGCCCCTTCAGACAATTCAGCCTTTGCCAACTTATTTTCTAATTCCGTGTATTTCTCTGAATGATGGACCTTAGCCCAAGCTATCGGATCTCTCTCTCGTAGCTCTAGGGTCGGGTCCACAAACACCATACCGGCAACTTCAGTGGGATATCTATGCGCGAAGACACGAATATAGGGGCCGCCGATCGAGTGTCCCACCAGAATATAGAGTGGCGCTAGGCCACTGTTCCTCAATGCAGAATGTAGTTCGGTGGCTATCTGTTGCGCGGTTCGCGGCTTCTGCCCGGCTTCTGACTCTCCTACTCCAGCCCGATCATAGGCGAACACGCGGGTCAGTTTAGCTATCTCGGGCCGGACTTTCGCCCAGTTGTCTTCGATCCGGGAACCTGAACCCGATTCCAACACAACCGTGGGCGTGCCCTGACCTGCTACAAGCACACGCAATCGATAGCCGCCAACGTCAACTCTTTTCGAGCCTTCCAATGCGTGGATATCTTTCTGGCCCATGCCAAGAGAGCCAAAAAGGAAAATCAGAGTTAAGAACTTCGTAGATCTCATGTCACCCTGCCATTCAATCTTAGAGCCACCACTTCACCGCGTAGAGTGCTGCCCGGCCGCTGCGCTGTTCAGCAGTCGGCTGCAGCACGTGTTTGGAGAATCGGCATGGCTCAATCAATCCGAACCACCCAAGACGAAATCTCGTGCATTCATTGGATATCTTCTGAGCCAAGCATATTCTCCCCGAATCCGCCATCAACGGATACCTTAGATCCGGAAAAGAGGGCTCGCACGTCTCGGTTCTTACGGAAACTCCCAAGTCCCACACTTACTCGCTTGAGAGTCGGATGCCTGAGAAGCGGTTTCAATGCTTCTGCTGAGCAATGCGGTGCGGATGTCAGGCTGAACCACTCGAGCTTAGGAGCTTCGGCGACGGGGACAATGTTTTTGAGGCCCTTAAGATGATCAAGATGTACCTCTCCCAGTTCTTTCATAGGCGCAAACGACGGGAGCCGCGTTACGTTCGGAAGATCTTGTAAGTAGAGAACCCGCAAACCCTTTGCCTTTACGACATCGTCGAGATTGGCGAGTTTGCTAACCCTCCAAATCTCAAGTCGCTTCAGGTTGGCTAAGTCTCCGAGAACATCGAGATTCCTTGTGCCGCCCAACTTTAGATCCAAGACGCGCAGCTTCTGAAGACTGCTCAAGAACGACAAGGAAGGTACTGTAATCGAGCGAAGCACCAGTTCCTCAAGGCTCCCGAGTTCACTTACCACCTCAAGGTCTTTGTGATGTCGCTCAACATAAAGTCGCCGAAGTTTCTCAAAACGTCGGAGGGGTTTTAAACTCAAAGTCTTCTTTTTAGCCTCTTCGAGGTAGAGAATCTTCAACGAAGGAGGCAGTCCGTCAAGGAACGTAAAGTCGTTCAAACATTCAATTCCAATCGTTAAGTTTTCAAGGTTTTTCAGCCGTCCGATCTCATCGACTCCTTCGACCTCTCCACATAGACAGTTCACAATAAGGGTCTTCACCGATGGAATACACTGCAGCATTCGGAGGTCACACTTGGAGTTGTAGAACCCGTAGAAGCGAACTTCAAAGTCAGAACGGTGACGCAATATGTCACGCTCTAACGTTTCAAGTGCGGCTCGGGAAGGAGGCTCTACAAATTGGATTTCCTTTGCCTCCTCCTCTCGTGCCAGTGCCGCTATTTCTTCGGCGTTTGGTGAAAGTATGCTCATAAGAAGGAGTCAGAAGATCGGGTCTCGGGTCCGCTGCGAAGTGTGACAAGTTAATCATGATGGCGGGCTTACCAACAAGATTCCGAAACGCTCCGCGCTCCCGCGGAGCGCCACCGCCGCATCGAGGCTGCCTTTGGTAGACTGCTTCGCAGCCAATAAGTGTTACCTATCTCCGCGGCCGCTCAGGTTTCGACGACTGGGACCTCACCCACGAACGATAGTTCTTGGGAACGTCCAGTGTCTTCAGCTTTTTCCAAGTCCTCATCGCCTGCTCTCTCGTAGCGTGTTTCTCCGCCGCGAAGAAGTCGCTCATGAAGTTGACGTATCTCCCGTGAGGGATTTGGGTGAAGGGCTCCTTGGTCTGGTTCAACCGAACGTATTCTCTCACTAGAGCTCCGTAGGTGAATTTGACTCCCTTACTGAGTTGCTCCTCCCGCCAACGATTCAGCCGGTAGCGCACGCCCGATTTTCGCTTTAAACCTGGAGCGAGTTTCTGAGCCTCTCGTTCGAGGAAGTTTTTGGTCTCTTTGTCGTTCGTGTAAACGACCACCGGAAGATCGAGGCTCAAGCCGCGTTCGACGTCTTTAGTGCCCGATGTCAAAAGGCTCCTCTTGGTCGGGCTCTTGATTTTGCCGGTCCTGAAAAAAAGCTTGATTGCCTTCTCGAGCTCGTCTTTGCGCAGCTTGCGCGCAGATGGGATCCCGATCGTCTCCGCAAATTCCTTAAGCTCGATCGTGTACCAGTAGCCATTGTCGAATTGGGTCAAGGTCATCGACGTCGATAACGTTGTCTTCGGTTTCACAGGTGCCCTCCGTGAACATGCCCAAGAAGAGCTGGCGTTGCGGGTCGTTCTCACGCAGAGCCGCCCTCGACGCAATCATCCAGCGGTTGATCAAGCGGATCAAGTTGCGCGAACTGACACATCCGCTCGTACAGGACAGGCTGATTCCGACGGCGCTCATAGTCGCCAACGTGTCGTTGCATGGCCTCCGAACCACGATACGTTGAGACCGACGCGATTCTACACCCAAACCCTCTTTCTCCTATGGCAGCGCGCTCGGTGTATCTGTCTTTCCGAGATCAAGGAGCTGAGACCCTGCTCCATCCAGTGCTTGCCTGGTTCCCCCTCGCCCGAGCCTAAAGATAACGGGAGAGCTCTTTTATGGTTAAGCCCACCTTTGGGTAGGAAGTCTCGTGGTCCGCGAGACGGTGCAGATCGGATGACGCGGATAGGCGCGGCTCACACAGAGGCAGCTATGACCGGTCAAAGAGCAGAGGGAGGAACCAGACGCACCCTCCGTGTGCGCTCACAGCCGCCTCCATCACGGTTGCCGCGAGAAACGCCAACCGAGGGGAACGGTGAGGCGAGAGGATTGCGCACACGAAAAAGGTGAGTGCGAGGGGTGGCGCAACGAGGATACTGAGCACGGAGAGCCCGGCCCCTGTCGCGAGAGGCGAGGGCGCCGCATGCCTACCAACGGCGAAGAGAATTGCTGCTGCAACACCCGTGATTGCCACAGCAAGACCTAGTGCCGAGAGCACTGTCCAGAAGTGACGGTACGGCCGGAGAAAGAAGAGCGCTGCGCCTGTGGGCGCGAGAGCGCACACACCGAAAACGGCGACAAAAAGGAGCGCGTCACCGAACGCGTGCATGCCGCTTGAAGCTTGTGCATCGGAGCCACTCGTGATCGCTATGCGGATGGCAACAACCGCGGACGCGATGAGGAAAGCCGCAATGTACGCGCCTGCGACCACAGCGACCTTGAGGAGCGGTTTCATTGACTTGGTCCCGGAAGGCCGCCTTGTAACGAAATCCGGCTAGAACGCGAGGGTGCGAGCCCGTTGAGCAACTTGTTAGGCCCGGTGCAGCATGTTCCTACGTTGTGCTTCCTTAAAGGCCTTGGCAAAGACCGTTTTGAGAACCTCTACGTTCACATTGCTGAGGGACTTAATGTAGAGGCAGCCTTTGCCGGTCTTGTACTTTCCCAGTTTGGAAAGCTCGTCTTCAACAGTACTTAGTCCGCTCATTAAATAGATGCTGATATTTTGTTTTCTAGGTGAGAAGCCAATGATGACCGTATCGCCTTCTCGTCCGCTGTCATAAACGTAGTGATATGTTCCAAACCCGACAATTGCGCTTCCCCACATGACGGGCTCAAAATTCGAGACCTTCTGCATCATTTCGAGAATTACAAAGCAATCGTCTCGCAATTGCTTGTCTTGGATCTTGTTCAAGAAAGCAGTCACACTGCTTCTCGTCGGTTTAGTCTTGTTTTCTGTCACAATATTCTCTTCACAAGGCTTCCCCTACTAAGCGGTCCTCGAAGAGTTGGGCAATCTCCTCATGCCCTGACTCCCTTGCGTGTTGCTACTACTGCCAACCCAGTCCCCGCCGAATAGCCAGCTCCACAGGCGAGTAGCTGTCCGCATCAGACCGATGAAGTTCAAATGGTACGGCTGGACATAGTGGCGGCTGAGCCATGAAGCGAGGTTGAGTTCCTTGATTGATCTGGCCCGCATGAACCAGGAAGGGATGACAAAGATACACTGTCCCCGCCTCCCCGGTGGCGATCCCTTCCGAGCGCCCAGTGGTTGCAGCCAGGGTTACAGCCAAATCCCTCAGCGGCATGCCCGCTTCGCCCGCCGGCTCCAGCAGTTTCACCACCTCCAGATGAGAACCAACCCTGATACGCGTGGGTGCGTCCTTTTCACCGACGTCCGAAAACAGGAAAAGCATCAACAAGGCGCGACCGCGAGAGTTCACATTGACGCGCCACGACAAGAAATCATTGGGATCGGAATGTTCTCCCGCAAAGCTTGCATCCACATGCCAACCAGTATCACCCGTGTCTTCCTGACTCGGAAACCGCACCGGAAAGGTACCGAGACTGTGCCGGGGCTCCCAGCGTCCTTTTCCGACCAGCCGATCAAAGGCGGAGTGCAATCGAGGCGTATTCACCGCTCGACGAAATGGCTCCTGATCGTGGTCCCCAAGCCACACGACGGGTTTCGTCCAGGTGGTTGGGTCACCCGGATCACAACCGGTATGTCTCCAGAGAATTGCACGACCCTTATCCGCCAGCTCACGCGGGAATGCTTGATCTATGCGGACGAACCCCTCCTCGATGAATTGTTGAATCTGATCGCTATTCAATGAGTTCATTTCTCCGCTGAAGTTTGAACGCCAGAGCCACTGTGAGCTGCAGAACCCGACAGATCGCAGGCCCGGCGGTCCGCTCTAACCGCTTGATGGGCGGTTGTGAAATCTTGCTTTATGCGGTCAGTTGCCGTTGTAGAGTCGCGAAGTCGAAGTACACGCTCTCGTTGATGAGGCGGTCATCTTCAAAGTCGAAGACACAGGCGACCGGCAGTTGCATTTGACGGCTGCGGGCTTCCATGCCGGCCCAATTGCCTTTGTGCGTGCCTGTCATTATGCCTTCGACAATGACAGCATCATCGGCGTGATGGAGCTTCCCGATTTTAAAGTGAAAATCTGGAAAAGCGGTTACAAGCCCTCCGACAAGCTGGCGCACCGCTGCCTCGCCTTCACTCACTGCACCCATCGGAAGCACGTTGTAGCGTGGGCGATAAAAGGTTGCAAGCGTCGCGTCGAGATCGCCTGCATTCTCGGCAGCTACGTGGGCTAGCACTATTGCTTCGCGCCGCTCGCGTTGAGGTATTAGCTGTGTTGATGACATATGCTTCTCCTTTGCTTCCGCAACTGCTGAGCAGCCTAACCGGAATAGACGGTTTCTTCCACCACATCCGTCGGGCTTTCAAAGTAGAGAGCGTAACCGTCCGGGTCCTTCACTGAGGTTACCCACAAGCCATTACCGACAAACGGGCGTGTCGCGGCAAGCCCACGGGAAGTGAGATCGTGATAGATGGCCAGAGCATCAGCGCACATGAAGCAAATCGAGACCCCTTGGCCCAGCGGCCCTTCCGGGGCGCCCGCCGGGTGCCCGTCTCGCCAGTACTCTTGGAGCATCACGGCGGCCGCTCCGAGTTGCAGCCAACACCAGCGGATGCGCCCTTCGGGGACCCACTCGTGGGTGACCACGAATCCCAGCCCTTCGACATAAAAGCGAAGCGAGGCTTCAATGTCAGTCACGTTGAAGAATGGAACCGCTTGTTTGACGTTTGGGGCTACGGTGGCATCGGTGGGCATGTCCGAGCTCCTTACCCTGAAATCGCATGCGGCCTAAGGGTTCAGCCGCTGGCACTTTTTAACAGTCGGCTGGAGCCCGGGTTAGGCCCGTAGCGCTGCAAGAAAGCCTGCCTTCGCGTGTTGGTATTCCTCGTACGGTGCATTTCGCAAACTATCCAATAAGGTCAGAGTTTCCTCAAAGTATTTGTAACCGACCAAGTCGGACATGAGTCTCAGTCGTTCGTCATCGTCAATCGATTCTGCCATGTTGATGACCAAAGATCCCAAATACTGTTGCCAATTCTGAAAGCGCGCATACTCTTCGAAAGGACGTTCGACGTCCTTTTGGACAATTGTCCGCGTTTCCGGATCCAAGAAGGTAACGATGCCAAAGTTCCCATCATCGAGAATCGGGATCAAGCCGCCATCAGTGTAGGGTGACTGCGTGTCGGACGCGAGGAAGAATTCTTCGGGCGGACCGAAATAGATGTCGAGATTCTCAGGGAGTTGTTTTTGACGGTACGATTCGCCAAACACCGGCGCCGGATCGAGTGAAAGCAGAGCAGCCAGAGCTTCATCACGTGTCGCCATTCGGGTTCCTAAAAGTGTAACGTTCGAGCTAACCCACGGCGCTAGGTTGTCCAGTTGAGCGTGGGGTTAACCCGGCACGAGTCTTTCCGCAGCCTATCGAGTACCTACCGGTTGGTTCTAAAGATCCCCCAACAATCTCATCGATGGTCGTGTCGTCAACGCGAGTTCTCTGCAGGAGGCGACGAGCTTCGGCGAAACCCCTCGTATTCGGTCTTGAATAGCTGCCACTTCGCGAGCCCTTCAGTAAAGGGTGTTTCGTCAACTAGCCACGTCTGGGCGAGCAACCGGTCGATGTCCGGCAAATCCCGTAGAATTTCCTTTCCAAGTGTTGCGCGAGCCAATCGAGGGGCGAGGCTGCGAGATAGTCGCTCACCAGCTTCCGGTCTTCAGGCGGCCGACACTCTGCGATTCCGCGACTGAGGGCCTCGATCGCTTCGGCGAGTGCTCGGTAAATGATCATAGGCACTCCGTCTCAGTCTGGCTAGCGACTATGGCTAGGCTGCCCTGCCTTCCACTGCCGGGTCGAGCGGAGACGGATGTGGAAATGTTAAGCGCAGTTTCCAAAAGGAATGCGTCGGCGGGGCAGCTTGAGCAAGTGGTGAGGCCTCAAAGGAAGACTACGAGAACCAACAACTCTGTGCTCTCAACCTAACGCGATGCCCAATGCCAAGCAGGTGCGCCAAGTCCATCTACTCCTACGAGCTTCGTTTCACCAAATTCCTTTTCCAGCACTATTGAATGGCAACCGGGCTGTTCCTCAAGAGCCGCGATCAATCTGGATGCATGTGATACGGCCAAGACTTGCGACCGCAGCGCTGCACGAGCGACCAGCCGGGCTAATGCCGGCAGCAAATCAGGATGTAGGCTGGTCTCAGGTTCGTTTAACACCAGCAAGCCAGGCGGCCTCGGAGTGAGTAGTGCTGCGATCCAGAGTAAGTACCAAATTGTCCCATCAGAAAACTCAGTAGCCTTCAAAGGGCGCAGCAGGCCATGCTGATGCATCGCAACCTCGAAGCGTCCATGAGTATTTATCACTGAAATACTGGAGCCGGGGAACGCATCCTCTACGGCAGCGTCCAGCGCGTTAGAGTCTCCAATCTCTCGTATGGTTTGCAAGGCGGCAGCCATATCCGCACCGTCGTTACTCAGGACCGGAGTGTGGGTGCCAACTTGAGGCAATCTCGCGGGAGCCTCAACATCAGTGCGGAAGTGATCGTAGAAACGCCATGACCGGATTTGCTCCTTAAGCGTAAGCATCTCAGGGGCGTTTCGAGGATCAGCAAGCTGCGTCATCATGCTATCGAAGGTCGAGACCTGGTGAGAGATTGTATTCCACTCGCCGTCATCCCCCTTGGTCCGTACCACACGCCCATGCCGGTCTACTAGCAACGAAGCGGGGCGCAAAAACGGACCACTCCAAATGCACTCGCGTTTAATCTCAGGATCAAGCGCAAACGCCGAACGGCTTGGGGCTGGAAGTCCAAGGTCGATCGAATAACCGAATTCATCTCCGGCAAACCCAAGGCGCAAATTAACCGACTCCTTTCTTGGAGTGCCCTGAACTGGATGTTCGCCCCGAAGAACTGAACGAGAAAACGCTTCCGGTCCAGCCCAAAGCGTTGACTGAAGTCCTCCTTCACGAGCAAGTGAAGGTATAAGTCCTCCTTGGGCGGTTTCAGCCAGCAGCCGCAGAGCCCGATAGATACTCGATTTCCCGCTTCCATTTGGTCCGGTAATAACATTTAGGTGGCGCAATGGGACGATCAGATTACGCAGCGAACGATAGTTGGAGATCGCGAGGGTCGTGAGCATCGAGACTTCAGATAGACTCGTATGAATTTGGCGCTGAGCGTTGATCCGTCCGCCACAATCTAGTCGTACCAACTAAGGACGTTTTCTCACACAGGGCCAAACGACCTCGGCGTTCAGCTGTCAAGTCCGAACGACAGCGAGGAGTTCATCAGCTACACACCGGGTTGAGCGCTTCGGGAGATTGTGTTTCGATCACCCAGGTTCTCTTTTCTCCGCCGCCCTACTGAGGAGTATGGTCTGTCCGACCGCCAGTCGACCGATGCGAGTGACCGCGCCGTAGATTCCCGCATTGTTCTGGTTCGCACGAACAACCGCCTTCAGCACTTCTGGTGCAGGACTCGCTGAGTCGGGATCAAGGTTCACCATCGAGCAGCGAACGTCGCGCATCGTGACGGTGATCGCGGGGGCATCGACTCCCTCGCCGAATGAAAGCGCGCCGCCCAACCACTCATCCTCCTGGAAGGGAACCGATCGCAGTAAACGAACCACAACATTCGGGCGAAACCGTCGCACGTCCGGGTTCCGCCCCGCGAGTCGTCCGATCTCGCGCACCGTATCCAAGGCGATCACGGAGATGCTCGCTTCATCGAAGATGCCATGCTTCAACTGCATCATCTGCACGGGAGCCCCGTACCGGCGTTCGACCTCCGCGGCCAAGTCGTCTCCGAAGACAGGCACCTCTCCGCCATCGGGCATGCGAACATGCGTAGGAACGTCTCCCGGAGCACGGTCTTCACGGCGGTGCGGAGCAAACAGGAGGAGGTCGGGAAGTTTGCTTGCCGTTAGCCACGGGAACTCGCTCCGGTCATCAATGCGCCGGAATGCCAGGCGTCTGTCCCCATCGAGGCCGTGCCAGCCGAGGTTGGCGACCTCGAGTCGTTCGCCGCCCATGGACTTCACGGGATACCGGAAGATCGCCTCTACATGTCCGATTTCTATAGGCATGCTCGATCCGAGTTCGCTCAACGATCAGGCATCACCGTCTTCCGTCGTACACCGAACGAGATCGTACGCATCAGACCAGACTCCAAGTGGGTGCTCGGAGTAAAGGGTACTCGAACCATACCTGAGAATGATTTCCTCATCTATAGATGGCGACACAAGTGATTGCCGTTAGAACGACGCGAAATACTCCCCTCCTCGGTTGAGGAGGGGAAGCCACGGCCACGGGCCGTGGCTGGGGTGGTGCGTCCCGCACGGGTTCCAACCACCCCGCGCTGGCCTTTGCCAGCGCCACCCCTCCTTATCCAGGAGGGGAATCTTGTCGCCCCCTTATGTCGCTGTGTTTAGTTGCGGCATCCCAATCTTGGCGTCCGCTACTCCGAGGCGCATTCGCGGAATCAAAAATCATCCGGCTTGTTAGAACGCCGTACTCACGGTCAGCAACCAAAGGAACAGCATCGTTGCTGCGAGGCTGAGCGCTGTGCGCACGGCGTGGAGCCTGCCCCAGCTTTCCAACAGCGCGCGAGTTTCGGTAGATCCGAGGTCACGCCCCGGACCCAAAAGCTTGTGATTCGTGGGCATGATCACGACCAAGGTGAACGGGACGACCGCTCCAATTAGTAGAGCCCCAACAAGCCAACCCGCGCCTGCGCCCATGAGCCACACTACGCCGCCTGCGAGAAAACTAAGCACCGCCAACGGCGCTTGCATCCAGGTGGCACGCTTGTAACTCGGAGCCCACTGCGCCGCCGCAATACGTGTCTCAAGGCCCATCCGTGCGGGGTGTTCGACGAGACTGATATAGAGCGCAGCTCCGGCAAAGAGCGCGGCGCAGACGACAGCGAGAATCTCGAATGCCTGAAGCATAGATCAATGGCCTATGGGGCCGAACGATTACGGCTAAGCTGCCCTGCCTCCCATTGCCGGGTCTAGAGGAGACGGCCCTGGAAAGCTCACCGCAGTTTCCAAAAGAACGCGCGGGCGGTCGTCTTCAGCCGCTCTCTTAGGCCCCGGTTTACGCCGCGCCGGATGTATTGTCCCCTACGGTTCGTCACCGCTCGGTCCATAGATCTGGGGCACAGTCGATCCCATCGGCCGGAGGTAGGTGGAAATCTGCCCGCGATGGTGAACGATGTCGAAGAGAAAACTCCACGCCATGGGCGCGGCGGGCCGCTGGCTGCCGAAGAACTCGAGCGTGCCTTCCCAGCGCGCGGGGGCCAGAGCCTCCCAGCGCTGGGGCATCGTTCCGCTCTGTTTCTCGTATGCCTCGAGCACCTCCTTCATCGTCGCCGGCATCGGCGGCGGTGCCCATTCCGCCTTCCCGCTCTCGAGCGCGTCGATGATCATCTTCTCCTCGCAGACGATCTGCCAAGCGATCTCCTTTGCAGTACGCGACTTCGGATCCGGACGGTAGTCAGACCCCTCAGGAATTCTCGTGAGTACTCTCAGGGTGGTCTTCGACTCGTCTGTCCAGAACTTGGTGAAGAGCGATTTCTCGTTCATGCTGCCTCCTGTAGGCGGATAAGATAAGAATAGAGGACACGACGTTTTCGGAAGCGGTGAACCCGTTGCGATGAAGCCATGTGGGCATCGACTCCGTTGCCGGCCTAACGCCGAAGTTCAGCCGCGCCGAGCGAAGCGAGGGCGTCGGCTGAAACCCAAAGTTGGACCTCATTTGAACAGCCGGCCGATCCATTGTGACAGTGAGATTGATGCTGTACGGGGGCTTACAGCCTCAATGAAATTCTGCACTTCTGCTGTGTTGTCCTTAAGTTCAAGCTGAAACCGACTCCCAGACTCAAGAAGTAGCTGGCCACACCTGTGACATTGCTCGATCCTGTGCGTGAAGGATCTCGCTTTCTGGCAGCGCGGGCATCTAGTCCAGGTGAACGCATCCAGTTTCACCGGAACCGGCGTAACAGCCTCTTCCCTTGATTGGAACGGTGCCCAGACAAAAGAGCAATCACGATTTGGACACTGGCCTCTTTCACGTTTGCTTTGATACGCCGTGCCGCACATTGGGCACTCGCGGACCTCGTTCGGCCGCACGGGCCGTAAAAACCTCGCTTGAATTCCCAAAGTGACGGGACTCTCGGGAGGGTTGCCGGGAAGGGCGTAGAATCCTTCCCGGCTCCAAGGCACGCGCTCTTCCGGCAGTTCTAATAGCCAACCCAGGTCATCTCTTTTGAACGTATTGTTGATCCACAGCGCGTTCGGATGACATACAGCCAACCCTTCATCATCCTTTTCTCGGTAAAGGAATCCCTCCCCAAAAGTGCGTATCGCTGCGTCGATTAGAACGCTGTGGCCAAGCTGAGTTTCAACCTCTAAGAGTCGTACCCCTGCTTCCTTTGCAGCAACGTAGGCAGGTTTCCGCACGCTCCTGCCAGAGAGATCACACAGTGTCAGGACGGTGGGCTGCGACTGCTCGGTGCGGAGGGTCTTAGCGAAGGACTCGATCTGCCCTCGCGATACCTCTGGAGCCAGCACGAGGTGGCAAAAGTGGTTACCCATCTATGAGGTCCAACGGCCAGGGTTCAGCTGCTGGCGACTTCGCCAGTCGGCTGGAAATCGGGTCAGGCGTCTAAGCGTAAGCAGCCCAACTCATGGTTTTCGGCCAATGATCAGATCCCGCGGTGCGTCGAATCGAATGACCTCTGTATCTCGAAACCCTGCTTCTTCCAAAAGCGACTTGTATTCACCTTCACTTCTTTCCTTTGCACCCGGTTCACATACAACCAGCATATGCAACGACAGCAACACCCCGAACTGTGTGCCGGAGAGATCGTTGTTGAGGACGCTCTCGCTAATCAGGAGGACGCCCTTCGAGGGGAGCGCGTCAAAACAATTCTGGAGGATTTTGCGACAGTTCTCATCGCCCCAATCATGAAGAATCCAACTCAGGGTGATAGCGTCGGCGCCTAACGGGTAGGGACCGGCCAAGAGATCGGCTGTTTGGGTAGTGAATCTGTCCGATAGGCCGTTGGCCTCAATGCGCTCTTCAGCCACCCTGCACACCGGAGGCAAATCCATGATGATCCCGCGCAGATGCGAATACTTGCGCCCAATTTGAGTCGCTAGTCCACCCGCCCCTCCCGCTACATCCATCACGCATCGGTAGGGAGTGAAATCGAAGCACTCCGCGATTCTCTGCCCGATGGGAAGACTGAAGGCATCCATGAGCTGGCAAAATCGGCGCAGGCGGACTGGGTCTTCGTACAAGGCTGCGAAGGTTTCCTCAGCGGTAGTGCCGAGAGCTTGTTGCCAGCGCGGGCTGAATTCCTTTAACGCATCGAGCAAGAACTCCCACATGTGAGGCCAAGGGCTGCCCCACATTGAGAGCGGTTCCAGTGGGACCGGAGACTTTGAGGTGAGAAAATCGCCTAGTTCGGAATTCCTGTAGCCATCTTTCGCGCGGTCCACCAAGCCCAGTTGCTTCAAGGCTACCAAGAGTCTTTGACACGCGTCGGGATGAACGCATAGCTTTCTGGCTAAGCCCTCAGCCGTAGTCGGCCCGTGGCTCAGCTCCTCGAAGACGCCCAGGTTACAAGCGGCAGAGAACGTTTGTGTGACCATAAAGCTGGCCGCTATTTCGTTCAGGCGATTCAATGCTTCCAGGGGCTTCACAGAGTCTCCTTCTTCGATGTTGCTCAGCCGCCCCGCTTCTCAGCGGTCCGCTGCAGCGCACTAGGCAAGCGGTGACATTACTTTTATTCAGCCTGTTGCTTCCGCGGAGGCTGATACAAGTATAATTCGTGCTCATCCCGGTGTTGTAATGCATCAAATGCTAGTGGCTCTTCTGGCTCAATATGGCTCTTGGTGAAAATAATCGCGAATGAGCGCTCGGTCGGGTGGGTATCCACGATCAAGGACATAAATTGTTGTCTAAAGTGCTTTTTAAAGAACTCTATCTCCTTCTTCATTGTATTAATTTCAGAGATATTGAACTCCACGTTTTCCATACGTGGGCCAAGTGGGTCATTGAGTTTATCTACACGGCATGCCGCAAGCTGGAAGAAGCCAATCCCTGAAAACTCACAGCGAAACCAGGCATACGTGTTTTTGCTCGAATCTTCACGATGAGCAATATAAGGAGCCATGATTCGAAAGCTCAATGTGCGGAAATCAGGGGAAAATTGGAATTCTTCAATTGCCCCATCATGGAAAAAGTCCATGCCGAAATAACGATAAACAGATGAGTTCAGCCAGTGAAGGTGGGCCTTATGGTTGAAAGAATCAAGATGACGTTTATAGGCGGCCAGCTGTCGGCCGATAATACGAGGTTTATCGGATTCCGTGCGTATTCTCATTCGGGGAATCAAGTTGACTCTCTTATTCTTAGCGTAACTAGGGGTTCGAAGATTGATGTCAGCCAAATTACGCCTTAAGCCCATTTGATTTTTATAGCCTACCTAACAACTCTCGGCCAAGCTGCCCGGCCAAACGAGCAACACCCAACGAAGAGCAAGCTTCGAACACAAAAAGGAAAGGCCCCACCGGAGGCGCGTAAGCCGGGTCCGGTCGAACCTTACTGTTAGGCCTCGTCACTGACTTGTGAATACTGTTCTTCAATCTCGCGATGCTTCTACTTGATAAGCGCTTGCATGACGGCTGTCTCAAAATCTCGCTGAATCATACCAATGACAGATGTGGACGTGTGGATCATCAAAACGGCAACTAGTTGATGCCTCGGGTCCACCCAGAAGTACGTGCCGTAAGAGCCGCCCCAGCCATAGCTCCTATTGGAGCGGAACGTCCCCGCCCGGGCCGAGTCCTCAACCACCGCGACCGTGAGGCCGAAGCCCATCCCTTTGGGCTGCCCGAGCTGCCCCTCGAACTTCTCTCCGACGTGGTTAGACGAGTATAGCTCCACGGCTCGCGGGCTGAGCAAGCGATTGCCGTTCCACTGCCCGCCTCCGAGTAGCATCTGCGCAAACTGGAAGTAGTCGGCGGCGGTCGAGACAAGCCCTATCGCGCCTGAAAAGTAGGTCCTGGCGAAAGGGATTACCTCGTAGTTAGCCTTTGTAAGTCCCCTGTCAGAGACTTCGTAGATCGAGGCTAAACGCTGCCGCCGGTCCTCCGGTAGGACGAGGAAAGTGTCCTTCATGCCGAGCGGCTCGAAGATTCGCCGCTGCAAGAACTCTTCAAACGGCTGATGGGAGGCGAGCTCCACGACTCGCGCCAAAACGTCTATGCCTGCATGAGGGCTGTAGCCCCAGCGCGTCCCCGGCTGGAAGTCGAGCTTCACTGCCGCCCATCGCGGGACATAGCGGGCTAGTGTTTCCTCTTGCGCTACAGGCCACGGCATTTCCGGTCCTTGCCGCATCCCGACTCCACCACTGCCCAATCCGGAGGTGTGCGTCAGCAGGTCTAGAATGGTGATCTCGCGCTCTGCCGCAATAACCCGGACCTGAGGTTCGCCGTCATTCTGGGCGGCGACCTTCATCTCTTTGAACTCCGGGATGAACTTTGAGACAGGATCCCTCAGGTGGATTTTGCCCTCTTCGATCAGCATCAGGATGGCGACTCCCGTTACTGGCTTCGTCATTGAAGCAAGGACGAAGAGGGCGTCTTTCCGCATTGGCTTCTTCGCCTCGATATTCATCAGGCCATGTGGCTCGAAGTGTACAATGCGCCCCCTGCGCGCCAGAAGCGTGATGGCTCCGGAGATCCGATTTTCGGTTATATGGCGTTGAATCGTGTCGTGAATTCGTCGCAGGCGCTCGGACGAGAACCCGACCTTCTCCGGGTTGGGAATTGGCAACTTCGTTTTCGCGCTGAGCTGCGCCCTTGCCACCGAGGAAAACGCCAGCAAGGCGATAAGGCCTATGATAGAAAACCTTCGTGACCAGATGTTTTGTGAAGAATGGGAATTCTGAAATCTCTGGATCATCTACAAGCGTTCCTCGCTCACAGCCGCATATACGTTGCAATTCGAGCACTTGGGACTATGACGCTCGCCCATGACGACGCCTAACGGCCTGCCCTAAGCCGCCGCGTCTTTCAGCGGGCGGCTCCCGAGGGTTGGGCGGCATCAGCGTTCCGTGGCTCGCCAGGTTGTCCTCGCACCTCGTAACAAAGCTCCACCATGCCGCTCTTGTAGGCTTTGACCTCGGCCAGATGGAGGGCGATATCTCTGTCGAGCTTCTCGAAGAATGGGATTCCATCGCCAATCAAGATCGGGAGGATCGAATAACGGAGTTCGTCCGCCAGCCCGAGGCGAAGGCATTCGCCGGAGACTACACCGCCCCCAATAAACCAGATGGTACGGAACGTGGGCCGCAGGTGCCCATTCACGAACTGCGCAAGATCGCCTGAGTAGAACTCGACGGTATCTCGGGTTCTCGGCAGATCGCGACTTGTGAGGACGAAGATCGGTTTGTCGCCGTAGGACCACCCCAACCCTTTGGCTTCAAAATTCAACGCGGTCTCATAGGTTCGCGACCCCATGACGTAGCAGTCGATGGTCTTGAGGAAGGCCTCGACGAATCCTGCGTCCATGGTGTCCCCGTCTGCGAATTCGTCTGAGGTTTCGAGCCAGTCGACGCCCCCATCCTTTCGAGCGATGAAGCCATCGAGACTCGCCGCCATGTGAATCGTTACGCGAGAATCAGTGTTTGCCATCAAGTCACGCTGTCGTCGAGTACCATTGCTCGCAGAAAACTGCTCGGCGCCGCGCTTGCGCCGTGGGTTATGCGCCGACCTCAACCCTGACATCGTGCAACTGCTTTCGAAACTCGTCGAACACTCTGTGGTGGAGCAATTCCGGCGCGTAGACTGCAGCGCAGGTAAGGAGCGCCCGAAGGCAACACGTTCCGAGCACCTTGGTGACTGCAACGATTTCGGGTCGAGAGAGTGCTCCGCCGATCTTGAGTTCGAAGTTGTTGGCCCCCTTTTGCTCCGCAGCATGGCGCACGCTTTCGACGTTGGCATGCGAGATTCGGGACATCCAATCGTACGCAAAGCGGGCATCCTCGTACTCGTCTGGCGTCACTTCGATGATCATATCCCCCACTGACACGGATGGAAGCTCTGCGAGACGTTTACGAACGCGAGAGGGTCGGAATTGTTCTCCGCGGCTCCATGCTTCACAGAGCGGCGGCTCCTTGGCAAGAAGTTCAATCAACAGCGACGTTTCCACGGCGTTCCTGCATGTGAGCGCAGCGTCGACGAGGAGACCTCGTTTCAGGAGAACGAACGTCGCAGATGCGTGATTCTGGACCTTCGTAAGAAGAACGAATGCGCAGTTCGGTTCCAGTGCCTTTCGACCGGTGAGGGCCGAGCCAACTCTGGAGGCGCATCGGAACATCTCACGAAAGACAGCAAGGCAATCGGCAAAAGAGTCACCAAAGGACTGTTCGGTCGACAGCCAGTGGTGTTCCAGAGCGTTGAGTGAGTACATGGCTATTGTTCCGTGCGCCTGACGGCTCAGGGTTCAGCCGCTGGCGCTTTTTGCCAGGCGTCTGGACCCCATGTTAGGCAGCTTCTGTGGTTCACAGCTCTCGGAGGAACTGATCAGAGCACCGACGTCCGGTAGCCTATGCTTGGCAAATACTCACGCAGCGGCTCGTCGTCCCAGATCTGGACTTCGATGAATGTGTCGTAGCGAGAAGCCGAATGGTCACTCTCCTCCCCGGGCATACCATACTCTGAAACTACGTCCTGTACCTCGTCGAGCGTGAAGACATGCCCATGGTATGGCCTGCGGTCGTCTTGGTGCTCGACGAGTGTGGCGAGCGGCAAGCTCGTCATGCTGTCCGGGTAAGTAAATGTGATTGCTTCCCGAGAGAACGCGACTAGTGGGAGCCGGACCGAGAGGGGGCGGGTTGCGTCAGTACCGCAGAAGTCACCGAGGAAAAAGTAGATCGGATGCGACAACCGCGGCGCTCCCAGCTTCCGAGTTCGTTCAGCATATAACCACTCCTCTGTCGTTATGCGACGCTGGAGGTAGTTCGGCTTGAGTTTTCGCTTCCCAGACTTCCGAATCTCGTCGAGGATCAGCTCGGCCTCGTCGCAAGTAACCGTGCAGATGTTGCGAAACGGGCCGCGAGCAGGATCATAATTATGCGTAATGATGGTTGGAAATAAAGGCATGAAGGTAATCAACCGTGAGCTCCGACCAGAAGCACAGGTCGCCTGTTCGCCGCTCACATCTTCACTCTTTTGGATTCCACTTCGATCATAAGTGCGGCAGCCTAACAAAGTATCGCTGTAGACTGTATTGCCTGCTGCCTATCCTGCATCCATGTGCTTTATTCAAAACCGTGAAACTTGGTGAACCGTCGAGACGTGCCTTCGAAACTCTCCGCCACCTGATCGAAGAATAGACGGCGTGCTGCCTATCTTGCTGCAGGATAGGCTGCAGGTGGCAGCACGTCCGCAGGGCTTACTGACTCCCCGACTCGCCCCGGTTCAGAACATGTGTATCGATTATGGCTTTTCCTGCGTCACTGTGGGGAGGAGTCCCTGCGCGGCTCGTGCCCGTCTTCGAGAGTAAACGGATAGCGACCGAATGGCGTAGGTTCTCAGGGATGAACCTCGGCCAAGGAGGAACCCTCGAGCGGAGAGACTGGGTCGATGAACATCCAGCAGACGGCCCCGATCAGGTAGACGGCCGCGCCAATGTAAAACGACATCATCCAGTTGTTGTTAGTTGCTTGCAGGACGTACCCTGTGATTACAGGCGCCAAGGCTCCACCGAAATTGCCCATCATATTCATCGAGCCGGAAAGCGTGCCGGCGTACTTGCCTCCGATATCCATGCACGCTCCCCAGCTGCCGGGCATGACGAGGTCGTTGGAGAAGCTGGCGAATCCCATGAAGAGAGATGCAATCACGGGGTCCTTGATGTGCCCGGAAATAAAGAGCAAAACAGAGGCCGAGCAAAAACCGAGAATTCCAAAAAAGCGGCGTGTTTTGGTGATGCTCCCAATTCTCCTGGCAATAATGGGAGAAATCCAACCACCAAAGAACGAGCCGATGCCTCCAAAGAAGAGTGGAAGCCCAGCCAGGATGGCTGCTTTCTGCGGTTCAAGCTGGTAGGACTCTTTGAGGTAGGTGGGCAACCAGGTGATGTAGAAATACCAGGGATAAGCCAGCGCGGCGTACTGAAGCCACAGCAACCAAATGTTCGGAGAGAAACACAACTTGCCCCAGGGCACATTCCCATGCCCCGAGGCGGTATGTTCCGCCCCCTTAAGCAAAGCGAGCTCGGCGCTGTTGACGCTCTTGTGGTCCTTAGGATTGTCCCGGTACCACCAAAAAAAGACCAGCGCCCAGACCACACCCAGCGCTCCAAAGAACTCAAAAGTCTGCCGCCAGGTCATGAAGTTGTACATATACACGACAAGAAGCGGCGTGAATGCCCCTCCCCAGCGTGAGCTCATCCAGGTGATGCCTTGCGCGCGCACACGCTCATCCTGAGGAAGCCAGGTAGTGAAGGCTTTGGTCAGATTCGGATAGCAACCCGCCTCGCCCGCTCCGAAAAGCGCTCGAACAGTAACAAGGGACCACAAACCCTTGACCCAACCGGTGGCCGCCGTGAAGAACGACCACCAGATCACAATCCGCATGAGCACTCGGCGCGGCCCCATGTAGTCTGCCAGCCATCCACCGGGGACTTCAAAGAGAGCGTATGCCCAAGCAAAGGCGGATAATGCCAGCCCCATGCTCGCCTTGTCCAGGCCCAAGTCCCGCATGATTAAGGGAGTGGCCTGGGAGATGCAAACCCGATCGATGTAGGTGATGACCGAGAGTGTGACCGCGAAGACGATAACCCAATGACGGGCCCGCGTCGGACGAGTGGTTAAACGCTCTAGCATGGCGCAAATGACCTCGACTTGTGAGAATGAACCGGGCCGCCGAGAGTCTTGTGGCACGCCAGGATTGTTCAAATCTTTTGGAAGCGGCTTGATTCTAGAAGCGCGACCTACATGCGTCAACACAATAATCCCTGCAACGAGTCAAACCAAGGGCTTCGCGCGGAGCCGTGAAAGGATCGCGTCATCTTGAAGGTTTTCCCCCATCTGCAAGACAACCCCCGGGCAGCTGGGCGACCGCCGGCGCCACGCGACCGCTGTCGCTACGCGACCGCCGTCGCTGCGCCGCCACCTGGTAGGGACGCGCTCCGGCGCGTCCGCGACGGTGAACCCAACACGGACGCGGAGCACCGCGTCCCTACCGGATCACCTTTATACGACCAGTCGAATTCTTCACGACGTCCTTTTGCGAAGGGAGGATTCATCAGGCTTCGAGGCACTTGCAGTTGCTTCAGTGAGGGCGGCATTGCGACATTTAGTTGCGTATCCAACAGTCGAAGTTGCTAGAATCCTGCGCGTTTCATTGGCACGCCTCGCTCTTTGGAACATCGCATACCATTACTCATGACTCTCAGCCCGCATGTTGGAAGCCGTCGAATCTATGTGGCCGTGTTCCTCATCAGCGCTTCCATTCTGATGCTGGAGCTGGTTCTCACCCGGATATTCTCAGTCAAGCTCTACTACCACTATGCCTTCATGGTGATCTCGCTGGCTCTCTTGGGATCGGGTGCGAGTGGTGTTTATGTCTATCTATTTCCAAAATTCTTCAAACCAGAGCGCCTTGAAAAACAATTGTTCGCCTTTTGCTGGCTCTTTGCCGCTTCGATACCCTTGATCCTCGGGTTCATCCTGAGGCTCGATTTTCAGTTTGACTTTACGTTGCGACAACTCTGGCGGATCGTGCTGCTCTACGGCATTCCCTCGGTTCCTTTTTTTCTGGGTGGCCTATGCCTTTCGCTGGCCATGACGCATCTCTCAGACAACATAAGCAGCCTCTACTGCTTCGATCTCGCAGGCGCAGCGTGCGGCTGTCTGCTGGTGATTCCGTTGCTCAACGTATTGGGCGGTCCGCAAGCCATGCTTGCAATCGCGGTTTTGGCAGCAGTCGCCTGCTGGCTCCTGTTGCCCGCGGGTCCCCCAAGAATTTTCTACGTTCTTCCTCTGCTGCTCTTGGCTCCGCTGGGAACTTCGTTGGTCCTAGGACCAGGCAACCCTTGGCTCAAGCTCCACTACGTGAAGGGTCGGGATGAAGGTGAAGCACTCTTTACCAAGTGGAATTCGTCTTCGCGAATTACGGTCGTGCAGGTGAAGCGTGACAGGAAGAACACCTGGATCATCATGGACGGTGACGCTGGAACCCTGCTGCCTGACTTCGATGGGAACATCGAATCGTGGAAGTTTTTGCAAGGTCGCGTCTCGTCTCTGGCTTACCACATCAAGCCCGCTGCCCAGACATTGATTGTGGGTCCCGGTGGAGGCATTGACGTTCTGACCGCGCTAACCTTTGGGAATCGCGATATCACGGGTGTTGAGATCAACCCGATCATCGTCGACAATGTGATGCGAGGAGCATTCCGGGACTTTACGGGCGGCCTCTATTTTCGCCCTGAAGTGCAAATCCATGTTGACGAAGGGCGCAGCTTCATCCGCCGCGTTTCGCATTCGTATGACATTATCCAGGCCACGCTGGTCGACACTTGGGCCGCCACTGCCGCCGGCGCGTTTGCACTGACGGAAAACAACCTGTACACCGTTGAAGCGTTCAAAGACTACTTTGCAAAGCTCAAAGACGATGGCATTCTCACCTTTACGCGTTGGAACCTCGATCCCCCTCAACAAGACTTACGCCTCGTTTCGTTGACCCGCGCAGCAATGCAGGAACTCGGGTTGTCGCGACCGGAACGCTCGATGATCGTGGTCCGCGAGAACCCTAAGCGCGAGGCGGTTGAATGCAATTTCCTTTTCAAGAAGTCAGGATTCACGGATGCGGAAGTGCGGGTGATCGAAGATGTCAGCCGCGCGAATGCTCTTGAGGTGCTCTACACGCCACTCACGCGGCCCGAAAATCCGTTTACGAGACTGATCACAGTTGATGACCCGCAGCATTTCTACCGCGATTACGCCTACGATGTGACCCCGCCACGCGACAATAGTCCCTTCTTCTTTCACACGGTCAGGCTCCGCCAACTGTGGGGTTCGCTCTTCCTATCGTGGGAATCGAAGAAGACCAACGTTGGGTTGTTGGTCCTCTTCTCTGTTTTTTTGGTCGCGCTTGCTCTCGCGCTTCTCTTTCTACTGTTTCCGCTTTTCTGGTTTCGGAAGGATGCCTTTAGCCGGCGCGCCGGTCCAGAGGTTGGCTACTTTGTTTGCCTTGGGTTGGGCTTCATCTTGATCGAAATGACTTTGGTTCAGAAGTTTATTTTGTTCTTGGGACGTCCGGTCTACGCCCTCAGCATCGTTCTGTTTTCCACTTTGTTGTTCAGTGGGCTGGGAAGCTTCTGTTCGGCAAGGTTGTCCAACGAACGCTTGCGCCAGAACATCTCCGTGATCTGTCTTCTGATCGCGGCTTTGACGCTTACGTATCTTTGGCTGCTGCCATTCTTTCTCTACCGACTCGTGGGACTGACAACCCCGTTGAAGGCGTTGCTGGCGATCGCATTTCTAGCGCCTTTGGGCTTTGTAATGGGCATGCCGATGCCCCTCGGGATTAGCTGGTTGCGGCGAACCTCGCCGGCCTTGATCCCCTGGGCTTGGGGCATTAATGGAGCAGCTTCCGTTCTGGGCTCGATTCTCACGATGGTGATTGCCGTCAACCTTGGATTCGATCAGGCCTTGCTTGTGGCGATGGGACTCTACATAACTGCCACAATCTTCCTGTTCCATGACGCGTTGCTTGGCAGTTTTCGTCAAAGACCCGAGGGGATTACCCAAGTCCGAGACCCAGGCATACGCCATAGACCTGGGCCAATTCAGAAAAAGGGACTTAAGGCATCATCTTCTAGCGCCGATACGAGATTCGAAATGCCTTCAGCGAGGTGAAGCATGGGAGACAAATCGAACTATCACATACAGATTGGCGTGAAGGCTGCCAAGAAAGCGGCATGGTTCCCCGGTCTTGGACAGCTTTCCAACGGCGAAACTTTCAAAGGCATAGTGATCATTGTGCTGTTCAGCTTTTCTTTTGCCTTGCTCTTGCTGATGCTGGGGAGTTCCGCTCCCAGAGTTGGTGCTCCGATGATCGCCTTTTTGGCAATCCTTCCGATGGTGATTTGGGGCATTTCCATCTACGATGCCTACCGCGTAGCAATCGAACAGCGAACACGGGACGCCAAACGCTTCAATGTGCAGATCATGACGACACTACGCGGGCATGACATTGAAAATAATACCTTTGAAGAGATCACGATGACTAAGAACGTCAGCCGGCTGGGTGCTTGTCTGATCCTCTCCCGATCTATGCGCGAGGACAGCCCCGTGTCTCTGGAATTTGAAGGCCGGGAAAAGGTTCCCGGACGTGTGGTTTGGGCTCGACAGACGGGTAATGACCAGGAACACCTCGTCGGCATGGAGTTACTGGCACCCCTCACGCAGTTTGATTAGATTCCTGCACCCGTTCCTACCCTGCTTTTCCCTCGTAGTCCTCTATCCATAGCCCCAATTTTGCCTACAGGATGCTTGCGACTTGAGCTATTATTTGAAGCAATAGTGTCCCTGGAGAGAGTCATGAATATCAACCAGCCGTCGCAGGAATCTTTCGATCGTTTCTTTAAGGCCAATGAAGAATTGATGAGAATGGGGGAGACGTTCAGCGGGAATATCGACGTTGCACTGGATGGGTTCAAGACTCGACTGGAGGCATTTCTCAAGACCCATTTCCTCGAGAAAGCCGTTGCCGAGATGCTGGCTCAAACGTTTTCTGAGTTTGAGCGTGAGACCCGAACCAATCTGGAGGGTATTAACAGGATTTGCACCGAAGGTGGCCAATGGTACGCTTTCTGTTTTGGAAGTGCCTTAGGTCGCCCGGTTCGGTTACCTGCGAGCGGAGAACCAGCCCAGGATCTGAAGGCCAAGACTCAAACCGCTTCTTCAAGTTAAGGAGATTCAATGCAGAACAAGAAATTGAGCGAAGACGAGGTGCAGAAATTCATGCAGGGCTGTGAAGATCTAATGCTCTTGGGAAATAAGTTTACGACAAGCATCCGCCAAGCCGTAACCGACCTTAAGAGTGCTTATGATCCGGCGCTTAAGTCGCAATACGTGGACAAAGTTGTCGTTGAGCTGTTGACCCGGTCACTGGAGGACTTTGAGAAGAAAGTAGAAGCGAACCTGGAGGGTATCGACAAGATTTGCACAAAAGGGGGCAAGTGGTTCTCGTTTTATCTCGGTCGAGCCGTTGAGAAGGAATTCGTCGGACAGCCTTCCTCAGAACGGACTACTGACCTCCAAAAGTTTGAAGCCAAGAGAGAACCCACGCAGTTGACAATTCACCCCAGCACGTTGGCGAAAAAAGCACGGGGATAGAGAATGAAGTGTTTCCGTGCTTGGTTGGTTTTTCTGTGGCTCAGGCCACGGACAAGCGCGGCATTTTGTTGACCACCTCGTCCAGTTGCTTTGAAGTCGTAAAGCCAATTGTAAAGCAATCGAGGCAGTCGAGCTTGGCCGCATGTTCGATGGCGCGATTTGGATCGTGCGACAGTTTTCCCTGCCCCATGATCTTCATTCCAATGACACCCTTCCCTGCTTTTTTCATCTCCCGCAATACCGAAATCACCGTCGCCGGATCGGCATCCATGTAAGCCTGAATGGGATTGATTCGAGCCAGGTCCACCTGGACCCAGGGGTGCTTGGCCGCCACTTGCAAGGCTTCCAAGGTGTGACACGAGACTCCATGAGCGCGAACCATGCCCTTCTCTCTCGCTTCCTCTAGAACGTCCATAGCGCCGCGCCGCTCTTCCGGCCACTGCGCGCTCATCATGCAGTGAAGCAACACGATGTCGATGCAGTCCGTTCCTAATTCCTTGCGAAAACGATCCAAGTCGGCTCGCATCTGAGCAGCGGTTCGCGCGTGCGTTTTGGTGAGCAGCACCAGCTTATCGCGTCCTACCTGCTTTGCCCCGGCGCTCAGACAAGCATGACTCCCGTACTGGTCAGCGGCTTCCCAGAAGTTTACCCCTTGATCAAAGGCATGAACCAACAGATCAGAGAAACCCTTCAAACCAAGCCGAACTTGATCCGAGGAATAGTTGGTCCCACTCGTCCCGCTACCCATAGCCAGTCGCGAGAGCTTAATGCCCGTATTACCCAGAACCACGCGGTCGGCTGCTTCCTTCTTCATCAAGGGAGCCGCAGCAAGCCACGGAGCGTGATGAACCCCCGACCACAAGGCCGCTGCTCCGGCTAAACTTTGAGAAACGAATTGACGCCGATGGATTTTATTCATGGTGTCCTCGTTGCGTGCAGAGTGAATCCTTCAAAGCTGGCAAAGTGTACCGCAAAACTCAGCTGAGAATTAGCGAAAATTGCCTCGTCTTTGTCCTCGCGAGCGACAAGCTATGGAGTCTACTGACCAAGGAACGTACAGTAAATCGTGCGACAAGCATCCGAGAAACATCGCGCCTCGCGAGGAGCTCGAAACGCTTGGAAACTGAATCAACCGGATTGTGTTCTCGTCGCTCAATCGATAGAATCACGGCGACATCAGGTAAACTGGCCCCTGCGCCAGCCGCGATACTTCCAACCAATCTACTAAGGAGCGCTCATGCCGAAGGCTAGTCAAAGCACGATCATCAAAGAACTTCAGGAATCATACCGAATGGAGTTGGAGACTGTTACGAATTACCTGGCAATCTCAATTGACTTGGACGGAGTTCGTGCCGAAGAGATCAAGAAAGCGTTAGCTGCAGACATTACTGAAGAGTTGATGCATGCGCGCCAGCTTGGCGAGAGGATCAAGCAGCTAAGCGGCTTTGTTCCAGGATCGCTGGCCTTGAAGTTCAGCCAGAAATCCCTGCAACCCCCCAAAGACACTACGGATGTTACCAGCGTTATCGAAGGAGTTATTGCCGCGGAAGAAGAAGCTATCAGCCAGTACAATAAAATCATTCGCCTCTGTGACGGGTATGACTACGTCACGCAAGACCTCTGCATCCGGCTGCTGACCTCGGAGGAGGCGCACAGAATCATGTTCGTCGGCTTCCTGAAAGAGTATCGGAAGAAAGCCTGAATGCTTCAGCCCTAGCGTTGGCGAGCAATCTGTAATGCGGCACCGCGTATAGAGGAATGACCAATAGTGACTAATGACGAAGCTCTAATGACGAAAGAATGACAAAGGTCAAATGTCTAAACCACTTTTTCGTCATTCGGATTTGGGGCTTCGTTCGTCATTCGTGCTTAGTCATTAGTCATTTGTTCACACAAGGACTATGGAGCTGTAGATCGCCGTCTTCAGATCGTTCCACTCGATACGACAGCAAAGCCGCGCAGTCGTTACCAACCGGTTTCCCTGTTTCCAGATCAAACTTGTACGCATGAAAGGGGCAAATCACCGTGCCTCCGCCTACGATTCCGTCGGCCAACAGAGCCCCTTTGTGAGGACAAAAGGCCTGAGTCGAGAACAGCCTGCCATCGCGTGTGCGAAATACTGCGATCTTCAGCTCTCCTATTTCAAAGGTTTTTCCTTCCCCAAGTGGAACTTGCGAAGCTGGACCCAGCGAATGAAGGGTCTTTTCCTCAGTTTGATTCGACAAGACTCGGCCTCCCTTGAAAATGGTTGGTCCTCTGCTCGGACAAGGTGGGAGCTAGCAGAGGTTGTGGGTTGCAGCCTCTAAAACCCCCCTGAAGTCCCCCCTTGTCCAAGGGGGGACGCCGTTCTCATCGGGGACGCTGCTTTCATCGAACGCGGCAGTTCAGAGTTCTGAGACTGAAAGCAGCAGCCCGCCAACAACAGCGGTCTGCGCTATAAACGTTTTATCAAACATGACACCATAACGCGGTCTACGACCGTGCCCCTAAGTCTTCCACGGCACCAAGACATCCGAAAATTGGGCAGGATGCACCGGTTGAATGGCTTCTTCCCAGGGATCGCGGTACGCATCAACTGCGGCTTGTATTTCTTGATCCAGCCTCGAACTGACTCCCTCGGCGTCATCCACCAGCAGCCGGCGCAATCTTTCAATGCCAATGCGTTCCACAAAATCATAGGTCCGCTCAAGGTACTTCCCGTTCTCCCGATAGAACTGCATAAAGCGGCCCATGAACTTCAATACCTCCTCGTGGGTGTCGACAACACAAAGAATGTCGCCCTTTCGAACTCGCGATCCCGCAGCTCCGCCGACGTAGATTTCCCAGCGGCCACCTTCGACGGCCACGGCCCCCAGATCCTTGGTGGTTGCTTCGGAACAGTTGCGTGGGCAGCCGGCAGTGGCCAGCTTCATCTTGTGAGGCGACTCGATTCCTTGAAAGCGTCGCTCGATCTGTATCCCCAGGCTTGTACTGTCGCCCACTCCATAGCGGCAGAACTCTGTGCCGACACAGGTTTTGCAGGTCCGAAAGGCTTTCGTGTAGGCATGTCCGGACGGCATCCCGAGATCCTGCCAAACCTTGGGCAGGTTCTCTTTTGAAATGCCCAAAAGGTCAATGCGTTGCCCGCCCGTGATCTTGACCATCGGGACGCTGTACTTGTCGGCGACATCGGCTATCCGCCGCAATTCTGCTGCACTGGTAACGCCGCCATAGATACGTGGAACGACGCTGAACGTGCGGTCCTTTTGAACGTTGGCGTGAACGCGATCGTTGATGAAGCGGGCGTCGCGCTCGTCTTCATAGTCCTTGCCCCAAATCGTCTTAAGCAGAGAAGCCAGCCCTGCTTTGCTGCCAGCCTCTTCCCTGCCCTCAGCCAACGCTGCAAACACGGCCGACACGCTCCGCAAATCTTGTGCTCTGATCGCTTGAATGAGCGCCGGTTTGATCAATGGGATTCCCGGAACGTAGTAGTGCGCCGCGGGATCGTCCACCATCAGGCCATCCGAAGCCATCTCCAGAATCGCTTGAACCTGCGGCTTGCAGGAACCACAACCTGTTCCGGCCCGCGTCGCATCGCACAGAGACTTGAGGCTGCGACAGCCAGACTGCACAGCCTCCACCAGTCTTCCTTTAGAAACACCATTACAATTGCAGATCTGCGCCGAGTCAGGAACGTAAGCCATCGTCAGCGGTTTGGCTTCACCAGAGATGGGGAAAAGCAGCTCCGCCCGGTTCTCAGGCAATTCGGAACCTTGATCGAAGTATTGCTGCAGCGAGGCGGCGCGCAACGAATCGCCCAGAAGAATGGCTCCGGCTAGCTGGCCGTTGCGGATAATGAGCTTTTTGTATATCCCGCGAGACTGTTCGACGTAACTCACTTCCTCATCTCCCGACCCGCGCGGGTGCTTGTCGCCCATCACGGCTAGTTCGACGCCCATGACCTTGAGCTTGGTGGAAACCTTCGAGCCGCAATAGACCGCCTGTGGGTGGCGCCCGCTGAGGCGGTCTGCCAGGACGGCAGTTTGTTCCCACAATGGCGCTACCAATCCATAAACCTGCCCACGATGCTGGGCGCACTCGCCGACCGCGAAAATCTTTGGGTCGTTGGGACAGTTCAAACTGTCATCCACGACAATGGCGCGTTCGACTTTCAGGCCGGCGTCCCGAGCAAGTTCGCAGTTGGCGCGAATACCTGCCGAAATGACCACCATGTCGCAATCCAGCGTCGTCCCATCCTTGAACTGCAACCCACTTACTTCGTTGTCACCGAGAATCGCTGTAGTGGCTTTCTCGAGATGAACCTGGACTCCCAGATGCTCAAGGGTATTCTTGAGAACGGCGCCAGCGGGACCGTCGAGTTGTACCTCCATCAAGTGGCTCATCAGGTGAACCACATGTGTTTCCACTCCAAGATTCAGCAACCCACGGGCCGCCTCCAGACCAAGAAGTCCACCACCAATGACCGCAGCCCGCCGGCATCGACCGGCAAACTTGATGATGCCGTCACAATCTTGCAGCGTGCGAAAGAGAAACACACCTTCCTTGAATTGGCCCGAATTCTGTTTGAGCCCTTCCATCGGCGGAACAAACGGACTGCTTCCGGTCGCAATGACCAGTCGATCATAAGACGCGCTGACACCGTCGCCGGCCAACACCTGGCACCGGGCGCGGTCGATGGCGGTAACGCGGGCATCCGAGTGTAAACGGATCCCATTTTCAGAATACCAGCTCAATGGGTTGAGAAAGATCTCCTTCGGATCGTGGGTACCGGAGAGGACACCGGAAAGCAGAATGCGGTTGTAGTTCCCATAGGGCTCATCGCCGAACATGACGATCTGGTACTTGTCGCTTCCGCCGCGCGCCAGAAGATCCTCGACAAAACGGGCTCCCGCCATTCCATTTCCGATAACCACGAGTTGCTGTTTGGAAGACATGGTTAGTTCCTCTCTGGCAAAACGGTTCCCCCTCCTTGCACAAGGAAGGCGCCAGGGGAGGTTTGCTGAGGTTGGGATCAAAACCCCCCTGAAGTCCCCCCTTGTCCAAGGGGGGACGATTGCTTTCATCCGTTGCCGCACTGCACCGGAGCATGAAAGGCTTTCTCAAAAAATCTTCCTTCCAACAATGGCTGGCGCCTCGAACACAGTGGGATAAGCGGGCTACGCACAGTCTCGCTTGCACCCGTCTATCGCGGTGTGAGCACGTACCCAATGAGTTTGCACGCAAACGCACAACAGATTCCCGAGCCAACTGCTGTGGGGAGGACAAACAGCTGGTTCCCCGCCAAGTAACCGTCGAGCGCAGCCGCTAGCATCAGAAACTGCAGAAAGAGGAGAATCAATACGCAAAGCATGACGGCATAAACCGACGCCATTTGCTGCGTGCGGTCCAAGGGAGCTGTCGATCGTGCTATCCGATCTTCCCGGTAGCCCATAGTTCTTTTCCTCTCTTCTCGATCAGAATACGCGTCAAGGGTCTTGGCGGCGGCCCCGCCAGAACGCGCCCGTCGTCGACGCTGAAAAATCCTTCGTGGCAAGGGCAGTACAGCTTCCGAGTCTCCACCTGAAAGTGGACGGGGCAGCCCAGGTGTGTACAACTTTGGCTGTAGGCGACGAAGCGATCGCTATCGACGCGCGCGAGGAGGCAAGCATCCCTTGGACCTGGATAGTAGAAAACCCGGCTGCCGCCAATAGCAAGAGTGTCCGCATTAGCTATCTGAAGTTGTGGGAAGGTCGTCTGGCCGGGCTCCTGAAGAATACCCACGGTTGACACCGCCGCATTGGCGGCAAAAGTGGCACAGGAGACCAACACCAGCGACTTAGTGAATTCCCGGCGGGTCACAAAGTGATCGTCGGTCCACGCAATTGGGAAATCGTTTTTCCAGGCTGGCGAATCAGGCATAGATTGCTCCTCTGAAAATTCCCTGTTAGAGCGCACTCAGGCTGCTGGAGTGAGCGCTTCCAGGGTAACTTTGTAGCCGAGGCTCTCCAACCGTTTGACCAAGTTACGTTCCATGCGTTGACGGTGAA
>Ga0187893_10003651_pt1 | contig 30662 bp, 17 predicted proteins | sample MA1701074metaG_FD_139574 | JGI IMG/M metagenome (GOLD analysis project Ga0187893, IMG submission 139574) | White microbial mat communities from a basaltic lava cave in the Kipuka Kanohina Cave System on the Island of Hawaii, USA - MA170107-4 metaG ...
GCTTCGTGCGGCTCCCATTCGGCGGGCATGTGATAGCCGAGTTCGCGTGGTGTCATTTTAGTCAATCAGACGTTTCGTGATGTCTTGATAAGCGTCAATCCGCCTGTCACGCAAAAACGGCCAATGCGTGCGCTGTACGTCAATCCTGCTGAAATCGCATTCGGCCATCAGGATTGTTTCTTCCGCGACTCCGGCTTTGGCGATGATTTGGCCTGATGGATCGGCGATGAAGCTTTGACCCCAGAATTCGATCCCGCCGTTCGGATTTCCATCCGGGCCTGGCTCGTGGCCGGCGCGGTTGGCGACCGCCACGTAAACGCCGTTGGCGATCGCGTGCGAGCGTTGGATCGTCTCCCACGACGAATGCTGGCGCTCGCCGTATTCGGCCTTCTCGCTCGGATGCCAGCCGATGGCGGTCGGGTAAAACAGAATCTGCGCTCCGGTCAGCGCCGTCAATCGCGCCGCTTCGGGATACCATTGATCCCAGCAAACGAGCGCGCCGGCGCGAGCGTAATGAGTGTCGAACGATTTGAATCCCAGATCGCCGGGAGTGAAATAGAATTTTTCGTAATAGTGCGGATCGTCGGGGATGTGCATTTTGCGGTAGATGCCGGCCAGATGACCGTTGGCGTCAATCACCACGGCGGTGTTGTGGTAAACGCCCGGAGCGCGCCGTTCAAACAACGAACCGACAATGACGATGCTGCGCGCAGCGGCCAGCTTGGCAAACTCTTCAGTGCTCGGCCCAGGAATCGTTTCGGCCAAGCCGAAGTTCGCGTGGTCTTCGCTCTGGCAGAAATACCGCGAGCGGAACAACTCCTGGGTCGAAATGATGTGCGCGCCCTGATTGGCTGCCTCCTCGATGCGCGCCAGACATTTCTCCAGGTTCTCGCGCAGATCATCTGTGCAAATCATTTGAATCAGCGCGACATTGGCTTTGTTCCTATTTGCTTTCATAGCTGGATTATAGCGGCTTCTTGCTCTGCTTCAACCCGCTAGGCTACACTCCTTCCGTCAATCCAAGTTCGAGTCAAACCCTGTGCCTGAAGAGATGTTCTTCCGTTTTTTCACAAAGGTAGTAATGAAAATCGCAGACACGCATTACTGGTTTCGACCTCGTTCCATTGCCATCTTTACGACCATACTCTTCTGTGTCCTGACCGCAGCCTGCGGCAATCCCGAAAAAGAGAAGTTCGCGCACGTGGCCCGCGGCAAAGAATATTTAAAGCAGAGCCGCTACGCCGAGGCGCGGATCGAATTCCGCAGCGCGTTACAGATTGACAGGAAGATGGCCGCCGCGCATTTCGGTTTGGGCGAAGCCGCGCTGGCGCTCGGCCACGTGCAGGAAGCCGCCGAGGCTTATTACGAAGCGATGCGGCTGGACGCTGACAACCTCGACGCGCGCGTCCGAGTCGGCAGCCTGCTTGCGCAATATTCGACGGATGAAACCACGAAAGAAGCCGAGCGATTGGCTAACGAGGCGCTGAAGAGAAATCCGGATTACGTCGAAGGCCGCGTCCTGCTGGCCAATGTGCGCATCGCTCAGAAACTGTGGGATGAGGCGAAAGTGGAACTCGACCGCGCGATCAATCTCGATCCACAGCGGGTCGAGACGTATTTGAATCTCGCGCGATATTACGATCAGCGCGCCGACGCCGACCCGCCGCAAGCGGGGACATTCAGACCGCAGGCCGAAACCGTCTACCAGCAAACCATCGAAAGACATCCGAATTCGGCGGGCGCGCGTCTGGCTTTCGGCGATTTTCTTTCCGCGCACAAACGTGAAGCGGAAGCCGAGCGGCAATTGCTCGCGGCGCTCCAATCCGCTCCTGAGAACAAGCTGGTGTTGGTTGCGCTGCGCCGTTTTTACGAAACGCAGCAGCGTTTCCACGAGGCGGAGAAATATCTGGCGCGCTTGGTCGAACTCGATCCCGACAAATCGGCGGGACGCGCGCAGATCATTGAACTGCATACGCGCACGGGCCGCGTCCAACAGGCGGTCAGCGAATACCAGCAACTGCTCAAAGACGACCCAAAATATCTGCGCGGTTATTCCCGGCTGGCTGAATTGCTGCTCGAATTGGGCGATGTAAATGGCGCGAGCAAAAGCGTTGAAGCGGCGTTGAAGCTCAGTCCGCAGGACACCGATGCGCTCCTGATGCGCGGGCGGCTGCTCACACTGAACGGACAATACCGCGAAGCTGTGAACGACCTGGATCAGGCGCTGCGGATGGAGCCGACAATGCCTGCCGCATTGTATTATGCCGCCGATGCTCATCTGGCGAACAGCGATCCGACGCAGGCGCGAATGCTCGTCAACCGCTTGCTCAGTTTTTACCCACGCAACCCGATGGGAATGTTGATGCAGGTCCGCATTCATCTCAGCGAGGGGAGAGCCGTCGAGGCCGAAAAGCTCGCGGCGCAAGTCATCGAAAACGTTTCGCAGCTCAAATCGAATAACGCGGCTTTGCAGGCCGCGCGCATCCCCGCCGGTACATTGCCTGAATGGGAGAGCAAGTCGTACATTTCCCGCGCCGTCGCGCGGATTCAAACGCGCGATTTTGCGGGGGCGCAATCCGACCTCGAACGCGCGATTCAGATCGATAAACGCAGCGCGGAACCACACATCAACCTGTCCACAATCCACCTGCTTCGCGGCGACCTGGCGAATGCCCAGCGCGAAGCCGACCGCGCGATTGATCTTTCGCCTAGCAGCATCCCGGCCGCGAACGCGCTGATCGGCGTCTACCTGCGGCAGAAGAATTACCAGGCCGCTCATCTGAAGCTGGACGAACTGGCCGCCGCCCAGCCCACACGTTTGCAGTTGCAGGAACTACGTGCGCGAGTTTTCGCCGCTCAGGGCGATGCCACCAGCGTGGAACAAACATTGCGCCGGATGATTGAAACCGACCCGAATTACCTCAACGCCTATTTCGCGCTGAGCGATTTCTACCAGACTTCGCAAAGACAGACCGAGCGCGCGATCTCTCAGTTGCGCGACCTGATCAAATTGAAACCGAACAACGCGCAGCAGACTGCGCAGGCCCACCTGTTCGTCGCCATGCTCGAAGAAGGCCGCGGTAATTTTGAGGAAGCGGCAAAGAATTACGAGCAGATGCTGGGTTACGACAAACGCTCGGTCGGCGCGGCCATCGCGTTCAACAACCTGGCTTGGCTCTACGCTGACAAAGGTCTGGGGAATCTGGACAAGGCCACCGATTACGCGCGCAACGCCATCAACATCACGCCTGAAGCTGGTTTTTACGACACGCTCGGCTACGCTTATTACAAGAAACGCCAGTTCGAGGTCGCTATCGAACAGTTCAGCAAAGCGATCAACCGCAAACCGTCATCAGCGCTCTATCACCTGCGCTTGGCGCGCGCGCTGCGCGACAACGGCGACACGCAAAAGGCGCGACAGACTTACGAGCGGGCGCTGCAATTGGGCGGATCGAATTTCGCGGAGGCAGGTCAAGCGCGACAGGAACTGGCTTTGCTTCGCAGGCCGTGAGGCAAGAGCGAGATAAGGGAACGTTGCGCCTGGACGCCCCCAAGCCAGCCAGAATGGCTGTAGATGATGCTTACAGGCTGGCGAGAGTGTGGCGGATTTGAGCGTTACTGGGACTTTCTCTTGCGCCCCACGAATCCGCCATTTAAGGAAGGGCTTTGGCGTTACTGGAACAGGGCAGATGCGTGCTCGACAGGGAGGCGGCTCCTCAGCCTGTCATCGAATTCCTCAACTTCGCCACTCGCCAGATGACACCATTCGCCAGGCTTGAGAAAACAAAAACCCGCCAGGGAAACCCCGCCGTTTCTGCTGACGGCCGAGGGGTTCTTTACTGGCAAGTGGATCAGATCGACAACGACATTATGCTAGTGGAAAACTTTCCCTAGTTGACACCTGCAATTGACCAAGCAATGCCCCTGCTTTATGCTACGCGCACTTTCGTCAAGGGCGGCCTTCGCCGCGATTCGCATTAACAATTCGGAGGCATAATGGAACAACAGGCCACATCTGCGCGCGCGGCTGTCGCCGCTGTCTCGAAAATCAAGCATCTGCGCTGGTACATCTGCGGATTGCTCTTTTTCGCTACCGTCATTAATTACATTGACCGCCAGGTGCTCGGCACGATTGCGCCGGAGTTGCAGAGAGAGATCGGCTGGACTGAAATCGAATACAGCCAGATCGTCAATGCTTTTCAAATCGCCTACGCGCTGATGTTTTTGGTCTGGGGCGGCGTGATTGACCGGATCGGCGTGAAGTTGGGTTTTGCCATCGCCATCGTCATCTGGTCGCTGGCCGGCATGAGCACCGCGCTGGCCGCCAGCGCCGTCGGTTTCGGCATCGCGCGGTTCGCGCTGGGCGTCGGCGAAGCCGCTAATTTCCCGGCTTCGATCAAAACCGTGGCGGAATGGTTTCCGAAACGCGAACGGTCGTTTGCGACCGGGGTGTTCAATGCGGGCACCAACGTGGGCGCGATCATCGCCCCGGCGGCGGCAATTCTGTTGTATGAAGCTTTCGGCTGGCGCAGCGCTTTTATTTTCACCGGCGCGGTCGGCTTTGTCTGGCTGATCTTTTGGTGGCGGTTCTATGAACGTCCCGAAGACCATCCGCGCCTTTCGACGGAAGAGTTCAAGCTCATCCGCGAAGGCGAAGAGGAGCCGGTCACGGAAAAGACGCCGATGCTGCCTTTGCTGAAGTATCCGCAGCTTTGGGCGTTCGCCCTCGGCAAAATGCTGACCGATCCGGTCTGGTGGTTCTACCTCTTCTGGCTTCCGAAATTCCTCGACACGAACTACGGCATCAAGGGCCGCGACCGCATCATCTACCTAACCGTGGTCTACCTCATCGCCGACGTCGGTTCGGTGGGTGGCGGCTGGATTGCGGCGGCGTTGATCAAACGGGGCTGGACGCTCAACCGGGCTCGAAAATTTGCGCTCTTTATCTTCGCCTTCATCATGCCGCTGGTGACGGTTACCTATTACGCCAAGAGCGCCTGGACAGCCGTTATTCTGATCGGCATCGCCGCGGGCGCCCATCAAGGCTGGTCGGCCAACCTGTTCACGCTGACGGCGGATATGTTCCCGCGCAAGGCGGTCGGCTCGGTCGTCGGCATTGGCAGTTGCGCCGGCGCATTGGGCGGCGTGATGATGGCTACTTACGTCGGCAGCGTGCTGGACAAGAATCCGAGCTATTACCTGCCAATGTTCATCATTGCGGGCCTGACCTATCTGGTCGCGTGGGGTGTGATTCAACTGCTCGCGCCGAAGCTGGAGCCGGCGGATGTGAAGTGACGACGCGAGTCCGAGACACGTTCGTATCAGGAAAGCCTGATTTCACTGGCATAAACTAACGAAGAGATTTTCCACGGCTGAAAGAGAGGAATGACACGATGGCAGACGCGACCGTCAACTCCGCCGCAAGTCCCCGCCCGGCTCGTTCTCTTCGTTGGCAGATCGGCGGGCTGCTCTTCGCTTCGACGGTTATCAATTATCTTGACCGCCAGACGCTTTCCAACCTCGCGCCTTACCTCAAACAGGATTACGGCTGGACGAATACGGATTATGCGAACCTCGTCATCACCTTTCGCATTGCTTATTCGTTGGGACAAACGCTCTGTGGCCGCCTGATGGATCGCGTCGGCACGCGGCGCGGGTTGACGCTCTCAGTCATCTGGTATTCGACCGTCTCGATCCTCACTTCGCTCGCCAACGGCTTTTACAGCTTCGCCACGTTTCGCTTCCTGCTCGGCGCGGGCGAATCGGCCAACTGGCCCGCCGCGACGAAAGCCGTTTCCGAATGGTTTCCCAAACGGGAGCGCGGACTGGCCACGGCGTTTTACGATAGCGGCTCTTCGGTCGGCGGCACGATCGCGCCATACCTCATCGTTCCGATCTACCTTTACTGGGGCTGGCGTCCGGCTTTCATCATTCCGGGTTTGCTCGGATTCGTCTGGCTGATATTCTGGCGGCGGCTCTATCATCCGCCCGAAACGCATCCGCGCATAAGCGACGAAGAGCGCGAAACGATTTTGAAAGACAAGCGCGAGTCGGAGCCGGAGAAGAGCGTCCCGCGCCCGCGCTGGGGCCAGTTGCTCAAGCTGCCGCAAACCTGGGGCGCGATTGCCGCCAAAGCGTTGACCGACCCGGTCTGGTTCTTCATCGCCGATTGGTTCCCTATCTACTTGGTCGCCAAAGGCATCAAGCTGGAAAGCGGCCTGGTCGCCATCTGGGTTCCTTTCGTCGCTGCCGGGTTGGGCAATTTCTTCGGAGGATGGATGACGGGCCATCTGATCAAACGCGGCTGGCCGCTGGGACTGGCGCGCAAAGCAATTGTGGTCTTCGGCGGTTTTGGCGTGCTGCTCCTGATCCCGACGATCCTGACGACGAACCTGTTTTTCATCGCCCTGCTCTTCGGCATGGCGACTTTCGCTTATGCGTCTTTTTCAACCATCGCGAACACGTTGCCGTCGGATTTGTACACCAGCGAATCGGTCGCGTCGGTCGCCGGAATGAGCGGGACCGCCGCCGGAATCGGCACGATCATCGCTTTCAAGTTGATCGGCTACTTCTCCGATGCGCGGGCTGAGTATGCGACGCAGGCGTTTGACCCGATCGTGGTGGTGGCTGGTTTGGTTCCATTTGTCGGGATGATTATGGTCTTGCTCCTGGTGCGCAACACGCGCGCGACAGAACAAGGTTTGGTTCGACGAATATGAAACCTCTGAAAATAGGCATCACCGGAGTGCGCGGCATTGTGGGCGAAACGCTCACGCCGGAGTTAGTAATTGAATTCGCGCAAGCGTTCGGGACTTACCTGGACGGCGGGCCGATCCTGGTTTGCCGCGACACCAGAGCTTCGGGGCTGATGGTGCGTTCGGCGGTGACCGCCGGGTTGCTGGCCGCCGGTTGCGAAGTGACCGATCTGGGCATTTGCCCTACGCCGACGATGCAACTGGCAGTCAAACATTTCGGCGCCGTTGGCGGCATCTCTATCACCGCCGGCCACAACCCTTCGCAATGGAACGCGCTGAAATTCGTCCGCGGCGATGGGCTTTACCTGAACGCCACGCAGGCCGAGGAACTGCTGGACATCTTTCATCAGGGCGAGTTCGAGAAGGCGGGGTGGACGCGCATCAACAAGCAGATCGAAAAACGCGACGCGACCCAGCACCACATTGATGTTTTGAAGAGCGTGTTCGACGTTGAAGCCGTTCGCGCGCGCCAGTTGACGGTCGCCGTGGATTGCTGCAACGGAGCCTGCGCGGTGGTCGGACCACGCTGGCTGGGAGAACTCGGTTGCGCGCCGCTGACGATCAACGACGACATCACCGAGCCTTTCCCGCACAACCCCGAACCGAAACGCGAGACGATGGCGCAACTCCGCGCGGTGGTCAAAGCGGGTCACGCCGACATCGGCTTCGCTCACGACGCCGACGGCGAGCGGCTGGGAATCGTGACGGAAACTGGCGAGCCGTTGTCGGAAGAGATGACGCTGGCGCTGGCCGCCGACATCAAACTCAGCCGAACGCCTGGCGTGGCCGTCACGAACATTTCAACCACGCAAGCCATCGAAAAGATCGCCGCGCGTCACAACTCGAACGTCGTGCGCACTCCGGTCGGCGCGGCCTACATCTCCGAAGCGATTCTGGAACACAACGCGGTGATCGGCGGCGAAGGCAACGGCGGGGTGGCCATCCCTGAAGTCCACGCGACGAACGACAGCGCGGCGGCGATTGGTTTGATCCTCGAAGAGATAGCTAAAACCGGAAAGAGCGTTTCGGAACTGGTCGCCAACCTGCCGCGCTACGCGATGCTCAAACACGACCTGCAGGTCGCGCCCAACCTGCTCTTCTCCGTGCTCAACGACATCCGCCAGGAAGCCGAACGCGCGAACGCCGACGCGATTGATCTGAGCGACGGCGTCAAGCTGGTGTGGAAGGACGGCTGGTTGCACGTCCGCGCGTCGAACACCGAGTCAATGATCCGCGTGATCGCCGAAGCCGAAGATGAAAAGCGGGCCGGCGAGATGATGAATTGGGCTTTGGATCGACTCAGGTAACGCTTCCTCCATCTATGGTCACGACCTCGCCGATCATATAGCTGTTCTTGTCCGAAACCATGAAAGCCGCGAACTCGGCCAGTTCTTCAGGATGGCCGCGCCGTCCGCGCGCGCACCAGAATTTGTGCATCTCCAGCCAATGATCGGGCAAGGCGTCCGACAGGTCGGTGTCGAAGATTCCGGCGGCGATGGCGTTGACCGCGATGCCAAACGGCGCCGCTTCGCGCGAAAGACATTTGGTGAAGCCGATGATCGCGGCCTTCGACGTCGCGTAATGCACGGCCGTGGGCAGAGCGCGGACGGCGCCGATGCTGCTCAGGTTGAGAATGTTACCGGAGCGTTGGCGCAGCATGGCTTTGTAGACCGGCTTGGTGACGTTGAACACTCCGTTGACGTTGGTCTCGATCACTTCGTCCCAGGCGCGCTCGGTCATCGTGGCGAAATTGTCGCTGCGGTTGATCGCCGCGTTGTTGACCAGAATGTCTATGCGCCCGAACTCTTCGTTGATCTTGCGCACCATCTTGATGATGGCCGGACGGTCTGTGACCGAGACTTTGAACGCCAGCGCGCGGCGTCCCATCGCTTCGACTTCCGCGACGGTAGCCGCTGCGCGGTCGTCGCTGACGTTGTAATTGAACGCGATGTCGGCGCCTTCGCGGGCAAAGACTTCGCAGAGCGAACGCCCGATGCCGCGTGAACCGCCGGTGATGATCGCCTTTTTTCCTTCGAGTAATCCCATGGTTGTTGTTGATTTGATGAAGAGGTTGAGAATATGAAATGAAATGAGAGGTTAGTGCAAAACGACGGATGTGTCGAGCATGGATTGATGCAGAGGCTAGTCGTTGTCAAACGATGATGGGAATTTGCCCCTCACTTTTGGGGCAAGCGGCGTCAGGAAAGAAGCCGAAGCCCTGATTGAGTCACTTGGATATCCTTACCTTCACGAACGCAGCGATGACGAAAAATAGAGTCAAGGCGGAGAGCAGCGCCCCGGATCGAGCGGCAGGCGGAACGTAACGCATCTCAACCCGGTGAGCGCCGGCAGGCAAAAGCACCCCTCGCAATAGATAGTTCGCCGCATAGATAGTCGCCCGCTGGCCATTTACCGTCGCCACCCAGCCTGGGTAGTTAATCTCACTTACAACCAGCACGGATGGTTTATCAGCCTCTGCCTGAATCACCAAGTGGCCAGACTCATAGCCGACAATGCGCGCCTCTGCCGTGTTCTCAAACTTCCCGACAGAAAGCTGGCGTAACTCCTCGGGCGCGATTTCTAACAGAGTGGTTTCACGCGGGTTAAACATCTCCCCTTCACCGCGAATGCGGCGCAATGCCTCTTCGGGGGACACGACCTCGGCCCAGGGTGTAAGCCACACCCGTGGCAACGCGCGGGGGTTTTCATAAATTTTTACCCTGTCGTAGTCAAAAACTTTCCGCCAGTGATCAGGCAAACGTTGGGTCAATAAAGATACCGCGCCGCCCCTGGAGTTGTAGAGCGTCGCTTTCCAAATGATTAAAGAGGCCTCTCGAGTTTGAGATGTGATCTGTACTCGGTCCACGTTGGTGTTTTCACCCAGCTCAATTCGTGACCAATAGCGATACGAAGGAAAAGAATTTTTATCATCGCCGGGTTGACTGCTGAAGATAGGGGCAAGCGAGTGCTGAATAACAGGCCTCACATCCGCGCGTTCGTGCGCCCATTCGGCGGTGTCTACCCCGGCTTTCAACTCACGTGTGATTTCGCGTCCGTCAGCGGTATGGATCGTGATTTTAGCGACCGGTTCTTCCTGCCTCAGGCTACCTGAGTGCGTAAGGTTTGAAACGAGCGAGAGTGAATCAACCGTCGCCGCTCCGGTCAAGTTGACGGAAACGCCGGGCTTCAAATTGATCACCGCCTCCCCGGCGGCGAACGTCACGCCGTGTTTCACTGTCGTCGCGCTGCTGGGGCCGGAATACTCGGCTAGAAATCTAACGTTCAACAGATCGAGGATTTGCCAGTTGGGACTGAAAACCTGAGGATCGGGCGCGGAACTGAACGATGGCGCCCCTAGCGCTCCAAACGCTCTGGCGTATCGCTCAAAAGTCATCGGTTCATAACCGGCGGCGTTATGGAAGCCCCGCCGCGCAGAAAGATTGTGTGGCTCGGCGCGCGGTAAATCGAGGAAGAAATCATTAGCCATGGAGGTGTAAATGCGATTCTGCTCCGGCGCATAGTTTTGTAGAAAGACTGACGACGGCGCGACCTGAGTGAAATAGCTGGCGGGTCTAACGAACGGGAACCACAAACGTGAAAGAATTATGTACGGCTCGACGAAACAACCAATGAAGATTACTCCGGTAAGCAGGATGTCACGCCAGAGCAAAGCCGCCAGCCGCACACTCCAGGCTAATGTAAGCAGAAGCGAAGCGGTAAACCCTGCCTTCCAAACCAGCCAAGCCGATTCCGAAAGGCCTGTATACTGAATCGTCGAGCCTGCGACGGGTTGTGTGGCTCTCCACCAAATGACTCCAACTACAATGCACAGAACAAACAGACCAACGGCGACTACGGAGCCGCGCCGGAAAAATTTTGTATCTGCCTTAGGTGAAATAAAGCTCCGGAAAGCGTCCCAGCCATACGCCGATAATATTGCCAGCGAAAACGTCCACTCAAAAGCATGACGTGAAGGCACACGAAAGAGATTGAAAAAAGGCACGTGGTAGGCGAGTCGGTAAAGGGGTGTCTGGTCTCCCAGCATCAGCAGGAAAGAAAACAGGGCCGCCCCCAGCCAGAACAGGATTCGACTATCGCGCCACGGCTGCCTGACCGCAGCAACCGCCGCGCACAAAACGCATAGGGCGGCAAGTGGTACGACATAGGTACTCACCTCCAGATAATTATGGAAGGGCGCGACGAAAGACTTCCATACCATAGCCGGTGAAAACGCTCCCCCGCTGAAGGTCTCGTAGCTTAGTGAACTGCGAACGCTGCGCCGTTGCGCGCGCAGCGTTTCGAGAATCTGAAAAGACGCGATGCCCGCCGCCAGCGCCATCCCACCGAGGCAAACAGCCAGCGGTCGCCACCTGCGCCACGTAAAAAGCGCCCCAATCTCTCGCGCAGCCAGCGATGAACATAGCGCATACACAATGGCAAAAACGCCTACGTAAACAAACCCCTGCCCGATCCCAGTGAGTAGGGACATCGCATAAGCGAAAGTCATCCCCAGAAGACAAGGCAAGAGGCGATTCTTCCGCGAACGTTCGATAGCGAAAAGGGCTAGCGGCAACCACATTACGGCATTGGCCAGAAAACCATAAGTGCCAATGGGGCTGGCCATCATCCCCCCAAAGCCGAAGCTGAAGCCTGCGAGCAAAGAAGCCAGGCGGCTTCGTCCGATTTCGCGCGCATAGATGTAAGTAAAGGCCGGCGCAAGAACGTATGGCGCAAGCACGTAAACCTGTTCCGCCATATAGCCGGGCAAGAACAGATAACCCCAGGTTAGCGGATAGCCGATGCCAAGCTGCGCCATCGAAAGCAGCGGATAGCCGGAGAGTATGAGCGGCGTCCAGAGTGGTAACTCCCCGCCCCGGATCATCTCCCAGGCCGCCTGTCGCATTGGGTAGGAATAGACGAGCGCATCGCCACTGACTAAATATTGTCCGGTCAGAGTCGCAGGCCAAAAAAAGACAGTGAAGAATACGGCGATGATTAGGAAAGCGATAAATTCAGGTTTTAGTTTTACGCGCACTCCCTTGCCTCGCATGCTCAATTAACATCAATCTGCCACGTCAGCGTCGCTGACTCCTTCGCCCTCCCGTCTCGTCCCGCTTTTTGGCTTTGAACCTGGCCTCCTCCAAATCACAAGTATGAGTAGGGATAATACAACACCCCCTGTGATTGAGGCGCCAATAGTTAAAGAGCGCGGCCAATAGTAAATCTCCACCTTGTGTTTGCCCGGATTGAGGCTAACGCCACGCAAAAGATAATCAACACGCAATAACTCGACCTCACGACCATCTATCTTAGCGCGCCATCCAGGGAAGGTGACCTCACTCATTACCAACAGCGACGGCCGTGTTATATCCGCAGTAAGTACCATACCATTTGGCCTGCGTGTTACTATGCCGACAGACCCTTTTCCACTATCCAACCCCATTGCCACGACTTTATCTTCCTTCAGGCTTAACAAGCGCGGATCAATCTTAGGCGCGTCGGCAGGGTCAATCAAAGCGCTCTCCATTGGATTGAAGGGCCGCTCCTGCCCCTCCACCTTTTCGCCACGAATTAGCTGAAGTTGCTCGTGATCAGGGCGCGGTTCGGCCCGATCCACAAGCCAAACTCGCGGCAGCGCCTTCAGATTTTCGTAGACCCGCAGTTCGCGATACCCAAGATCGGGGCTTTTCACTTGGGCTTCACGCCACCTGGCAGTGTCCCTGAGGCCGCTGGTAACTGTTCTTACTACCGGCGTCGAAAGGCCAGAAGCAGAATCGTATAGCGCCATGTGCTTGATGTTGACAGTGACATTGCCCCGCGCTCCGGATTTGATCTGGACAAAGCGTGGCGAGCCGCAACGGCCCACGCTGACCGGTAAGCGCAGACGAGCCAGATATGAGTGGGCCTGAAAGCTTCCACTCGGATCACCCGGCCAACTTGCGGCCAAAGGCGCGCGCGAATGATTGATTTGCGCCCGTACATCGGGGCGATCATACGCCCACTCAGCAGTGTCTCGCCCAGCGCGTAGCATCGTGGTCGTCCGCTCGCCGGATTCACATCCGACTACGATCTCCGCGATCTCGGCGCCATCAGCTATCTCTGCGGAATTCGTCATTGTCGAGACAACCGCCAGCGTGTCACACAGGGCGGCGTCAGCGGAAAAGACGGCGCGTTGGCCAGCCCGTAGTTCCACATTTGATGACGGGTCGTTGGCAAAACTGACTCCTCCATATTCCAGACGCTCCCCTGTGGCAGGTGAGGCGTCAAGCAACGGCGCAGAAATCAGAACGTATTTCACGTTGAGGAGGTCTAGTGTTCTGTCTTTTTCGTCAAGCAAGGTTGGAAGGTCGCTTCGCCCGGCCTCGTTGAGGCCACTGAAGGTCGTGTAGCGCATGTTAACCAGCGGATCATAACCTGTCGCCATCTCGTGACCGTAAAACCAAAATGGATTGAACACGCCTTCCGCCGGTTTGAGCATCAAATGATAGCGAATCGGCTCGCGTTCACTCTGCCTGGCCGCTAAGTCCGCAGGCATAGACCGTCCGATAAGTGACTCTAGCTTATCTGGATTGTTAATCGGGGCGAAAGTCGCGTAGAGGTTGAAGTCAATAATCAACGAGGCGAGGAGTAATAAATACCAGCGGACACGACGTTGCGCCTGGGTGAAAATAATGAGCGAACCAAGCAAGCAACCCGCCGAGATTATTGGCATGTAAAACTCGGCGCCTGCCAGTTGCAGGAAACCTTTTGGCAGGAAGTTCATATCGGGCAATGACCGAATGGCCGATTCTGCCTGGTCATTATACTTAAGGACAAACACTCCCACGCCAGCGCAGAGCAAAGTTAACGATGCGGCTGTGATTTGCGCGACACGAGCGAGCGCCCGTTCCTCGCCGCTCAAGAGACGGTTGACCGCGTAGCCAACCAACACGGAAACCGCCATTGTGACCTCCATCCAATGCCGATTCGGGCTGCGAAATTGGTTGAGCGCCGGCACGTGATAGAGTATCCAGGCGGTCGGCTCCACATACTTTCCGAGCGAAAGAATAATTCCCACAACGACGACGGCGCTCCAGAACAAAACCGCTCGCGAGCGCTCGCGCCACAAACATAATGTTCCTGCCATCGCCAGCGATATTGCGATGACGCCGAGGTAAATTTGCGCTTCATTATGATGCCAATAAGCTCCCCAGTAGGGAAGGTTATATATCGCCTTCCCCTGGCCATGGAAGAATGGAATAACAGTTGTGAGCATAGTAAGCGGGTGAATCGAATGCCAAGTAAAGAATTCATAGGGTACCTGCTGACGTATTGATTGGCGGGCGGCTTCCCAGGCCGGCGCCAGTTGCACTGCGGAGAGGGCCACACCGATCACGAACATCACCACGCATTGAGCGAGGAAACGCAATTGCGAAACGCTTGCTCGCCGAACGACCAACGATCCGGCAGGCAGCCAATCTTTCCCTTCCTGCTCCTGGTTGCGCCGCAGCAATAAGCAAAATAGAGCGTAGGCTGCGGCCAGCAAAGAAGAGTAGACAAATGGTTGTGGGTGCGCAGCAAATATTTGCCAAGCGACAATCAATCCACCAATCACTACATCACGCCAATGCCCCATCTGATACAGCCGCTCAATCATCAGAAGCACAAATGGCATAAGCGCATAGACATGAAACAACCCTGGATAGATTGTTCGCGCCACAGCGTATCCGCTCAAAGCGTAAATCACCGCGGCAACGATGCTCGCCCGTCGCACCATTCCTAAACGCCGTGTAAAGCTGAAAGTACCAAACAGCGCGATGCCGAAGCTGGCTTCCTGCGCAATGGTTAGTGTCCGGGAACTTGGGCCAAACAGATGTATCCAGTTTAGCGGGTCGAGTAAGCCAGGCTGCCACTGGGCAAAGAGCGCAGTCCCGCTATAAAGATATGGGTTCCACAATGGCAACTGCCCATTTTTTATCTGATCTACCCCAAGCTTCCATGCCGGGAAGAACCAAAACACAACGTCTGCATCTCCCAGTGTAAGCCAGCCAAGTGTTTCTCGCCAAAAAAAGGTTGGGGGTAGAAGTAGCAGGAAAATATACGAGAGGAGGTCCGATGTCTGCACGCTGAAACGCTTACCGATATAAATACGCTGCTTCATATACGCCAATTTGTTGATGATGTAGCGGTCAAGAGTGATAAGCTTTTCCTTCAACGCGCCGAGATAGTTTTAACTGAGTAATAGCCAACCCTAAAAGAAGTATAAGCGCCCCTACCGCTGAACAGGCTGCGCCAGCCCGGAAGCTCGGCGAGCGAAAGACGAACCCCACACGATGCTTCCCGGCCGGGATCGGTATTCCCCGCAAAGTATAATTGACTCGCTCCACTGGTACTTCCGTTCCATCCACCGTTGCTTCCCATCCACGATAGTAAACCTCGCTGAGCACCAGGAATCCTGCTTGTGAATTATTTGTCTGTATCTCAATGTGGTGTGGCTCATAGCCAGTTACCTTGGCTTCCGGCTTAGTTTCTGTCCCGGCTGGTAACAAGTAAGGCTTTTGTTCATCAAAACTCTCTTTTTCCAACAGGGCAACTTCCGCAGGATCGTATGTGCTTCCGTCGGGCAATCTCCCCTCTTTAATTACTCGCAGTAACTCCGCGCTCGGCAAAACCTCGATTCGCTTGACGAACCACGCTCGCGGCAGCGCCTTGAGGTTCTCATACAGTTCTACCTCTCCAAAACTCCCCACTTTGCGCCAGCGTTCAGATGCAAGAACGCTAGGCTCCAACGGCATTGACTGTCCAGTCACCCTATCGTAGAGCGAGGCCGCCGTGATCACTATATTTCCGCCAACGCCCAAATAGTCCATTTCAACCAGCTCGATTTCCGCCCGCTCAAACGCGATTCGCGCCAGGTAGCGATGCGCCTCAAAACCTTCCGCCGGCCAACTCTCCGCAATTTTCGCACGGCGATGTTTGATCACCGCTTTCACATCCGCGCGATCGTATGCCCATTCAGCGGTGTCTCGCCCGGCCTGTACCTCGCGCTCAATCACTCGCCCATCTCTGGTGCGCAGCCTTATTCCTATCACCGCCTCGCCATCCGATATCTGGCTGGAATTGGCCATCGTTGAGACTATGGCCAATTCCGTGGCGGCGTGGCCCTCTCCGCTGAACTCGGCACGCTTCCCTTGTTCCAGCTTTATCTCAGCCATGTTCCTGCTGAATCGAACTTCATCTATTTTCAACACCTGACTGCCCTGGCTGTCGGACAAGCTTTTACGCTCACGCAGCAGATATTTTACGTTGAGCAAATTGAAGCTTTGATCCTGCGCGCTGAACACGCTGGGATCGGTGATTACGCCGAAAATATCCATATCCCCTGCCATCAAACCCAATCGCGATAATCTCATCGGGTCGTAGCCAGTCACGCTCTGCAAATTTCGAGCAATGGCAAGATTGGCATGGCTCAAGTCCTCATAATTCCGGTCATACGGATTGCTTGCGTATGTCACTATTCGGAAGCTGTGTAGGTCGTGTTCGCGCTCCTTGATTGCCTGCGCCGCAGGAGGGTCTTTGAGCCGCTCGACCACCTCATGTCCAGTGGATCGCCAGTACGTGAACCAGCCGAATAGGGCCAAATCCAGTACCAGCGTCATCAAGACCAGAATTGCAGCGTATGTCCTTCTTCTACTCGCATAAAGCCACAGCGCGCCGAAGCTTGTGACAAGAAGGCCTATGGGAACCAGGATTTCAGAGTTGGCCAGTGACGTTCCTCCCTCCGGCGGCGCTGACAGGCTGGCCAGATTGCGCGCGAAAAAGCAATAAAATATCAGCGTTACCACAACCAAACCTGCGACGATAACGGAACTCCAAACCAGCGCGCGCGGTCGCTTGCCATTCTCGTTTCGAGCCAGCGTGTCCATTCCCAAACCAGCCAGGACAGCTATGGCAAACGTGAACTCATAAGTGTGACGGTATGGCCCGCGAAACATGTTGTAGACCGGGATATGGTACAGGAAGTGATTGATACCCCAGGGTAACTCATCGCCAAAAGCGAGAAATAACGAAACGCCTGCCACTATCGTCCAGAAATAGACAACCCGCCGCGGTTTGGCCAGGAAAAGCGCCATCAACATGAGCAACAAAGTAAGCAGCCCGACGTAGCCATGAACGTACTTATGCAACCACCAATAGTCCCACCCTCCAACTTTATAGAATGACGGCAACGCTCCACCGAAGAAATACGGAGCAATAAAAGACAGCAGACGGCGCGGCGGCATGGAAAACATAGCGAACGATTCATAAGGTATCGCCGCCCTATCTCCTTGCAACTGCAACTCCCTCGTCGGTAATAGCTGAATGGCGGAAAGTAGAGCGCCGAAGATAGCCATAAGCACGGAAGCAGAGAGGAAGCGCCATCTCCCTCTCCAGTTCCAAGCGCCATCATCGCGTGAGAGCAGCAAGAACAGCAGGTATGGCCCGCTCACCAATAATATCTGGAATGTCGCCTGCGGCAAGCCTGCGAAAACGTGCAGCGCAATAAAGATCGCCCCTGCCGTCACCCATTTCCACAATTGGTTCCAGGATGACGAGCGATAGAGCTTCTCTATCGCCAGCAGTATCCACGGCAGCCAGGCGGCGGCGGCGACGTAGTTAACCTGCTCGAGATGAGCGATCATAAAACCGCCGAAAGTGAAGGCGATGCTGGCTATCAATGATGCCATCACTGTCACTCGCATCGCCCGCAGGTACAGATATACGCCTGTTAGTGAGATGTGATAAGCGGTGATTACAACCAGATTTAACGCTACGCCTGGAGGTAGTATGGCGAAAATCCAATTTGGTGGATACATGACACCTGGCTGTACGCTGGCCAAAAACGGCATGCCTGAAAATACGTGAGGATTCCATAGCGGGATAACCTCCTGAGCTAACATTTTCCCAAGAAACATCCGCACCAAAATGCTATAAGACCAGCTATCGCCAATCGCTAGCGCAATACTCCCCCTCACGGCAGGGAAAAAGTAAATCAGCGGCAGTAGCGTAAGCGTTGCGGCCACGATCATGCGCGCCAGACCTCGTCTGCCACGTTCGGGCTGATCTGGCTCAGGTGATAATAGAGATGATAATGCGGGTTCCTGCTTTTCTGTGGTCCGCGGAAACTCTGAACTTATGGCTGGTGCTTGAATGTTACTCGAATTGTTGATCGATTCTTGATTCACTGTTACACCCCAATTTCGTTCTCTTACCAGTCGTAAACCACCGTGCCAACGAGAAGTGTTACCTGGGTTTCTCGAAAAAGTCGACCTATGGACTATGGCCCATGGACAAATTGCCGCCAAGCCGATTTTTGCGCGAAATTCCGGCATCAGGTGAAATCCACACCCTCTCCAATGCCAGCTTGTATTAGCCGGCCCGGCCCAGGAGCCGGTCAATTATAGCGATTGGAATTATCAAGCCCGATTTGCCAAAGCCAAAACGCCTGTGATACAAGCGTAGGGGTTAAGTATCGTCACTCGCGCAATTCAATCACAGGATCACAGGATCACAGGATCACAGGATCACAGGATCACAGGATCCAAATCGGTATTTATGACTCCACCCTCAACAGCAGGAGTATCGGGCAAACAGTCGCAAACCGTCGCGACAGACGTCCGTAGCAATAAGTGTTTCATCAAGACTGCCGCGCTCATAATAATTCCATTAATCTACTTCTACCCGGTTTTACTCAGTCAAGTAGTGCTTGCGCCCGGCGACGGCTGGGCGCAGAACTTCGCCGTGCGGGTTCTGACTGGGCAAATGATAGGCCGGGGAGAGTTGCCGTTGTGGAACCCATTCATCTTCGGCGGAATGCCGCTCGCGGCTAGTGTCTATCCAGGCGCATTCTACCCTCTAAACTGGCTATTTGCTATTCTGCCGGATAAATGGGCAATAAACACCATCGTGCTGGCGACCTACTATTTGGCGCTTGTCGGCACCTACTTTTACGCTAGGCGCGTCGGCATCGCCTGTGTTGGAGCTTTGCTCGCAGCCACCGCATTTACGTTTGGCGGTTTTATGATCAATCATCTCAGCCACACTTCGCGCATCGCTGCGGCGGCGTGGTTGCCCTGGGTTCTGCTTGCAATTGAAAATATTGCCAGCAGCAAATCGTGGAGCGAGTCGTGGCGATGGGTTGCACTGGGGGCTTTGTTCATCGCACTGCAATTCTTAGCTGGCGAGCCACAGATGATGGTCTTCACGGCGATAGTTAGCGCTCCATTCACAATCTTTGCATTGCTAAAGTGCGATAGTATAGCGTCGCGACTGCGCTTCACCATCGCGATTTCCACCATGCTTCTCTGTGGGGTGCTGCTTTCGATGATTCAGTTGCTGCCATCGCTCGAATTGCTGTCGCAGAGTGAACGCAATGATCCCGGTCCGGCATTCTTCGGTGTCTACTCGTTTCCTCCCTGGCAACTGCCCGGGTTGATCTTTCCATACTTCTTTGGCGGAGCAATGTTTCCACCCTATCGTGTACCATACTGGGGCCAAGACATCGCAGCAATTATGTCTGGTTATGTTGGAATGTTGGCCTGGGTGCTTGCATTCGCTGCAATTTTCAGCGCAAGGCGAAACGTGCGGGTATGGTTATGGGTAGGAGTCGCTGTCGTATCAATGACCTTGGCTTTTGGCGGTCATCTGCCATTCGAGTTGAATCATGCACTGTACCGTATACCTGGGTACAAAATTTTTCGCGGACTATACAAGCATCAGTTTGAATTTACATTTGCAATGTCAATGCTCGCCGGTTTTGGCGTGAGCTACCTCAGACAACTGGACCGCCAATCCGCGCACCGAACGCTTTGGCGCAGCACCATTGCAATGAGTGCTGTAGTCACCGTTACTGCAATTCTTTATCTTTTCTTCGGTGATGCTTTGGCGGCGGTCAATCCACGTCCCCCACAAGCCGCCTCGTTGACAAACGCGGAGATCATCGTGCCGGTCTTTTTCTTTGCGCTGAGCCTTATCACTCTCTGGATATATCAGGCCTCAGGTCTCAAGCCTCAGGTAGCAGGATTCATTCTTGTTACCGTTCTACTTATAGATACAGCGTCTTATGGTCACTTCTTCCATTGGCGCATCACAACGTTTGATGTGAACAAACGACTGGCTGACCCCCCGGCAGTGCAACTGATCAAATCGCGCGAGAATAATTTCAATTCTTTCCGCGTAATGAGTCACCCCGTGCAGGCTTATGATTACGCATACTATTGGCCTGAAGACCCTAACTTTGAGTTGATCAATCAACCAAATATCTCGATTCTGCGAGGGCTGCAAAGTGTGAGCGGTTATGACATCCTACGCCCCGTTCGCGTCGGCGAAATCACAGGCACTGCAGGAGCGGCGATCAACGGGTTCGTGCAAGATATGAACTCGTTCAATGCGATGGATCGCGGGCTTGACCTACTCAACGTCAAGTATCTCATTGTCGGGCACGGTGGTGCGACAGGGAAGAAGGTCGGCTTCACCTATGACAGTATTTACTTTGCGCGCACCAATTTCGGGGTTGAATTTAAACCGGGTGTGAACTTGACTACTGAACCAAATGGAGTAATGGCGAATGAAATCGGTATCGTTTCAACCCTGGCTAATTCAACTCATCTACCTGACGGCGCGCCGATATTGAAACTGAGAATGTACGCCCATAATGGCAAGGTGATCGAGCGCGAGTTGCAAGCAGGGCGCGATACGTCTGAGTGGGCCTACGATCGAGCCGACGTGCGAGAGAACATTAAACACAAATGCGCACGCATTGTTGAAAGTAATAAATCCACTGGGTTTGAAGCCCATTACTACTTGGGAAGGCTGAGATTTGATAGAGCCGAGATCGAAAAGATTGAATGGACCTACACCCGTGAAGATGCTTCGCTTTACCTGATTCGCGCATCGCTGTACGACGAAGCAACAGGAGTTTCAACGCCGCTCCCAGCCTTTCATCTTCCGCCGGAACGGTGGCGAAAGTTAGCGCGTTTCGATCAGGTCGAAGTCTTCGAAAACCTGCAGGTCATGCCGCGCGCATGGTTCGTACGCGAGTTGGTCGAAATGCCGCGTGAGACCGTGATCAAGACAATCAGAACGGGAGTCCTGCCTGAAGGTAAAAGATTTGATCCACTCTCAATGGCGCTTGTTGAAAAGGAAACCCCGCAAAGAAGTGTTGTTAAGGGTACCTACATTACTGACGCGGCAGAAAGCTCACGGGTCAAGATTAGGCGTTACGAACCAAATCGCATTGAGATAGAAACACATAAACCAGAAGAAGGTTTTTTGGTTTTGAGCGAGGTTTTTTACAGCGGCTGGAAGGCATATGTAGACGGGAAAGAGCAGCCTATATTTAGAACAAACTACACTCTGCGGGGAATCAATGTCCCACGGGGGGATCATAAAATTGAGTTTACCTACTCTCCGCAAAGCTTTAGAAACGGCGCTATGTATACGTCTTTTGGCCTAGTTTTGCTGATCCTTATTCACCCCAGGATGCTTATCCATGTACTCTCCGATAAAAGATCGCGAAATTGAATTCTTACCTTAGCTTCTCCAGCAGAAATGTGTTCCGGCATCTGCGCTATGATCATATGGACACCATTGCCAGGTAGAAAATTGACGGAAACCGGCTTGATCACGTATTCGCCAATCAGCACGCCTACGTTGTCAGGGGTTGCCGTGTCATCCAGTCCATCGGCAAAGACGCGAAATACCGACTTTTCGCCTCGCGCATAAACATCCACACCGCCGTCCAACACATTGGTGATTAGTTCGATCTTCGGGATAGAGGGTTGTGGTTCGAGCAATTCCAGAGAGATCGCTTCGGACCAAACACCCTCAACGTGTTTGACCCGCACGCTCGCAACTCCGCATCGAAGCGCACTGGGAATACCGATCCCGATTTGAATCAGGTGTTCAAACGAGGTAATGCCACTGGCGCGCGCAGCGTTAAAGAATTTGCCTTCGACAGGACTGACAGCGCAGGGAAGGAATTCTTGTCCGCCAATCTCAAGAGTCACATTGTTGGCGTCAGCTGCATCAGGATCTAAGCCAGAAAGGACTAGCTTCAAATGCGCGTGATCGCCACTGACTGGAATAGCCTTAATCTCTGGCGCGTCAGAGCGTCCGAAGAACTTAATCTCTGGGCGTGCGCCTGGCGCCGGAGCGTTGTGAATGGCTGTTTGAGGCTTGTGCAGGATTGTCCAGCAATATTGGGTGCCTAGACCGTCAATGCTCACTAGACGCACTCCATTTTCTCGCGCTGCGCGCCGGATATCGGTTTCAGTGAAAGGCGCGCCGGTCCAAGTGTCCTTTTGTATTTTTTCGAAGTCCGGCGTGGTGATGCCGGAGGTCTGGAATTTGAAAACGCCGCCAGGTTTCAGCACGCGACAGGCATCGCGGATGTTGCAGTGTATGACATCGACGCTGGGCACATGTTGGAAGACATAAACTGAAAAGATAATGTCGAAATGATCACTCGGTAAACCGGAGAAATCAAATCCATTTGTCTCGTAAAAGAAAATGTTGTTGTCGTCCTGAAACTTCCGTCGGGCTTGAATAATCATTTCAGCCGAGACATCCGTGGCGTGGACTTCAGCGAAAGCTTGAGCCAAGCGCTTAGTCATTCGCCCAATGCCACAGCCGATCTCGAGAAGTCGAAGAGATTTCAAGTTGCGGTCGTTATTCAATATTGGATCGGATAGAATAAACTTTTCTACCTCTGGCTCACCAGTGCTGTAAAACTCCTCGTCGGATTGGTCAAGCTTAAAGGTGTTGATGAACCATTTTGCGTTTTCTTTCGCGCGATAATCCCAATCGCGCTTCATATCCTGAGCGAAATCCTGCAAAGATTTCTGCTTCTCACCAGTGTTAGCCATTGCTTCATCCAGAATGAAAGTATTTTCCCTATGGCTGGCTCACCACTCACTACCTTCCACCAGATTGATCTCGACTTCACTCGCCCACAATCTGTCGTACCTCAGATGCAGCTTGACATTGCCTACATCCAGCCCAGGCGGTATTGGCACGGTAATTTGAATACAACCTTCATCTTGCGGATCGCGCGATGGGCCGAAATAAACAGCATAAGCGCCATAGCCGTCTATCTCGACTTTTACACTCTCGCGTTGAGCATTAGATGGTAATCCCTCAACCATCAACGCTATAAAGGCGTGGCGGCCACGACGGGGAAAACGCTCATCATTGGTGCAAGCATTGATAATTCGTCGGATCCGCAGTGAGGGAGACGCCTCTAACTCCATTAGCTCCCAGTGTCGGTACACCTTTACCACTGCGCGTGTTGGCTCCTGTCTAACTACTTGAGTCCGTACAAATCCAGCGGCCCGCGCCATCTGTACCACGCATTCACAGTTCGGCCCCCACCAGTTATCATATTGCCCAGCAAGGGCATCGATTTCATAAAACTCCATCACCGGAAGCGGTGTTTCAAAAATATTATCTATAGCGTGAGTTTCAATTACCGCTACGTCCCGCGCCATTTCACATACGCGTTCCAGTGCTAGCAGTGGATGACGTAAGTGGTAAAGCACACCGAGGAATAGGACTATGTCAAATGAGCCAAACCGATCAAGGCTGAGTTCGTAGACGCTCATTTCGTAGAACTCAATTTTTGATTTTAATTCCTCCCTCGCCGCCAAAAAAGTTTCAGGTCGCCAAACGTCAACCGCGACGACCTCAGCCCCGTGCCGCTCGGCCTCGAAGCTGTAGAACCCATCCCAGCAGCCAATGTCAAGCACTCTCTTGCCCTTCAGGTTCTCAGGCAGGCCAAAACGGGTATAATTATCACGTAGTTCTTCAATTTTATGAACGCCAGGAGTGATCTGCCCATTACCTAGATCAATGCTATGCCACCATCCACTAGAATGGAGAGCATTTCTCTGACTATCTGCTACTTCACCGAGCTTCTGCCGGATTATGCTAGCCTCGCTTGATTGGTTGTCCATATTAGCCTCTAAAAATAAAATCTGGTCTTGCTCCATCAGCATCTTGCTGGCGCGTCTGCCAGTAAGGCCATTATGGAACAAGACCAGATCACATTTCAATCATCCAGGCAATGCCGTCGGATGAATCAGGTTAAACACACGGGCAAAATTTTTGCGGGATTATGAATTGGGGCGTCTGCATAGGCCAATAATCGCCCGCGTTTTTTATCCATCAAAACTTATGCTGGCCTGCCTATGCGAGGCTCAATTCACTATTTTGATCTTGAATCGCTCCCAAGCATTAATCGCCGTCCTGTTGGCGTTAATCACACTACCACCACCGCCCTCAGCCACGAAATAGTGGGTATCGTTTGGAGCTTTAATGGCAATTGTGTCGTTATCTCTGATTATGCAGGGGTCACTAGGACTACTAACGCATACCGACCACACCGAGTTAATCACCTTCATCTTCAGGATGGTCAGAACCCCAAATGTGCCCGGAAATGTTAGACTTGCCGATACGCCAGCCCCGCCTCCGTTAACAGCATACATAAAATGCTGTCCAGAGTAGGTTTGTACCCAGACTTTATCGCCGCTTGTGAGTCTTCCGCCGTTGAGATCAAACAAGTTGAAGGTCTCCCATTCCGCTGGAATGGTGTTATGTGCTTCTACACTACCACCCCCCCCATTCATGGCGACCATGTATTTCTGACTATCAGTCTGGAAGTTGACTGTGTACCTATTCTCCAGCAAGCGATTAATAACAATATACATCGGCTGGGTAACATTGAGCCCATTCGTCTCATCACAATTGCCGCCATTGCATTTGACAACATAGATGATCGCTTCGCCAGTCCTCATATCTGCTGGCAAAGTTGCGTTGATTTGCCAATTGCCTTGTCCATCCGGTCCCTCCCACCAGTTAGCAGGATTGGCCTGCGGTAATTCCCATCTCCTTATTGGGCCTCCGACATCAAAAGGAACCTGAATGACGACCACCTTGTTTCCAGCGCTGGTAATGTTTTTAGCCTTGATGATCATAATACGGTTTGTGTAGTCATTAGGATCAAAATTGGGGCGGTAAAAATTGTTCACGTAGTAAGGCCAAGAGACAATTGCACCAGCACCTGAATCATATCTGGCCTGACTTGGATTAGTAGTCATGACGAGATATGGACATGTGATACACTGAACCAACACTTGCTCTCCGTCTGAATGCAGTCCGCTGGCATCCGTTACGTATACAAGTGGCCACCCTTGCCGCAACCCCGTTGGCATAGCACCATTAATTTGAGTTGGCGACTCATACCAGAAGTACGGGTTATCTGTTGGGTCTGTGAAGTTCTGATTCTCTTGCTCAATACGTAGTTTGTTGCCGCTAGTCGAAAAATTATTGCCAAACGCAATAAAGAAGCGGTTTGCTATACTTTCTCCTATATCGAAGACGTTGGTGTAGTTTGGCAGAGATGATATTTTGGGATGACCATACTGACTAGCAAGAAGTGGTCCCCCATCATAAAATGTTGGTGGAACTGTTATTCGCTCGTCTTTGTTTTTAGCTAATAATTGAGCGAATGCTTCTCCTCTATGAGACCGCTGAAGATCTGTGTCTCTGAACAATCCTCCCGCTGGATGAGGGCCACCATAAATAGCGTTATCATCCAGAACCTGCCAATAAACGCCATAAGAAACGCCAGCGTTAGGTCCGCCATAACTTTCCATTGCAATTATTGCATCTTCAACATACTTAGCGGCCCTCTTCTCACCAAAGGTTGGTAGTGTACTGGCAAATCCGTACTCGCCAATAATGAAGTTGGCTGGAGCAATTAGCGGTTTACCAGCTTGAGTCCTAGCTGGATTAACTTTCGCTCTAACTGACTCAAGTGCCGAGTTTAGGCCGGCTGTTAAATCGTAATTTGGCCCGCAAGTAGTTGGTCCAGGGTTCTCACAACCGTATGGGGCATCCAGTTTATTGTTGACGGTCTCCCAAGCTGAATACGACAAATAGTCCACATCCAATAATTGTGGAGCTACATATTCCATTGCGCAGCGGTATGCCAGAGGCTCACTAGAATGGGTAGTCCCACATGGTTTAGGTTCAGTATCCCCATCGTATTTCCTCTTTGTGAGGGTAAACTCAAAGCCGGAATATACCCTTGTGGGACCAACGGGGTGGTCAGATTTTGCTAGCTGCACCCCCTCTACTCTGGCTTTATTCCATCTTGCGAAGCTATCCCAGATTGCCGGGCGGTATTGAAATGGAATCATCGCAGAATCAGCTTCCCAATTGAGCAGGATAAACGTCTTGCTAGGATATATATTCCACAGGTAGTTACTCAACGCCCTCATCTCATCTCTTTCTTGAGTTTCCTCCTGCGTAGTAAATCCATCAGACCAGTTAGAGGCGTTAGCGCCTCTTGAGTAAGTTGTTAGTAAATAGGTGCTGAACCTCGGATCCGAAAAGAGTTGTGCGTACTGTGGTTTGGCTGCTATATCTGCTAACGACAGGTTGATGTATTGCGTGTTGGATGTTGTATCAGTCGCCATAGGGAGACCGGTGAAGTGGTAGATATTGTGCGCGCCAAGGTAAACGCGTATGGAGCAGGGGCTTCCACTTGAGCAGTTCCCTAAAGAAGCCAGCTTTTCAGCCCCGAAGTTGAGACTGTCGAGTGTCGAACCACTAGCAATCCGGAACTTCTCACTGTAATTCCAGTGATAGGCCGTGAACCGCTGCTTCCGAACTGTAGGGGCGGGGGGAATGGTGCTTTGCGCCATTACAACCTTTGGGCTCAAGTACTTCCAAGAGCAGAAGCAGGCGATTCCGAGTATCAAGAGACCAAACAAAAGGGAATTCTTGATTCTTTTACTATTCAGCATGTAGTCCTCCGTTAGACGCTTGCAGCAACCAAATTTAGAACACACAAGATCCGGGGGCCCTTCACCGACCCTGCCTATCCCTCCCCGCCATCAGTACAGAGTAGGCAGCGAAAACCAAGTAAAGATGACAGCCGACAAACAGATTTCAGACCGATTGCAAAGACAGCGTAAGAGTGCGCCAGAAATCTATCAATAGACAAAACGACTATTCCTTGCACGAAACGACTATTCGTTGCACAAAATGATTGTGGGCTATGGCGACGCGGCGCTTTTCGCTCTGCCCTCCGTTTCGGGTCGTCGCTGGTGGAGTTTCCGGTATTCGGTCGGAGTCACGCCGTAAGTCTTCTTGAAGACCCGCACGAAATAGCCGTCGCTGTTGAATCCCAATTCAGCCGCGATCTCGGTCACTCTCTTGTAGCTGTTCCTGACCATTTCCGCAGCCGCTTCCATCTTTATTTTCTCGGCGTACTGTTTGGGCGTGAGGCCGAGGTCGGAAATGAAGAGGGCGCGCAGCCTGGTTTCGGACAGGCCGACCGATCCCGCCAACTCTTCGACGGACATTTTTTGTTTTGCCTGGGGGATGAGTTTTTGATTTATGGCCTGTGAATTGCCGGGGGGGGGGGCAATTCCTGTTCACGAAGCTTTCGCATCACATCACGCACTCTTTGATCCATACATTCTTCTCCGCGGGGATGGAGAAAACCATCCTGATTGATGATCGTCTTTCAAGAGTTGATGATTACAAAGCGTCCGGAACCCAGCGTCAGGGACGCGGCCGGACGGTTTTGCCGGGCATGGAGGAAGTCAAAGGGCTTTCGATTGTTTTGCAATTTTTGTTATTTGATGGTTCCCCGCGCCGATGGTGAGCGGGAAGATTTGGCGACGCTTAGAATAGTGGCTACTAATAGAAGTGTCAACACGCACGCACGCACGCTGGCGCAACTCCGCCCGGATGTTTATGAGCGGCGCCGAAAATCGCTTCTTCTTGCCGGCTTCGCGTTGCCCCGCCGCAAATCCCTTCGTTAAACTGCCGCGCGTGAATCGAACGCAACCTCGCGGCAAATCGCCGTCTCCAATCTCGAACCGTAAATCTCCGACCGGCCTGTCGCCGTATCGGATCATCGTGGCATTGGGGATAGCGATCGGCGCGTTGGCTTTGCTGATCATTGGCTGGCGATTGTGGCCGGGGCCGCCGAAACCGTTCGCGTCGGTGATGACCGTCGCTGGGCCTGGGCTGAAGATCACCAACTCTGGATTGCCTGATCTCTTCGGCGTTGCGGTTGATGACGATGACCGAATCTTCGTCAGCGACGGAACCGCCAATAGCGTTTATCTGATCAATCCCGACGGCAGTTTGAAAACAATCACTTCGGAACTAGACATGCCATCGGCGATGGCGTTTGCGCCCGACGGCTCGTTGATTGTCGCAAACACGGGCGCGCATACGATTGCGCGAATTGATGTCGAAACCGGGCGAGTGAGCGTCGTCGCCGGCAGCGAGGGAGCGAGCGGTTACGCCGACGGCGCGAGCGATCAAGCCCGATTCAACGCGCCCATCGGCGTCGCCGGCAGCCAAGACGGCGTGATCTTTGTCGCCGACACTTACAACGACCGCATCCGCGCCATCGGCGAAGATGGGAGCGTTCGCACAATCGCTGGCGGCGCCGAACCCGGCTTTCGCGACGGCGCAGGCAGCGATACACGGTTCGACACCCCGTGTGGAATCGCGATTGACCGTGACGGCTCATTGCTCGTCGCCGACACGGGCAACCACAGCCTCCGCCGCGTCACGCTCGATGGCAATGTGACGACTGTGGCTGGAACTGGAGAGGATGGAGAGCTCAATGGTAAACCGCTCGAAGCCTCATTCAATCAGCCAGTCGCTGTCGCGGTGCGGCGCGATAGCGCGATCTTCGTCGCCAGCGCAGCCGAATCGAGTGTGCGAATGCTGAGCCTCAACGATCAGCGGCAACCACAGGAGGTGACGACCCTGGCTGGCGGCTCCTTCCCCGGAGGATTGGCTGATGGTGAGATTGGCGACGCGAAGCTCAACCGCCCATCAGCGCTGGCCTTCGCGTCGAACGATGCGTTGATTTTCGCCGACAGCGGCAACGGATTGATCCGCGCGTTTGTTCCGCAAGGCGTGAATTTCGGGTTTCGATCAAGCCCGGAAGCCGCAATCCTCAAGCCTGCAGACATCCGCAACGCGGTTCCGCCGCGCTGGCCTTTCGATCCGCCGCAGACGAAGCGCGACATCGCGGGAACTTTCGGCGAAATCAGAGGTGAGATGCTGCCGGGCCACGACGCCTGGTTCCACGCCGGGTTGGACATTCCCGGAGCTTATGGCGAAACGGCGCGGGCGATTTTTTCCGAGCGCGTCACCCAACCGCTGGCCGTCGAAGGCGCGGGTGGCGGGCGCGAACGGTTGTTGCTGCCGCTCATCAGCTACATTCACCTGCGCGTCGGGCGGGATCAGAACGATCAGCCGCTGGGCAATTACCCGAACGGCGCGATTACTTTTCGCCGCGACGAGCAGGGGCAGATCGTCGGCGTTCGCGTGCGTCGCGGAACGCGCGTCAGCGCGGGCGAGGCGATTGGCTCACTCAACCGGCTCAATCACATTCATCTGATTGCAGGGCCTTATGGAACGGAGGTCAACGCTCTCGCCGCGTTGCGATTTCCGGGACTCGTTGACACCGTAGCGCCGATCATCGAAAGCGTGATGATCACGAACGAAAGTAACGAGTTGATCTTCGACTCGGCAAAAGCGGCGAAAGGATCGAACCGGATTTTATTGAATGGCCGCGCGCGAATCATCGTTCGCTGCTACGATCAGATTGACGGCAATCCGCGCTACCGGCGTTTGGGCGCTTACCGGCTGGGTTATCAATTGCTAAACGCCGATGGCTCGCCAGCGCAGCGGTTTGAGCAGCCGCGTTACAACATCGTCTTCGAACGATTGCCGGTTGATCAGCGCGCAGTTCCATTGGTTTACGCCGGAGGTAGCCAATCGGGCTATGAGGGGCAGACGATTTTCAGCTACATCGTGACCAACATCGCGCGCGATGGCGAAGCGCGCGAGGATTTTCTGGATGCGTCGAAACTGGCGCCGGGCGAGTACCTCCTGCGCGTGATCGTAGAAGATTATTTTGGTAATCAAACGCGGCGCGATCTGCCAGCGGCTGTGGTCAGGCAGTGATGCGATGACCGTTATCCAGCAGCGGGAAATCAGTGGCTTGAATTGGCGGCGGCCTTTGGAGTGCTGCGGGTTTGACGCAGCTTTCCCAGCTTTGCATTTCGCCAGCGGCGCCTCGAATTTGAATGTGTCATTGGCGGAGTCAAAAGCTGGGAAAGCTGCGTCAAACCCGCAGCACTCCAAAGGCTTCGCCGATCCCGAACGATCCCGATAATTTCAAAGGTTTTATTTGCGCAGTCTTCAGACTGCGCGCGCGACGAGGTAGGTGAGCGAACGCCCGGCATTGCCGCGCAACCGCTGCGACCACGAGGTGTGAATCTGCGGCCATTCGGATGGCGGCGCCGATCCGTATTCGACGACATCGAAGCCGGCGGTCCGGTAACGCGGGATCAGAGTTGTTTCCAGGAATTCGAGCGAGAGTGGAGCGAGTCCGAGTCTTTCGATCTCTGCGCGGTCGCGTTCAGGATCGAGAGCGATGACAATCTCCAGCCAGGCTTCGGGCGCGCAGATGCGCCGCAGATTTTGCAGCGCCGCTTCATCGCCGGTCGCCACTGCGCGCAATAAACTGCCCCACGGAAAATGGACGTGGACTTCGTCGGCCACGCCGTCAAGTTCCGGGGGCAGCGATTCGACCGCCGCCTGGATGAAGAGCACATTAGGCAGCCCGCCCTTCGCCGGTTTGCGATGAATCTTCTCGGAGATTTTCTCCAGCGCGCTCGATTGCGCATCTATCCCGATGAAGAACCGGTCGGGATGTCGCCGGGCAGATTGGTAGACAAAGCTCCCGTCGCCCGTCCCGACATCCACGATCACGCCGCCGCCGGTATGGAGCGATGAGTTGGTGGAATGTTCATCAATCAAGCGGGTAGAATTTTTTGCCACGAA
>Ga0187893_10003652_pt1 | contig 30659 bp, 20 predicted proteins | sample MA1701074metaG_FD_139574 | JGI IMG/M metagenome (GOLD analysis project Ga0187893, IMG submission 139574) | White microbial mat communities from a basaltic lava cave in the Kipuka Kanohina Cave System on the Island of Hawaii, USA - MA170107-4 metaG ...
ACGTGGCGCGCAGCCTGACCATCCAGCATGACGCCGACGCGACGACCATCGCCCGGGTGACGTGCCCGACGGCGCCGAAGTTCTGGCGCTGGCGCGATTTGCCATGGCCGAGGGTGGTTCCGCGACGGGTCACGCTGCCTGACGAGGACGATCACGAGCAGGAGTGGAAGCTGCAACTGGGAGCGGCGTTGCTGTGTGGCGCGTTCGGGCTGACGGCTTGGTTTTCGGAAGGCCGGAACTTCGCCACGCCGCTTTACCTCCTGGCCTACCTCTCCGGCGCGTGGTTTACCACTCACGAGATTTGGGAACTCTTGAAGAAGCGCTCGCTCGACGTGCATTTCCTGATGCTCGCGGTGGCTGTGGGCAGCGCAAGCATTGGCGCGTGGAGCGAGGGCGCCATGCTGTTGTTCCTCTTCTCGCTCTCGGGCGCGCTGGAGCATTACGCGATGGGACGGACGAGCCGCGAGATTCGTTCGCTGTTCAAGTCTGCGCCAAAGGAAGCCGTCGTCCTCGACGCGCGGGGACACGAGCGCCGTGAACCGATCGAGCAACTGGAGCCAGGCATGAGGTTGCTCATCAAGCCGGGTCAACAGTTTCCTGTCGATGCCGAAGTCGTGAAAGGCGCAACGGCCAGCGATGAATCGAATCTCACCGGTGAGGCCACGCCGGTCGAAAAGAAGATTGGCGATACCGTACTCGCGGGGACGATGAACCTTTGGGGGGCGGTCGAAACAGTGGTCTTGCGTCGGGCCAGCCAAAGCGCGCTGCAAAAGATCATCCGCCTCATCCGCGAGGCGCAGCATCTCAAGGCCCCATCGCAACGATTCACCGACAAGTTTGGCACGACCTACACTTACGCCATTCTCGCGCTGACCGCGCTGATGTTCTTTGTCTGGTGGTTGGTTCTCGGACATGAGCCATTCGTCTCTCGCGTGTCGCAAAAGAGCGCGTTTTACAATGCGATGACGCTGCTGGTCGTCGCTTCGCCATGCGCGCTGGTGTTGTCAATTCCATCCGCCGTTCTCGCTGCGATTGCCTGGGGCGCGAAGCGCGGCATCCTGTTTCGCGGCGGCGCGGCGGTGGAAAACCTGGCCGAAGTCTCCGTTGTCGCGATGGACAAGACCGGCACGCTCACCACGGGCGAGTTGCGCGTCGAACGTATCGAAAGTTTTCCGTCCGGCCGCGAAGAGGAAATCGCGCGGCTGGCCTACTCGCTGGAACGGCTCTCCACCCACCCGCTTGCCAGAGCCATCACGCGTTACGGCAAACAGCAGCAACTCACCCCGATGGAGATTGGTCACGTCGAGTCCATCACCGGAGCCGGCTTGCAGGCCCCGATGGGGATGCAAACCCTCCGACTCGGCAAACGTTCGTGGCTGGCAGGCGGTTCACTCACGGCTGTGATAAATGCTGCGCCTCAGACCGAGGCTGGCTTCTCAGAAGTCTGGGTGGCAACGGACCGACTCGTTGGCCGGGTGCTGCTGCGCGATGACATCCGGCCACAGGCGCGTAGCGTGGTCGAGAAGCTGCGCGCGCTTGGGTTGAGGAGCGTCGTCCTGACTGGCGACCGTAAAGCCACTGGCGACCATCTCAAACAGCAACTCCACGTCGATGAAGCGCTCTCGGAGCTGAAGCCGGAGCAGAAAGTGGAAGCGATCCGCTCCTTCACCGACAAGCAGGAACGCGTGGCGATGATTGGCGACGGAGTCAATGACGCGCCCAGTCTGGCCGTAGCCGACGTGGGCGTGGCAATGGGCGCGCGCGGTTCGGATGCCGCGTTGGAGCAGGCTGAAGTGGTTTTGATGCACGACCGGCTGGAGAATTTTCTGACCGCGTTTCAACTCAGCCAGAGGGCACGCCGCGTCATCCGGCAGAATCTGGTCATCTCGCTGGGCACTGTGGCCGTGCTGGTGATATGCGCTCTGTTTGGCAAGATCCCGCTGACGCTTGGCGTCGTCGGCCATGAAGGCAGCACGGTCATTGTGGTGATGAACAGCCTGCGGCTGCTCTTCGGACGCGAGTCTTCTTCCGCTTGATGCCTGCCGGGGTGGATTCTCGGTCGTAATCTTAATCGGTCTTCAAGATTACAATTACGAGCAAGGTCGCGTCCGAACACGACAAGACCCCGGAGGTGTCACTGCCGTTGGCCTCTGGCATCCCTCCGGCTTGCGACCTCCTTGAATCAGAGCCTCCTTGCTCCTGCAGATTTGGTGAGAAATGCGGGCTGGATGTAATGTCCTTCGAGGAATTCATTCAGCGATTTGTCCCGCAGGGACATCTGACAATAGCCCTGCGTTTCAACGCTGGGTGGCACGAAGCCACAGGCCGAAGTCCCGAAGGGACGGCTGAACCCTTCTACCCCGGTCTTCAGCCGTCCCTTCGGGACTGGTTCTTTCGGTCTTTCGATCCCGGCGTTGAAACGCAGGGCTATTCTCATGATGTCCCTCCGGGACACGAGATTCGCTGAGTTCCCGAAAGCCATTAGGGCTATATGCGGTTTTATCCCTCGTGCTTGAACACCAGGACGCTCATGGGCGGGAGGGCGAGCGGAGCAGAGTACGGCTGATTGTGCATGCGCTGTTCCTCGGCGTGGACGCCGCCGAAGTTTCCATGGTTGCTGCCGCCGTACGTTTCGGAGTCGCTGTTCAGAGCTTCGCGCCAGAAGCCACGTTCAGGCAGGCCAATCCGGTAGTTGTGCCGGAAGACGGGCGTGAGGTTAAGCACGATGACGAGCAGGCTTTTTCGATCCGGGCCTTGGCGCACGAAAGAAAGCACGCTGTTTTCACGATCCGAACAGTCCATCCAGTAAAAGCCCTCATGGTCGTAATCGCTTTCCCACAACGCCGGTTCGGCCTGGTACAGCTTGTTCAAATCTTCGACGAACCGTTGCAAGCCGCGATGGTAAGGCCCTTGGCCGAGCAGCCACCAGTCGAGTTCGGCGTTGGCGTTCCATTCGTGGCTCTGGCCGATCTCGCCGCCCATGAAGAGCAGCTTTTTGCCGGGGAAAGTCCATTGGTAGGCAAGGAGCGAGCGGAGATTCGCGAAGCGCTGCCAGTCGTCGCCGGGCATCCGGCCCAGGAGCGATTGTTTACCATGCACCACTTCATCGTGCGAGAGCGGCAGGATGAAGTTCTCGTGGTGATGATAGAGCATCGCGAAGGTGAGATCGTTCTGGTGATACTTGCGATAGACCGGGTCGCGTTTGAAGTAACCGAGCGTGTCGTGCATCCACCCCATGTTCCACTTGAGGCTGAAGCCGAGTCCGCCGAGGTAGGGCGGCCGTGTGACCTGAGCCCACGCCGTGGATTCCTCGGCGATGGTCACGACGCCGGGATGCTCGGTATGGACGAGGTGATTGAAGTGACGCAGGAATTCGACGGCCTCCAGGTTCTCGCGCCCTCCGAACTGGTTGGGCACCCATTCCCCTTCCTTACGCGAGTAATCGAGGTAAAGCATCGAGGCCACGGCATCGACACGCAGGCCATCGATGTGAAAACGGTCGCACCAGAAGAGCGCGTTGGCGGCGAGAAAATTTCGGACCTCGTGCCGGCCATAGTTGAAGATGAGCGTGCCCCAATCCTGGTGCGCGCCTTTGCGTGGATCTTCGTGCTCGTAAAGCGCGGTGCCGTCGAAGTGCGCCAGCGCCCAGTCGTCGCGCGGGAAGTGCGCCGGCACCCAATCGATGATGGCGCCGATGCCGGCTTCGTGTAACGCGTTGACGAGAAATTGAAACTCGTCCGGTGTGCCGAAGCGGTTGGTGACGCCATAAAATCCGGTGACCTGGTAACCCCACGATGGATAGAAGGCGTGCTCAGCCACCGGAAGAAACTCAACGTGCGTGAAGCCCATTTGCTTCAAATGTTCGACCAGCGGCCCGGCCAGTTCACGATAGCTCAATGACTCGTAGGAATTCCTTTTACGCCACGAGCCGAGATGCACTTCATAGATGCTCATGGGCGAACGGAGCGGGTTCCGCTTCCCACGCTGCTCCATCCACTTCTTGTCCGTCCATTTGAATTTGGTGTTGTTCCACACCACCGACGCCGTTTTTGGCGCTGGCTCGAAGAGGAAGCCGAACGGGTCGGTCTTGAGCACCGGATTGCCCTGCGTGTTCTTGACCTCGAACTTATAGAGCGTCCCCTCGCCGACGCCCGGCACGAACAACTCCCATACGCCCGAGGCGCCGAGCGTCCGCATGGCGTGGTAGCGGCCATCCCAGTTGTTGAATTCGCCCACCACGCTCACACGTTGCGCGTTCGGCGCCCAGACGGCGAAGCTGGTCCCAGCAATGCCGTCGATGGTGCGCAGTTGTGCGCCGAGTTTTTCGTAAAGGCGCCGGTCGTTTCCTTCGTTGAAGAGATGGAGGTCGGTTTCACCCAGCGTCGGTAAAAACGAATAGCCATCACGCGTGCGCCGGGTTTGGCCCTGGTAATCGGTGATGACGAGATCATAGGCGTAAACCTTGGCTGCCTTCCGGGTAACACCCTCGAACAAACCGCTCTCGTGCACACGCTCCAGAGTAAACCGGGGCCGGGATTTCTCGGTTACCGGTACGACCTCCACCTGTGCCGCGTTGTGCAGGTAAGCCCGAACCACCACGCCGGAGCCATCGCCCAACGGATGCATGCCGAGCAATTGATGCGGGTGGCGGTGCTGCGCCTGGACCAGGCTCTCCAATTCGGGCTGCGTCAGAATCATGACGCACGAAGGGTGCCACGATCCGAGCGTTCGGTCAGCAGAAAAAGGGACGGGGCGCAGGCTGGACACGTTTGGATGCCACCATTTTGGAGCGCCGCTCTCCGACCTGGCACCATGGGCGAGAGTCCGCCACAAGCCGGGTCGGAGACCGGCGCTCCACGAAAAAAGAACTCCCGCTTGCCAAGTTATCCTCGCCCGTTACCTTCGTCGCATCGCTCATGGACGCCGCGCCGAAAACTTTGCATTACAAGCGTTCGCATTTCGTCACGCAATTGCCGGTGGACCATCGCTATAGCCCTTCGCACTCCTGGGCAGCTTCCTCGGGTGAGAACCGCTGGCGCGTAGGACTGACCAGGTTTGCCACGCGCATGCTGGGCGAGATGGTGGATCACGGCTTTGAAGTCGAGCCGGGCACGACGGTGCAATGCGGGCAAATCATCGGCTGGGTTGAAGGATTCAAGGCCATTTCGGATTTGTTTTGCGTCGTGGAAGGCGAGTTCCTCGGAAGCAACGCGGCGTTGAAGGAGAGGATCAGTCTCATCAGCAAGGACCCGTACCAGAAGGGCTGGCTCTATGAAGTCAAAGGCCGGCCCGATACGAAATGCCTCAACGTTCACGCCTACCGCGATCTCCTCGACAAAACCATCGACCGCATCCTTGCCCAGCAGAAGGGAGACGAAACTAAATGAAGTCTGAAGTCCAAAGTCCAAAGCCCAAAGCCGCCGGAGGAAAGGCCAAGGCCCGCTACATCATGATTGGCGGCTTCCTGGGCGCAGGAAAAACCACCGTCATTTCCCGGCTTGCCACGCATCTAAGCCAGCAAGGACTCCGGGTCGGATTGATCACCAATGACCAGGGCAACCAGTTGGTCGATACCGCCATGCTGGCATCACGCGGTTTTCCGGTTGAAGAAATCTCCGGCGGCTGTTTCTGCTGCCGCTTCAACTCACTCGTTGACGCCGCAAAGAAGCTGTCCGCTGCCACGCGCCCGGACGCGTTCGTCGCCGAACCGGTCGGAAGCTGCACTGATCTCGTGGCGACCGTGAGCTATCCTTTGCGCCGCATCTACGGCGACGATTTCGCCATCGCGCCGTTGAGTGTACTGGTGGATCCCATCCGTGCTCGCCGCGTCTTTGGCCTGGCCGAAGGTGGGCGGTTCTCCGACAAGGTGGCCTACATCTATCGCAAACAGCTTGAGGAGGCCGACTTGATTGTGATCAACAAGTGCGACCTCGTTTCAGAAGATCATCTCGGTCAATTGCGCGAGAAATTGCGGAGGGAATTTCCAGAGACCAGGCTGGCGGAGATTTCGGCGAGGAACGGCGCCGGTCTGGAAGGCTGGTTCCAGCAAATTTCCACCGGCCAGCAAAGCGTCCGTCCGGCGATGGCGGTGGACTACGAAGTTTACGCCGAAGGCGAAGCCCTGCTTGGGTGGCTCAACGCCACTGTCGAGTTGAGTGGTAGCGTGCCTTTCGACGGGAACGCCATGTTGACGCGATTTGCCGCTGCCATGCAGCAACGTCTGGCGCATCAGGGCGCAGAGATCGCCCATCTGAAGATGACCCTCGACCCGGAGGGTGGAATCGGCGATCTCGCGGTAATCAATCTTGTCCGCAATGATTATGTGGCCGAGCTGTCACAGGAACTTCAGGATCCGCTGCAAGCCGGGCAGCTTATCGTCAACGTGCGCGCGGAGATCGCGCCAGCCGCTTTGAAGGCGGCCTTGGAACATGCGTTGAGACATTGCACGACGGCGATCGCAGGCGTCCGCGCCGAGCTGGAGCACCTGGAATTCTTCCAACCCGGCAAGCCGCAGCCTACGCATCGCATTGCCGTGCCTTGATGCGCGGTCCGGCACACCCACGAGTGAATCGATAGGCCGGCTTGCGGGCGTGCGGCGGCGTCCTGGACTGCGGTGGCAAGCGCAGCGCGACACCGCCTTCGTACGCACGATACGGCTGGAGGATTTAAGCAGTTGGTTCGCTCGAATAGCGCCGTCGTCACTACGCTTGCCGGCGCAGTCCAAAAAGCGGGCGCCAGTTCAGCTTCACCACCCCGAAGAATCGTCACCATCGACTTTCCTTTGCGCTGAAGCCGCCTTGCGGCTTAGACTGCCGCCGCCTTCACTATGGCCAACGCAAATTCCGGCAAGCCCATCCTCCGCCACATTGCCAACCTGTGGTCGCTCCGCGACACGCCTTCGGCCAAAAAGCCCTGGCCGCTCGAACGGAAAATCGCCACCGTGAAGGAGGCGGGCTTCGACGGCTTCACCGATTTGGCGACCGCCAAACACCGCAAGCTCGCCGAGCAGCACGGGCTTGTTATCGTCGGCTATTTTTCATCCGCCAAACCCGACGAGTTTCGCGCGCTGCTTCAGCAAAACCAGGATGCCGGTGCCCGCCACATTAACGTGCAGCTTGGCGATCACGATACCACGATCAGCGACGCTGTCCGCATGGCGCTTCGCCTCACGCACGAAGGCCGCGCGCTCGGAGTGGAGCCGGCGGTCGAAGTCCATCGCGACACCTGCACTGAGACGCCTGAGAAAGTTTATGCGCTGGCCGACGGGTATTTCCGCATCACCAATCAATTGCTTCCCATCACTTGGGACTTTTCCCACATCGCGGTCGTCAAACACCTCGCACCGCCGTTTTGGGAGCGGCTGCTGGTGCGGCCCGACCTGGTTCAGCGCGCGTGCCAGTTTCATTTCCGCCCTTTCAATGGCCATCACTGTCAGGTGCCCGTGACGGATGGACGCGGACGTCTCTCCGCGGAACTCGAAGACTGGCTGCCCTTCGTCAAACAAACGTTCAAGCTCTGGCTTCAAGGGAACCAGGCGGGACGCGAGATCTTCGTCGTTCCTGAAATGGGGTCGGCTTCCAGTGGCTACAATCTTCAACAGCTTCCTGACAGTTGGGGCGACGCGGTGAAACTGCGCGGCGTTCTTGACAAGATTTGGAATAGCCTGCCCGGCACCGCTTCGGGAAAACGCGGCTGACCGTCCCGAGCGAATCCGTCGCTCACAAAAACGTGGACACATTGAGAATTGAGAATTGGGAATTGAGAATTGGCTCATTTGCTGGAGAACGACAGCCGGACGGCATCGCTTCAATCTCTCAATTTTCAATTTTCAATTTTCAATTCTCAATTGCTTGCCGTGCTTTCGTTACGCTGGGACCGCAAGGCAAGACTCGCGGAGGCTCCAGGTGACCGGGACTGCCCCGCAGGACGGGCCCCGCCTCGTTGCCGCCCTTCTCCGCTGGTTCGCAGAGAACGCCCGGGATCTCTCATGGCGCCGCACACTCGACCCCTACGCGATCTGGGTTTCCGAAATCATGCTCCAGCAAACGCAGGTCAAAACCGTCATCCCCTACTGGGAACGCTGGATGCGCCAACTGCCAACCCTGCGCGCGCTCGCAAAGGCGCCGCCGGAAAAAGTGCTCAAGCTTTGGGAAGGACTCGGCTATTACACGCGCGCCCGCAACCTGCAAAAAGCCGCGCGGCAGATCGTTCGCGGGCATGGCGGGAGATTTCCAACCGGGTTTGATGACATCCTCGCCCTGCCCGGAGTGGGCCGGTACACCGCAGGCGCCATCGCCAGCATTGCGTTCAACCAGCCCGCGCCGATTCTCGATGGCAATGTCATCCGCGTCCTCACCCGCCTCTTCGGCATCGGCGAAAATCCCCGAGCGAAAGACACCAACCTCCAGCTCTGGGGGCTTGCCCGCGCACTTGTTGGTCTTGCTGCCAATTTTCAATTTTCAATTTTCAATTCTCAATTTTCACTCGCCGGCCCCTGCTCCGCCCTCAATCAATCCCTGATGGAACTCGGCGCGCTCGTCTGCACACCCCGACAGCCGCGCTGCGGGGAATGTCCCGTCCGCCGTCACTGTGCCGCCCGCAAGGCGGATCGCGTCGAAATGATTCCCAACCTCGGCAAACGCCCGTCCGCCACCGCCCGCCGTTTCGCCGCCTTCCTCGTGGGGCGCCAGGGCCAGTGGCTCGTGCAACAGCGTCCGGCTGGCGTTATCAACGCACATCTATGGGAATTTCCGAACGTGGAAGTGTCCGCTCGCGCCACATTGGCCGATGCCGCCAGCCGGCTCTTCGGTAGCAAGGTCCAGAAGCTAGCCCCTCTCGCCACTGTGAAACACTCGATCACCCGTTACCGCATTTGCCTCGAAGCCTGCCTCACGGCGACGCGCGGAAAGTTGCCTGCCTTCGACGGCGCACGTTGGCTGCTGCTGCCGGAGCTGGAGCACCTTCCTTTCACCAGCGCACATCGCAAAGTGCTGCGGGCGCTTCAGCGGACTCAGGGAAAAGAGAAAGGCCGGACAACAGGTCCGGCCCTTTCACACAAGACGCACTGAGAACAGGTGCGCCTAACACGCCGTCACTCTACCCGATGCCCTGTCCCCAACCAGTCACCAGTTCTGGTTACAGGCCAGATTTTGTCATTTACCGCGCAGAGCCCCGACAGTACGGTCGCGATCATGCAAACCAGAATCCAATGGGGGAATCGGCCCAAGAACCCAACCGCTCGTAGCTGGCCGTTCGCCTCCGTGCGAATCGGTCTCGGCCTTGCCGCCGGACTGTGGGTGGTCACCACGGCAGTTGCGGCGCCGGATGTGAATTTGAAATGGCAGGCTTCCGATGCGAACAAAGACCTTGGGGGTTACATGCCGCAACGGTTGAAACTGTCCTCCAACAAGCCGGAGTCGTTGAAGAAGTCGCCTGACGGAATCACCACGCCGCTTTACGGCGAAATCAAAATGGGTCCGCGCGAAAAACCCGGTGCGCTCCTCGTCCTATTGGATGAGCCGGAAGGCAAGCCATCGCGCCTGTTCGTGGATGCCAACATCAACGGCGATCTCACCGACGACCCTGCACCGAACTGGGCCGCCAGGAAGTCGCCCGGACGCGACGGCAAGGAGAACATCATCCACATGGGCGACGCCACGGTAAAGATTCCCTTCGCGAGCGGCGGGGTGGACGCCAAGCTCGCCATGTATCGCTTCGACAAGAGCGACGCGGCCCGCGCGCCGTTGATGGATTCGATTTTTTATTACCGGGATTACGCGCTCAAAGGCGACATCAAGTTCACAGACAAGGCGCATCCTGCAATGTTGGTGGATGAATTGGCCGCAGGCGATTTTCGAGGCAAGGACGGCGCGCAGTTTTCCGGCGTTCGCTTGATGGTGGACATGAACGCCGACGGCAAATTTGACGGGCGCCGCGAAAGCTTCGACGTGAAGAAACCGTTCAACATTGGCGGCACGACCTGGGAAGTGGCCGATCTGACAGCGGATGGAAAATTTAGAATCACAAAATCATCGCAGACCGTGGAGGAGATCAAGCCGGCCCCCAACCTGGCGAAAGGAGCCAAGGCGATTCCTTTCACCGCGAAGATGACCGATGGCGGGACGGTGAAGTTTCCCGATGACTATAAAGGCAAAGTGGTGATGCTCGATTTCTGGGCCACATGGTGCGGGCCGTGCATTGCCGAGCTGCCCAACGTCAAGAGCAGCTACACCAAGTTTCATGGTCAGGGCTTCGAGATTCTCGGCATCAGTCTGGATCGCGACAACTTTGAGACGAAGCTGGCCGCGTTCACCAAGGAGAAGGACATGCCCTGGCCGCAAATTTACGACGGCAAACACTGGCAGGCGGAAATTGGCCGGCTCTACGCCGTTGAAGGCATCCCCTTCATGCTGATCGTGGATGGCGACTCCGGCGAAATCCTCGGCTCGAACGTGCGTGGTGGCCAACTCGCCCCCGCCATCGAACAAGCGCTGGCGAAGAAAAAGCCGGCGAAGTAGTCGCGGCGGAGGCCGAGAAAGGCCGGTTACAGGTGGCCCGCGCGTTAGGAGACCTCGGGAGATCCATTTCCCCCTCACCCCTGCCCTCTCCTTTTTAGGGGGAGGGGGAAACGTCGTCCGCCTATGGCCCATTCTGGTCGTGCTGGGATGGTCAAGAGCCGGTAGAAGTGGTTCCCTCTCCCCACGGGAGAGGGCCAGGGTGAGGGGGAACGCACCATCCTTACATCAAGCGCGTGCAATCTGATGCGCGGCTCCGCTTCGACAGAGTGCATTGCTTTGCGGGCGTGTTTGGCTAACCTCGGCGCATGTCAGCGCCCTCGCTCAATGTCCTGGCCGTGGCCGGGAGCCTGAACCGCAATTCGTCCACACGCGCGGTCATCAACCTCATCGCGCAGCAGCTCACCGTGTCCGGGGCGCGCGTTGATATGCTCGACCTGGGGGCGGAACCGATGACGCTCTTTGACCCGGATTCCTCCCACACGCACGAAAGTTTCCCCAGGCTCAAGGCGCGCGTCGAACAGGCAGACGTTTACCTGCTCGGCACGCCCGATTACCATGGCAGCATGAGTGGAGCGATGAAAAATTTTTTAGACCATTTCTGGCAGGAATTTGCCGGCAAGTTGTTTGCCACGGTGGTCGCGTCGCACGAGAAGGGCCTGACGGTCACCGACCAGCTTCGCACCGTGGCCCGGCAATGTTACGCCTGGTCGATGCCCTACGGCGTTTCATTCACGGACACGGCCGACGTCAAAGACGGACAGATCGTCAGCGAACCGTTCCGGCAGCGGATCGAGATGTTCGTGCGCGACGTGCGCGTGTATGGCGAATTGCTCGCGCGGCAACGCCACGCCGATCTGGCCGGCGCCGATCCCGGCTTCCTCGCGAAGCACCGGAAGCAATGACGCTCCCCTGCCCTTGCCCCCCATGAAACGCTGGGCCTTTATCACCGTCTCGCTCTATGCGCTGCTGCTCCTGCTGCTGACCGCGCCGGTCACGCTGATCTGCTGGCTGAAATGGCAGACCAACCTGGCGCAACCCGAGTTGTCACACTGGCAGTGGGATGTCGATCTCAATGGGATTGTGGACCTGTTCCAGACCTGGGGTTTCTGGCTTTGGCTCGGAGTGCTGGCGATGGCGCAGGCGTTGTTGCTCCTCGTCCCGGTCGATATGGCCGAACGCCGGCTCACGCGGCGACGACGGCTGTTCGTTCCCGTCATCACGGCCTCTTTCCTGTTGGGCAATCTCTTCCTCGCCGGTGTCTTTTCCATTCTCAGCGCGGTGATGGGAGACAAAGCCAGTGTGATCGTCGAAGTCCCGGCGGAGTTTACCGGAAAGATGATCCAGCACATCCCCGGCCTGAGCGCGGCCCTGGCCAACGTCGGCTTGGGGCCCGGCACCGATTGGCTCATTGTCCCGCAACTAATCGGCATGCTCGTCGTCTTCTGGATGGTCTGGGGTCTGATCTTCCATCACTTCGCCAAAGCTGACGAACCGGAAACGCTGGTGCAGCGAGCGACACGATGGTTGCTCCGTGGAAGCATTCTCGAACTGCTCATCGCCGTGCCGAGCCATATCATCGTGCGCCATCGGGAGGATTGCTGCGCGCCAGCCGTGTCCTTCTGGGGCATCGTTACCGGGCTGTCGGTGATGCTGCTGTCGTTTGGACCGGGTGTATTCTTTTTGTTCGCTGCCCGCATGAGAGGCCGGCAACCGCGGACACCGGAAGCGCCGTCGATTATTCCGTAGGAAAAATCCATCCGGAAACGGCGAAATCAACGCCGCAGGAACTTAGCCACCGCCTCGGTGCGCGTTCGTACCTGGAGCTTTTCGTAGATCCGGCGGACGTAGGTATGAACCGTCTCGTAACTGATGCCGAGTTTCTCGGCGATTTCCTTGTAGATCAAACCCTGGCTCAACAGGTCCAGCACTTCCTGCTCGCGCTGCGACAGGTTTTCGGTCGTCTGAGTCGAGGGACCGGCCTTCTGGAATGATTGCACCACCTTGCGCGCGATGTGCGCGGTCATCGGCGAGCCACCTTTGATCACGTCCTGGATGGCCGCGAGCAATTCCGCGCTCGACGTGCGCTTGAGCAGGTAGCCCGAAGCGCCCGCCGCCAGTGAGTTGAAGATGTTCTCCGTGTCTTCGTACGCCGTGAGCATAATGACCAGAGTGTCGGGCAGCAGTTGCTTCAACCGCCGGACACATTCCACCCCGTTCATGCCAGGCAGATTGATGTCCATGAGCACCACGTTCGGACGGTCCCTGGGCAACGCGTCGAGCGCCGCCTCGGCATTGCCGTATTGGCTCACGCAAAGAAATCCGTCGGCACGGCTGATCACGCGCGCCAGCGTGCTCCGCAGTTGTTCATTGTCTTCGACGATGGAGACGTTGATGGGCATGAGCCCTCAGGAGGGATTAAGATAAAGATTAAGATTAGGATTAGGAATTTCATCGGCTTTGGGCCGTGTCGTAATCTTAATCCTGCTCTTAATCCTAATCATGTTTCAGTGACTCTTGAGCGGCGCCGTCAGCCGGACGAGTGTTCCCTGTCCGGACGCCGGGCCAATCTCAAAACGACCGCCCACATCCTCCATGCGTTTGGCTATGTTGCGCAATCCGTTTCTGGTCTGTGCCCGCTCTCCCCTGATGCCTGCGGGGCCGCGTCCATCGTCCTGAATCTCCAGCGTGAAGCGATCCGGCTCCAGCTTGAGGCGAAGCCACGCGGACGAAGCTTGCGCGTGGCGGACCACGTTGGTGATCGCCTCCTTGGCCGCCAGAAAGACATTGTGCCGGACCTCGGGCGAAATAGGCGCATTGGGCAACTGAGGCGGCACGTCCAGCCGGTAGCGCAAGCCGGCCACGGCGAGATAGTCCTGAGCGTATTTGCAGAGATAGTTCACCAGGCCATCCAGCGTGTCGTTCCGGGGGTTGACGGTCCACACGATTTCATCGAGCGCCCGTGACGTCTCGAGCGCGGTCTGAGAAATCTGCTTTGCGTGCGCGGCGACTTCTCCCGGGTGGTCCTTGTCACTCTCGACCAACTCGCCGAGCAGCGACACCTGGGTGAGGTTGGCGCCAAGCTGGTCGTGGATATCGCGGGCGATGCGGGCGCGTTCCTGTTCGAGCGCCTCCTGCTGGCGCAAATTGGCCAATTGGCGCTGGAGTTTTTGCGTGGACACATAGTAAACGGCGCCGGCCACCAGGCCCAGCACCGCAACGCCGACCAGACCGAGAAACCACGCCGTCTGCCAGAAGTGCGGCTCGACCGAGAGTGTCAACACGGCGCCCTCCAGGTTCCAGACGCCGTCCTCGTTGCTGGCGGTGACTTGAAAACGATACTCGCCCGGCGGCAAACGGCTGTAACTGGCGACTCGATTGTCGCCCACCTCCGCCCACGCTGTCTCATAACCCTCCATCCGATGCTTGAAGCGCGCCCGCTCCGGAGCGGACAGGTTGAGTCCGTTGTAATGAATCTCCACGCGCTCCTTCCCCGCCGCCATCGTCACCGTCTGCAACGCCCGCGCGCGCAGACCCCCAATCTGTTCCTGCCCATCGATGGATACTGAATCAATCACCACTGGCGGCGGATTCGTGTTCAACTCGATCCGCGCCGGATCAATGGACACCAGTCCCTTGGCGGTGGAGAACCACATCTTCCCATCCCGCGTCGTCCAGGCCGCGGGCTGAGATTCAAAGGTGCATTCGCTCGTCGGCATGCCGTCCGTGCGACCATAGGCCCGCAACGGCACGGATTTGCTGGAGCCGCGGGCAAAATCGTTGAGGGCGCTTTTCTTCGCCCGCATCAATCCGCGGTTGGATCCGATCCAAAGATACCCCAGCCCGTCTTCCGTCACATACCCGATGCTGTTGGCGACCAGTCCATCGGCAATCGAATAGCGCGCCCATTGCCCTTCGTGAAAACGTGCCAGGCCGCTGCCGAACGTGCCAACCCACAACACGCCTTCCGCGTCGGCATAAAGCGAGGAAACATCGTCGCTGGGCAGGCCATCTTGCTTGCGAAATGCCGTCCACTGGCCGTCCCGCAGCCGGCTGACACCTCCTCCGCGCGTGCCGACCCACAGGTTTCCTTGCCGGTCGTCCACGACCGCCCGGACCTCGTCGGCCGGGAGGCCATTTTGCTTCGTAAAGGATTTCCACTCGCTGCCATTCCAACCGTTCAAGCCGGCGCGCGTGCCAAACCAAAGCGCGCCGGCGCGATCCTGGTGGATGGCGAAAACCGTGGCGCGACTGGCTTTCGGCATGACCACCCATTCGAATCGATTACTTTGCTTCTGCAACAAACCGCTGCTATACGTCCCCACCCAAACGCGCTGGTCTCGATCCACGAACACTGACCGCACGGACGAATCCAGCACTCCGCGACTCGAGCCGAACCGGTCGAGCGCCCCATTGGTCCAATGCGCGACGCCAAACGCTCCATACCCGACATAGTTGAACCCAATCCATAAGCCCCGTTTGCCCTCGGAGACGGACTGCACGGTCAGCCCGCGGGTTGCCTCGACCGTATCGAAAACCTGCCGCCGCACCCGGCACAGCCCGCCGCCATCAGTGCCCACCCACAGCGCGCCTTCCCGATCGGTCAACAGCGAGAGCACATAGTCGTTCGACAATCCATTAGTGGTCGAGAGATGAGTGGCCTCGCCATTCGCGTCGAAGAGCCAGAGACCGCCCCCCTGCGTGCCAACAACCAGATTGCCCTCGCGGTCTTCACACGCCGCGGTAACTATCATCGTGGGACTCCACGGATACGGTGCCAGCACCCGCTCCAGGCGATTGCTGTGCCACTTCTGGATTTGCTCGTCCGCCAGGCGCCAATATCCGCCCCGTCCGCTGGCCAGCAGGAGATCCAACCGATTGGTGACGGGCACCTCCATGGTGGCCGTCAGGCCGGGCGCCGCGCCGGACTTCACCGCCACGGCGGCTTGTGCCCGGTCTATCGCCGCCCAAACGAAACCGCCCTTCTCCACAATCAGCACGCGACGCTGGCTGGGAAACTCGGCGAAGAATCGGAACTGATTGGTCTGCCCCTCATCGAAATGCCAAAGCTGTCCGTCCTGCGTGTGAAGCCAGACCGCGCCCGATTCGTCCTCACCGATGGCCGCCAGTCGCCGACCTTTCGATCCAATTCCGATTCCGAGAGAAATCACCTTCCCGTCGCGGGCCAGGGCCACGCCTGCCGTGTCCGTCCCGATCCATAGGTTGCCTTTACGGTCTTCAAACAAACTGACAATCGGAGTGCTGGCCAATCCCGGCGTGTTGTACTCGTCATACACGGTGGACCGGATCCCATCGAAACGCACCAGCCCGTTGATCGTCCCCAGCCACAGATAACCATCCCGCGTCTGCGTCATGGAGATGACAGAATTCTGCGGGAGATCGTTCCATGAATCGACTAGATAACGGCCGCCAGCCTGGCTCGGGTCAGCCGCCGGCACGCGCGGGCAGTGGACCAGGAAGCACAGCCAAAGGAAAGCGGGGATCCAGCGGTGTTTGGGCATAGGGCGCATCTCAGTTTTTGGAGGGGTCAAGCCGGCGATGGTGAGGGAAGAGCAAGTGCCAGCGTCCATTGCGCCAAAAGATTTCCAAACACAGGAGTGCTTCATCCCCTTCGGCACTCCAGTATTGGCCCGGCCGTTTGAAGCGACATTGCGTTTGCCGGCACGTCGATTCGATCGCGCCGCTGCCAATAGGTTCACCACGCCGGCGTCCAGACCGGTAGTCCATCCGCTGGCGGTGTTCGTGAAAATAGTTCACTTCCTTCTGCACGGCTTGCGCCGCGACTCCGGCCGGTAGATGGGCCAGGATGTCTTCCAATTTCTCGACGACCTTCACCGCTGATTGGTTCTTGAGTTGTCGCACCAACGGTCGCAACCAGCTCTTGAGCTGGGCTTGGTCTTCACCAAACAGGGCTCGGCCCACCGCCGCCAAGTGTTGCACCGCATGGTAAAAATCTAGCCGTTGGCGGGCCTCTTTGAAGCGGTCATCGGCCAGGCGCCAAATCCACAGGGCGCCATCCCCAATGACCAGCACTCCAGCCGCCTGCCCCAAGCCCCGCCGTAAGGCCTCGGCGTACACCTGCTCGCGCAGACTCTCGATGCCTTCTCGTGTTGCCACAAAACCCCGCTGGCTGATCACGGGCCGGCCGCCAGCGGTTTGGCCACGATGATCCAGCCGAAAGCACGTTCCGGTGTAAACCCAGTGCCATCGTTCTGGCTCCTGACCGCGTCGGCGCAACCGCTGAGTTTGTCCCCACTGGTCCCGCTCCCGGATGTTCCAAGCATCCAACTGGATGATCATCTGGTAAGGCTCCAACACCAACTCCGGTTGCACCGCTTTGGCAGGGGCCTGACAGGCCTGCTCATCTTCTTGGCGACGCACTCGTTGGGCCCGCTTTCCCTGCCGCCGGGCTTCCCGATCCAGGGTGGCCGGCGGTAGCTGGACTCCCGTCAAATGTTCCAGCACCGCGCTGGCTTCGCTCACCGGCATCTTGCTGGCCAACAGCGATGCCATCTCCTGCACCCGCGGGGAATAGCCTGCAGTCTCTTCCAGGCCCAGCACGGTGTCGGCCGGAAACCGCCACTTGCGGCAGCGTTTGCAGTAACCTCGAATGCGCCCAATGGTGATGGTCCCAAACTTACATTCGAAGCGGCGTCGGTGGTCTGGGCTCACCTGGCTCAAGGGCTTCTGGCAGACCGGACACAGCGGCGGTGTCCCATCGGCCTTCTTTTGAGCGGCCTCTTCGGCCGCCGCGCGCAGCAGTTCCCGGCTCTGTTGCTCGATCTGTAATTCGATGTCCCCCAGATTCTGATCGTTGGCCATCAGGAAAGCCTGCACCTCTTGGTCCAAGCTGGCCGCCAAACGTTGCGCCGTCACCGCCAAGGACTGGACAACCACGGCGTGTTTCCTCACAGAGCCTTCCAGAGCAGAGCCTATTGTTTTCATGCCTGCTTCTAACCGACTCCCTGGGCATCCGCACACTCAAAAACTGAGATGCGCCCTTGGGCATATCGAATTGCGCAAAGCCCGGCGGCGAATCAGCGCGCGCCAGAACGACTGCAGGATGCCGAGGCCGGGCTGCTGAAGCAAGCGGCCTTGGGCCTGGAGTTCCTGCTTCAGACGGGGTGCCCCCATCTGGCTGAAGCCGGAACGACGCGATTCAAAATCTCACGCAATAGCCGCCAAGTCCGCCAGGAAGGAGATAAGCTTGGAGATTTCCCGACAAGAACGACCTACCGTTCACTGGCCCGACTTCTGGACCGAGAAGATCATTTCCTTCAAGGAGGACCTCGGCGCATCCGTCCGGGCAGGAAAGCGCCCTGCGTCACGCCGTGCCGAGTGCTCGCGTCGTAATCTTTGTCGCGCTTGCGGTAATCCTCGATTACCTGCTGGCCAAGGGTGTTGATTCGTTGCTTCAAGCTGGCGCAATCCGACCCCTCCCCAATCCCCCGGATGCGCGTTTGCAATTCTGACGCGGCGGCCAGCGCAATGGCGGCATGACCGGCTTCGTGTTGTGCGAGTGCTATGGCGTACTTCTGCCAGGTTTGTTTCACGGCGTCAGTAGCGTTGGTCGGTGTGAACCAGCGCGGCATGGTCGTGATAATGCCAGTCTGCGTGCTGAACGAACTGCACCGGCAGCCGTTCGGAGTCGCCACGACGGTGAAGTGCCACGTTACTCTCCACTCCGTCATACCATCATGGTCAAACCGTTCCTTCCACGGTCGGTTCTGCCGCAAGGACTGCCGGATTTCCGGCAAGGTGGCTCCGGTGACAGCGTAGTAGTTGGTCGTCCAACGAACGGGGAGTTGAGCGTCCGCGCCGGCGGGGAAAAGCAAGCCGGGCAACGCCACAAGCCACACTCGCAGGACCAGCGGAAAGCAATTCAACCACGGATGGACACGGATAAACACAGATGACGGGAGTTCTCGGCTTGGAGTCCCGGCTTCAGCCGGATGGATGTAGCGCCGGCTGAAGCCGGGACTCCGAGCTTGCGGCTCATAGCGAACAGGCTCACTTCGCCGCCTGCTGCACCACGCCCGCTTTCAGGGGCACTGGGACGAATGACCTCACAGACTCGCCCTTCGCAGTCTCAAACACCCGCAACTTGCCATCGAAACCGCCGGTGACGACCTGGTTGGTCGTGGGATGATACGCGATGGCGAAGACGGCGCCCTCGTGTCCTTTGAGTGTAGTAACGCGCTTCTTGTCACTCGCATTAAAAATGCGCGCCTCACCACCAATGCTGCCGACGCAGATGTTTGTGCCGTCCGGACTGTAGGCAATCGCCTGCACGGGGCCGGGCATACGCTCGAATTCCTTTTGGAGATTCACGTCGTTGTTCGCCGCTGTGCGGCCCTGGTTCTCGGCCATCTTGTAAGTGCGTGTGATGTTCATGTCGCCTCCATAGGCCACGATATCCGCTTGTGGATGACGCGCAAAGCAGACCACGCCTTCCAGCAGCTTGTTGATGTCGTCGATGAACTGGCCGTTCGACGCGTCAATGAGCTTCATAGCGCGATCCCGGCCCCCGCTGAGAATGCGCTGGCCGTTGGTTGTCCAGGTCGTCGCGAAAACCCAATCACTGTGGTTCTCGAACTTCACCAGTTCCTTGCCGTCTGCCACGCTGATGATGCGCACGACCTTATCGGCGCCGCCGAAGGCCAGCCGTGTCCCGTCAGGTGACCAGGAGATCCCATAGATGGAGTCCATCGAAACCCGGAACGACTTTGACGGAGTCAGCATCGTGCCGGTGGAAGCAGCGTCCCAAATCTGCACTTCACCAAAGCGGGCCGGGGCGCTGCCAGCCACCGCGAGCTTCTTGCCGTCCGGCGAGAAAGCCAGTGACTCGATGCGCGGAGATTCGCCGACGAGCCGAGCGACGATGTTCGACTCGGCGCCCGCTAGCAGGAGCACTTCGTGATAGCCGGACACTGCCAGCAGCTTTCCATCGGATGAAAATGTAAGCGCGCTGATCACCGGCGGCTGCGTGTATTCCGGGGCGGCGGTGAGTTTGTAGGAACCCGCGCCCGCCGGTGTGTCATCCTTTGCGCCCTCGGCGATCCAACGCTCAATCATTGCAATCTCTGCCTTGCTCAACGCATCGCCTTCCTTCGGCATCGACGGCTCGTCGCCTGATATCTCGTCAATAACCGCGCTCTCTTTCGGTTTGCCGGCGACAAAGCTGGGGCCGTGCTTCCCACCCTTCTTGAACGCTTCATAGCTCGTGATGTCGAGCTGGCCCTTGAGCTTGCCCGGATGATGGCAACCGGTGCAGCTCCGTTTGAAGATGGGGACGATGTCGTTGTAGTAGCTGACGGGTTTGTCGGCGGCGTTCAAGGCAGAAGCGACGAGCAGAGCAATCAGAGTTACAACCGCCCTCACCCCCAGGAGAGGGTGCGCGTTCACCGCGCTGGTCGCAAGAGAGTCATTTGCCGCGTTCAATTGCCTGCCGAACGCGGCGGCGGACGTGAAATTGACGAACTCGTTCGTCGCGCTCCCTCTCCTGGGGGAGAGGGTTGGGGTGAGGGCGGACCAAAATCTAGAAATAATCATACTCAGACATCTCGCAAAATTCACTTTGTCCCCTCCACCTTCGCCGGCACTACATTCGTCGCGGCTACTTCCACGCCTTCCGGCAATGCGATGACCAACCCGATGTTACCCGTCTTCGTCTTGTAATTCCGGTCGTTGAAGACAGCCGTGCCAACAACCTTGAGCGTGAAGTTCGTGCCGAGCTTGGATTTCTCCGTGGCGAACAGCTTGACGCTTACTTCGCCGACCCCCGCCGGGATTTTCGGCACCTCGCTCTTCACGCCTTCAGGCAAGCCTTCGATGGACAACTCCACATCACCACTGAAACCCGCGCGCCGATCCACGCGAATCTTTGTCTCCGCTTCGCCCGCTGCCGATTCCGTACCGGGAGGCAACACCGCAAGCGACAAACGCGGCAGCGTGCTCGACAGGGTCAACGGATACTGGGTCACTGTGATGGGAACCGGCTGCGTGTACTCGCTGTAAAGCTGGCCGTCCAAGCCGCCCAGACCACCGACGATGATTGTCCGCGTGCCGATCTCCGAATCCATCTTTGCCTTCAGCGTGATTTTGCCGACCGACTCGTTATCCTTGATGATCGCCTCACCCACCTCGAAGCTCTTGGATAGTGGTTCGCGTCCAGCATTAAAACCCTCAGCGCTCAGTTTAATCTGATTGGCAAATCCCTCGCGCCGCAATGCGATCACGTCAAGAGTCGTGGATTGGCCTTGTTCGACAGAAGCACTCAACGTTGCCAACTCCAGCCGGAACGGCGTGCTATCCAGCACGGTCAGGTAACCCTGCTTCACAGCTTTGTCACCAGACAGCGGCACGGCTGTTACGGTCACGTTTTTACCAGCAATGATGCCAGTGGCCGTCAGTCGAACCGGGAACGACCCAGTCGGCGCATCCTTGGACGCCGAGAGCAGCATGAGGCCGCTGGCGGGGCCGTTCGGCAGGACAATCGGATCGGCAAACACTCCGCTGGGCAAATCCGCGAAGGCGAACCGCACCGGGCCATCGAAACCACCCGCGCGCGCGGCTTCGCAACGGATCTTGCTTGTGCCATCGCGATGCAAACGGATCGAATCCGGCAGGAAACTGGCCGTGAAACTTGGCCCCGCTGCGGCGCTGGGCGGGCGAATTGAAAGACGATAACCGAATCTGTCTCCGCCGCGATCCGTCAGGTCGCGCAACGAAAGCACGTATTCCGTGTCCTTCTTCGCATCGAATTCAATGCGGGCGTCCGAGGCGGCGGCATCGTCATTCTGGACGATGACGGCACCGTTGGTATCGGACAGCACGAGCAGGGCGTCGAGCCTGGAACCAAAACGGTTGGCGGCGACTTCCAGGACCAGCTTCTGGTCGGACGCGGACTTGAACCTGAAACGGTCGATGTCTTTCGCCTCGCCGATGCGTCCATTGATGACGAGCGGCGCAGTCACCGCCTGCGCGTTGGTCCACGTGTTGTTCGGCTCGGTCTCCATGATTTCGTTCAGGTCGGAGACATTGAACGGGACGAGATTTGAATAACCGCGCGGTGTCTTCACCCGAATCTCCTGGGTGCGCGGCGCCTTGGGCGCAATGTCCAGCGTCATCTTCGTCGTGCCGTCGAGATTGCGGCCATTGATGGCGACTTCGACCGCCTTTCCGCGCGCGCCGCCGAACGGGAACAACGATTCCACGTAGGGAATCGGACCGGCGGTGAGGCGGTAGGAATACTCGTTCCCGCCGCGATAACGGAAGTCGCGCACCGCGACGATGAACTCGCCGTCCGCGGGCGCGGTAAAGAACAACAGGCTGTCGAGCCCGATGGCGTCTTCGTTACGGGCCAGTTCCTTGCCGTTCACGTCAAGCACCATCAGAGACGAATCCAGCGCCAGACCGCGCCGGGCCGCATCCAACTCGAAGACGAATTCTTCGCCCTTCTTTGCCTTGAACTTGTAATGGTTGGTCTGCGCTGCCGCGTTGAGCACGCCGGAGATGACGGCGGGCAATTCGACCTGCTGGGCCTCGGCGAGCGACGTGTTCGGGTCGCGCTTAGCAACTTCGGGCCACTGCCCGACGTTCAGGTTCAGCGGATTGCTCACTCCGCCGGGCGCGACCACGCGCAGTTCGCGTGGCGAGAGCGAGGCCTCGGCGCTGGCCGTGACTTTGAGGACGAGCTTCTTCTCATCGCGCGGCGGCGGTGCCGGTTGCGCCCGCGTGATGCCGCCGCCCGTGGACTCGACGACCACGCTCGGATTCACTGGCGGCGGGGCCGCTGGTGGCACATTCGTCGCCGTCACTCCTGTGTCGCCATTGAACAGAATCTGTGTGACCCCGCCAAGGTTTTCGCCCGTGAGCGTGACGTCTATGGTTGTCCCGCGTTGGATCCAATCCGGCGAAATGGCTGTGAGCTTGGGCGCTGGCTGGGCGACGGCGCTGAGGCAGGCAAGAGCCGCAAACGACACCAGAGAGAGGCTAATGGGGCGGTGCAGGTGTGAAGGCATGAACGGGATGGATTATTACAAAGCCAGTGTGTGTCTCAGTGCGCGATCCACCGGATTCATCGGAATCTGCCCGATGACCTGGCCAATCGCGGAATCCAAAATCGTTGCGAGATTGTCAGTCATCACCACCGAATCGCTGAGGAGACCAGACTGTCGGCCTTCGGGCGATGCCAGCGTCACCGGCACGCGGCTCGGATGTCCGGCACGAAACATCCGGCTCGTGATCATCGCGACGATGATCTGTGGGATGCCCGAGTTGAGGTTGTCCGCTTGGACGACCAGCGCCGGGCGGGGTTTGGCGGTTTGCAGATTGGAGTTGGGGAATAGCACAAGCACAACGTCGCCGCGCTTAGGAGTTGGACTTAGCGGCATGGTAATTGTCGTAGGCGCTCATTTCGGGGCTTTCCCAGTCCTCCGCGAAAGAAGCGAGTCGGGCGCGCAATTCCGCCGCTTGCGCGGGGCTGATGCCGTGCGCGGCGAGGTCGGTGGCGCCGTTACTCAGGAAGGTCACGATTACCGGTGTGCCATCGGACACATTAGCGGGCCGCTCCGCCAGTTCGATCTTACCCTCTCGGAAAACGCCTTGAATGCTGGTCATCATGACTGACTCTCCCACGCTCGATTCAACCGGACAAGCCGTGAACTACAGCGCTTCAGCTTTCCCTCGGACTGCGTCTGGTGAATCCCAACGGGATTCCGGCGCAAAGCCCAAGGTTGCGAGGAACGAGCTACCTTGGGGAACGCGTTGGATACGCGGGCCAACCCCAACGGGGTTGCGGCAACGGTGATCTCAAGGCGGCCACAACCCCGTTGGGGTTGGAGGAAATGGAACGCACTTACCCAGGGCAGCCGCTGCGCGCCAACCTTGGGCTGCGGGACGGAATCCCGTTGGGATTCGGAGTCAGGGCGAGCCGTACAATTGGCGCTCTGGTCGGTGTCAGGCATTCTCGTAGAGCTTCACCATGTATTGTTCTCTTGCAGCGCGTTCCTCGCGGATTCGGCAAGTCGGGTCGTCAAGTGAATCGAAGAACTCCTTTCGACTCCTGTCATAAGCACGGAGACCAAATCGCTTAAGGATTGCCTCAACAGCGTGAGCTGCGCTATCGCCGCCAGAAACTCCGAGCATGAAGTTGTCGCACAAGTCACCCGTTGGATATAGAACTACCGTTAGAGTGAACTCAGGCTCTGTGACCAAAATCCGGTCCTGATTGGGCGGAGTTGATGGCGTCGAATCCGAAATGTCCCGAAAACAAGAATCCGTGGGATCCAGGTCAACGTTTTGAAAACTCCGAGTGAAAAAGTCAGCGATCTCAGCTTTACGAGCGAACGCAGGGAGCGACAATCGCTCCCACGATTTCAAAGGTGGCCTCGCGTCCTCTGGATATCGTGCGCACCACAAACAGGGCATAGGTTTTTCAATGAGAGGCGCGAAGTCCGTTACCCAAACAACCCCGTCACCGGCTCGCCAAATCTCGCATCCACCAGTTCACGCGGCTGGTTGAGATGGTTGTAAACGATGGTCTGCGGGTCGATGCCGAGGGCGTGATACATCGTCGCCAGAAGTTGCACGGGATGGACGGGCTTCTCGGCGGGTGAGCTGGCGGTGGCGTCGGATTTGCCGTAGAGCGCGCCGCGGCTGACACCCGCGCCGGCGACCAGCGCGGTGTAGCAATAGGGCCAGTGGTCGCGGCCATCAGGCGCGTTGCCGTTGCCGCTGGTGCTTACTCCGAGGCGCGGCGAGCGTCCGAATTCGCCGATGGCGACGACGAGCGTTTCCTTGAGCAGCCCGCGCTCGTCCATGTCTTCGAGGAGCGCGCTCAGGCCACTGTCGAGTTTCGGGCAGTGCAGGTTGCGCAACGGACCGAAGTTGGCGGCGTGGGTGTCCCAGGCGTCCTTGTTGGGATCGCCGTTAGCGACGGCAGGCCAGTTCATCTGCACGAAGCGCGTGCCAGCCTCGATGAGGCGGCGAGAGAGGAGCAGTCCCTGGCCGAAAGTGTGGCGGCCGTAGCGGTCGCGCATTTTGTCCGGCTCCTTCGTTAGGTCAAAGGCATCACGGGCGCGGCCGGAGGAGACGAGGTCGAAGGCCTTCTGATAATACTTGTCGAGGGCGAATTTCTCGACGGCTGCTTGCATGTCGGGCATCTGGCTCTCGACGGTCTTGAGGAGCGTAGCACGGCGTTCGAGGCGTTCCTTCGGCACTTCCTTTCGCATCGAGAGGTCGTCGAGCTTAATCTCCTTGTTTGGGTCCTGGTAAAAGTAATACGGGTCGTACGCCGCGCCGAGGAATCCGGCGGTGCTGCCCTTGCCGATGACGTTGCTCTCCTGCGTGGGACGCGGGAGCACGACGAACGGGAGCATCGGAACCTCCGGTGGTTTGAGCCGGGAAATCTGTGCGCCGATGTGCGGGAAATCGTTCGGCGCCGGCGGCTCAAGCTGGCCGGAGGGTGAGACGCGGCCGGGCTCATAGCCGGTCATCATCTGGTAATGCGCGGCGGTGTGGTTGAAGAGGCCGGCGGGCGTGTAGCTCATCGAGCGGATGAGCGTGGCCTTGTCGATTTGTTTGGCGAGCAGCGGCATGACTTCGCTGAGCCAGATGCCGGGCACGACGGACTTGAGCGGCTTGAATTCGCCGCGGACGTTCGAGGGCGCGTCAGGCTTCGGGTCCCAGATGTCGATGTGACTGGGGCCACCCTGGAGGAAGATAAAGACAATATTCTTCGCCTTGCCCCAGCCGGCCTTGCGCGCGGCAGAATCCGGCGCGGTGGAGGCGTTGGCTTGCAGGCGCAGGATGTCGGCGAGGGTAATGCCGGCCATGCCCATGCCGCCGATGCGTAGGAATTCGCGGCGGCTGAAACCGTCGCAGGTGCTGCCAGGTGTTCCGGGGATGCTGATCATAGGTTTTGGTCTTTCAGTTTCTTAACCACGGATGGACACGAATAAACACGGATGAAGAAGAAAAACGATTGCGCGAATCGTGGTGCGTTAATCGTGGCGAACGTCGGCAACGCTGCGTCACTCTCTCCCTGCGAGGCACGGGCGGGGAGAGAGACGGAGAGAGGGGAAATAAAAATGCCTCCTCTCCCCGGCCCTCTCCTCCCTCGGAGTAAGGAGAAGGAGAAGATGCCGCCGTCAGAACGGCGCCGCTTTGCTCTTCTCTATCCGTGTTCATCCGTGTGAATCCGTGGTTGAAAATCATCTGTTAAACAAAAACGCCGGGCTGTTGAGCAGTGCCCACGCTAGATCTTGCGCAACTTCGAGGCGGTTGGCGTCGGGCTTGAATTCGACAGCCTTGAGTTCTTTCTCCGTCGGCGGGCGGCTCAGGCACGAGAGGTAAATGTCCTCGACGAGTTTCTTGTCGTCCTTCTCGGTCTCGACCAGTTTGGCGATACGGCTGTCCTTCGCACTCACGGCTTCGCTGATGGTTGGGCCATTGATGAGGCTGAGCGCGTGGCTGAGGGTGAGGCTGCTGGAGCGTTCGCACTCGCAGGCGCTCTGGCGCTTGGGCCGGCCAAAGAGTTGGAGGAAATCGTTGCCCGCCACCATGCCGTCGGGAATCTGCGCGGCGCGCATGCCGCTCGGGATGCCCGCGAGCTTGGGCTTGGTGCCAGTGGCGAGCGCAAGAGCATCAACCATCTGCTCGGCGCTCAGGCGGCGCGGGTGGGCGTGACTGAAATTGATCGTGTCGTCCTCGTTCCACTTGCTCTTCACGATGGACAGCTGGTAGGTGCGCGATTGGCAGATGGTTTTCATCAGCTTGCGCAGATCGAAACCGTCTTTCACGAATTGCGCAGTGAGCGCATCGAGCAGCTCGGGATTGCTCGGCGGATTGCTCGCGCGGATGTCATCCACCGGATCGATGATACCGCGTCCGAGGAAGTAGCTCCATACGCGGTTCGCCATGGACTTGGCGAAGAAAGGATTCTCCGGCGACACCAGCCAATCGACCATCGGCTCCCGCCGGTCGGCGCCGGACGCGAAGGACTTCGCTTCGCCGACGGGAACTTTCGCTGCGACCACGGCGTCGGTCTTAAGGTGCTTCACTTCGCCGCCGTCATACTTGTGATAAACGATTTCCTCCGAGGTAATCTGGAACGAGCCGCCGGCTTCCGCGAAGACGACTTCCTTGCCGACCTGGCCCTTCTTGAAGCCCACCTGGGCGAAGTAGGCGCCCAATTCGTAATACTGGTTCTGCGTCCACTTCTCGAACGGATGATCGTGACACTTGTTACAGTTGAAGCGCACGCCCAGGAACGTCTGCGACACGTCCTCGGTCATCTTGCCCGGCTCGCGCAGCACACGGAGGTAATTCACCGCCGGATTGTCGTAGCTGCTGCCCTTCGCGGTGAGGAGGGTGCGGACGAATTTGTCGTAAGGCACGTTGTCGGCGACCTGCTGACGAATCCAGTTCCGGTAAAGCCAGACGCTCTTCTGTCCCAGGTTCTCGGAATTGCATTGGAGGAGGTCCGCCCACTTGTTCGCCCAGAACTCGACGTAATCGTTGCTGCCGATCAATTCGTCGATGAGCTTCTCGCGTTTCTCCTTGCTCGGGGTCTTGTCTTCGAGGAAGGGGCGAATCTTTTCCACTTTGGGAGGCAAGCCGGTGAGATCGAGATAAACGCGACGCGCAAACTCGCCATCCGAAGTCAGCTCGCTCGGGAGAATCTTCATCTTGCGCAGCTTCGCGTTGACGTGTTTATCAACGAAATTGTTCTCCGGCACATCGGTCCACTGATAGCCACTGCGGTCGCCCATGATGGTGAGCAGCGCCGTCCCGTAGATGCCTTCGTAGCGCACAAGCAAGGCCGCTTCGCCGCGACGCAGGCCCTTCACCAAACCGTTCGCATTCACGTCGGCGACCTCGGTGTTGCTGACGGAGAAATGCGCGTCGCGGGTCACGTCGCGGGTCGAGCCGTCCGCGTACTTAGCGATGACGAGGAATTGTTGGGAGCGTCCGGCCAAATCCATCTCAGCTTCCTTGGGGAGAATCTCAATCTGCTTCGCACGCCCCTTGTCGATGTCGTCGAGCTTGGTGCCATCGAGAATCCATTGACGCACCAGTTGATGCTCGCGTGAGCCGGGCTTGAGCGCCTGGCGTCCTTCATGCGGCACTTCGCCCAGCGGTTTCAGCAGCATGAGCGACTCATCGACGTTCACTCGATTGAAACGCCGGCCCGAGACATCCGTGACCAACGCCGCGTAATCGAACTCCGGATCGTAGCCGCGCAGCGAAAGCTTGAAACCATTCTTGCCCTTGGCCGAACCGTGGCAGGTGCCGGCGTTGCAACCGGCCTTGGCAAGCAAGGGCTGGATGTCACGCACGAACCGCACGGGCGGCATTGCGGATTCTTCGACGCTCACCGGAAGTTTCGTTTCCCGGCCGGCGGCGGACACAGTGACATCACCAGCGCCTTTCGCTTTGGGGCGGATAAAACCTTCCGAATCGATTTCCACATTCGCCGAAGCCGGCTTGAACTTCGCCTCTGCCGTAAGGTCCACCGTCTTCCCGTCCGCCGTCACTCCGAGCACGAGCACGCGGCGTTCGTCTCGCCCGTCCTTGAGTGTCAGCGAGGCGGGGAGGACTTTGAGCGCGCTCACCGCCGGCAGCGGGGGCGCGGCTGGAGTGACGGACTTGGCCGTGGGGGGCGCCGCTGCGCGGGTGGAAAGAACCGTGGCGCTGGCCACCACCAAAGTTGTGAGCACTGCGAGATGACGTTGTTTCATCTGATGTTTGACTTCAGACTTAGTTGACGCCGAAAGAGATGCCGGTATTGAACCTTTCTCCCATCTGTTTCCGGCCATGTAGGAGGCTAAACATGCCGCGCACCCGAAGCAAGGCCGGATTTCAGTGGTTTTCGAGGGTTTTGGAAACCTTTGCTCCTGCTCCTGCTCTTGCTCTTGCTCTCCGTCATCTCGGAGACTCGTCTCGTCAATGCGGACGGAGCCGTCTCGCAGCAATCCACCGTCGAACGTTTCACATTCCCTCCAAGATCACGGTTGAAAAACCAGCGGCGTTTGGTCTAGTCTCGGCGAGTCATCCACACCCAATCCGAAGGAACGACGTGAACCAACGGAGGCATGAGAAATCTGCCAGCTTGAAGCTGGCGTTAGCCGGTGCCGGATTGGCGGCGTTTGCCCGAATGACGCTGCTTGCGCTGGCGCTCGGCAGCGCACTAGCGCAGGCCCAGCAAGTCACCACTCTCATCCAATTCACCGACGTGTGGAAGTACGACCAGTCCGGCCTCGAACTGGGTACGGCGTGGCGAACCAACGATTACGATGACTCAGCGTGGCCTTCTGGGCGCGGGTTGCTGGGCTTCGACGATACTCCAGCCGCCGTGGTTGCCTACAATCAGCACGCTCCTATCAACACGCCCCTGATCATCTCATCGACGGTCACCACTTTTTATTTTCGCGCCACGTTCGACTTCACTGGCTCGACTTACGGCCTGAGCCTCGTGGCCACCAACCTGGTGGATGACGGGTGCGTCATTTACCTCAATGGCCTTCGCGCCGGAGGCGTCCGGGCACTAGCTTCCTACAACGCAACGACCTTCTTCGGGGGACCTGCGACAGAGGGTCAGTTGGATATTATTACGCTTACCAATCTCGCCGCGTTGCGCACGGGACGAAATCTGCTCGCCGTAGAAGTGCATCAACAATTCAACCCGAGTTCGGACATCATGTGGGGCATGAGGCTGATGGCGATTCGACAAACACCGTTGGCCATTACAAACCAGCCGCAAGGCCAGACCGTCGTGGTCGGACAACCGGTGACGTTGAGCGTTGGTGTCTCCGGTGGCCCGGCCTTCTACCAATGGCAGAGGAACGGGGTGAACATTTCCAACGGCACCAACGCCACTTATTCAATACCTGCCCCCCAATTGGGCAGTTCCGCGGATTATCGTGTCATCGTCGCCAACTCCATCAGCGCCGTGACCAGCAGCGTGGCAATCGTTACCGTCGTATTGGACCTCACAGGTCCGAAATTAATTGCGGCCATCGTAGCCAACACTGCGGGCGGAGCAACCTTTGGTTCAAATACCATCAACGTCCTGTTTGATGAACCGATGACAGTCGGCCTCACGGGCTCAGGCGTCAGAAATTCCAACAACTACACGGTAACCCAGCTTGGCACCACGAACACCGTAACCATCCTGAACGTTCTTTATAGCGCTGCCCTAGGGGCGTTGCTGGTCGTGGATGAAGGAGACCTGGACTGGGTTTCGGGAGGCGACTACGTCCTCACCGTCAACAACGTTGCCGACTTGCGAGGAAACGTCATCGCGCCCGACAGTCACATCGGCGTGGCTTGGAGATATTCAATGGATCTGATCACAACGGACGCCATCTGGGACTTCCATGCCTCCGCCGTCTTCGAGCCGGGAGTCTTCGACGAACACTGGTTTGCAGCCGACTATGCACCCAGCCTGTGGTGGGCACAGGCGCAGGGGATCTTTTACGGAAGCCCAATCACCACAGCGACATGTCAGGCGCTGGGCACATTGCGGACTCAGACGGGTTATCAACCCGAACCGACACTTTACCGCACCATATTCCAGTGGCCCGCCCATTGGCCGCCCAGCGGCACTCTGCGAGCGACTGTGGCCTATGATGACGCCATTGTTCTTTATCTTGATGGGAAGGAGATCTACCGGAGCAACGTTGGAGCAAATGGTTCGCCCGTCGGCCTGGCATCCAGGGCGGACAGCGCTATGAACCTCTGTGTGACCGATCTCATGCTCACGGTGGCCGACGTTCAACCCGGAGTGCATTGTCTCGCGGCAGCGGTACCGCAGGTGAATGTGCCTACCGACTCTGACTCTGTGTTCGGGCTACGCATGGATGCCGTTGCCTATTTCGCGCCTCAATTGCCGGAAATGCCACCTCCCGCGCTGGACATGACTCTACCCGGCACAAATGCCGTCCGCCTTGCTTGGACCGGTGGCGGCTTTGCTCTCGAAAGCAGCACCAACCTCGCTCTAGCAGCCTGTCGGACTTTGGGGGCGAGAATATTTTGAAAATCTTTTGAACAAAACGGCGGCCGAAGGGATCGGATCCGCATGCCTGCACGATTCGTCAACCTGGACCGCCAGACCCCGAT
>Ga0187893_10003653_pt1 | contig 30654 bp, 25 predicted proteins | sample MA1701074metaG_FD_139574 | JGI IMG/M metagenome (GOLD analysis project Ga0187893, IMG submission 139574) | White microbial mat communities from a basaltic lava cave in the Kipuka Kanohina Cave System on the Island of Hawaii, USA - MA170107-4 metaG ...
GAAACGCATCGCCTTCTCGAGGTGTTCGCCTACTCCCGCGATATAGTCGTCGAATTTGGCGAGGCGCTCGTACAGCTCGCGGCCAAGTTCCGCAATCTCAGTCGCACTGCGGGCCAGACTCTCCTGTCGCCATCCGAAGGCGACGGCGTGGAGTAGCGCGATGAGCGTCGTGGGCGTGGCGATTATGACGCGGTTCTTGGTGAAGCTGTCGTCGATGAGTTGAGAATCCTGTTCCAGAGCGGTGCTGAAGAACACCTCGCTGGGCAAAAAGAGCACGACAAATTCTGGGCTGTCGTCTAGCTGGTCCCAGTAGTTCTTCTTCCCAAGACTGTCGGAGTGCACCCGTAACTGTGCCGCGTGCTGCTTGAGCTTCTTCTTCCGCTCTTCGTCGTCTTGGGTTTCCAGCGCCTCGAGATACGCAGTTAGCGGGACCTTCGCGTCGATCGCGACAGCGCGGCCGCCCGGCAGCTTCACTAGGACATCCGGACGACTGCGGCTTCCCTCGCCCTCGAGAGTCGGCTGCACGGTGAAGTCACAGTGCTCGAGCATCCCCGCAATCTCGATGACGCGCCGCAGCTGCATCTCGCCCCAGCGGCCGCGCACCGCGGGCGAACGCAGGGCGCGCGAAAGCTGCTGCGTCTGGGCGGCCAGCTCGCCACTCGCCAGCTCTACACGCTGGAGCTGAGTCGTAATCCGTCCCATGGACTCGTCGCGATCCCGCGCGAGCTGCTCCAGCTTCGCATCATACTTCTGCAGCCCGTCGCGGATCGGCGTGATCAGCGCCGTGAAGGCCTTTTCCTTGTCGTCGAGATCACGCCGGGCGGTTGAACGGAGCCCCTCCAGCTCGCTCTTGGCGACCTGAAAGAAGCTGTCGCTGGTGGCTTTCAGAGCGTCCGCCGCAAGGGAACCAAACGTGTCCTTCATCCGTTCATGCAGACGTCCCAGCTCTTCCAGCCGAGCGTCGAAGGTCGCGCGTTCGGTCTTGAGGGTGGTGAGTTGGCTATCGAGCGCCCTTAGCTCAACATCTTTCGCTCGGAGCTGCGCTTCGGTATCGGCGAGTCGCGTCGCAAGGTCCTGCGCTCTTGCTGTCGCGGCTCGGCCATCGGCGATGGACGCCGCAGCGGCTTCGGCTGCCTTTGCTTGGACGAGCTGCCTGAAGGTGAGATAGGCTGCGAAGCCTCCCACGGCGAGGCCCGCTGCGAAGATCGCTATCACGAGTAGTGCGTCCATCGTTTAAGACCTCCACCAGGACTGAGCGCCCGGGACGCGAACACGATGCTGGCGCGTCTCGACGAGCAACCCCTGTGGCGTCGACATGACGCGACGGATAGGGTCTCTCGATCGAATAACTCCCAGCCGTGAACCGGTAGGCGAAAACCATGAAAACGACTTGCTGTCTAGGAGGCCAAACCCCGTGTCGCCGATGATGAGATCACCTTGGTCAAAAACATCGACCAAGGCAGCCAGCCTGTCTCCCTCGAGTACGTGCAGGCGCGTGTCGGTGAGCAGATAAAGATGGCCGCCCGCTTCCGCTATGTGTCTCGGGACGGAGCCAATGTCGTACACGCGCACCGGAGCTCCTTCGTCCGACAATTGAATGACTTTCCCGCTGTACGTAGCGAGGTAGGCGCCGGTGCCTGTGGACGCGAAGTTCGCGGCGTAGATCCAGTCAGCTGCGCTCTTCTCCGACGCGCCCAGCGAGAACGAGATGCCGATGGTTCCTCCGCCGGGAATGTGAACCGCCGACTCATGCAGGACTCGTTGATAGGTGATCGTCTCGGTCTGCCCGGCGCTGAGGCCCCGCATGTCGATTCCCGTTAGCAGCTCGAAGGCGTGTCTCAGCGCCTGAAACCGCGCTGTGGCAGATGCGTCACCTGAATTGCGATCCGGGTGCCATCGCATCGCCAGCTTCCGATACTGTTGCGTCACTTCCTCCGGCGACACTGGAAGCTGGAGCTCCATCAGGCGGAGTGCTTCAGATATCTCCGCATCGGTACCGACGAGAGCAGATCGCTGCGATGCAACACGAGTCCATCCTTCTTGGATAGGAGTGCGGATGGCCCACAACGGTCGATGGCTAGCAGCATCAAGGCAGTATGCCTCGTCGACGACCGTCACGAGGTATCGGCGCCGATCCGTTGAAATCGCAACGCATCGCGTGTGGTTCTTGATCTCTCTCGCGGGGATGCCCAGGCGATCGGCTTGTGCGCTGTACTCCGGCACGTCTGCGAGCCATTCCGCAAAGAGCGGCGACAAGTCATTGGAGTACGCGTGCAGCACGCCGTCGCGCGACAAGAACAGGATGGCACTGCCATCTGCGTTGACGTCGCCCCTGTAGATGTCGTGTGAAAGGCCGCGATCCCCGGCCAGCTTGCCCGAACTGTCGATAACTCGTAGCACGGATGGCGCTGTATTGAATCGCTCCGTCTTTCCCTTTGGGTCTACCCAGAATGTTGAGCCACTCGTGTGATACGCGTCTCTGAAGGCCGGGTCGGGCCGCTCGGATGACGCGAGTTTTTCTGGCGACAGTGCCTCCCACCCAGCTCCGTCCGTTCGAAATCGCGGCGTTTCAGCTCGATCGGCGACACCAGATTCGGCGTGGCGGCCCCGTTCTTCCCACGATGGTGGAGCCATCGGCAACCGCACCAGCGGAACCTTCGACAGATCGATCTCGCGTGGCGGTATCGGCTTACGATTAGGTCGCGTGCGAGGCTGTAGACTGCGAATGTCCGTCGATGGCCCGGAGTCGTTGGCCGGATGCTCCGTTGGTGACGTCACCGGCAGACCATCGTACGGATACATCTGATACGACGAGCCCTTTCGCACACGGCGTATGCGCTTTCCCTTCTCCAGCCAGCTCGCCAGTTGGCCTATGCGATGACCCTCGGCGAGGCCGAGCCGCGATTTCAGGGTGGTCTGGATCAGACCTGGAGCGGAAGCCACCTCCTTCATGATTGCCTGAACGAGCCTCAGATCGTTCTCGGCTGCATCCGCGCATTCCAGCCAGTCACGGAGCTCTGGAATTTGCTCCAGGGTCCGACGCAGGTCGCCGATGGCGTCCCGATCTTCGACGACGGCCATAAGGGTTGGCACAGTGTGGACGGCATGCGACCGCAGCATGGCGGCATCCGGCGTCTCGCGCGCAAAGGCCGGCAGCAACCGGTACGTCTGTCTCGCCGCAGAAATAGCAGCCGCGAAATTGCCGTCGCTCTTGTGTTGTTCGATTGCGATGGACAGCTCGAAATATCGGCGGACCGATTCACTGTTCTCGTCCTCGCCTCCGGCGTCCCGATCGTTTGTGATAGGGGCCTCCGATTCCGGCGCTGACGTAAACAGCCGCTTCAGTGAGTCAAACATTCAGGGCTTCCGATTGCGTATGACTGTTTCCTATGAGCACGTGGGGCGACGCCCCAGGACCGCCTCTCGGACTATGATGGCGAATGAGCCATCGGCCGTAAACGGGGGTTTGCGACCTTCGTCATCGGGTTTGTGACATCGGCGAGTCGGTGAGGGTGGCCAGAACGTAGAGGCAGGCTCTGACACCCGAGCGTAGGATTGCCCTGCCCTGCGTCACTGGCGAGAATGTCAGACCCACCTGCCAACTTTGGCGTCCGGACCTCGACAAAGCCCAGATGCAACGCGACGGGACGAACGTCCTCTACTCCGCCAAAGACCTCATCACTTTTCTGGGCTGTGCGCATAGCACAGCCCTCGACTGGCTTTACGTAGCTGGCCAGTTGCGGCTGCCCACAGGCGAAGACGACGAGTACCTGTCCCTGCTCAGGAAGAAAGGGATCGAGCACGAGCAACGGTACCTCCAAACCGTTCACGACGAAGGGCGTTCTGTCCGTGAGATCGAACGTGTCGATTCGCTGGAAGCGATGGCGGATGCCACTCGCGAAGCCATGCGGGACGGCGTCGACGTCATCTACCAAGGTGCGCTCGTCTCCCGTCCCTGGTTTGGCTACTCCGACTTCCTGCTGAAGGTCGACAGGCCTTCAAGGCTTGGCGCCTATTCGTATGAAGTCGCTGACACTAAGCTCGCCCGCTCGGCAAAGCCGAAGCACTTCGTTCAGCTCTGTCTCTACTCAGAACTGATCGCCGTCGAGCAGGAACTGATGCCGGAGACTGCCCACGTGCTTCTGGGTGACGGCGCACAAGTCGCGCTCCGACTCAAAGACTACCTGTACTACTGCCAAGCCGCGCGCGAGCGCCTCCTGGCCTTCGTCTCAGCCGCCGAGCGACGCACTGAAGCCGAGCCGTGCGAGCATTGCCACATGTGCCGCTGGGCGGGGCACTGTGAGAACGAATGGGAGAATACCGATCACCTGAGTCTCGTCGCTCGCATCAACCGCACACAACGAAAGCGCCTGGTTGCCAGTGGCATCACGACTTTGGCGGGGCTGGCGAAGCTCCCGAATGAGACAACGGTGTCGAAGCTGCAGCCCGACACGCTGGAGCGCTTTCGCTCGCAGGCCAGACTTCAGCTCACGAAGCGAACCACCGGCGAGAATCGAGTCGAGTTGCTCCCTTTGGCATCGCGGCGTGGATTCGCGCGCCTGCCTCGACCGAATGAGGGCGATCTGTTCTTCGACATGGAAGGGGATCCGGTCTACGCGATGGACGGCTCGCTGGAGTACCTCTTTGGTTTCCACTACATCGACGCCGGCGAGGAACGGTTTACTCCCTTTTGGGCGCACGATCGCGCATCGGAGAGAAAGGCGTTCGAAGACGCGATGGACTTCATCGCCGGACGGCTCGCGAAGTACCCGGACGCATTCATCTATCACTATGCGTCGTATGAGGAGACGGCGCTCAAGAAATTGGCACAGAAGTACGGCGCCGCTCCTCCGTCAGACGTGCGTGCGGAGGATCAAACCGGCGCCCTGAAACGCCTTGCGCAGCAGTACGGGACACGTGAGAACGAGGTAGACGACCTGCTCCGCGGTCGGAAGCTCGTGGACCTATATAAGGTCGTGCGCGAGGGCATCCAGGTTTCCGAGCCCTCGTACTCGCTAAAGAATCTCGAAGTGTTCTTCGCACCCGAGCGTACGCAGGAGATCAAGGAGGGCGGCGACAGCATCGTCGCGTTCGAGCGCTGGCTCGTACTGCGTGATGACGCGTTGCTCCAGCAAATCGAGGAGTACAACGCCTTCGACTGCAACTCGACGCGTTTGTGCCGCGATTGGCTTGTCGGCCTGCGCCCACCTGAGGTCGCATGGTTCGATCCAGTGGCCGAAGCCGCCGAGGATGTGGAGAAGGAACGCGAGCGCGAAGCGGAGCGACGCGCCAATGACGCGCGCATTCTGGAGCTGCGTGGAGCGCTCATTCGCGAGGTCCCCGACGAGGAACGCGGCTGGCGCGAACTGCTCGGCTACCTGCTGGAGTATCACCGCCGCGAGGCACGGCGTGAATGGTGGGAGTACTTCGAGCGCCTTACTGACAAGACGCGAGAGCAGTTGATCGACGATGCAGAGTGCATCGGCGGATTGACAGTAGATCGTACCGTGGCGCCGCGGCAGGACAAACGGTCGAAAGTCTGGGCGCTCCGCTTTCCTGAGCAGGAAACGAAAATGCGCGCCGGCCAGACCGTTGTTCGCGTCGATACCAACGAACGTCTCGAGATCGTGTCACTCGACGAAGGCCAGTGCCGGCTCGAACTCAAGCTTGGCCCGTCGCGTCAGTCGCTTGCCGATGATATCGCGCTGATTCCCCAGGGACCGCGCGATGACACTGTGCAGCGTGAGGCGATTGCGCGCTACGCGCAAGCCGTTATCGATGGGCAAGCAAGCGAGTATGCGGCAGTCACGAGCATCCTCCGCAAAGCCAAGCCAGAAATGCGCGACGGCGCGGCCATCCGAGGCGAATCGACGGATCTGCTGTTGGGTACTGTGGCAGCCGTCAATCGAATGGATGGTACCCATCTTGTCACCCAGGGCCCGCCCGGCAGTGGGAAGACATTGACGTCTGCGCATGCCATCGTGGACCTGCTTGACAAAGGCAAGCGCGTCGGGGTCACGGCCCTGTCGCACAAAGCCATCAACAACCTGCTGCAGAAAGTCGAGGAGGTCGCGAAGGATCGCGGTGTTCGGTTCAAGGGCGTGAAGAAGTCATCGAACGACGATGAGCAGCCTCTGAACGGTTCGATTATCGAGGACACCGACGACAATAAGGTTGCCATCGATGGTGGGTATCAGCTCATCGCAGGCACTGCCTGGCTCTTTTCACGACCGGAGATGGACCGAAAGCTCGACTACCTGTTTGTGGACGAAGCCGGTCAGATGAGTCTAGCCAGCGTGGTTGCCACTGGCATCAGCGGAAGAAACATGGTGCTCGTCGGCGACCAGATGCAGCTCTCGCAGCCCATCAAGGGGGCGCACCCCGGCGGCAGCGGCGTGTCCGTGATGGATTATCTGGTCGGCGACTGGCCAACCGTGCCTACCGATCGCGGCATTTTCCTCGGCCGCACATGGCGGATGCACCCGGCCCTCTGCCGCTTCGTTTCCGATGCGTTCTACGATGGCCGACTGGAGGCCGTGGACGGTACGGCGCGGCAGAAGCTCGATATTGCGACCGTTGAAACCGACGGACTCGCGTCCTTCGGGCTGCGGTTCGTGGCCATTCAGCACGAGGATAACGGGCAGAAGAGCCTCGAAGAGGCTGACAGACTGAACGTCGCCTATCGGAAACTGTTGGGGCAGAGTTGGGTGGACAGCGACGGTGTTGCAAGCACCGTCGGAACAAATGACATCCTTGTCGTAAGCCCTTACAACATGCAAGTCAATCTGCTGAAGGAGATGCTACCCGACGGAGCACGCGTCGGAACAGTTGACAAGTTCCAGGGCCAAGAGGCTGTCGTCGTGCTCATCTCGCTCGCGGCATCGAGCAGCGAGCATATTCCACGCGGCATTGAGTTTCTTTTCTCGCGTAATCGGCTGAATGTTGCCATTTCTCGCGCGCGCTGCCTGTCGATTGTCTTTGCATCCGAGCGGCTACTCGCAACAGCGTGCCGCACGATTGAGCAGCTTCGGCAGGTGAATACGCTGTGTTGGGTGAGCGCGTTCTCTGCCTCGATGGCAACGCGTCCTTTGAACAGCGGCTAGAGCCTATACGACAAGGACCTCCGTATCTGACTCGGCAAGCCCCTTCATGTCAAATCGGTTGGCGAATTCGTCTATCCCGCCTTCACCGTTAAGCGCCATCTTGGTGGGCCAACGAGTGGCGCTATTGGCAGGAGGCCACACCTGAAGCGTCGTGTCGGTCCACGGCGAACGCCGAACGGCAATTGTGATCTTCGTTTTCGGTCCAACGTCTTGCGGGACTCGCATCGTCAGTACTTGGAGGACGATATGTGCGAGGCCGATGGTGGTTGAGAAGCCGGAGAGCTTGGACGGATACTTGCTCTCGAAATGCCGAACCTTGCTGCTCGCGAAAAGCGTTGCATCAATCGACGGGGCGAGCCAGACCAAAGTTTTCCAAGGAATGGCACCGAGTAAGCGCAGCTGGTTCCGTTCTTCTTGGGTGTAACAGAACGTGTCCGGCGTATCGACGCCTTCGAGAGCCATCGCGGTCTTTACGACCCACCACGAAAGTGTTGCCTGTGCGGCATAGCTGATCGTGTGAGTCTGGCCTGCCAAGAGCGGCTGAAGATGCGGTTTGACATCGCTCTCGAGCCTGCTCATCCACTCGTTGTTGCAGGTGCGACATACGCGCTTAACGCGTAGCTCCGGTCGTTTCAGCGACCATGGAGTCATCTTCACGCCGCGCCTCTCAGCGTCAACGGATGCTGGCCCAGTGCCGGTAAACTGATCCGTGATCCATCGAGGCCAAACATCTTCCGCCGAGTTGGCACGGCCTCCGCAGAACAGGCACGTGCGCACGAGCGCAAGTTACCAGCCTCGCGGCCGAGCGTGGTCAGCTCTCCCTCATACTGCTGGTCTGCGCCTTGATCCAATCGACAACGCTGTCCTCGGGAAAGCGCAGCGTCTTTCCGATACGCATGCTCGGCGGCGCCTTCCCCTCGTCAACCAACTCGTAGATACGCCACAGCGGAACGTTCAACGCGGCGGCGAGTTCTTTTGCCCTCAGTAAACGAGGCACCTTGATGTCGTTGTTCACTGTCCTACCTCAGTCAAAAGGCCAAACGGCTTCCTATGACATGTAGGTATGCACAAGGGTCCTTAGTTGTCGTGCCGTCTCCTGCCATTCACCACCCTGCACCGTCTCGTCAGTGTTTCCGCCATTTTTCACGGCACTAGGTTTCTTGCTAGGCTTTTGGCCCCGATGAGCACGAAAAAGCCCGCCAACGTTTCGAGACGTGGCGGGCTAAGTCGTTGATACAGGCGGATGGGGAGAGATTCGAACTCTCGAGACGGTTTAACCCGTCCACACGCTTTCCAGGCTCTCCGCAAGGTAGCCAGCAACCCGACGCGCCATCGACTTCACTCTGGCGGCTCGCGCGATCTGCCGGGTTGCTGGCCCGAAATACGACGGTTTGTCGGCACCAACGGACACCACAACGGACACCAAACGGGCGCGGTTCGGGCACAGCAGTTGTCGCCCGGCCGCGCCTTTAGTTTTCCGCATGCCTGAGCCGCAGCCCTGCTATTGGTTGCCGAGACTGTCACGGCGCGGACAAACGGAGGTCGGCCATGAAGGGTACAGTCGAAGCGATGGGTCGCACGAATGGTCTGCTGGCGATCCTCACAGATCGGGGCGACTACACTATCGCGGCGCCTATGAGCGGTCAGGTCGAGATCGGAGACCGGATCGACGGGCCGCTAAACCGTGTGGGCCGTCAGGATCTGACAAACCTGACGAAGCGACTTTCCTTCCCGGTCGTCATTGAGGACTGGTCGTGTGACGCGTCCAGAGCGCGCACCCTGCTCTCGAAGTAACCCGAGACAGGCCGATGCTAGAGGAGTTCCTGCGCCGCGAGTTTGGATCGGTTGTCGCGTCGCTCTTTGATCCGGCCCCGGTTCAGTTCACGGCGCGTGATGAGCAAGGCGTCGGCCCCACACGTCGGGCGTGCATGGCGACGGACGATGGCATTTCGCCCCTGCGCCGGCCGCTGAACCGTAACGCGTTCCTATGTGGCTGCCTCGACTTCACAGAGGACGAGTTAGTCGAGCACCTCCTGGTCGGGTTTGGCACCAAGCGCGGCAGCACCACCAAGGTCTCGGAGATCGCGCACGTGCTCGGCCAAGCCGCGCGGGTGAACTTTCCCCCTTGGCTCCAATCGCGATTGGCGGATTGGCTGAGCAAGGACCACGAGGCCGAGGTCGTGATCTTCCACAATCATCCGCCCAACGTCCTCAACGCGGCCGTCGACAACTCGCCGCTGGCATCAAGCACTGATCGGCGCACGCTGCTGGGCCAGTACCTGCAGCCACTGATCGCGCTCAAGGGTCTCACTGGAGGCGGTCGTGTTCGCTACTACCTCGGGGAGAACGGATTCGTTCGCGAGTTTCGCACGCCAGATGCCGTTGCATTTCTTGCTATGCTCGAACGCGCGCGCGGAACCGAGCGGCGCAGCTGATCCGGCCAGTGCTATCGACGAGTTGCTAGACTTCGGTCCGTTGCCCTCGCACAGGTTGGTCGGTGAAGATCAGCGAAATCCGAGATCCAGCATTGTTTCAACGCCTCGTCCGGCGACTGCATGTCGCCGAACGCGGTTCTGATTTTCAGGTCGTCGACGACAGCGGCGGCGATGGTGGCAACGACGGGTACGACGTGGCGCGCGGCCTCATCATCTCGATCTACTGCCCCGAGAAGCCCGAGTCCGCCGACTACTCCCGCAAGGGAAAGTCGGATTTGACAAAAGCGATCGAGTTGTCGAAGCGACCCGGCTATCACGTGCGCAACTGGGCGTTCATCACGCCAACTGCGCTCCGCGAGCCAGGGCAGCGAGACCTGCGCACAGTTGCTGAGTCGGCTGGCCTCAGCGCGCAGTTCATCGCCGACGAGCATCTCGAGGATCTCTACCGGCGCTTTCCGCACGTCCACGACGAGTTTCCGGAACTGGAGTACCCAAAGGTCGCGACCGAGTTGCGACAGATTCGCGAAGTACTGAGCCGTAGCGGTACGCAGCCTGAACCGCCTGCCTCTGAGCCTCCCGCCGCCAGCACTCCGCCACGTCCCGCACGCCGCAAGTCTATTCTCGACGGGGTGCTGCCGGACCGTCTGTACTCGCTGGCCGCGAGACTCGAACAGGGCGACACGACGGCGCCCGCTGCCTTGGAGCGCTTCCGCATGGAGGCGCTTGACGCGCGCGACATGCTTATGGCGCTACTGCTGGAACTTCAGTTTGAGCAGGATCGCCAGAACAGGAATGCCGCTCAGGTGCTGGCCGCGAAAGGGTTGGAGTTGGCCCGCCGCGTGAACTTTAGTGCCGAGCGCGCGGTCTTCGCGGCTAGCCTGGCACACGAAAAAACGCTCGACCTTGCGAAGCGCGACATGGAGCAAGTTGCGGAAGCTGGGTTCAGTGGCGTTTCGGGGGTCTCTTTCCAATCACCGCTTGCGTTTGCAGCGCGACAGCAGTCGACGGAGCAGCTATCGAAAGAAGTTGACACCCTTCTCGGGGAAGCCCAGGCGGCCGTTCAGGAGAGCGACGACCTTGTCGCCATGTACATCGTGTTGCTGCGCCGGGGCAGCATCATTACTCAGCGGCATTTTGCCTTTGCGATGGCACGCAACCTCCACGTATCCACGACTGCCGACCAGACGATCGCTACGATGAAGGTGGAGATGATGGCGGTATACGATGCGGCAGTGCGAGCCGCTTCCGCCCTCGGCGACCAACAGCGGCTCGCGACCGCTTACAGCAACTACGCGAATGATCTCGTCGCCTTCGGCGACTACGAGCGCGCCGCCGAACACGCGAAGCACGCGCTGGAAGTGGCGAAGAAGGTCGGTGACGATCACCAGATTCGCAAAACCGAGCTGCTCCTCACCAAGATCGCGCTGGAACGACCAGGCGGGCCACGCTAGGAATGGCCCAAGCGGACGAGACGGCGCCCGAGCCGGTCTCACGAGACGCGCTCTACAAAGAAGTTTGGGAGCGCCCAATGACGTCCGTGGCGACCAAGTACGACGCTTCGTCCAGTTTCTTGGCGCGTGTGTGCGCAAGCCTCACCATCCCGCGCCCACCACGCGGATACTGGGCCAAGCTGGAAGTTGGACGGGCGCCGGCCAAGCCTGAGTTGCCTGCGCCGCGACCGGGGGACGCACTGGAGTGGACGCGCGATGGCAGCTTTCCTCGAATCGCGCTGCCAACTTCGCTTCCACTCCCGCCGGCGAGTTCGTCAACCCGGAATCAACGCAAGGTGGGGGGCCACAAACTACTCGTGGGCGCCCGCGACTCCTTCGATGCCCCAGTCGAACTCGACTCTGGGCACCTTCGTCCGAGAGAGCGCTGCGTCGTCGACTTGTTCGTGTCGCGTGCCGCGCTGACTCGTGCGCTCGACTTAGCAAAGGCGCTGTTTGTTGAGATCGAAGGCCGAGGCCATCGCGTAGCCTTTGCATCATTCGGGAGTTGTGTCCGTCCGTCAGTTGATGAGCGCTCGGGCAATCGTCCTCATGACGAGTATCGGCACGGCACTTGGAGTCCGGACCGACCCACCACCGCATACGTCGGTCCCGTAACGATCGGCCTGACGATCTTCGAGTTCAGTGAAGAGATCGAGGTCGTGTACCACGAAGGGAAATACTTGCGCCGCTCACAGCTCCCGCTCGCTGCGCGCGCCAACCAAGCGTCCAACATGTGGACCACTCGCCGCCACATGGCGAACGGTCAGTTGTGCCTGCGGGCGTCTGCCACGCAAGCCGACGTGGCCTGGGAACAGAAGTGGGTGGAAGCCAAGAAGGGCGAGCTGAAATCGCGAGCCGAAGAGATCGTCGCCTACTTGGAGTCGTCCGCTCCTTCGCTGCTTGCATTGATCGATGAGGCGAAGCGCCAAGCAGCTATCCGTTTGCGAGAGTGGGAGGAGGAGCAGGAGCGCTGGCGCATCGAAGAGCTGGAACGCCTGCGCGCCGAGAATCTCCAGGGGAGCCGCACCGAGCTAAGCGACATCATCGCTGCTTGGGCGGAGGCGCGAAAGGTCGAAGACTTCTTCGCGGACGTGGAGCGACGACTCACCAGCTTCCCGCCGGCAGATCACAAGCGCGTCCTCGAACGGATTCGTCAGGCCCGCGAGATGCTTGGCGGTGTCGATGCGCTTGCCCGGTTCAGAGATTGGCGAACGGCAGAGGAACGCCTACAGGCCGACGAGTGAGACAGTATTCATCATCGCTTCCAGTCGTCCTCCCACGCATCAGTTAGCACCGGCATTGTGAGAACGCCCTTCTTTCCACGTTCCACTTCCTTCCGGGCCTCCTCCACTCGTACGGCAAAGGTGAGGTAGATCAGCGCGGACCGCCCACGCCTGAGCAGTGCCAGCGTCTCGTCCTCGAAGTCGGAGCGACTCATCGAATACGCAAGCCGGTCGTGATCGAACGATGACTTCTTCACGCGGCCCTTGGGTCGACCGACTAGGATCTCGTGCAACTTGAGGTATTTGTGTTCGAGTTCGTTCCTGACGGACGCAGTTCGCTCCGACCTTGGCTCCATTTCTTGCTCGACTGACATCTCAGGCTCAAAGAAGTCTTTGGAAAGCCAGAAGAGCGCTTGCAGAAAAAGGTTTTGCGTTCCCTCCAGCCCCGGCCGAAGCCGGCGGTCAGACGGCTTCCCGTCATACCACAGGGTCCGGAGCGTGACCAAGCGCTCGGGTATGTTGAGCGCGAAATAGTCGTTCAAGAAAAACGCTATCTTGTCAAACAGTGAGTACGTCGAGCGAAAGGCGAGCTTTACTTGTTCGGCTCGTAGTGAGTAGGCCGGGTAGTCCAGCGTGTTGATAAGCGTGACATCACGATCCGCGAAGTGCACGCGATCGCTCATCAGTCCCTCATAGGCCAGCCACCGTGCCGCCGCAAACTCTTGCTTGAGTTGGTTGAAGAATCCGATGAGCGTGGGACCCTCATCGAGCGGCGTTACGTGATCGGGCAGCGTCAGTACGTCCGCCATTCCTATCTCACTGGGTCCGAGGTCGTTGAGATCATTCAGAAACAGGCGTTGATGCGCACACCAACGCCGGTAGGCTGTCTCCGCCTTTGTCCATCGCCTGCGGCGGACGGAGCGGCGCGGCTTTCGACGAAGTGAGCCTGCAAAGCCGCGCTCGATTCTCTGCTTGTAGTTCGCGAATGCTTGTCTCGCATCCGGCATCATCTGCCCGCCCCCTTTGGCAAGCGCGGCAGTAAGCCCCTCCAGCGCCGCCCTTACCAAATAGAGTCTGTGCCCAGGGTCGTAGCACACGCGGCCGTACCAGCCAAACCCCATTCCCCGATTGCCTAGCGCCATTGCGAAAGTCGCGTCGAGTTGGAGCGCCGCATCCCACTCGGCAATCGCCTCCACAAGCCGACCTCTGGAGTCGAGTGCATTGCCGAGGTTTGTAAGGACCTGACATCGGCGCGAAATGTCCCTCGACCCATCCAACTGTTTCTTTGCGTGCCGCAGGTGTGCGATCTCGCGTTCGTACTCGGGCTGCTCCCACTCCAGCCTGGCTGCGCCTTGCCGGCGAAGGTGCCTTAGGCCGGACCACGCATTCGCGGCGAAGTAGTGCACCAAGCCCCTGGCAAATGCGGGCGTCTCAGTTCGCACAACGATTCTCTCGGCCCACGTGAGCGCCCGAACGAGTCCATACTCGCGGCCTAGATCGTCGGCGAGGTCAATCAGCGTCCCCAGTGCTTGTATTTCCCGATCTCCGCGCAGGCTATCCCCCTGCTCGGTGCGAAGAGCATCGCGGTAGATGCGGCAAGCCGCTTCGTGGTTGAGTGCTTGCACTTCAAGTCTCCTCAGGTGCGCCGTTGACTCCGGCGATTGCACGCTGGCCTTAGCGCCATCTCACACATAGTACCCGCTCGATAGAGCGATGCCTCCGCATCCCAGGTGGGATGCTCCTCCGCGCAGCGCGGAGACCACGGGACTTGGCATGAGCTAAGCGGACGTTAATGTCCCCTGCTCAGGCCGTGGTAGCAGCTCTTACAGTCCACGACACAAACTCCATGCCCAACAGACCCCGCACGTCACCCAGCAAAGCTGCGGCTTCTCTTAAGCGCGATGCGATTTCTCGGACGCTGCTCGCGCGCGCCGTTCAATCGCGCCTGAAGGCGTTCGGACTCACCCAAACAAGGGCGGCGAAGATCGTCGACGACGCCGCCACCCAGATGTCGCGGTTGATGAACGGCCACTTCGCTGAGTTTTCAGCGGACCGACTGGTGCGCATGCTGCTGCGCCTAGGATCCAACGTCACCGTCACCATCAAGCATTCTGCGTGTCTTGGCAGGCGCGGACGCGCCCGAATCCGAACCGCTTAGGGATGTTGGGGCGACGCTCCATTGTTCGCTTGCCGAAGAGCCGACACAAGCGTGGCGTTAAAGCCGGCCTTGCTCACTCCGATTGGATACTTGGGACCTGCGACTTCCTGAAAAAGTCGCACGATGCTCCAGAATGTTGGGAGCTTGGTCCACGCTTCAAACCCGGCAGCGATGAGACGCTGCGGATACTTCGATGTCATTGTCCTCGATCCTTCTTGTGAGCCGTCGCCAAGAAGGTAGTGGTCGAGGATTATCGCGGACGCGACCCCAACCAGTTTCCGAGCGAACACCTCAGGCTCCACCAACGGAAGCATCGGGGCCACAACCGCAACAGTCGTAAGTCCGAAGTCGCGAAGTTGAGCCAAAGCCTCGATGCGCTGGAGAGGTGCGAATGCATGCCTCCCCAGCCCGGCCGGAAGAACCGCCATATCTGTCTCAATCGTCACGTTTATTTGCACGCTGCAGGACTTCGCCAACCGTTTCAACAGCATTGCATCGCGAGTAACCAACGGGCTGCGCGTTTGCACCACCAACCTGTCCGGCGGGGACTCAGCAAACACCTCAAGCAGTCCATGAGTGATGCCGAGCTTCCTCTCTTGAGGCGGATACGGATCGGTGACGCTGGACATGAAGACGTTCAGGGGCCTCACCCGTTTGGACGCGCGGGCGAGTCGAAGTTGTCGACGTAGCACGTCCGGTCCGTTCACCTTCACGTCTAAGAACTGCCCCCACGTTCGTCCGCGACGTAGGAATGGCATTTGAGCAGCATAGCAGTACAGCCCGCACGCAGAGTTGCCGAACGCACAACCGCCGTAGGGATTGAGAGAGTGCGTGAATCCTTCGCTCAGGAATCCACGAGTAGGAGTCAAGATCGAGCGGGCCTCAACAACAGAAGTTTCCATTCCTTATTCCGCTCCACTCCGAGCAGCGGCCACCCTCTTGGCAAGGAGGCGCCTTTCCCGCGCGTCCACCAGCCGACTGGGGAGCGCGACCACGATTCCTTGTCTTACCAAGAGCGCAAAGTCGCAGTCCGCTGGACCATCGCAAATGAGAATGCCCTCGTCGCCCCCCTCGTGATCGCCTGCCTCGTCACCGACGAAGCGGAGCGAATGCCCGTCGTGCGGGCACGTCAACAACCCTTGCTGTGCGCAGATCATTTGGCCCCCGCCTTGTGGAACGTGATTGCCACGTGCTCCAGTCGCTTCGGCTTCCCAAGTTTGATGCGGCCGGTCACAATGAGGCCGGCTTCCTCAAGCATTTCGACCACTTGGTCTGGATGCCGGTAGAGACTCAGTGCGCCACGCTCCTTCCAGACTGACTCCAGATTCCAGCGTAGCACGCTGATGAAGCCCGAGCGCGAGGACTGCGGGTAGAGGTCGACAAGGCACCCCGACGCGCCTGGACGAAGCAACCGGGCCATCTCGGCTACGGCGGCACGCTGGTCGGGAACGCTGTGCAGCATAAAGGCAGAGTAGAGCGCTCCAAAGGAGCCTGACCGAATCGGAATCGACTCGGCGCTGCAATGAAGGAGCATGTGGTAGGTACCGGTTCCTCGCGCCTGCTCCAGCATCCCCCGCGAAATGTCAATGCCGATGATCTGCGCGACCCCTTCTGCTCGCACACTTCTTCCAAGCACGCCGGTTCCGACGCCAAGTTCCAGAACCGCGCCATCGTGCACCGCGCCGATCGCGCATGAGATGGTTGCTCCCAGCTCCTCGTACGAATAACCGCGACGGCGCAGCTTGCCTTGAACATCGGCGTCATAGCTTGACGCCCAACGATCAAATGCGACTGAGGCGCGGTACCGGATCATGTCACGAAGGACTCGCATCACACGACTCCCTCGCGGATGAACACGGCCGTCAGGTACTCTGCGCGGAGGCGAATGGGCGGTCCGTTGCGGTGCAGCGGGCGCAGAATCTCCAAGATTTTTTCTGACTCCTCCGTCACCCGGTGGTTCAGGGCGCGCGCGATGACGCTCTTCCTCCGGAGGAAATCGACGAAGGTCTCCTGTGTGTCGAAATCCATGTTGAACTCGTCCGCAAAGAACGCCGACAAGCTCAGGTCTGTGTTGGCGGCCAAGGATTCGATTTCGGCATGATCGAATCTCCCGAGACGGTCATCCGCCTGTGCGCGTGCCGGCCAGAACTCAGCCAAATACCCCTTGCCCGGCACCATGAGCACGATCCTTCCACGCTCCGCGAGCAAACCGGCAAGGACCCTAAACCCGGCGGCCGGGTCGGCCAAATGGTGAAGCACCTGGCGTGCAACGATCAGATCGATTCTCGGAAGCATAGACAGCTCCTCTACTGCGCCTTCGACGCGAAGTCGTTGGACGCCGGCGCGCGGCGCCGGATGACGCCGACCGAGTTCCCGGAGCATGTGCCGCGAGACATCGAGCGCGATGCTGACGGACACGGTTGGAATCTCCTCCATTCGCACCAGCGCCTCGCCCGTCGCGCAACCGATATCCGCAATCACGTGTGCGCCCACGGTCATTCCGGGCAGCAACTGATCTAGGCGGTTCTCGACGCCGCCGGACGTGGAGAAAGCGCCGCCGGTCCTACGCCAAGTAGCTGCACGCGACCCGCTGAAGGTCTCTCTCACCGCTCGGAGCTTCTCCGCTCTCCCCATTTCGCGTCTTCGCTCCATCGAGAACGGTGCTCAATGAAGGCACCAGTGTTGCTCCATATATTGAAAGGCTACTCAATATTCAAAGGCTACTCACTTCTGTCAATGGGTAGGTCATTTTTGCAACGATGTAGGAATTTGTTATCAATCAGAGGCTTATAGTGCCAAGAATGCAGCGCTTGTTGCTAATACTGCATACAGTCGTCAAAGTTGTTGCGCTGTCGCAACCTAGCGTTATCGTCCGCAGGACCATATCCTTTTGCCTTCCGCATGGCCAAGAGATCTAGGAAGCCAGAGCCGCACGCCGTGGTACACCGGCGGGACACCCTGTCAGACTTGGCGTCCGACGCCGTGCGCGAGGGTGCGGCGCCGGCAATCGCTCGCCTTCGAGCGATAACTCCGCCGGAAACTTTCGAATCCTTCCACGTAATCCGCTCCGGCGGCGGCAAAGCGGCAAAGCGGACATCACTTGGCGTTGATCCGCACATTGATTATCAGGAGTACTCTGCCCCCGATCTTTGGCGTCCGCCATATGCCATCGTTCGAGTTGGTTTCTCGGCGAAGGAACCGGGCAACCGATACATGGCGCACAGCGGCGAGGAAGTACTGCTCCCGATCAGTGGCGCCGTGCAATACCAAGCGTGGTGGTCGCCCGGCGGCAAGCTGCAACGCGTAACACTAGAAAAGCCGATTGTCCCCGGTGCAGTTGTTCGCTGGAGTCCTCAAGTGCCGCATCACACTTGGGCCGCCAATGGTTCGGACGCAGAGGCGTGGATGGTTCTCCGGGATCCCCACAGCGCCGCATCTTCCGTTACGATCTTGCCTCCTTGGGCGGCCGATCTCGAAGCTCGCCGCTTGCTGACGAGTGAGCAGCTGGACACGCCGATCGAGTTTGCGCTTCGCGCCTGGGACGTTGGGCCGGCACTTGCACGCTGCCGCGAAGATGCGGGACTGAGCCTGCGGGATATTGGGTACTTCTGCGGCGTTGATCCAACTCAGCTTTCTCGCATCGAATCAGGCAGTGCTGCCGCGAACATCAGCTTGGAGGCGTTCATCAGGGTGGCGCGATTCCTTCGCGTCGGCCTCGTCAACCTCATTGAAAACGCCGATTGGTTCTGCTTGACAGACAAGATTGGAAGCGTAGCCAAGGACGGATACGTCGTGCCACTGCGACTAAGGCCGCCGGGCGACCATCGCGTCCACGTTCGGGTCTTGGACTTCGAGCCGAACCAAGGCGAAGTCGACCTTCGCCCGATTGACGATGCTCCCGTGATGACCTGGGTCATCGTAGCCGGATCGGGCTTGGTCTCCTTTCGCGAGCGAAATCAGGTGCGCCTTGAGGCCGTAAGCGAAGGAGGTGTGGTGCACTTCAGGCGAAACGCCCCAACGCGAGTTGAGGCCCGCTCCAAACTGCGGGTCTTCGAAGTCACCTACTCGACGCTGTGCCGGTGCGCCGAACCAAGCGTCAAGAGAAATCCACTAGCCAACGGGTGACGGCCAAGTGAGGCCATTGCAGGTGAAGCAAGAAGCGGAGTCCCTTGTTCGCGCAACGCGAACGCTGCTTTCGCTCTCGAACAACGAAGACGTGTTTCTTGCGCCGAGCGTGCTTGTGGCCCTGCGCCTCTTGTTTCATGAAATGGGTGTTACGTCGGTTCGATTGTCGCGCTTCGAGTACTTCGACCGCTTCCATTTCCCTCGTCGCGGGACCACAAGAACGAACGAACCGCCCCGCAGGAACTCGGCAACGATTTGGAGTCCCGTGAGCTGGAACGGTTACTTGCAACGTGCGCCGGAATCGAATGGCTACAAGGTTGCGGACGCATCTCATATCGGTGCCGCTGGGTTCCAAGCCTCGTGGCGAGATCAGGCGGACGTTATCGCATTTGATCTCGGAAAGTGGATTGCCCCCGCCGCAAGTGCGCCCAATGTGGTCGCGATCGTGACGCGAAGGCCCTCTCTGCGGGCACCCGCGAAGCGCGCCTTTGCTGGATTGCACCTATCGATGGTCGCGGTGCGTAGCGGTCGGAGGGAGGCCCGCTGGGTTGATCCGCAGAGTGTCTTGGAAATGGCTCGCATCGTTCGAGCACAGGATCTCACACCGCGTGCACTGGCGGATCGACACCAACGCAATCTGCTGCTGGCCGAGCGGATAGCCACTGCTGCCGGCGTTAGTCGGCCAACATCATCGATTCTCTTGCTTCCGCCGCGAGCTGCGGCATCAATCCCATCGTGGCTACATGCACAGGGCTGCGTTTGGGAACTGCCGACCGGGCAGTTTCGCGTCGTCTGCAGGGCCGACGAGCAACCCATTTCAAGTGTCGGAGCGCGGCGCGCGTCCGCTCGGACAAATGCCGAGTCGTGAGGCAAGGACCTCGAGCGCTTCGTCGATGCACCACGGAATCCTAAACTCCGGTTTTGCCTTGGGCCTGTCTTTGACAGTCATTCGCTTGCGTTTTGGACACCATCCCGAACAGCGTCACCCAGCGTCTAGCTCGTCGCAACGGACACCACGGACAGAGACCATTGAAAAGCAAAGTCCCGCACGACAGAGTACGTCGATGCAGGCGGGCACGGATTCAATAGGTTGACGCACCGCAGATCACGGCTTTCCATCGTCGCCGCTGAAGGCTGCTCTCGCACGTTCCAAGTCCGTGTGAAGGGCGTGCACTCGGGCGCCGAGGCGGACCTCGCCCATCGACCGGCGGTCGGTCCAATACTGACCCGACAGTGTGGCCGGTGCGACCTCGTGCACGTCAAGGGCCATCGCGCCCAAGTGCACCGGGCTGGAATCGCGTACGGCCAGGCGTGGTTGGTTGTTGTAGACCACGAGTATTCGGTAAAGCCCGTCCTCGGACCGAGCGATGGATGCACTCAACGACTGCGACGCTGACTCGTCACTGATGAGACGCACGGTCAGCGTCGAAAAGGTCTGCCTGATCGCGAAGTAAACCGTGCGAGGTTCCGCCGCGACTGCGCCGTCCGCACCGTGCGTCTGGGTCAGCGTTGAGCGCCACGTGCCACGAACGTCAGGTCGCTGGACAAGCCAAGGACGCCAAACCCGCCAGCGCCACAGGTATCGATCGAACACACCGGCAACGACGAGCACGACGCCAGCCACGGTCGGAATCGGCTCGAAGAGCCTCTGCTCTAGGTGAACGCCAGCCTTGAGGAGCAGCACGCCCCACACCACTGCCGCGACTGCCAGGAGCGCTTTGAGTTGGTTCTCGTTGATCATGTTTAGAATCCCGCGTATTGCCACGCGCTCGCGACAAACGTGCGCGTTTGTTCGCGATTCCACGGCTGCCCGCCCCGCATGAGATACTTGAGGCTGTTCACCTCCACGAGGCCGCTGCTCGCCATGTCACTCTCCAGAACTGAGTACGCATGGCGCAGCAGCTCCTCGATCGTCGTCGTCCACGTGTTCGCCCCGAGAACGTTGCTCGGCGTGTTGTAGGCGAGGCACTCCAAGAGGTATGACGGGATCGGCTTCGCCACCGCCAGCCCTTGGTCTTCCATCTCGTTGCGCAGATTCTTTAGCACGCGCACAGCGCCCTTGAAGGCGCGGCCGGTCTCCTCGTTCTTCGCGACACCGTTGTCGTAGTGTTGCTTCGGCCAGTTGTGCACGCGGAGACCACCATCAGGTATGAAGGCGGTTCCCCGAATAGGATATGGCCTCATGCCGCTGTCGAGTTGGTACTGGTGATACTCAAAGCACGCAACGACGTCAGCGTCCACGCGATACGAGGTGGCGTGGACGTCGAACGCTTTCTTGCCGCGCTGGACCACCGTCGCTCCGAAGTACGCGGCTAACGCGCGCCCAACTTCGTGTTTGTACTGAGCGTAGGTGTACGTCGACGGCGACAGGCCGACCTGCGCGTCCGTGATGCCGGGCGCAAAGGTATAGTCCGAAAAACAGAAATCGGTGCACAGAACACAGACGTCGACGTCGCTCTCCCTGCGCACGTTGGTTCGGTTGCGGAATGAGCCTTGAGCGAAGACCTCGATTGTCCGGTTACGCAGCTCGGTACTCGCGGCAATGGCATCGCGGATCATCCGCTCGGTGTTCTCGCAACGGGTCTGCTCCGACTCGCTCGGAGGCTGCGACCACTCTTGCAGCTTCGCATCGTTGATGGTGCTCATCATTTCCTCGATCCGACCGGCGGCACGCCGTCGCGCCAGCGACGGAAGCATGCAACAACGTCGGCGTTGATGTTCGTCCAGCGGTATCCGGGATGCGCGAACAGACGCGCGCCCGGCAGCATTTCGACCTCGTGATGTGACGAGGACTGCTCCACGTAGCGAACGCACTCGGCCTGAGAGCGCGGAGGTCTCCGCCATGGAGTGGGTGTGCGCGCCTGGTGCTCGTCGCGCCTTGCGGCCTCGCCGACGGCAAGGTCGCTTGCGCGATGACAATCGACGTACCGTCGACGTGCACCACACCCGCACCACTCGTCCGGTCCCGATTCCCCGAGTCGCTCGTGCGCAGTGTGGAGCGCCTGACCACCAGGCCACCGCCCGACCTCTTTCAGATGCAAGTGTCGGAGCACCCAAGTTGAGATCAGGTCGAGGAGCGCCACCAGCGGTCGCCCGCGCGTCCAAGTGCCGTCGGTAGGCTCGTAGGCGCAAACACTCGCGATTCCATAGTTCGTGTGTCGAGGGCCGATCCACGTTCCGTCGGTCCACCAAGCCCAGCAGTGTACGGGCAGCAGCGGATTTAGCGGATAGCCCATCAGCAGAAACGCGCCGAGATCGTGGCCCGCCAGCGGGAACACGCGACCCTCGATCAGGAGCATCGAAGAGGCGGGACGAACGATCAACTGCGGATACGCCACGCCCGCCTCGACGATGTCCTGCACCACCATCTCACCCGCGCCTAGTTGGCGGATGAGCGATGCGGCGGCACGCGCCGATGATCCGGCGGCAACGTCGCTGGTGGTCCCTTGCCCTTGTCGGGCTGTGGATCTGCCGGCCCTGGCCGGTCCTGGGGTTGGGGCGCCACGTGGGCTACCCTCCTGTGTGCCCAGCTGCCATGTGAGAGGCCGCCCGGCGCTGGGCCAAACCGTGCCGCCTCTGGAAACGACCAGGCTCAAGTCCTGGTCGAGGTCTTCTCCGATCTGTCGGAGAAGCGGGAGGTGGGCAGCACGGTCATCGCGGTTTTTGAGATCGTCGTCCTGCGATGAAATCGTTGCTGTTGCCGTCATCGTGCGCTGTCCGATTTAGGATTAACTCATGTTGTTCCTCGAATGGAGGTGGTCGCTTGCTCAGGAGGATTCGTCGTTCCGGTCGCCCTGCGATCGTTCTGACTTCCTTCGATTACATGCGGCTCCTGCCATCCTTCGTATCGTCGAAGCTCCGATGTGAGCTGCGACCCCGCATCATAGCCAGGTCGTGAATCCGCGCCACCCCAGGCCTAATCTATTGCTGCATAATGCTTTATGGTGCGTGCATCACGAACATGCCTGTCGCGTATCACATCTGAGAGGCAGATTTGTAACCCATTGAGACGATGTGATTTAGCGGGAGCCCCTAGCCGCGCGCGCATCACAAGCTCATGAGTCACAATGCGTTAGGCGCTCACAAATCTTGCGTCGCTCTGCGTTTCCACGTTCATCCACGTATGTGGACTCGTGTGGACTTGCCCGGATTCGCGAGTCGCACCGGAGCGTCCTACCCACCTGGGTAAGCCAGAAAAAACGCTCGGATTGTGGACGCCTAGGTACGTAGCCCTTTCTGAGCACGACGAGTTGGTCGATTGAAATACCCCCTGCCCCTCCCCCTCGGAGGCCTGGTGACTGCGGCAAGCACGAGTGGACCGGTAAACACCCGGATTCGCTCAGTCGCTCGGTGCGGGTGGGCAAGTTGAAAAACTACGGGGCGAAGCATAGGCCGCTATATCGTCGATCAGACCTTCAGCCCATGCCGGCGAAAAAACCCTGGCCTTCCGACGCCGGGGACGCGAAGATTCCGTCCACGCGAACGCAGATCGCGCGGGCCGTCGCTCACCGCCCAGGAGGCGATGAATGACGAACCCGAGAAGGAAGAAGCGCGGCGACTCGTACATTGCCGGCGAGAAAGGCATCAATCGCGTCCGGCTATACAGGCACCCGCGCGACGGGAAGCTGTTCCTGGAGTACCGGGAAGAGGTCGGCGCCAAGAAGCGTGTTGGGCTTGGCCACACCGACTTCGATCTCGGCAAGCAGAGGGCAGACGAGTTGGCTGCCGAACTGCGGAAACATGAGGGGCCTCGCACCGGCGAGCTGACCCTCAAGTCGCTGTTTGACAACTACGACCGACACGTTGGCATCAACAAGACCGACGAGATGCGGGGGCACGACCACCGGGCACGCGCGCTGTTCGAGCGGTGCTGGGAACCATTCCGGCCCGTGAAGGACCTCGATGTCGACGACTGGAACAGGTTCATCAAGCAACGTCGGGACGGGACTCTGCGTCCGCCGGGGAACAACCGCATTGGCGGCGGCAAGAACCGAATAATCGAGTACGACTTGCGGTTTCTGATTGCGGTGCTGAACTGGGCGGAGAACAAGGTCGCAAACGGAGTACCGCTGCTGGAGCGCCGTCCATTTCGAGGTGACGCGTTCGAGATACCGAAGGAGATTCGGCCGAGGCAACCTGAGGTAACGCCCGAACAGGACAAGCGCCTTCGCACGGCAGCCCGGCGGCTCGGGCCGCGCGCGGAGATGTTCTACAATCTCGCGCGTTCAACCGGCCACCGTGGAAACGCAATCAGGCAATTGCGCTGGAGCGATCTCGAACTGGCCAGCGCCGAAATCGAATGGCGAGCGGACGCCGACAAGGAGAAGGCGCAGCACAAGGCGCCGCTGGCACCGGCCGACGCAAAGTGGTTGAAGCAGGCACAGAAAAAGGCAGCCTCGATGGGGAACGCCCCGTTGTTCCCGAGTGACGATGATCCATCGGCGCCCATCAGCAGAAACACGATGGTGCACCTGTGGACTCAAATAGAAAGAGAAGCTGGAGTCGCGCACGTCACCGGCCTGGGCTGGCACGCGCTTCGCCGCAAGTTCGCGAACGACGGACTCCGTGCAGGAGTCCCGCTCCCGGTTCTCGCCGCCCTTGGCGGCTGGAACTGCACCGAGACGCTGGTGAAGGTCTACATCAAGCCGGACCGTGAAGCGCTTCAGCAGGCTGCCCGGCGCATGGCCGCTCAACGAGCGACCGCCGCGTAGATCAGCGCCGAACGGACACCACGAACGGACACCAAGTTCGTGGAATCAGCAACGAGAATGTCCGGCCGACTCGTCCAGGTCGACGCGGGACAATCACTTAAGCGGATGGGGTGAGATTCGAACTCACGAGACGGTTTAACCCGTCCACACGCTTTCCAGGCGTGCGCCTTAAGCCACTCGGCCACCCATCCTTGACTGCCGGAAGGCGGAAGACGGAAGGCGGATTCCGCTTTCGTTTGCCGCTTTCCTCTTTCCGTTTCAAGGCGGACAGGGAGAGATTCGAACTCTCGATACCGTTTCCGGTATGCCGGTTTTCGAGACCGGTGCCTTCAGCCACTCGGCCACCTGTCCAGCGAGGCCGAAAGTTAGCCGCGGCCATCAGGGCTCGGTACCTTCGGGACCATGAGCCTCGATCGCTTCATGGCGCGCATCTTCGACGACGACGAGGGCACGCGCATCGGCTCGGGATGGCTCAGCGGCACGAGTTCGGTGTTCCTCGGCGTCCTCGGGCTCGGCGGGGTGGCGTGTTTCTGGTTCCCCGAAGTGCTCACCACGCCGGACATCCGGACGCGGCTCCCCATTCCGGCAATTCGGGTGCTGATCGACATCGTCATCGGCCTGGCGTTCCTGCTCGGACTGCTCAGCACGCTGCTGCGCCGCCGCAAGGTGCTGGGCGCGACCGGAATGGCGCTGGCGCTGGCGGGCTCGCTCTTCGGCGCCGGGCACGTGCCGGTGGACGGCAGCGTCACCACGGCACGCGTCTACCTCGGGCTCGATTGGTTCCTGCTCAACATCCTGCTGCTGTGCGTGCTGTTCGTGCCCATCGAGCGCATCTGGCCGCTGCGCACACAGTCGGTGTTCCGGCCGGGATGGACGACGGACACGATCTACTTCTTTGCCAGCCACCTGCTAGTGCAGGTGTCCACGCTGATGACGCTGCTGCCGGCGCGCGTGCTGTTCTCGTGGGCCGTGAACCCGGCCGTACAGGCGGCCGTTCAGTTCCAACCAGTGGCGTTGCAGTTCGTCGAGTGCGTCTTCGTCGCCGACCTCTCGGAGTACGCGGTGCATCGCGTCTTCCACCGCACGAAATGGCTGTGGCCGTTCCACGCGGTGCACCATTCGAGCACGTCCATGGATTGGCTCGCCGGTTCGCGGCTGCACGTCGTGGACGTGGTGCTGACGCGCGGGCTCACCTTCGTGCCGCTGTTCCTGCTGGGGTTCGACACGGGGCCGCTGTACGCGTACCTGACGTTCGTGTCGCTGCACGCGGTGTTCATTCACGCCAACGTGTCGTGGCGCTTTCCGCGCGTCGTGGAGGAGTTGATCGTGACGCCGCGGTTCCATCACTGGCATCATGCCGCCGAACGCGCCGCGGTGGACAAGAACTTCGCGGTGCACCTGCCGTGGCTCGACCGGCTGTTCGGCACGTACTACTGCCCGCCGGGCCGGTGGCCGGCCGAGTACGGCATCGAGAACTCCCGCGTCCCCGAGGGATACCTGGCCCAGTTGACCTGGCCGGTGACGGGCCGCGATCGGATGTAACCGCACGGTGGCCGCCGCCGTATCTTCTGTCATGCAGCGTGCGGCGACGAACCAGTCACAGGGGCTCCTTTCCGGGTCCGCCCCGCGAGCAACCCCGGCGCAGGTGCCGAAGACGAGCGAGGCCATGGACGGCCTTGCCGCGCAGCGGAGGGAGTTGCAGCGCCAGCTGGAGGATCTCGCTGATCGACGCGAGGAGCTGGTCGACACGCGCGACGAAGTGTCCGGGGATCGCACGGAGCTCGATGCCCGCATCAAGCTGATGGATGCGCGCTCGCTGGATATCGAGCGCCAGCTCATCGTCACGGACGACGCCATTGCCCAGGGCCTCGCCGCGGGCGTCACCTGGGGCCCCAACGGCGCGCCTTCGGGCTACGTGACGGGTCAATCGCAGGCCGAGATCATCTCGGACGCCGTGCAGAGCGCGGCGGAGGACGCGGTTTTCGGCGCCATGGCCACCGGTGTCTTCACCGTGCTCGGCCTGGTCGTGGTGTGGCGCGGAATCCGCCGGTTCGTTTTCCGACGCAAGACGCCGGCCGCTGCGCTGGTGGATACCTCGCCCCGACTCGAAGCGTTGCAGCAGTCGGTCGACGTAATCGCGCTCGAAATGGAGCGGGTGTCCGAAGCGCAGCGATTCCTGGCGAAGGCGCTCAACGAGCGCCTGCCGGCGGCCGCCGCGGCGTCGAAGGGCGGCGAGGCCGGCGTGAACCGCTAGCGACGAGCCTGAAAGAACGACTTCAGCAGTTCGCCGCACTCGTCGGCAAGGACCCCGCCGAGCACATCCGGCCGGTGGTTGAGCTTCGGGTGGCGCACGATATCGCCAATGGAGCCCACCATGCCTGCCTTTGGGTCCCACGCGCCGAACACGAGGCGGTCGACGCGCGCCTGGACGATGGCGCCGGCGCACATGGCGCACGGCTCGAGCGTGACATAAAGCGTGCAGCCCTGGAGCCGCTCGCTGCCGATCGCCGCGGCGGCCTCGCGGATCGCGAGTACCTCGGCGTGCGCCGTGGGATCCTTGAGCCGCATCGTGCGGTTCTCGGCCCGGGCAACGGCTTCACCGAGCCGCACAACGACGGCGCCGACGGGAACCTCGCCACCGCGCTCGGCCTCGCCGGCCAGGGCGATGGCGGCAGCCATCCAGCGTTCGTCCTCGCGCGCAGGTGTCGTCACGTCAGGCGTTGTGCGGCATGAGCGTTGGAATCTGCTGACGGCTTTGGCGCGCCGTCAGCGCCAGGTGTCAGCGAATCGAGTGACACGCTAGCGCTTCTCGAAGGTCAGTCCGCCCTTGCCGTCGGGCTTGACGACAACGTGGTCGCCGTCGCCGAACTTCCCCTCCAGCACCTGCAGCGCCAGCGGATTCTGGATCAACCGCTGGATGGTGCGCTTGAGGGGGCGGGCGCCAAATGCCGGATCGAAGCCGTCCTCGGCGATCAACTCCCGGCTCTCGGCCGTCAGGTCGAGGGTGATCTTCCGCTCCGCAAGCATCTTCTCGAGGCGTTTCAGCTGGAGGTCGACAATCCGCGCCAGCTCCGGCTTGCCCAGCGGCCGGAACACGATGATGTCGTCCACCCGGTTGAGGAACTCGGGCCGGAACTGACGCCGCAACTCGCCGGTCACGAGCTTCTCGGTTGCCTCCCACTCACCGCCCGCGTTCTCGAGAATCAGGGGGCTGCCGACGTTCGACGTCATGATGATGACGGCGTTGCGAAAGTCGACCGTCCGGCCCTGCGAGTCGGTGAGCCGTCCGTCGTCGAGAATCTGAAGCAGGATGTTGAAGACGTCGTGGTGCGCCTTCTCGATTTCGTCGAAGAGAATCACGCAGTACGGGCGACGGCGCACCGCCTCGGTGAGTTGCCCGCCCTCCTCGTACCCGATGTAACCGGGAGGCGCCCCGATCAAGCGGGCCACCGCGTGCTTTTCCATGTACTCGGACATGTCGATGCGCACCATCGCGTGCTCGTCATCGAACAGGAACTCGGCGAGCGCCCGTGCCGTTTCAGTCTTTCCTACTCCCGTCGGCCCGAGGAAGATGAACGAGCCGATCGGTCGATTGGCGTCCTGCAGCCCGGCGCGTGAGCGGCGCACCGCGTTGGCCACGGCTTGCACCGCTTCGGCCTGGCCGACGACGCGCCGCGCCAGCTCCTGGTCGAGCTTGGTGAGCCGCTCCTTCTCGCTCTCGAGCATCCGCGTGACCGGGATGCCGGTCCAGCGCGCCACGACCTCGGCGATGTCCTCGGCCGAGACCTCCTCCTTGAGGTAGACGGGCTTGCCCTCGGTGCTGGACAGGCGCTTCTCGGCGTCGAGCAACTTGCCCTGAAGGTCGGGAATCCTGCCGTAGGAGATCTCGGCCGCCTTGGCGAGGTCGCCGGCGCGCGTGGCGCGATCGGCCTCCACCTTGGCCTGGTCGATGTCCTGCTTGATCTTCCCCACCGCGCCCAGGGTCTCCTTCTCTCGCTGCCACACGGCCTTCATGGCGTTGGACTTCTCCTTGAGGTCGGCCACTTCCCGCTCGATCGTCTTGCGACGCTCGACAGCGGTCTTGTCCTTCTCCTTGGCGAGCGCGGTGCGCTCGATCTCGAGCTGCATGATGCGCCGCTCGACCTCGTCGATCTCCTGCGGCATGGAGTCGATCTCGATACGCAGGCGCGACGCCGCCTCGTCGAGCAGGTCGATGGCCTTGTCCGGCAGGAAGCGGTCGCCGATGTAGCGATGCGACAGCGTCGCCGCCGAGATGATGGCGTCGTCGGTGATGCGGACGCCGTGATGCGCCTCGTACCGCTCCTTCAACCCGCGGAGAATCGCGATCGTCGACTCCACGGTGGGTTCGCCGACGTAGACGGGCTGGAAGCGGCGCTCGAACGCCGCGTCCTTCTCCACGTGCTCGCGGTACTCGTCGAGCGTGGTGGCGCCGACGACGCGCAGTTCGCCGCGCGCCAGCATCGGCTTCAGCATGTTGCCGGCGTCCATCGCGCCCTCGGCTTTGCCGGCGCCGACCAGCGTGTGCATCTCGTCGATGAACATCACGTACTTGCCGTCCGACTTGGTCACTTCCTTCAACACGGCCTTCAGCCGCTCCTCGAACTCACCGCGAAACTTGGCTCCGGCGATCAGCGCCCCGAGGTCCAGCGAGACGAGCCGCTTGCCCTTGAGCGACTCGGGCACGTCGCCATTGACGATGCGCTGCGCCAGCCCCTCCGCGATGGCCGTCTTGCCGACGCCGGGCTCGCCGATGAGCACGGGGTTGTTCTTGGTGCGCCGTGACAGCACCTGGATGACGCGCCGGATCTCCTCGTCGCGCCCGATCACGGGATCGAGCTTGCCCTTCTGCGCCATCTCGGTGAGGTCGCGCGTGTACCGCTCGAGCGCCTGGTACTGGCTCTCGGGATTCTGGTCGGTGACGCGATGGGCGCCGCGCACCGCCTCCAGCGCCGGGCGCAGTTCGCTCAGCCCGACCTTGGCCTCCTCGAGGATCCGCTTGCTCTCGGCGCCCTTGGCGTCGGCGAGCCCGAGCAACAGGTGCTCGGTGGAGACGAACTGGTCGCCGAGCGCCTTGGCCTCGGATTCAGCCTTGTCGAAGACCTGATTGAGCTCGCGCGACATCGACGACTGGCCGCCCGACTGCTTCGGGTAGCGATCGATCTCGCGCTTCACCGCCTCGCGGATCGCCGCCACGCTGCCGCCCGCCTTCTGGATGATCGGGACGACGATGCTCTCGTCCTGGTCCAGCAGCGCGGCCAGCAAGTGAACGTCGTAGACGAGCGGATTGCCGTTCTGGCGCGCGAGCGCCAGCGCGTCGTTGAAGGCTTCGCCGGCTTTTACGGTGAGGCGATCGGGATTGATCATTGGATGAGACTAGTTACTAGTGACTAGTGACTAGTGACTAGTGACTAGTAATAGGCAGGCAAGAGGGATATTGGCTGGTAACGCGTCACGAGTCACTCATCAGTTTCCCGCGCCAGACCCGGCCGTTTCCCTGACGCAGCGTCAGGCCTTTCCGGTCGCAGTACTCCAGGAACGGAATCAGGAACTTGCGCGAGAACCCGAGGGCTTCGCGCAAGTCGGTCGGCGCCACCTCGCCCCTGCCGGCCATGGCGCGCTCGAGCTTGGCGAGCATCTCGCGCAGCGCTCCGGGCGCGTAGAAACGGGTGTCTTCGACCTGCACGACCAAGCCCTGACGGTCCAGGTGCTTCAACAGCGTCAGCGTGTTCTTTCCGAACTTCGGCTCCAGCTCGGACACCGACGGCGGCTCGGCGCCCGCGGCGTCGAGCGCGGCGACGAGCGCGCCACCGAGCTTTTCCTCCTGGCCAGACAGCGCCGCGCTCCAGCCGGCGATGCGCAGTTCCGCGCCGGTCGCGCTCAGCTTTCCGTCGCGCACCAGGCGCGCGATGACGTCATCGAACAGCGTGGCGCCCAGCGACAGCCGGCTCCGCACGTCCTGGCGTGGCGCGCCGGGATCGAGCGGCTTCTCGGCGTGATGCGCCCTGACCAGCCGCAACACGGCCGCCTCGGATTCCCCGATGACGGCGTTGGCGAACCAGCGATCGCCGATCCGCGTGGCGCGCTTCGACGACGACGCGACGGCGTCCGCAAGCACGCCGACGCGCACCGGCAGCCGGGCGGCCTCGAGCCCGTACGGACCCGCCTCGGCGACGAGCAGCTCGAAGCGCTCCTGCTTCGACATGCCCAGCGCCGCCATCGGTCTGGCTCGTCGAGGGGCGTTCGAATCCGTGACGACTCCGCCGCCGATTGTGGCGAGGGGCGAGGCCGTGCGCAGCACGAAGCGGTCGCCGGCGCGCGCCATGACCGGCTCGTCGAGCGCGATGCGCACCGTGCGCTGCGTTCCCGGCGCCACCGGCAAGCCCAAAGC
>Ga0187893_10003654_pt1 | contig 30650 bp, 24 predicted proteins | sample MA1701074metaG_FD_139574 | JGI IMG/M metagenome (GOLD analysis project Ga0187893, IMG submission 139574) | White microbial mat communities from a basaltic lava cave in the Kipuka Kanohina Cave System on the Island of Hawaii, USA - MA170107-4 metaG ...
AGGCGTGGCGTCGCGCCTGCGCGAACGCGTCGCGACGCAGCGCGTTTGTGCTCGGGATGACGGGGCCGGGCGCGCCGGTGATCGCGTTGGGGCGCGCGAGTGCAGCGGCGGCTTCGAGGAGGACGGACGAGCCCTCGCGTTGGGAACGTTCGAGGTCGAGCCGGGGAACCGAGAGCGCGACGGCGCGGCGGGCGTCGCGGATCACGATGTCGAGAGCGTGCAGCGCCGCCAGTACGCGGTCGGCTCCGGTCGACAGCGTCGGCGCTCGTCCCGCGACCGCCGGCCCGGTGATCCGCGCGCGGACCGCGTCGGGGAGCACGGGATCTTCGCGCGGCAGCGGAGGCAGGAAGCCCTCGGCGAGGCCGATCACGCGGACAGCCTCGAACCGGAGGCCGACGGCGCCGGTGATCGTGCCGACGTAGACGGCCGGCTCGCCGTAGCGTCCGACCGCCACGCGCGTCGACAGAATCGCGCCCTCGATGGCTCGAAGCGCGTCCTCGCCGAGCAGGGCGCCGCACGCACCGTCCACCGAGGCGTCGGCGAGCCGGTTGTCCAGCAGCGCGTATACGCGCGCGCCGTCGCCGGGCTCGAGCAGCCAGTCGACGAAGAATGCTCGGAGCGCGGGCCAGAGGTCCGCGAGCTGAGCCTCGTCCACCACGAGGCGCGCCACCTCGACGAGTGCCGCGATGGCCGGGCGAACGGCGCGGAGATCGCCGAGGAGGCGTTCGAGGTGTCGGGCCTCGCGCGCGAGTCCCGCTTGCTCCGGGTCGCCCTCGGCCGCCCGCGCGCGCCCGAGCTGCGCGACGAGTGCGGGCTCGCGCGCGGCGACGCGTGCGGCCCAGTCGAGCGCGCCGCGCGGGTGGGCCGGATTCCCGCCGGCCGTGCCGAGCGACCACACGAGGTCCATCGCCGCGCCGCGGGCGAGGTGCCGGGCCTCCGTCCCGGTCGGCCGCAACGCCGGCAGGACCTCGGCCAGGGCCTCACCCGAGAGGTGATCGCGCAGCGTGCGCACCACGGCGAGCGCGCGAGCGCCGCCGGCGGTTGTGGCGACCGGAAGGCCGCCGGCCATGTGGACCGGCAGTCGACCGTCCGCCCAGGGGATCCTTGCGAGGCGTGCCGTGAGCAACTCGGCAAGCGGGTCGAGGGCCGGCAGAAGGATCGCGATGTCCTGAAGCGGAACGCCCGCGAGCACCTGGCGCGCGACCCAGTCGGTGGTTGCCTCGATCTCGGCGTCGACGCCGGCGTGCTCCTCCAGATCCACGGTGCCGTCGGGTCCTGCGCTGCGTGGACGGCCCGGGTCGGCGAGGACGGCGGGCGGCTCGAAGAGATAGGACGCGAGGATGTCGCGCTCGCACCCGGCCGCGCGAGGCGCCGTCGCGCTGGCGAGGACGTGAGCGGCCTCGCGCCCCAGCAGCGCCGCGAGCCGGTCGACGTGGTGCGCGCGCACGGGCCGCGCGGCCAGGATCGCGACCTGCGCGCCCGGGATGGCGCGGAGGAACCGCGCCTCTACGGCGGTGAGCCCGCCGGTGACGCAGGCGAGCGTCAGTCCGTCGAACGGCCAGCGGTCCGGTCGCCCTTCGAGGACGAGGGCGGCTTCGAGAAGGAGGCGGGCCGCGGACCAGCTCCGTTCCGCCGAGGCATCGCTCGCGCGCCAGATCCGCGCGATGTCTCGGAGCTGGGCCTCGGTGGTCGCGTGCTCCAGGTCCGCGGGCCGGAGGCCCGCATCTTCCAGGTCGCCGATGGTCCGCGCGAACGCCTCGTCCCAGCCGGGCTTGGACCGCAGGAGGTCGAGCGAGAAGTGGTCGAGGTCGACGCCAGCGCGGAAGAGCGCCAGGAGACGGCCGGGCCTGAGGGCCTCCTCGCCGGCGGTGAAAGTCATGTCCGCGGCCTGGAGCACTCCGGCGGCCGCGGCCGCGATCGACAGGAATCGCGTGCCGGCGAGCGCCTCCGAGTGGCCGGCGCGCACCAGGTCCCGGCGGAGCGCGTGCGCGACACGCTCGCGGGAAATGAGCACGGTGCGCGAGGGAAGCGGCCCGTCGACCGGCAGCGCGGCGATCGCTCGCGCCCAGTCCAGGGCGCTCCAGACCACGGTCGGAATCGGTGAACGATCAGGAGTAGCGTTCACCACTCGCATCATCCTCGAGCGCGCCCCGGGCCGGAGCGCCCAGCCTCGTCTCCGGGCTGGTGCGGCATCGTCCGAGACGACGCTCCGTAAGTGGCTTGCGCGGCCATGATCGTCGAGACGGTGACAAAGGGCAACGACGTCATCCTTTCAGCGTCGATCCTCCCCTGATGCTGTGACAGGGGAGGTCACGGCTGGCCGTCGTCATCGAGGGGCCGAGAGGGCTGCGAACTGTGACCGAGCCTGTCACACCGGTCTGCGATCCTCCCCGGCGCACAGATTCCTTGCCGTGCGGGAGGGAGGGGGCTTGATGGGATCCGGTTGCTCTGTCGCCGAGGCGCTCGGGTTTTCGCGATCAGGACGTCGACGGTTCCAGTTCCCCTGCGGCCATCTCGAGCCCGAGGCCAGGGTCGGTGATCGCGTCCGGCGTGGGGTCCGAGCCGTGTGGGTAGGTTGCCGGCGGTGCAATGTCATCGCGCTCGCGATGTCCGAGGATCCGGGCTCATCGACAGCACACGGGACGATCGGTCGGGGCAGCCGAACATGAGGCGGTTCGTCCTCGTCCTTGCGATCGTCGTGGCCGGTCCCATGACTGCGCTCGCTGGCGAGCGCGTAGACCTCTTCGATACGAAGGGCCGGCGGACGGGCTACGCGATCGTCGACCGCGAGGCCGGTCGCGTCGACTTCTACGACGCTCAGTCGCGGCGGACGGGGTGGGGGAGGCTGCACGAGTCCGGAAGCGTCGAGCGGTTCGACCCGAAAGGCCGGCGCCAAGACGACGCGGCCTTGCCCCTCCCTCGGGCACTCCGCGAGCGGTAGGCGGCTCGAAGTGCGATCCGCCGGCGGCGGCGCCCCAGGCGACCGTGCCGTGCCCCGATCGATGTGCGCTGGTGTGACCGCGCCTGTCACAGATGCCGCCGACAATCGCCTCCTCGAGTCCTGAAGGAGGAGGTCTCCCGATGCCGACCGTCATCGAGGTCGATCCGATTCACCGGGCCCTGGCCATGCCCACCGTGGGCGACCCTGTGCGCCACGGCACGCTCACCATGGTCCCGCTCCTCGCGCCCGAGGCCGAGGAGCCCGGGTGGCTCACGCTCGCCGAAGCAGGGGAAAAGGTGACCATCACCGAGGTCAGCGAGGCCGGCGCCGTGCCCTTCCTCAAGGTCTCGAACGGCACCGACCGGCCGGTTCTGCTCCTCGACGGCGAGGAGCTCGTCGGCGCGAAGCAGAACCGGGTCCTGAACACGACTGTGCTGATGGCCGCGCGGTCCACGGTCGTCATCCCCGTGAGCTGCGTCGAGCAGGGGCGGTGGGCCTATCGGAGCCAGCGCTTCGCGCCAGCCGGCACCGCACTCTTCGCCTCGCTTCGCGCGAAGAAGGCGGCGCGGGTGAGTGCTGCCGTGCGTGAGACCGGTCGGCACCTCAGCGACCAGGGCGAGGTGTGGGAGGACCTCGCCGGGCGAGCCCGAAGGTACAGGGTCGAGAGCCCGACCGGCGCGATGCATGCCATCTACGAGCAGTACGCGGCGGACGTGGCCGCCGCCCGCTCGGTCCTGGCGGCGCGGCCGGGCCAAGTGGGAGCGCTGATCTTCCTCGGCGACCGGTGGGCGGGGCTCGACCTCCTCGCCTCCGCAGGGCTCTTCGCGACGGCGTGGCCCCGCCTCTGCGCGGGCTATGCGGCGGACACGATCGGGAGCCCTGAGAGCGGCACGCCGGCGGAGAGTCCCGAGGCGATCCTCGCCCGGCTCGCCGACGTCCCGATCGAGCACGCTCCGGCAGTGGGTCTGGGCCGGGAGTTCCGCCTGGTGGGCCGCGAGGTGCTCGGCGCGGCCCTGGTCATGGACGACAGGCTGGCGCACCTCGCCGCCTTCCCGGCCGGGCGCGATTGACAAGTGGCGTGCGCGATTGACAAGTGGCGTGGATGTTAAGGAAACTCTTACATTCCATGCCCCGCGGCGCCCAGCTTGCCAGGCAGTGGCGGCTTCTGCAGCTCCTCGACCGGCCTCAGGGGGTGACGGTCGAGGACGCCGCGGACGCCTTGGGCTGCGCCGTCAGGACGATCTGGCGTGACCTCCGAGTGCTCGAGGACGCCGGCTTTCCCATCTACGATGAGCCGGCACCCGACGGCCGGCGGGGGCTCTGGCGGGTCGAGGACGGGTTCAAGGCGAAGCTCCCGCTCAAGCTCACGCTGAGCGAGGTCGCCGCGCTCGTCATGAGCCGTGAGTTCCTTGCCCCGCTCGGCGCGAGCCTCCTGGGCCCGGCGGTCACCACGGCCTTCGAGAAGATCGGGGGCGTCCTGAGCCGCGACGCCACGGGACTCCTCGAGCGGATGCGCGAGACCGTCGGCGTCCGGGCGGTCGGCGCCAAGCTCCAGCTCCCCGCGGCTGAGCACCTACCCACGATCCAGACCGGGCTCCTGGAGCGCCGGTCGCTGCGGATGCGCTACTACTCGTTCCAGCGCGATGCGGAGACAGAGCGCGACGTCGACCCGTACCACCTCACGCACTTCAATGGCGGCCTCTATCTCATCGGGTACTGCCACCTCCGGGAGGCCGTGCGGGTATTCGCGGTCGAGCGGATCCGGGCCGTCGACGTGCTCCGCCGGCGCTTCGAGATCCCGGCCGGGTTCGACGCGAAGGAATACCTCGACAAGGCCTTGGGGATCCTGCAAGGGGACCTGGTCACCGTGCGCGTCGTTTTCTCGCAGCGGGTGGCTCGCTACATCAAGGAGCGCCTCTGGCACCCGAGCCAGCGCTTCCGCGACCTGCCGGACGGGCGGCTGGAGATGACGTTGCGGGTGGCAGACACGCTTGAGGTGCGGCGCTGGATCCTGGGGTATGGAGTTGACGCAGAGATCTTGGAGCCGGAAGCGATGCGGGCAGCGGTGCGCGAGCAGGCCTCGGAGCTCGCTTCCCGTCCCGCTCCGCTGCGGCGCCCGCTCGCGCCGGTTCGACCGAAACCGCCAGAAGCGATAGCTGTCGAATCGCCTCGTCGCGAGAAGGGTGCTTAGGCGAGCCCGCCCGTGTCCGAACCCAGCGGTCCCAGATTTCGGGTTGGCGATCAAGTACGACTGAAGAGTCGCCGCGACCGCGCTGGCGTCATTACCTCGCCCGAACCACGTCTCACCTACGGCGAATACTGGTACACGGTGTTTTTCGGTCCCGGCCGCAGCGGGCGGCACCCCGAGAGCGACCTTGAGCCGTACAGCGGCTCTCTTGAGGATGTCGAAGACCAGGTGGTCGGCGGTCTCTTCGGAGGTCGGGAGGCCTTTACCAAGCTTCTATGCCATCTCAGACTGAGCACAGCTCTCAGGTCCCAGATCTACTCGCTCCAGTCCTCGCGCACTCGGTTCTATGCATACCAATTCAAGCCTGTACTGAAGTTTCTCGAATCCCGTCGCCACCGGCTTCTCATTGCTGACGAGGTCGGCCTTGGGAAGACGATCGAGACCGGTCTCATCCTTACGGAGCTCCGCCAAAGGCGTCCGTTAAGACGCGTACTCATCGTTCCCCCCTCTCATCTTGTGCTGAAGTGGCGGGACGAGATGAGGAATCGTTTCGGTGTGCAATTGCAGGTCCTCGACAGCCGCCAAGCCCTCGACTTTCTCAGGGAATACGAGAAAGAGCAGGACGAGACGCCTTTGTCAGGCATCCTGTCCCTCCAGACCCTGCGGGGAAGACGTCTCACAGAGCGTTGGCAGCAGGTCGAGCCTCACCTGGATCTCGTCGTGTTCGACGAGGCTGGTCGCCTCCGGAACGCGCAAAGCAAGTCCCACTCCGCCGCCGACCTCCTTGCTACAAACGCGGATGCTGTTCTTCTGCTCACCGCCACGCCTGTCCAGACGCACGACGAGGACCTTTTCAACCTGCTCCATCTACTTGAGCCAGAGGAGTTCTCAAGCTATCCAGTCTTTGCCCAACGTCTGCTGGTCAACCGGCACGTTCTTGACGCGCTCCGCCTCATTGGGAGTGCAACCACGGCCCTGCGGGCCACAGCCCAGGCCCTCCAATGCGTCGAACGCACACATCACGCGTCGTATTTTCGGGACAACCCACTGTATCGGGATCTCGTGACACGCCTCGGTCGCACGGAGGAACCCAGTCGCCGGGAGCGCATCGAGCTTCAGCGCGACATCAACGCGCTGAACATGCTAGCCCATGTCCTGAGTCGCACACGTAAACGCGAGGTCCAGGAAAGTCAGCCCGTCCGGCGTGCCAGGGTCGTCCGGAAGGACCCCACCGAAGCAGAGGGGCAGTTCTACGCGTTAGTCACCCGCTCGGCCCGTGAGGCGTATCGTCGGCTCGGGGACAGCTCTTTTGCTGCCTTCGCGACCATGATGCCGCAGCGCCAAGCCGCCAGCTGCATGGTGGCGATGGTCGACAATCTTCTCGACCGCGGCCAGAACTTTGCCGGATCGACCCTCGTTGAGGCTTCGGACCTGACTCCGGAAGACTTTGACTTCGACGCCGACGAGTCTCCCGGTCGACCCGTCGCTGTCCTCACGCCCGCGGATCTTCGTGAATGGCGTGCCCGACTAGCCGAGCACGACACGAAGTGGGCCAGCCTCTATGAGATCTTGACCGAACTCACCCAGCAAGAGCGGGAGGGGAAGGTCATCGTCTATTCCTACTTCAAGCGCACGCTGTCGTATCTGGCTGATCGGCTCACCACAGCTGGTATACAGGCGGTCGTCATCACGGGTGACGTGCCGAGCGTTCCCGACGATCCGGAGCGGGACGAGCGTTCTCGTCGACTTCAGTTGTTTCGGGAGGACCCTCGAGCCCGAGTTCTTCTCGCGACTGAGGTCGGCGACGAAGGCTTGGATCTGCAGTTCTGCCATACGATCCTGAACTATGACCTTCCCTGGAATCCGATGAAAGTTGAGCAGCGGATTGGCCGTGTCGACCGCATCGGGCAGCGGTCGCCTCATGTCACGATCATCAGTCTGTCGATCCCTGGCACCATCGAGGATCGGATTCTCGAGCGCCTCTACCTCCGGATCGGGATCTTCGAACGCAGCGTGGGCGACCTCGAGACCATCCTGGGAGAAGAGATCAAAAAACTCACAGCCGAGCTGTTCTCAAAGGATCTTTCGTCTGACGAGCAGGAGTATCTTATCGAGCAGGCGGCCGATGTCATCGAGCGCCGGCGACAGGAGCAGGAACGCTGGGAGACGGAGGCGACGGCCCTGATCGGCCACGATGAGTTCTTTCTCGACGAAATCTTCAGGGCGCGGCAGCACCATCGCTACGTCGGCGGCGAGGAACTCCTCACCTATCTGCGTGACTTCCTTGCCGCCAACTATCGTAGTTGCACTATCACCCCGGTCGAGTCCTCTTCGATCTCGACGCTCCACGTAGACGACGGCCTGCGAGAGTTCGTGCGCCAGTCCGTGCCTGGCCCGGACCCTCTGCTCCGAAGCTTTCTTCACAGAAGCGATCAGGGCGACGTCCCGCTCACCACGAGCCAGGAGGTGGCCGAGTCGAACCGTGAGGTCGAATTCCTAACCTTCTACCATCCCCTCATCAGAGCGGTCAGTCGATATTATGAGACGCACCCGAGCGAACTCCACCCCGTCAGCTACGTGCGTCTTCGCTCGGAAGCGATACCGGTCGGCGCCTATGCGTGGTTCCTCTACATCGTCGAGATCACGGGCGCGCGCCCACTGAAGGACCTCGAACTCGTCGCTCTGCGGCTCTCGGACTCCGCCGTTCTATCGGCGGACGATTCCGAGGCCCTTCTCGGCGAGATGCTCGTTGCGGCGGAGTCTGTGCCTCCGGCACGGCGGACACAGCGAGTTGATGCGAGGCTCGTACACCGCGCCGAGGAAGTGCTGGCCGCACGTCTCGAGCAGTGGTTCGTGGAGCGGCAGCACCTCAACGAGGCCCTGGTTACGCACCGTCTCGCGAGTCTGGAACAGACGTTCAAGCGAACCGAACGGCTCAGGGAGGAAGGCATTAGGTTGGCGCGCGCACGGGGGCGACGCGAATCCTACGTCCGCGGCCTTGAGACCGCCCTACGCAATTTGCGCGCAGCGCACGAAGTGACGGTCTCCGAGGTTACTGCCGGAAGAACTCTTGGAAAGAGTTTCAAACTACGCGGTGCCGGCGTCGTAGAGGTGACTGGGCATGGGAGACTGGCGCGAGACGCTCAAGGAGATTAGGCAGCAGCTGGTCGCGCAGGAAGCCGCGAGGAAGCGCTTAGCGACTGAGGCAGCGAAGCAGGGATATCTGCCTGACGGCCGAACCAGGCAGCAAACCCCGGAACCCGTCAAGCCGCCGGCGCGGCCAGCCACTGGCAGAGTTCCGGCGCCTCCAGCCCCCGTCGCGCCTCTGAAGGCTCCTGTGCGGATGGCTCGGGGCACGCCGCCTGCCCCAGCAACAGCGGCCCAGGGCCTGACTCGCAGGTCTCCTGCTCCGGCGACCAGGCAGACTCTCCCAGTGGTACCGCAGGCCGCGCGAGCAGAGGCCAGTCCAGCGGCCCAAGTACAGCTCAGAATGACGGGCCGGTTCCGTGGCCGTCATCCTCTCCCTGGCCCTCCGTCCGGATCCAGCAGCAGAAGAATCAACATCGGGATCGACTTCGGCACCAGCACGACCAAGGTGTGTGCGCGCCCCGCCTTGGGCTACGGCGAGGACGTTACTTCTCATGCATTGAATCTTGATCGATCTCAATCCGGCGAGCAGGCCTTCCTCTGTCCATCGGTAGTCGGCACCCAGGATGGCCGTCTCTACTTCGGTTTCGAGGCCGAGCGTCGCCGATCGGCTGGTGCGACGGTGTTTGACCACCTCAAGGTCTGTGTTGCCTGTCAGGCCGAGCAAAAAGGGAGATCCCTCCCGGGATGTCCAAGCGTCAATCGGGAGCGGCGCTCATGTGACGGGATCTTTCGCTTCACGCGCGGGGACGAGCCTTATGGTATTACGGCTCGGGAACTGGCGACGCTCTTCCTGGCCTGGGTCATGCGAGCGTCTCGTGATCCGCTACCGTATGAGCTCACCGGGCCCGAACCCGCTGAGTTCACCTACAACATCGGTGTGCCTCTCGACCAGCTCCAGCAGTCCTCGGCTCTGCGCGATTCCTACCGGAAGATGACGTTTGACGCCTGGTGTCTGTCGTCAGCTGTGGACCAGGGTCTTCCCCTGGACCGTGGCCTCGCTTGGCTTGAGCAACTCCGCTCTCGTGAGCTACCCGATCTCCGCGAGAGCAAGGTCCAGCTGTGTCCAGAGTTGGGAGCCGCCCTCGTCGCTTTTGTGGCATCGCCGACAGTGCGAGCTGGAATGTACGGACTCGTCGATGTGGGGGCGTGGACGACCGAGGTGTCCTTCTGTAACCTTACGAGGTCTTCTGATCAGCCCACGGTCTCGTTCTACTCGGGTGCAACATTCCGCATTGGCGGCACGGATGTCGACGAGCGGGCTCTCCGGGCCCTCTACGAGCTCTGGAATCTTCCGCTCCCTCTGGGACCAGACCCGGCGGTTCGAGCCTGCGTGCGTGAGATCCGCGGACAGCGCGAGAACGGGACGTTCGGCACAAAGACGCTGCCAATCGACAAGAAATTCACGCGCCTCCCAACGCTATCGACACTACAGTTCCCGCGCGACTGTGTCGGTGAGCGGATACGAGATGGCTTTCGGCAGGCAATCGTTGCGGCTGGCGAGAAGGACCGACTTCAGTCGTCATGGGAAGGGTTTCCGATCTACGTAACCGGAGGCGGGCGACGTGAAACCGCCTTGTGGGAGCGGCTGGCGGACGCAACTCTGGTCGCGAGCGGAGTCTCGCCGCTACCGCCCAATGAGGATGTTCGCAGCCTTCCCGCCGCGATCGCCGACCGCTTTGTGATCGCGGCAGGCCTTGCGATTCCTCTACCCCTCTGGCACGAAGCACACCTCCCCCACGAGGTCGAGCCTTATCGAGCTCCCAGCGCGAAGCGACTGCCTTCCTCCGAGGAGCTCGGATATGTGGAGCCATGATCGGTGGCGCTCTTCGTGCCGTTCGTGTGGAGCGCGTTGACCGTGGGCACGCCTTGATGCTCTCGGCGTGCGCGGTCAGCCGTCGCCACCAAAGAGCACCGCTTCTGGGAGGAAGCGCCGGCCCGTGAAGTGCCCGGTCTGCCAGGCAGAGATCGCGGAGGGGCCGAGGGTCTGTAGCGCGTGCGGCGTTCTTTTGGATGTCAGCTGGGACGTCGAGCGGATTCGTGCGCAGCTTAGGCGCTGGCAAGAACGGCTGCTCGATCTCACCAAGGCGAACCCGCTCCTCGGCGTCAACCGCAGCCGCGTGAGTCGGCTCCGCGTAGTCGAGCCGGCGATCCATGCAGTGTTCCGCGATCTGGTCGTCGAGGAGCGGCGGCTTCGGATGCCTCGTGTTGTCAAGCTCTCACCCGCCTCGGCCGGGAACGACCAGGAGGAGGACACCGGGGCCGAGCAGCAGTACAGGATAGAAGCCGGTGACCTGACCTTCGAGGCGGGGCCGGCCGGGCCGGCCGATCTGCATCGCAAGACCCGTCGCATCCACGACAACGCGCGGACCTCGCTTGAGGAACGTGGGGTGACGACGCTCCACGTGAGTTTCGGGGTCCTCAGCTGGCAGGATCCGGAGCTCGGCGAGTCGATGAGCCCGTTGTGGCTCGTCCCGTGCGAACTAGAGAGCTTCGGGCCCAGTGCCCCGATGCGCCTGTTGGCAGCCGACGAGGAGATGCAGCTCAACCCGGCCCTGGAGCTCTATCTCCGCGAGCGGCACCGCCTCGTGCTTCCTCCACTGCCCGACGAAGCAGGCGAAGCCGATCTGATCGCCTTCCTGGAAGACGTGCACGCAAGGGTGCGCGAGCGCGGCTGGAAGGTGGACGGACACGTCTGGCTCTCGACGTACAGCTTCGAGTCGCTGGTGCTCTACCAGGATCTCAAGGCTATGGAGGAGGCCGCCGTACACAATCGTGTCGTTGCGGCCCTGGCGCGAGCGACACCGCTCGGCGAGGCATCGGAGGGGCTGGGTGAGGAGGCCCTCGACGCAGCGCCATGTCCTGCGCAGGTCCCCGTGCCGGTGCTCGCGACGGATTCGAGCCAGCTCCGGGCGCTCACCGTCGCGACCGCGGGACGCCACCTCGTCGTGCACGGACCGCCGGGGACCGGAAAAAGCCAGACGATCACTAACCTGATCGCCGAGGCGGTGGGCCAGGGGAAGAGCGTGCTCTTTGTGAGCGCCAAGATGGCGGCCCTCGACGTCGTGCACCGGCGGCTGGCTGCGCTAGGACTCGATCGTTTTTGCCTCGAGGCCCACAGCACCAAAGCTGGCAAGGCAAAGATCATCGAGGAGCTCCGGCGAACGCTGGCGGCCGCCGAGCGGGCGGAGCAGAGCGATCGCTTCGAGGAGCGGCTCGACGATCTCCTCCGCGTGCGCCAGGAGCTCAACACCTACGTGCGCGCCCTCCACGAACGGCGGGCGCCACTCGGGGTGTCCGTCTACGAGGCCATCGGCACGGCTGAGCGACTCGCGAACCGGGGGGACATCCGTGGTCCGCTGCCGTGGCAGGATCCGCTGGCGGTGACGCGGGCGGACCTCGCCTCGGCGGTCAACGCCCTCGAAGACGTGGCCGCCCAGGCCGAGGTGTTCGATCAGCGCGCTCGCCACCCGTGGCGAGGCTTGGCGGTCCATCCCGGGCGCACCGTGCCACGTGAACTCATCGAGAACGATCCTGCGGAGCTCAGAAGCGCGCTCCGGGGGCTTCTCGGCAGCCTCCTGTCGCTTGAGCCGCTGCTCGGGTCCGGAAGTCCTCTGAGTCTGGAGAAGCTGCGCGAGTTGGCTTCCGCGCTGGGCGAGCTTGCCACCGTCGAGGCCCTGCCGCGCGACTGGACGACCCGGGAACGATCCGAGCTCCAGGTCACGGCGGACCTTCTCGACCAGGCGGCCGCGAACGCCGAGGAAGAGGCATCGAGGCACGCGCAGCACGAGAGCGCATGGCGCTTGGCGCCGGACGAGGTCGCGCGTCTTCTGGCGCCGGCCGAAACGGAGTTCCGAGGTGTGACGCGGGTCCTACTGCTGTCATACTGGCGGTGGCGCCGGAGCCTGCGTGAGCATCTCCGGCCAGGAGCACCGGCCAGCTTCGGCGCCCTCCGAGCGTCGCTCGAAGGCGCGCGGCGCCTGCTTGAACTCGGTGCGTGGTTCGCGGCCCACCGAGAACGGCTCACTGGAGAGGTCGGCGCCGTCGAGGTGCGCGACCCCGGTCCGCTACGACGGGCGGCGCGCGAGGCCCGCGTTGCCTCGCGCTTCCGCACGGCACTCGGTACCGTCGAGCTCGCACCCCCCGCGCCAACGCCGGTGCTCACTGACGATCTCAGGCGGGCCGCCGCGGCGGTGGCAGCCGCGGTCGATACGCCGGCCTGGCAGGGGCCACTCGAGCGGCTCGAAGCGCTCTGGCCGGCCGGTTTCGTGGACGGCGTTCGGGCGGCGTCGGCGCCGCTCGGCACCGTCCTCGCCCGATGCGAGGAAGTCCTCGCCGCGCTCCAGCGCGCGCACGAGTGGATCGTTCTTCAGCATACGCTGCATCGCTGCGCCGACCTCGGCCTGAGCGGCTTCGTCGCGAGCCTCGGCTCGACGAGCGCCCGCGAGGCACCCGGTGCGTTCGAGCGCCGGTTCTACATGTTCTGGGCGAACGCGGCGCTCGAGGGCACCCCCGCGCTCGCGCTCTTCACGGGGGTGCGCCGCGAACAGCTGATCGACCGCTTCCGCCAGCTCGACGAGAGCGTGCGCATGGCGGCCCTGGCGAGGATCAAAGCCCTCGCCTCCGAGCCCGCCCGCCGAGTCGCTGGGGCTCGCGACGTCCCCGGCACCTCAAGCGAGGTCGGCATCCTCCGACGGGAACTCGAACGGCAGCGACGGTTCAAACCGCTCCGGAAGCTCTTCGGCGAGATCCCCAACGTCCTCAAGGCGCTCAAGCCCTGCATGCTGATGAGCCCCTTGTCGGTCTCCACCTTCCTCAAGCCGGGGGCGATCTCGTTCGACCTCGTGGTCTTCGACGAGGCCTCGCAGCTCCCGACACCGGAGGCGATTCCCGCCATCCTGCGCGGGGCCCAGGTCGTGGTCGCCGGAGACTCGAAGCAGCTTCCGCCCACGTCGTTCTTCAAGGCCTCCGTCATCTTCGACGAGACGCCGGAGGCGGAGGCCGGCGAAGAGTTCGAGCCGCTCGAATCGCTCCTGGACGACTGCGTCGCCATCTTCCCCGTGTTTGACCAGGCGCATCTACGGTGGCATTACCGGAGCCGGGACGAGCGCCTGATCAAGTTCTCGAACCACTACTTCTACCGGGAGAAGCCGCTCATCACGTTCCCCTCGGTCTCGACGGCGACCGGGGACCGCGGGGTCCGCTGGGTGTACGTTCCCGACGGCGTATGGGACCGAGGGGGAAGCCGGACCAACCGTGCCGAGGCGCGCGAAGTCGTGAAGCTGCTCGTGGAGCACCTCGAATGCCGTCCCGACCGGTCACTCGGTGTCGTCGCGATGAATGTGGCGCAACGCGAGGCGATCGAAGAGCTGCTCGATGAGCTCCTGCTCGAGCGGCCTGATCTGGTGCCGCGTCTCCGGGCCCATGTCGAGGAACCGTTCTTCATCAAGGCGCTCGAGAACGTCCAAGGGGATGAGCGGGACACGATCATGATCAGTGTCGGGTACGGCAGGACCGCGAGCGGAGCGTTGAGCTACAATTTCGGCCCGCTCAACCAGGAGGGCGGCTGGCGTCGGCTCAACGTGCTCGTGACGCGCGCCCGGTGGCAGACGATCCTGGTCACGAGCATGCGGGCGCATGAGCTGTCGGGGATCAACCCGAATAACCCGGGCGCTGTCGCGCTGCGGAACTTCATCGAGTATGCCGAGCGGGGCTGCGAGCTGCCGCCGGCCCCGACGGTCATCACCGAACACGAGACGAATGACTTCGAAGATGCGGTCGCCGAACGGTTGCGAGAGCGGGGGCTCAGGGTCGACCAGCAGGTCGGTGCCAGCGAGTATCGCATCGACCTGGCGATCCGGGATCCACGTGACCCGCACCGGTACCTGCTGGGAGTGGAGTGCGACGGTGCTACCTACCACAGCGCCAAGACGGCCCGCGACCGAGATCTGCTCAGGGAGCAAGTCCTCCATGACCTGGGATGGCGGCTGCACCGGATCTGGTCCACCAACTGGTTCCGGGACCCGGACCGGGCCATCGAGACTGTTCTACGTGCGGTGGAACGCGCGCAACGGGAGCCTGTGGAGCGATCGGTGGTTGCACCACCGACCGCCGGATCGGCCGAGGCATCGAGTACCAAGGCGAATCCGGGGACCCGATACGCAGAATCGCCGAGGCCGGAGCCGGCACCGGCAGAAACACGGCGATATCGTCCCGGCGTGGCGTACCGGAAGTACCGCGGACCAGGTCGCCGCGAGCTCCTGCTCGAGCGCGAGCACCGTCGGGCGCTTGCGACCCAGGTCCTGGAGATCGTAGAGGTCGAGGGGCCGATCCACAGGGCCCTGCTTCCCGAGCGGTTGAAGGAGGTCAACGGCGTCGCCCGAGCCGGCGTGAACGTCCAGGCGAACATCGAGACCGCTCTAGCCCTCGCTCTGCGTGAGGGACGCCTGGAAGAAGCCGGTCCCGGGTTCGTGAAGCGTTCCGGAAGCACGGTCGAAACATTCCGTGTCCCAGGCGACGGCGTGGAGCGCCCGCTTCCCTGGATCCCCGGCGAGGAGATCGAACTGGCGGTGCTCCACCTGGTCGAGGATCAGTTCGGCTGCCAGCGCGGCGCCCTGCCGAGGGCGATTGCGGGAGTGTTCGGCTTCGAGCGCGCGCCCGCTGGCCTGACCGAGGTCGTCGAGACCGCGGTGGACAGGCTGATCGACGGGAACCGCCTTGCGTCAAGCGGGCCGAATGTGCATCTCGTGTGAGCAGACATCGGCGATCGAGGACGGATGGTTGCGCCGGGCAGGAAACGCTACGGCCCCCCGACCCCAGCGATGACCGTAACGTCGATAGAGCGCGCTCTCGATCTCATCGACCGCAGTCGCCTTGCCGTGGACCGGGCTGGTCTCCTGGCCCTCGGTGTGCCACCCAAGGGTCCGCACGTGGACTTCGACCGCGCGGAGGGCATGCTTCTCGGGCTGGCCGTCGGCGATGCACTCGGCAACACCACCGAGGGGCAGTCGCCGAGTAAGCGCCGGACGGCGCATGGCGAGGTCCGGGACTACCTGCCGAACTGGTACGCGAGCCACCGCTCCGTGGGGTTGCCGTCCGACGATACGCAGCTTGCGTTCTGGACCCTTGAGCACCTCCTGGAGCATGGGCAGATCGTCCCCGAGCGGCTGGCAGAGCTCTTCGCGCGCCGGCGGATCTTCGGCATCGGCCAAACCGTACGAGCGTTCTTGGCGGCTATCAATGCCGGCCAACCGTGGTACCAGGCAGCCCAGCGGTCCGCGGGCAACGGCGCACTGATGCGCATTGCGCCGGTCGTCCTCCCGCACCTTGGCCGCCCGTCGCCCGACCTCTGGGCGGACGCGGTCCTGGCCGGGGCGGTGACCCACAACGACCCCTCGTCGATAGGCGCCTGCGTGGCGTTCAGCGGGCTCCTTTGGGAAGCTATGTCGCTGGACGCGCCACCGAGGCCGGGGTGGTGGCTCGACCGCTACTGCCAGCGCGCGAGGCCGCTCGAAGGCGAGGTCGTGCTCGCGGCGCGGCGCCCCGGGTCGACCTTTCGCGGGCCGATCTGGCGGTTTGTCGATACGGAGGTGCGCGGCGCGCTCCGCCGGGGCGTTGCGACGGTCGAGGCGTGCGAGAGCTGGTACTCGGGAGCCTTCCTGCTCGAGACGGTGCCGTGCGTCCTCTACATCCTGGCGTGTCATGCTGGTGATCCGGAAGAGGCGATCGTCAGGGCAGTGAACGATACCCGCGACAATGACACGGTGGCAGCAATCGTGGGAGCGGCCGTGGGCGCACTCCACGGGCTGCGGGCCCTGCCGGAGCGCTGGCGGCGAAACCTGCTCGGGCGCACCGGGGAAAATGACGACGGCAGGGTCTTCGAGTTGATCGAGTGGGCTCGCGCGCGGTTCGGAGGCGACCGAGCGTGACGAGCGGGGCAGCCGCGTGATCATCTCGCGGCGCGATCGGTATCGCGGGGCGCTGGTGGGACTCGCCGCCGGCGACGCGCTCGGGACGGCGCTCGAGTTCAGCCCGCCAGGATCGTTTGCCCCGCTCACCGACATGGTGGGCGGTGGCCCATTCTCTCTGCGTGCCGGCGAGTGGACCGACGACACATCCATGGCCCTCTGCCTGGCGGAGAGCCTGATCGAGCGGTGCGGCTTCGATCCGGTCCATCAGCTCGAGCGCTACGTCAGGTGGTGGCGCGAGGGGCACTTGAGCTCGAACGGCCGCTGCTTCGACATCGGGACGACGACGGCCGCGGCCCTGCGGCGCTTCGAGCAAAACCGAGGGCCCTGGTGCGGCTCCGAGGATCCCCAGACGGCCGGGAACGGATCCATCATGCGCCTGGCTCCGGTGCCGCTCTTCTTTGCACGGCGGTCGCTGGAGGCGATCCGGCGGGCAGCGGAGAGCTCTCGCACGACACACGGCGCGCTCGAAGCCGTCGACGCCTGCCGGTATCTCGCGGCGCTCATGGTCGGCGCCGTCAACGGCGCCGACAAGGCCGCGCTCCTGGCGGACCACTTCGAGCCCGTTCCGGGCATCTGGCGAGAGGCGCCGCTCGCGCCGAAGATCGCCGCCGTTGCCTCTGGGTCGTTCAAACGGCGCGAGCCTCCCGAGATCCGCGGGATTGGGTACGCGGTGGATTCCCTGGAGGCAGCGTTGTGGGCGTTCGAGCGGACTCAGTCATTTGCCGAGGGCGCGCTGCTTGCCGTCAACTTGGGCGACGACGCCGACACGACGGGCGCCGTGTACGGCCAGTTGGCCGGCGCCTTCTACGGAGAGACCGCTATTCCGGAGCACTGGCGGGCGCGGCTGGCGCACAGGGAACTGGTCGTCCGATTCGCCGACCGGCTTTTCGACTTGGCGGAATCCCTAGCCAACCGTGACTAGGCCCCCCAACTGCAGGCTCCGAGGTTCGGCGAGTCTTCTTTGCAAGTGGCCGAGAGGTCCGTGCTCGGCAAGGGCCGGAAAGGGCACCGCTGCCGTGCGCATACCTCCTGCTACCCTGCTGGCCGAATTGGACACGCCTCGGTCTAGGCATCCATGCCGCAACGCGTCGAGCGCTGCCAAGCGGCAGTGGCAACTCCTCGGCCAGCAACGTCACGTCATGGTCGAGGAAGCGGCAGCGGCGTTCGGTAGACCCCTGCCTGGAGGCGCTTCACGGGGACAGGGCCACCAGAAAGCCGTGACCTCCCTTGTCACACCTGCCCGGTATCTGTTGAGCCACGGGGAGGTTCGCGGATGACGGCCCACTCGATATCGATCGCGGGACGGGCGGTGCTCGCGCTCGGGCTCATGGTCGGTTTCTACGGAATGGCCATCGGGATCGCGGCGCTGCTGGTCTACTTGCCGTACGCAGAGATCGTCTACGCCAACCGCCTTCATCTGAAGCTGGCCATCTTCTGTGTCGTCGGCGCCGTCGTCATCCTCGCCGCGATCGTTCCTCGCCGGGATCGCTTCGTGCCACCCGGGCCGACGGTAACGCCGGAGCGGGAGCCCGATCTGTTTGCCACGATCCAGCGGGTCGCAGGTGCGACCGGCCAACGGATGCCGGCCGATGTTTATGTCGTCGGCGACGTCAATGCGTGGGTGGCTCAACGCGGTGGCGTAATGGGCATCGGGGGTCGACGTGTGATGGGGCTCGGGCTCCCGTTGCTTCAGTCCCTGACCGTGCCCGAGCTCCGCGCAGTGCTGGCGCACGAGTTCGGTCACTTCCACGGTGGAGACACGAAACTCGGACGCATCGTTTACCAGACACGGGCCGCGATCGGGCGGATCGTGGCGAGCCTCGCCGAACACGATTCATGGCTCCAGATCCCGTTCGTCTCTTACACGAAGCTCTTCCTTCGCGTCTCGCATGCGGTGTCGAGGTATCAGGAGTACGCCGCTGACCGGCTCGCCGCGTCCGTCGCCGGATCGCGGGCCCTCGCGGAGGGACTCAAGAAGGTTCACGGCGCCAGCTTCGCGTACGAGCGGTACTGGAGCGATGAACTGCGGCCTGTCCTCGAGGCCGGATATTTCGCCCCGGTCGCAGAAGGGTTCGGCCAGTATCTTAACGGAGAGTTCGGCGCGGCGCTCCTGCGTGCAGGCACAGATCACGCTGTAGAGTCAGACGCCCGCGATCCCTACGACACTCATCCTCCGCTGCGAGAGCGACTTGCGGCGCTGCGCGGCTTGCCTGAGGGCGATGGATCCCTGGGGGACGAACCCGCGATTCCTCTGCTGAGAGACCGACGCTCGCTCGAGTGGGCGTTGATCGGTCACCGAGTCTCGACCGCTGCCGGCCGCCAACTCGAGCCGATCGGATGGGATGAGGTGGTCGAGACGGTTTACCTCCCCACCTGGGCCGGGGCGGCGGCGAAGTACTCGGGCCCGTTGCTCGGGCGCACGATGCGTGACCTCGCGGAGCAGGCGCGTGCTGTTGCGGACACGATCGGCGCCCTTATGACACGGGACGCCGATCGGTTGCTGTCGGAGGAAGAACGGAGGCGAGGCGGTGTTTGGATACTCGGTGCGGCCGTGGCCACCGCGCTGGCCAGGGCCGGCTGGTCGATACAGACTTTACCCGGAGAGTGGGTCACCGCACGAGGGCCGTCCAGTCGGATTGAACCGTTCGACGTCGTGAACGGTCTTGTCTCCGGGACCCTTGACGGCCCCACGTGGCAGCAGCGGTGTGTCGAGGCGGGCATTTCAGATCTGGAGCTGTGGCCGGGTTCAGACCCTTCTGATTCGGGCGAAGCACGCAAGCCTCGCCCGATGACACTGCTCGACCTCCCCGCTAGTCGAGACGAAGCGCAGGTGGAACTAGGCCCTGCCAAGACAGTTCGGGCAACCATCACGTGCTGGCGGTGCAAGGAGCCGTTGCCCTTTTCCGAGGAGACGCGAGGCAAGCAGGTGCGATGTTCGAAGTGCGGTACGAAGCAGGCTCTACCGCGATGAGAACCGCAACGGCCCAGCGAGCAGTCGACGCGGCCCTGCATCGTCCCGGTCTGAGTGTGCGACATGCGAGCCTCCTCGCCATCTCGCTATTCTTCACGGCCTGCTCATTCGTCGCGGGCCTGCCTCCGGGACTGAGGTTTCAGTCAGTCTATCGTGAGGTGAATGCACTCCTGAGCAAAGACGACTTCGATGCGGCCCGCGAGAAGCTAGACCTGGCCGGTGTAGGGAAGACGCCAAGCGCGGAGAAACTCAGGGACAAGGATCTCGCCGCAGCGCGGAGCGCCTTCGAAGAGCATGTAGCGAAACGCTTTCTCCGTGAGAATCGAGAGCTCCTGAGCGAAGGGAAGCCTCGCCGGGCAGCCGAGAGGCTGGCGGAGGCGCTGCGGCTTTGTCCTTGGTGTACCAGCGTTCAGGAGGCAGACACGGCCACGGCGACGATCGTCGCGAACCTTGATGCCTTTGGCCTCAGGGTGAAACAAGCAGCGGAAGTGCCGGACGACCCGGCCGATCTAGCGCCCCACCGGAGCTTGCTGAGAGAGGCGCAGCAGCACAGGACGATGCTGAACGACTCCCCCGCGGTCCAGACCGATCTCGAGCAGATAGCAGGACGGATCGCCGGCCTCTGGGAGTCGCGCATGAGGAGTTCGCGTTTCACCCTGTCGGAGCTGAGGCTCCTGCGGGATGACTTGGCTCTCCTCGGAGTGTCCGCCGATGCTCGAGATCACCTCGAGACTCAGCTGCGACTCGTGGCGACGGAGCAATCTCGGCTTGTTCAAGAGCAGGCCCACAGGGACGCCTTGCTCGCGTTGATCCGGACCAGAGCGCCCGCCTATCCCAGATCGGTCTTGCCGCTTCGCCAGCTCGTGTCGTCGCAGCTGGGTTCGCACGCGCTCGGAGCACTTCGTCGGGAGTTGCTGAGACCGGATGTCGAATATGCTGCGGTCGCGTTCGGCGAAGAACTGCTCGCCGCCATCCGTGATCGGGCGCAGGGCCTTCGACAAATGGTGGCGCGGAGCCACCTAGCCAGGGCTGAGCGAGTGGCGGGCTCCGGGCGGGCCGCGATTCTGGCCCTCATGCATCTGGAGAGGGCGCAGCAACTAGGCGTCACGTCAGCCGACGCGGATTCGGTAAAGCTGCGGGACGTCGCGGGGGCATCGTTCGCGGCGGCCGGCCGCCTCGCGATCCGGCTGCGCGTGGAGACCAACCCGTCCGATGAACCGATTCTTCAGGACCTAGCGCGATTCGCCGTGACTCGGTCGATCAGCAGGCGCGCGCGCCCGCACATCCATGTCCAGACCGTGAGTCGATATGACAAGGACAGCGATATTCAGGTCTCGATCGACTCGGTGAGCCTCTTCGTGCCGAACATGGCCGATTTGAAGCCGATCAGTTCCACGTACCTGTCGCACTACGAGGACGTGCCGAATCCAGTAAAGAGCGCCCTCAAAGTGCAGCTCGACCTCCAGCGCATCTCGGTCGACTATGCGTTGAGCAGTCTCAACAGCGCGATCACCACGTTCAACATCAGCCCGAGCCAGTGGACGCTCCAGAGTGTGAACAGCGCACGAACGCGCTATAACATCGAGGTCGATACCTACAACCTGATCGTCCAACAGTACAACCTGACCCCCGCGACGGTTCCTCGCGCCGTCTATCTTCCATACCTCTTCAGGGAGGGCACCGTCAGGCACGGATGGCGCATATCCGGTTTGGTGAAGGTTGGAGAGGTCGAGGAACGCTTCTCCGTCGAGGAGGTGGACACGGATTTCGTGCGCATCGGTACGCGCCCTGAGGACCGAGACGTGAGCCGGCGCCGAGACGACTTCCTGGATATGACCGTCGGCACGGAGCGACTCGTGCAGCAGCTCGTGACGACGGCGGATCGGGTTCATGACGCGGTCGAGAGGGCGGTCCGAGGACTTCGTATGGTGGTGAGACCTGACCTCTCTGAGCCGGAGCGGAGGCTCGTCGCGGCAGCGCTCTATCCATTTGCCGGGAGCAAGTCAAAACCGGACGCCGGTATTCGGTGGGCAGAGGAAGTCATCGAGAAGGTGGCCCTACCGGCGATCGCGGATCGGCCAGTCCCCACTATCAAGATCACTCAACCGACGAGCCGTCCCCGTGACGCCAGCCCGGAGGAAATCGCCGCGTTCTACGCGCCGGCTGTCGCATTGATTCTGAGCAAGGATGGCGCGGTCGGAAGCTGCGCTCTGATTTCGAACGACGGCCTCGTTCTGACCGCAGCACACGTGATCAGCACGGCGCCTATTGAGGTCGTCTTTCCCCGGAGTGGAGATGCTCGTCGACGGCCGGCGACGCTTGTCTTCGTCAATGAGACGCACGATGTTGCCGTGTTGCGGGTGACGGGCTACCGCTCGGATAGGTGGTTCGAGATTGCGGTCGGGGAGAGGACGACTGCTGGCGAGCCGGTTGTGGCAATGGGAAACCCGGCGATTGGCGCGGCCGGGACGGCGTTCGGCGCGGTCTCGGCCGGTATCGTCGCCAAGCCCTATGACCCGGATCGCTCCGACGGGCTCGCAGAATTGGTGGCCGACATCGCAATCGCGTCGGGCTCGAGCGGCGGGCCGCTGGTGTCGCGCCGAACGGGAAAGATCGTCGGGGTCGTGACGGCCGTGGTGACCCCCTCGGTCTCCAAGGACTTCGCGACCTCCGGCTACTGGGCGATCGCGGCGCCGAGTAGTCAACTCGAGAGATGGCTGGGTCTTGCGTACGGACCCTGATGGCATTCGGGGGGAACGCGAGGGGAGAGGCGCACAAGACCGTTAGCTCTGTGGCGGCACCGCCTTTCCCGCCGGCCGCGAGAGACATGACGACCCTTGGCGAAGCGACATGGCGATGCGCGGTCTGCGGAAACGAGAGTCGCCATACTATCGCGATGTCGACCAGAGCTGAAACCGCCAAGGCCCTCGTCGTCATGGAGAACCGCGAGCACTTCTTGAGCCCTGAAGGCCGGAGCGCACTTTTCCAAGTGCTGTTGGGCGCTTCGTGGCGTCCATACCGTCGCCGGCGCTACCAGCGGTGGTAGCGGCCAGGGTAGTGCTACCGGAGATACCAGCGGATGATTTGATCTCCGACGAGCAGGCTGATCGTAGCTGCGGTGGCCAGATACGGCGCGAACTCGATCGAGTCGCGTGCCTGTCTGCGCCCGAGCAGCCTGAGGCCGCCTGCCGCGGCGCCGCTGACTACGAACGAGAGCCCGAGCGTCAGAATAGTCAGCTGCCAACCTAGGAAGGCTCCAATCATCGCCGCCATCTTCAGGACGCCACCGCCGATGCCCCCTCGAGTCGCCAGGATGATGAGAAGGACAACGCCACCACCGACGAGAGCGCCCAGCAGAGCGCTGAGCAGGCCGGGATACTGGGCGGCGGCGCTGGTCAGTAGGCCAACCACGAGAGCGGGAAGCGTGATCCGATCCGGAATCATTCCGGTACGTAGATTGGTCAGAGCCAGCAGAGCCGAGATCGCGATCAATAACCCGGCGCGAATGATCTCGATTGCTCCGGGCTGCGTGAAGACTGCTATGAGAAAGGCAATGGCTCCGAGTCCGATGGTGACCATCGCGTCCCAAGGCCGGTTCACCGCTCTATTCGCACGCCGCGACGAGACCGGCTCGACGGTCTTGGCGACAGGTGGCGCTGCCGAAAGCCCCGGCGAGCCGGATGGAGCACGATCCTGTGTCTCTGCAGAAACCTGTTCGAGGGTCTCGTGTGCATTCCATTCGAGGGTGCGGCCCAGGGCCAGGCGGACAGGGGTCGCAGCCCCGGAGTACTCCTCGGAACGCTGGGGTGCCGTCGCGTATGCCCTTGCCTCGTCCAGCCCCTCTTCGAGTTGCCCGCGAGCCCACATCGCGCGTGCCGCCATTTGAACCGACATCGCTTCGATGAAGCCTGGTCGGCATACAGCCGTGGGGAAGAAGGTAACGTAGGCTAGGTCCGGGCTATCAGGCTGAGGGCACCACGCTCCGAAGCAATACGGAATTTCCCACGCATGCGCTTCGGCGAGGTTGAGTTCGTGACAAAGCGCAAGCGCCAAATCCTTCTCGAAGGACGTCGGGATGCGCAATAGGACGAGCAGGCCTGAACCAAGCTGCGGATGACGCTGGCTTCCGGTGGCGAAAAGTAGCCCTGTTCCGGATGGATATCTTTCCGCATTCAGGACGGCGTTCAGAGCCCCATCGTCGCTAGTGACCTTACTCCAGGGGGCCGGTTTCATCTGAGCAGCCCGGGCGAAGTCGGCAGGGGTGAAGGGTGTCGGCTTTCGCCCCTCTGGCGCGTAGAGCCGTTCGATGACGTGGAGCATGTCATCCATATCGGACCTCGGACCCGACCCAGGGTGACTCGATACGTCGGGCTCGCCGCCGAGAAGTTTGGCCAAGCCATCGACCTTGATGTGGGCGTCGGCGACCTGGAGAGAGACGGCGGCGGCGAACAGGTTCTTGACCGTCCCGAGCGTCTCCCTGTGTACGCCAGCCGAGCAGCGTAGCCGGACGCGACGCGCGTCCGGATCCCAGATGAAGGCGCTGAGACTGGCGTGATGATTCAACAGGGCGATGCGCTCGGCTGTTCGCCGGGTGGATGGCACGTTGCGGAGCAGATCCGTCTCGGCGCTCAACCTGGCAACCTCGAATCCGTGTGAATGCCGAGCTGGTTCGGCTGAAATGCGCTGAGCGAGTCGGTAGGCCCACCAGGTAAAACCCCTCGTTCCCTGCACGCTCCATTGGTCGTCGATCTGCATGGATGTCTTGACGAAATCCAGGACCTCCAGGCCGGTATCCAAGGGGGCACTCATGTCTTGCTCGTCGAGGCGCCGGAACAGGCGCGAGCATAGAGGCCTCCTGGCTGACCAGCCGCATCCGCCGCGGCCTGGCGAACCGTCGACACCATCTTGGAGATCTCTCCGAGGAGGACCGTGAAATCACACGGCACGCGCACAGGGTAGAGCCGTCGTCTCTGGCACTCTCGGGTGATCTGGTCGTCCCAGTAACCGCTGATGAACATCGCCTCGTAGGATCGGTCCTCAGGGACAACGTCGATGGCTAGCCAGGGAGGGATGCCGAGATTCGTGACGATCACCAGCCCGTATCGGTTCGCGTTCAGGAGCGCGCGTGCCTCGCCCGGCGATGCGGCGATGGTCGTCCAGGCGGAAGCGGCGTCGAGTGCTTGGATGACGAGATTCCGAGAAGCGGGATCGGCAGCCACCAAGAGCACTCGGACGGTCTCAGCCAACTGATCGCCTCACCGATACGTGGGACGGATTCCAGGCAGCGGAGGTCATGAGGCGAACGGCCAGGCTGAACGCTGACACGCGCACTTCCTCATGATAGATGAGGCGGGCTGCTCCCCGAAACTCTCGGCAGCCCCGTTTCATGCCCTTGCCAGCCTCGGTTTGCTCCCGTCGACTCACAGGCACCTGTGGCCAAAGGCGCTGAATCCCGGCACATGCCAGATGTGCCCGTCCGCCTCATCGTAGTAGTTGGCGTTGAGCTTCCGGTCGTGGAGGAGCGCGCCACATGCGGCACAGCGGTTGTCGTTGGCGCAGCGGCAGTAGACGTCCATGACCAGCCCGGCGAACTTCGGGCTCGGATCCAAGCAGTGGCCCTGCCACTCGCGGCAGCGCGCACAGCGGTCGAGGCCGCGTGGAACGCCGGTCGACTGCGTCCCGGCGAGCCGCACTTCTTCTTCGAGCGTGGGCTTACGACCGCCCTTCGTGAGATCGCCGAACATGTAGCCGCGGCGTGGGCTTGTCTCCCGCACGAATCGCTCGAGCGCCAGCCAGCGAGCCGTGAGGGCGTGGTTGTGAAGAAACGTCCGATATGGCTGGAGGCGGTCGGTGACGATGATGCCACCGGTGGGCGGCGAGTCGCTCCAGGACTCACAGCCGTCAGGCCCAATGTAGAGGGCGGAGTCCGCCTGTAGTACGAGGCACGTCGGAAGGTGGTTCGCCCGAGCCTGGCGACGAGCGCTCTCGACCAGATCCTCGGCGCGGAGATCGTCGGGGATGAGGATGACGTGGTACATGCTGGGGACGACGCGCGTGACGAGGTAGGGGAAGCCCTCGAACAGTCTGGTGGGCCGGAGGCCCAGGGTGGCGAGCGCGTGGCTGTCGATCATCAGTCGACCCTCCCGGGCGAGAGAGTCCTGGCCGGACAGCCCGATGGGTAGAGACCAAAAGACCCCTCGGGTGAGGGGCCTCGCGCCGTTGGTTGCTCGGTGCGAGCCGTATCGTCCCCGTCTCCGGGCTGGCATTGGCACCTTGGCGGCGTCGCCAGGTTGCCGAGCGCTTCTTCGGGCCAGAACCCTCTGCGCCTCTCCTGATATCGCTGGAACAGATCATACGAAGCCGGCGCAGCGCACGTCAAGGGGCTTCTGCCGTAACCTGGACGGGATGGAGGAGCCTATCGGCGCACCAGATTCGTGGCGAACACCCCGAAGGGCCGCCTGGGGCTCCGCGTCGGTCGGCACTGCGGCGAGCTCGATGACCTGCTCGCCGGTCACGGCGTGACTACGTGGGTCTACGTGACCGCCTTCAATCCTCGCTCGATGCCATTGCCCGCCGAGGAGAACTGGGCTCGCCAGCGCGAGCTCGAGCGGTCTGTCGCGGAGCTCGGTTTGGTGTGGTATCCGGGAGAGGGCATCGCAGACGATGGTCGGTGGCCACCGGAGCCCAGTCTCCTCGTTCTTGGGATCGGGAGAAACGACGCCGTGCGCCTCGGGCAGCAGTTCGGTCAGCTTGCCGTGGTGTACGGGGAGCTGGGGCAGGAGGCCGAGTTGGTCGTGTGCGGTCAGCAGCCGGATGATTAGCTCAGAGCGCCGGAGGAACGTACATGGCTTGGTTTCTCCGTAAGAGCTTCCGCCTCGGTCCGTTGCGTCTGAATCTATCGAAACGCGGGCTCGGGGCCTCGGTGGGCGTGAAGGGCCTCCGTGCCGGCGTTGATGCGAGCGGGAAACCCTACGTGGCCGGGGGCCGCGAGGGGATCTACTTCCGCGAGCGGATACCAACCGGAGACACCACACCGCAGCCGCAGGAGCTTCCGCGGCGGGGCGGCTCGAGTACAGTGGCATGGGTCGTCGCCGCGGTCCTCGCGGTGATCGTGGTGTTGCTGCTCGTCGGGCGATGAAACGAAGACGGCGTCGTCTGAACACCGACTGGTCCGAACACAACCTTGTCTCATGGACCTCGTCCGGCGACGCGCACTCCTGATCGCCGCGATCGGTTTCATGCGAATCCGGTGGGGCGATCCTCGTCCGCCGGTCGTCGATGCGCTGACGCGATGGCTCGACACTTGGTCCGGACTCGGAGCGATCGTCACCGGCATGAAGGCTCAGGGTTTCAACCTCGAGCTGAGGGAGTTCCCAAGCGGATGGCGCGCGAACTTCTATCCCGTGGGGACCGCGCACTCGGTAGTCGTCGGTTCAGGATGGCAGACGACACCGTGGGCCGCCGTGCGACAAGCGGCGTGGGAATCTCTCCAGCACTGAGGGTCACGTCAGGGTTGCGGCGGCTATGTCGGCGACGTCGATGAAGACGTCGATAACCGCACCACCGAACGCCTTGACCAGCCGCGCTTCGTCGACGCCAAGCTGTGCGTGGACGAGCCGGATCGCGCCGGCCCATTCTTCCGCCGTCTTTGGACCCTGCATGTCGGCGTCGTTCAGCAGATAAACGAACACCAGGTAGGCCGGGATCCGATTTAGGTTGCGAAGGAAGTACAAGTGGGCGAGGCGATTAGTGTACTGGTAATAGACGCCGCTCCAGTCGGCTGCGGCACGTGAGCCGACGGCCCGCTTCACGCGGTCGAGGCTCGTACGAATTACCTTCAAAGAGCGCCGCCCGGTCGCCTGCGTCGGAGGCGACAGCAGCTCGGGAATATGAGCCTTGGCCTCGACAAGCAGCGGCTCACCCCGGCTCGTTCGCCCGAGAGCATCCCATTGGGGGCCGCGCGTGGGCCAGAAGCCGGAGAGCGGGGCCACCTTGACACGGGCCTCGATCTTCGACAGGAACATCTCGTCGCGGTATTCCGCGTACGCGTCCTCGGCCAGCGGTGAAAGCCAAACGATCTTGTCCGTCGGCGAGAGATTCAGGTGGGGAGCGATGGCGCGATCGAGGAGATGCGGAGCCTGATTGACGAGCGCCTGTATCCACTTCTGACTTCCCCTGCTTGCCGGCTTCTGGGGCACCCGTGACACCGACGCCTCCTCTCTCAGTCGGGTGGATTCCGACGCTTCCGACGTTCAGTCAGCCGCTTCATCGCCCAAGGCAACTCGCTCAGGAATCGGTTGACGAACGGCTGCCCGTCATCTCCAGGTCGCCGCCTCAGCCGGCCGCCCTTTCCGATCGCGAACACCCGCACCGCCTCCCCGGCCGGCGAGACCGCATGCACGAAAAGCACTTCCCTACGGCCAGGGAGCTCAGCCAGCGAGCCGCCCTCGTTGGCATGTTGCAGCGCCCGCGCGAGCTTGCGAGGCGTCCCGCCGGCCTGCCAGCCCTCGGCCACGAGCGCACAGGCTTCCGCGCCGCCGCGCGCGACGATCTCGAAAAGACGACGGAGCGTAAGTTTGTCCTCGGTCGACTGGAGGATGACGTCGATCGCGATCGGCACCCGGTTCACAACCAGGATGGCAGTTGGCGAAGACTCGCCGCGCTCTCGACGCATGTCCCCGGCAGTCTCGGCGAGGCGGTCGGCCCATTGCTCGAGCTCGGCACGGTTCAGTGGCCGCGGTACGCGGCAGTCGAGCACCTGTGGAAGAGCGCGCGTGCCCTGAGGACGAACTGCCGGGCTTGATCGTGGATCGTCGCTGGATCTTCACCTCGGTTAGGGTCGCACGCCGCCGCACTTGATCGGAATGATTCCGTTCAGCAGATGGCGGCCGCCGATGCGCTCAAGATTGACCGTGACGGTCTCGCGGCCCGCCTCGGCCTGCGCCGGCGTGAGATGGGGCTGCGCCACCTGCCAGGCGACGGCCAGCGCGAGGATGAGTAGCAGTACTCGAGAGAGCCAGTCAGCATGCGGTCGCGCGTCGATCCTGACCTCGCGAATGAAGAGAACGGGCTCGTCGTTCATGACATCCGCTCCGGCGCGTCGTTCTCCTGCTCCTTGAAGGGACAGAGGATGCCCGCCTCGAAAACACGGTCCACGTAGTGGTGAACGGTCTTGCCCATCTCCCAGAGGAGCCGCCCCTCCGGCGTGCTCGGCGCCTCGGCCGGCATCAAAGAGGAGAGCTCGAACGCGGGCCTGAGCGGGCCGCGGGGGAACGACAGGTGCTTGCCTGGCCCGTCGTGCAGGTCGATCCGGACCGTGCAGTCGCCGAAGTCCCAGGCCTGGCGATCCTCCTCGTCGGCGAGGTCGAGGGTGAGCCGATAGGCCGAAACCGAGAGCTTCTGCACAGTTCCGAGTCGCACGATCATCAGACGCCCCCCTCCAGTCAGCCGCGCGATTTCACGGGACTTCCGGTCGCCGACGTCGGCGAACGGCACCCGGGGTCGCCTGCAGGCCAGCGTACGGCGTGGGTGTGCGATCAAACGTCACAGGAGTCGCGGAGAATCTTCCGGTGCCGACCGGATCTCGCCTATTCTGGCTGAGAGGCATAGGGGCGCATGACGATTAGGCTCTCGAGGCGACCGCCGCTGCCAGAGGCGCGCCGGCAGGCCCTGGAGCAATGGGCGCGTGTGAGGCTTCAGATGCTTCACGAGGACCCGATGGTCGCGATCATCGGCGCGGTCGGCAGGCTGACAGACGAAGGGATGGAGCCCAGGGCTGCGATCGACACGGTCGTGCGACTCCTGCAACACGAGGATCGCCTAAGCCCGTAATGGGCGCACGCCGCGTGCGGACATCCGGGGAGGCGGGCCGCCGCGACCGTCAGATCGTGCGCGTGCTCGCCATCCTCCGCATCCTCCTCGAGGGCGCACGGCCCTCGGTTCACGACCTGGCGGCGCGCTTCAAGACGCGGCGCGAGACGATCTACCGGGACCTGCGGACCCTGGGCGAGGTGGGGATCCCGATCGAGGGCGACGAATCGGGACGGTTGAGCCGCCCGCGCCTGGGGACGGACTACCGATTACGCTTCGCGCCGGTCCCGCTGACCCGCCAGGAGATCGCCGCTCTGGCATGGGCGGTGAAGGAGAGCCGGTCCCGGCAGCCGTTCCAGGCTGCACTTTCGACCGCGCTGCCCAAGCTCCAGACCTTCGCCTCAGGGCGGGACGGGCGCCTTGCGATGGCTGTCGATGGCGCGGTCGGCGGGTGGGACCGCGGCGTCAAGAGCTACGAGGCGCTTGGTCCGACGCTCCTTCGGTTGCTGGAGGCGATCGTCAACCATCGCCGCTGCAAAGTGGAGTACGCGTCACCAGGGCGGACTCGCCCCCGCAGGTTCCCGTACGATCCGTACCGGCTGCTCGCGGTGCAGGGCGGGCTCTACTGCGTCGGCAAGGTGCCCGCGTATGAGAACTTCGTGACGCTCGCCGTCGATCGGATCCGGTCGCTGGACCTCACCGAGGAGTCGTTCACCATCGCCCCGGGCTTCGATCCCAAACGCTATGAGGCCGAGGCCTTCGGGGTGGCGTGGGAGAAGCCGATGCTGGTGGTCGTGCGCTTCAGCGCGGACCAGGCGCCGTACGTGCGCGAACGCCAGTGGCACCCGACTCAGCGGCTACGGGACCTCGCCGACGGCCGGGTCGAGCTCACGTTCCGTGCCGGCGGGACGTTCGAGATCGTGCGGTGGGTGCTCAGCTGGGGCGATGCAGCGGAGGTGGTGCGACCGCCGGCGTTGCGCCGCGAGGTCGTGTCGATGCTCCGGGGTGCCGCCGCGATCTACCGCCGCCGCCCTGCGAGTGCGAGCGATCGAAGGAAGCCAAGATGACGACGGATGCCGCACCGCCATCTATTCGGCTTTCCAAGTCGCGAGTGATGACGGGCCTCCAGTGCCACAAGCTTCTCTGGTTGATGGTACATGAGCCGGAGGCGCCTGAACTCGATCTGGATGGGCGGGCGTCTGCCGCTATGGACCAGGGCGCGAGAGTCGGCGAGCTGGCCCGGACGTACGTCCCCGGCGGACGCCTGATCGACCTTCCATACGACGCGTACTCGGAGCGGCTGGCGGCCACCCAGGAGGCGCTGCGAAAGGGCTGCCCGGTCATCTACGAGGCGGCGTTTCGAGCGGACGGCGTGTTTGTCTCGGTGGACATCCTCGAACGCCGGAGCTCGCGCTACTGCCTGGTCGAGGTGAAGTCCACGACGTCGGTCAAGGACCATCACCTCTTCGACGTGGCCATCCAGACTCACGTCCTGCGCCGCTGCGGCCTCGACGTGACGCGGATGGAGGTCATGCACCTCAACCGCCAGTGCGCGTATCACGATCTCAGCAACCTCTTCGTCCGCCAGGATGTCGCCGAGCCGGTCGAAGGGCTCCTAGCCAA
>Ga0187893_10003655_pt1 | contig 30640 bp, 29 predicted proteins | sample MA1701074metaG_FD_139574 | JGI IMG/M metagenome (GOLD analysis project Ga0187893, IMG submission 139574) | White microbial mat communities from a basaltic lava cave in the Kipuka Kanohina Cave System on the Island of Hawaii, USA - MA170107-4 metaG ...
ACGATCAGACAAAGACCGCGATCGCATGTGGGACACCATTCAAGAGAACATTAGCCGCTTCGTTGACGGCAAACCACTGGTTAATGTCGTGGACAAACAGAAGGGATATTAGGAAGAACTCGCACCTCGCAGAGGTGAACAAATTTGGCTCCGACTACTTCGATTGCTCCTTTTCGATTCTCGTCGCCAGATCGAAATCCTTCTGCGTAATCCCGCCTTCGCTGTGAGTGGACAGCGTGAGGGTCACACGGCGGTAGTTGATCAGTATGTCCGGATGATGGTCCGCCTGCTCTGCAAGATCGGCAACCTGATTGACAAATTGAATGGCTTCTGGGAACGACGGCCAAGTGTATTGCTTGCCGATCGCTTCGTCCTTCAGACTCCAGCCGGGTAGATTCTTGAGTGCTGCCTGAACCGCTTCATCGGTTAGCCTGGCCATGGACGTTCACGCCTCCTTCTTCGCCTCCTGCCAGAACCGCTCCATCTCTTCGAGGTTGCTCTGGCTGAAATCCCTGCCGGCCTCCCTGAGACGATGTTCGATGTGTTGAAAACGGGAAATGAACTTCTGATTGGTCTTCCTTAGAGCGGTTTCCGGGTCAATGCGCAGGAAACGAGCGATGTTGACGGCGACAAACAGCAAGTCTCCCACTTCTTGTTCGATTCGGGAATCTTGCGACGCTGTGTGAGTTTCCAGGAGGGCCTCTTTCAATTCGTCAAGTTCCTCGTGCAGCTTGGCGAAGATTTCTTCGATGTTCGGCCAGTCGAAGCCTACTCGGGCTGCCTTCGTAGTCAGCTTGCTCGCAGTGAGTAGAGCCGGCATCGGTGCAATCCCTTCCAAGATCGAAGGTGGTGCGCCTGAGCTCCCATTGTCGCTTTGCTTCTCCGCTCGCTCCGACCGTTTGATGGTCTCCCAGTTCTCGACAACTTCGTCAGCAGTCGACGCGTTCACAGCACCAAACACGTGGGGATGACGGCGAATCATCTTGGTGATGATCTTCAGAGCGACCTCATCAATCTGAAACGAGCCTTCGTCCTCCGCCACCCGTGCCAGGAAAACCACTTGAAAGAGCAGATCGCCAAGTTCGGCAGCGAACTCCTGTCTGTCGCCGGAATCCATCGCATCCAACACCTCATAAGCCTCTTCCAGCATCATGGGCTTCAGCGTGTCGAAGGTCTGCTCTCGATCCCACGGACATCCTCCGGGTCCGCGCAAGCGATCCACGAGCCTCACCAGTTCCAAAAACCGCTCTCCTTTCATTGGAGAGATCCCCCTTCTACGACGGTGCATTGCGCGCCAGTCGATAAACCGCTCGATTGCCGCCCTGACGTTTGGCTTCGTAAAGCAACTGATCAGCAGCTTCAATAAACTCCTTGTCGCTCTGTCCTTCGGCATATTCTGCGATTCCAGCGCTAATACCGATGGCGCCCTGAAACTCGCGCTGCACTGACGCTCTCAATCGATCCACCAGCGACGCAGCTTGCGGCAAGCTGGTGTCCGGCAGGATGAGAACAAACTCGTCACCCCCATAACGGAAAGCAGTATCAATCTTTGCCCGGATCTCATTGGAGACCCGTTTGCCGATCGCCTTAAGCAAATGATCGCCGGCCAAGTGGCCCTGAGTGTCGTTGTAGCGCTTGAACTTGTCGAGATCGAAAATGCACAGCGAAAATCCCGTACCTCGTCGGCTGGCCCGCTCCATTTCCCGTCGTAACTGTTGAAAGAAGTGTCTTTGATTGAACAATCCTGTCAGGTCATCGGTTACGGTGAGCTGTTTCAGACGGCGTTCCAGTCGAACACGCTGCGTGACGTCAGTGAGAATAATCAGGAATCCCACGTGAAGGTCAACGGCGGGCTCGATCGGGCGGATAACGATGCGCGCCCAAAACGGGTGTTTCTTCGGGCCTGAAATGCGTACCTCTTCCTCGACACAATCGCGACCGACGCTTTTCCCCAGATTGTTGAAAATCGCACGCGTGCGCCGGCTCACAATGACTTCATGGATAGGAAGCCCCACGGCCTCATCTGCAGAAAGCCCCAGCAGAGTCTCTGAACCCGAATTGAAAGTGATGATCCGGCCTTCACGGTCGATGGACATGATGGAAGTGTCGTCTGCGGCATTCAGCACGAGTTCAAGATAGATCTTTGATTTTCGGATTTGTTCGAACAGCCTCGCATTCCGCCAAGCTAGAGCGATCTGTGAAGCTACCGCCTCGAAAAATGCGATTTCACTATCGGTAAACTGGTTGCCGGCGGAATCCTCAACCGCCAGCAAGCCGAGAACTTCACCCTCCGACTTGAGCGGGACAGCCAGCTCAATCGGCACCGCAGTGCCAGCGCCCGTCTCTGGTGTTTCTCGACGGGCGAACACGGCGGTCGTCCCTGTTGCAGCAGCACGGCCAACTGCGCCCTGCTCGACAGATACCTCAGCGTGGCTTCCGTTCTTACCTTGCTCAGACCCACCCTGCTGCGTTCGTATCAAGGATCGTCGACTCTCATCGAAGTAAAGGAGATCTATGCGCCGCTGCGGAAAATGGTCCCTCAACAACACCACAGCCGTCTCCATTAGCTTCTCAACGACTAGGGCCGTGGTCAAACGCTTGCCGATGCCGTTGACCAGTTCCAACTGTTTGGACCGGCGCTGTTCCAGATCAAGCAAACGAGCGTTGTCTACAGCCACTGCAATCTGGTCTGCCATCAAACTTAACAGTTGCACTTCTTGCTGGTGATAGGCCCCTTCACTCTTGCTTCCGAAGAACATCGCCCCCACCAATCGATCCTTCACCAGCAGTGGAACGAAGACGAAGGAGTTGACTCCTTCACACAGCACCAGACCGGAATCTGCCTCAGGAACTCGTCCGGCTGCATCGGAAACAACCACGACGCTACGACGCTCAAAGAGGTCCGCAAAGAAAGGGAACCCGGACGGGATTCGATGCCGGAATTGAGGTGTGGATTTGCGATCGAGCAGAAGTGTGAACAGCTCGATGAACTGTTCCTCCTCGTCGATGAGCGCCAGAGCCGCACTGCTGAACTCAGCAAATTCACGGCTCTGGTTCACGATGATTTGAAAGATTTCATCCAGATTCAGCGTCGACGTTACAGCTTTGGCAATCGATGCCACGGCTGTGAGACGTTGGTTTTGAAGGCGCTGGATGAGTTCGAGCTGCCGTCTTTCGATCGCGCGCCGGACACAACTACGGAAGCTGTCAAACTGAAAGGGCTTCAGGATGTAATCGTAAGCGCCCTGCTTGAGTGCCTTGACGGCCGCATCAACCGACCCGAGGCCGGTCAGTACCAATACAGGAATGTTGAGCTGCTCGGAGCTGACGAAATCCAGAATGTCATAGCCGGTCGTACCGTCCATCATGAGGTCTGTGATGACGACATCGTAATCATTCCGCCGTAGTTCATCCATGGCCGAATGTCCGTCACGGGCTGTAGTAACCTCATAGCCCATCTGTGTTAGCAGCATCCGGAGGCTCTCGACCATGCCCGCCTCGTCGTCAACCACCAGGATACGCCACTTGAAAACGGGCATCGTCGATTTTGGTGTAGGAGATTTGAAGTCCATCGGTTCCATTGCAGGCCTCCCTAGTTCACCTTTGCTGCAACAACCGGCTTCCTTCATGATTCGGCGGGAGTGGGACCAAATTTGCTGCAAAGCACGCATCCAAGCGTGCACCTAACTGCAAATCGAACGGATTCACTTGCTAGCCGTGTCAGCCCGACAGCGCCGTGAATTGCACGGGTACTTAACCCAAAAGAGTATCACAAGAATGCATGGAATGATCGCGGGATGACCAAACTAACCTTAGCTTCAGAATAACACATAATCTCCATGTGGTGCAGAGCATCTGACTCATCAAGAACCCTTTCTCACATCCTGGTTGGCTGCCAAATCCATTTGACCGCAGGAACAAATTCATTGAAGCTAGGCGCGGATTTCCGTGCAAACGACGTGCCACCGTTCCAGAATCGCCCTTCCACTATGAAGTTCGCACGCCTCCATTGGCTCATTATAGAGCTGATTCTGGGGTGCCTTTGCCTGAGCTGCGGTAGAGAACCCAAAGATCGCTCAGCGCGCGCGCCCGGCCCTCTCCTTGGTGGCGAGCTTCGGTTGGCGGCGCAGTCGCCCGAATCATTAGACCCCATCCTGTCCAACAACTACTGGGAATCGGAGATTGCCCTGCAACTCTTCGATGGACTCGTGCGATTTGACGCGAACTTGAACACAGTAGCCGCGCTTGCCCAAGACTGGAAGGTCTCACCCGATGGCAGAACCTACCTCTTCACTTTGCGGCAAGGAGCCAGATTTCATCATGGACGCGAGATTACCGCTGAAGACTTCGTCTATTCCCTGACGCGCCTTCTGGATCCAAAGTGGAAATCCAACGACGCCCAGCATTATGCGCACATACTCGGTGCAGCCGACTTTCAGGCCGGTCGTAGCCCAACCGTGGCGGGACTGCGGGCGTTGAACTCTTCGACCCTGCAAATTGCTCTCGACGAGCCTTACGCTCCTTTTCTTCGGTTGCTGGCGCAGCAGCCGGCCTCTGTGGTTCCGAAGGAACTTGTGGAGAACAGTGAACACCCTTTTGGCCAAAACCCCGTAGGTACGGGCGCATTCCGGCTGGAACGATGGATACCTGGAACGGAAATCCTCTTGGCTGCCAATCCCGTCTATCATTCGGGCCGACCACATCTGGAAAAAGTAAGAATAACGACACTGCCAGCTTTGAATGCGCGTGAAAGCTTTCAGCTTTTTGTTGACGGAAAGCTTGACTTGTCATTCGTGCCCCCTGAACAGGCGACTTTGGCGCAAAGCGAGCGCAAATGGGTGTTTATTAACCGACCTGTCTTGCGCGTGATGTACCTGGGAATGAACGTCAAGGACCGCCTGCTTCGCGACCCAAGCGTTCGCAGAGCCGTGGCTTCGGCCATTAACAAAACTGAACTGTTCGGAACCGATCTGGACCATGCCGTCATCCATGGGTTGCTCCCGACGTCGCTGCTCGGTTCCTCACCGGCAGGGCATCCAGACCTGTACGATCCTCAGTCAGCTCGAGACCTGCTGAAGCGGGAACACAAGCAAAAACCGAAGATACAGTTGTGGCACGCCCAGGCATCACAGAGCCGGAAGGCTCTGCTGCAGCGCATGGCGTCACAATTGGAAGGGGTAGGGTTCATAGTCCAAATCAAGAATCTTTCTTCCATGGCCGAGCTTTTGAATATGATCTATGCCCGAAAAACACAGCTTTTTCTCCTTGGTGAACAATTCGACTATCCAGATCCAGACGCTTTGCTCAACCGCCTCTTCCGGTCGACAAGCCCTGCAAACCCGTTTGGGTACTCCAATTCCAAGGTAGACGCGCTCTTGCTCGAGGCGCAGCGAGCTCTCGATGACAACAGCCGTGCGGAGTTGTATAGCCGCATCGAAAGCACGATCATGCGCGACTATCCAGCTCTGCCCCTTTCAGTCGTCAAGTATTCGATTGCCTGTCTAGCGCGCGTCCAGGGATTGCAGGTGACGCCGCTGGGTTTCCAGTATTTGCCCTTGCGGGAAGTGTGGCTGAAGGCTGAAAATTGAGGTTATCTTCGGAAACGAAGCGCGTGTTGGAACTGTCCGTGAAGATGCTCAGCTAGGGAGCCCATTGAAACACGAATTTTCCAGAATTGTGATCATCGGGATCGCGTGGGGAATCTCGCTATTTATGGGCGCTGCTGCATTTATGGGCGCTGCTGCGTGCCTTAGCAATCCCCTTCAACGGGCCATTGGGGAGAAGATCGCTCAGGGAACTATCGATTCAGTTTTCCAGGAAAAGATCCTCCCCCTCTTCGACCGCAACTGCCTGGTTTGCCACGGCAGCGCGGTGCAGCGCGCAGGGCTCGACCTGCGAACCAGACAGTCTGCTCTGCGCGGCGGTGCCAATGGTCCCGTGATCCGTCCTGGCAATGCCCAGCAGAGTCTGCTCTACCAACTCATCACCCATCAAAAGGAACCAGCAATGCCCATGGGCGGCAAACTTGGTGGAGATGAAGTGGCAGCGGTTGCAGCTTGGATCAATGGCCTTGCGCCGCACGAGACTTTGCCCGAAGTCGGGAAGCATGCTGCCTTAATCCGTGAACCAGGAAGTCCTGTAACGGAACAGGACCGTCAGTTCTGGTCGTTTGTCAAACCCGTTCGGCCCGCAGTTCCCCGAAGCAAGACGGCTAGTTGGAGTCGCAATGAAATTGATGCCTTCATCTTGCAAGAGCTCGAACGCAAGGGATTGAAGCCAGCCGCTCCCGCTGAACCGGCGACTCTGCTGCGGCGAGCTTACTTCGATCTAATTGGACTACCGCCTTCGCCGGAAGAGGTCCAGGCATTTCTGAACGACCGTTCGCCGGATGCCTTTGAACGTGTTGTCGAGCGCCTCCTGGAATCACCCCACTACGGAGAACGCTGGGGGCGGCATTGGTTGGACTTGGCACGCTACGCCGACAGCGGCGGCTTTGAGTTTGACGTGGACCGTCCTCATGCCTGGCGTTACAGGGACTACGTCATCCGCTCCTTCAACGATGACAAACCGTATGATCGCTTCATCCAGGAACAATTGGCGGGTGACGAGTTGCAGCCGGGCAGTCCCGAAACGCTGGTAGCCACCGGATTCTGCCGAAATGGCCCTACCGTCGATAACGCCAACAACGAGCAGACAAGAATGGACGAGTTGGACGATATTGTTTCGACCACAAGTTCGGTCTTTATGGGCCTGACCGTCGGCTGTGCCCGTTGCCATGACCATAAGTATGATCCCTTTCCCCAAAGAGACTATTACCGACTGCAGGCAATTTTCCTGTCCATCCAAAAGACGGAACGTTTACTGGGAACAGAGAACGAACAGGCTGCCGTCAAACTGAAGAATCAGGAAATCGACAAGGAGATTGCTCCCTTCAAAGAGAGGATTGCGAATATTGAGAAGCCTGTTCGCCGGCGCTTGCTGGATGAGAAAGTAGAACGATTCACTCGCTTGTCCCAGCAGGCTGGTGCTCTGACAACCAAAGACACGAGTGAATATCAGAAGGAACTGACTACCTGGTTTGAGCGGGATGTGAAACTCCAGCCAGAAGAGATTGACGCGGGGCTGCCGCCTGCTGACCGGGAAGCACGCCAGGTTCTGATGAAGGAAGTTGAGAAGCTGAACCGGACGAGACCCAAGCCACCGGCCGCAGTGATGGCCATTACAAACATGGAAGGAAAGCCACCGCAGGGCTTTCTGCTGAAGCGCGGCGACTATCGTCAGAAAGGCGAGGCGGTCTCGCCTGGTTTTCTCGCGGCGCTCAGTCCGGCTGCCGGCATGACCACTCCGGTGAACGAACCGGGCACGGGGCGATTGCGGCTGGCGCAGTGGCTGACGGATCCAAATCATCCTCTAACCGCACGCGTTGCCGCCAACAGGATTTGGCAGTATCACTTTGGAAAGGGTCTAGTGGGCACTGCCAGTGACTTTGGCGTGAACGGTGAGCGGCCTTCGCATCCAGAACTGTTGGATTGGCTGGCCACAGAATTTATGGCCCGTCGCTGGAGCGTGAAGTCGATGCATCGGCTCATTATGACTTCCAACACTTATCGTCAGTCGAGCCGGTGGGACATCGAGGCAGCCAAGGCAGACCCGGGAAACCGCCTGCTCTGGCGCTTTTCACCCCGCCGTATCGAGGCCGAGAACGTTCGCGACTCGATTCTCGCGGCGAGTGGCAGCTTGAACCGTGAGATGGGAGGTCCCGGCATCTATCCACGCATTGATCGCGCCGTCATTGGTACTGGCTCGACGAACAAGTGGCCGACTGATGTGGAGGAGAGTCCAGCAACCTGGCGGCGTAGCGTTTATATCTTTCAAAAGCGCTCTGTAGTCCTGCCTTTGCTTGAGGTGTTTGACTGCCCGGATTCCACTGTCTCGTCGCCGTCGCGCAGCGCTTCTACAATCGCGCCGCAAGCACTCGCCCTGCTCAACAATGCGTTCGTGTTGCAGCAGTCCCAACGTTTCGCCCGGCGCGTCCGTGAAGAAGCAGGTTCCACACCGGCGGATCAAGCGCATCGAGCCTTTCAGATCGCATTAGGACGGCAAGCTTCTGAACGCGAACTGGCATGGTCGCTGGACTTCTTGGGAAAGCAGACTTCCGCGTATGAAGATAACGTCCAACTCAGCTCCCGGCAGGACGGCTCTGGCATTGCAAAATCTGCCGACGCGGCCGCTTTTCAGGCTCTGGTCGATCTTTGTCACGCCATGTTCAACTTGAATGAGTTCTTGTATCTGGAGTAGAGGGAGGAAAGCGGACAATCATGCCTGCACACCAGTCCCGTCTTCTGCGAGGTAGCCTCTCCCGTCGCGAACTGTTGTTGAACGCCGGTTCTGGTTTCGCCGGACTGGCGCTGACCCACCTACTGGATCGCGATGGTTTATTGCGTGCGAGTCCTCTCTCTGAGTCCAACTCGACGACTACAGGATCTTCCGATCTCGCCGGCAGACAACCCCATTTTCCTGCACACGCAAGATCGGTCATCTTTCTCTTCATGTACGGCGGTCCCAGCCAAGTCGATCTCTTTGACCCCAAGCCCGAGCTGACGCGCAACCATGGCAAGCCCATGACGGGTAAGGGTGAGATTGATGTTTTCTTCGGTAGCCCGGGGAACCTGATGGCGAGCCCTTATCAATTCAAGAAGTACGGCCAGTCAGGCATCGACGTATCGGAACTCTTCCCCAACGTAGCCACCTGCGTCGACGATCTGGCGGTTGTGCGTTCGATGTTTACCGAGAGCAACAACCATTCTCCCGCGATATTTCAGATGAACAGCGGGATCATCCGTCCTGGCAATCCTTCGCTTGGCTCGTGGGTCACTTATGGCCTCGGCAGCTCGAATGAAAACCTTCCCGCATTTATCGTTATGTACGACTGGCGTGGTGGTCCTATTGGCGGCGCGCCTAACTGGAGCTCGGGTTTCATGCCGGCAGCCTACCAGGGAACGCCTTTTCGCGGCACTGGCCAACCGATTGTCGATTTGCAACCACCGCCGGAAGTTAATCCTCGCCTGCAACGCCAGCAGGTTGATTTCGTGGAGCAACTGAATCGCGAACACCTGCGACAGCATCCAGGCAATTCCGATCTCGATGCCCGAATCGCTTCGTATGAACTGGCGTTCCAGATGCAAACACATGCGCCCGAAGCCGTGGACCTTTCGAAGGAGAGTGAAGAGACCAGGCGCCTTTACGGGATGGACGATTCCCAAACAGAGTACTTCGGCCGACAGTGTTTGATTGCGCGCCGCCTCGTCGAGCGTGGGGTCCGCTTTATTCAGCTATACAGTGGCGGCGGTCATCAACAGCAAAGCTGGGATGCCCATTATGGCCTTGACGAGAACCATCGGATGCACTGCGCCGAAACCGACAGACCCATCGCAGGTCTCCTGAAGGACTTGAAGCGGCGCGGTTTGCTCGCCAGTACTTTAGTGGTTTGGGGCGGCGAGTTCGGGCGGATGCCCATCTCGCAATCCGCCATCGGGCGTGATCACAACCCGCACGGCTTTACGGTGTGGTTGGCAGGAGGAGGAGTGAAAGGCGGTCAGGTGATTGGCTCGACCGATGAGTTGGGCTATCGCGCTGTGGATCAACCGCACTCCGTGCACGACCTACATGCTACGATGCTTCACTGCTTGGGACTGGACCACCGCAAACTCACCTACTATTACGGTGGGCGTGATCAACGTCTCACAAATCTGGGCGGTGATCCCATCTTGAAGCTGTTATGAGTGAAGGCTCGAACAAGATTAACTTCGCAGTCTTGAACCTGATAGCGGAATGCTGGAAACTTTCACTCGTCGTCGTCCTCGTTCTCGTCGTCGTGCTCGGCTTTTCTTAGAGGACGAGAACGAGGACGACGACGAGGACGATTTTCAAATCCTTCTCGACATTTCGCCTTCGTCCCGGCTCTTCTTGAGTTGGATTGTTAGGGAACCAATATGTCACGAGACTGGAACCTGATCGCAAACGGAATTGCTCCCGAGATTCCCGAGCCCGAATTGGAGAAGGTTGTCAACGTTTTGCAGGCTTTGGAAAAGCAGTTCTCACCATTGCGTCAGCGCCTCCCTCATGACACCGAACCTGCCCTGGTCTTCCCATCCTTCTCTTCCCCCGAGGAACTCGCGTGAATCTTCAGGAAATCGCTAAAGCGCTTCGGAAAAGGACTATTTCTTCCGTGGAGCTAGTAAGCGACTCATTGCGCAGAATCGTAGCGCTTGATCCTAAGCTGAAAGCGTTTATCACTGTCACCGCTGAATTGGCGCAGAGCCAAGCCCTGCAGGCTGATCAGGAACTGGCTGACGGAAGAGATCGCGGCCCATTGCACGGAATCCCCGTCGCTGTTAAAGACGTTTTCTGCACGCAGGGCATCCGTACCACATGCGGATCGAAGCTCTTCGCCGACCACATTCCCAAACACGATGCCGCCGTGGTCGAACGTTTGCTTGCTGCTGGAGCAGTCATGGTAGGCAAGACCAATATGCATGAGCTTGCTTACGGCGTGACCTCTGCCAATCCTCATTTCGGAACAGTTCGAAATCCCTGGGACTTGGACCGAATTGCTGGTGGCTCCAGTGGCGGTTCAGGAAGCGCCGTCGGGGCTGGCCTCGTCCCGATTGCGATGGGCAGTGACACGGGAGGGTCCATCCGAATTCCGGCGTCGTTTTGTGGCACGGTGGGGCTGAAGCCAAGCTTCGGGCGTGTGAGCCGCTATGGAGTGCTCCCTCTGGACTTTTCCTTGGATCATATGGGACCCCTGACTCAATGCGTTCGCGATGCAGCACTAACGTTGAATGTCTTGGCGGGTTTCGATCCGCGTGATGAGACGTCCAGCCGTAGGCCCGTTGCTCCCTATCTCCCATCTGAGCCGATCGCCGTTCACGGTCTGCGCATCGGCCTCCCTGAAAACTTCTACTTTGAACGCGTCAGCCCATCGATCGCTGACGCCGTTCGGGGTGCCGCACGTCTCGCCGAGGAGGCGGGAGCGGTGGTCGTTTCTCTCCGTGTTCCCGACGTCGCTCAGCTCAACACCATTGGACGTATTATTTTGCTCAGTGAAGCTTCAGCAACCATGGAACGGTATCTGCATCGGCGGGAGGATTTTGGTCCCGACGTGCTCGCCTTGCTTGACCAGGGCCGTTTGCTTCCTGCTACGGATTACATCAATGCCCAACGCGTGCGACGCGTGCTCCAGCAGGAGTTTGAAGCGGTGTGGAAACAGGTCGATTGCTTAGTTACACCCACCACACCAACCAGTGCGCCCAAGATCGGCCAATCGACGATCGACCTGGACGGAGAAGAAGACGTGCGGATTGCCTCCACTCGACTTGCACGCGGTGTCAATGTTTTGGGTTTACCAGCGTTGTCATTGCCGTGTGGCTTCGACCAGACGGGACTACCCATTGGGCTTCAGATCATCGGGCCCAGTTTCCAGGAAGCGCTTATCTTGAAGGTGGGTGCAGCTCTGGAGGACGCCCTGAACTTGACGCAACGGCACCCAGTTCTTTAGGTTTGTAGCTCTCCAACGCGAGGTGTTTGCATGGCCACTTTGGGTTTAGTTGAGTACGACGCAGCTAGCGCAGAAGTGCGGGCTGTCTATGATGACATCATGGCCACGCGTCAGACAGACTATGTAAACAACTTCTGGAAGGCGTTGGCCCATGATCCGGCGACCTTGAAGCGGACGTGGGAAAGCATCAAGCAGGTGATGGCATCGGGAGCGCTGGACGCGTTGACGAAGGAGCTGGTTTATCTGGCTGTGAGTGTGAGCAACCAATGCAACTACTGCATCGCTTCCCATACGGCCGCAGCTCGGCGAGCAGGAATGACAGATGCAATGTTTCTTGAGTTGATGGCCGTCGTCGGAATGGCCAACGAATCGAACCGTCTGGCCAGCGGCTATCAGGTAGAGATTGATGAACGCTTTCGAAGCTGAGTGTACACGGCTGGTGTTTAGGACTCGAAAGGAAATCTAGATGAATCTCTTACAAGTAGGAGCAAAGGCGCCTGACTTCAACACGACAGATCAAAGCGGCAAGAAAATCACTCTAAAGGGCTATCGCGGCAAGAAGGTTGTCCTGTACTTCTACCCCAAGGACGACACTCCGGGCTGCACGAAGGAAGCCTGCGCTTTTCGCGATCATTTTGCAGAGTTCAAGAAGCTTGGCGTGGAAGTCCTCGGAGTATCTGTCGACTCTGAAAAGTCTCACAAGTCCTTTGCCGAGAAATTCAAGCTTCCGTTTACGCTTCTCGCTGACACAGAAAAAAAGATCGTCGACGCCTACGGCGTGTGGGGCGAAAAGAGCATGTACGGTCGAAAGTACATGGGAACCAATCGAGTGACTTATCTGATCGACGAATCTGGGCGCATCGCCGCCGTGTTTCCCAAGGTGAAACCTGAGGAACATGCCGCGGAAATTCTGGCTATGGTCTCGCAACCGTAAGAGCGGGAATCCAGACCGCAGTGGCGCGGGTCGACGACTCGATTCCGGCTCGCACTTCGCTTGACCGGAATGACGAAGATTGCGATAGCCTGCCACCTCTGAACATGCGTCATTCCTGCGAAAGCGGCGTGTCTCACTTCCCGTCGCCGAGGCGCGACTCCTCCGGGACAATCCACACTAGCTGCTTCTCGGTGCCACGTAAGATGGTCACCTGGGAACGGACTCCCAGCCGCTCGTCAGTTAGGAGGCGATGCAGGTCGTCAATTCCGCTCACCACTTGCGTCGCATAGCCCACAATCAGGTCGCCCTCTTGTAACCCCGCTTTTTGAGCGGGGCTGTTGTCCTCAACGGATACAACGAGAACTCCCTGCTCAACGGCAAGACGATGGAAGCGCACCACGCGGCGATGCAGCGGAACGTTCTGGCCTGCCACTCCGATGTAGCTCCGCTTGATCTTTCCATCGCGAATCAGCCGCCCAGCCACAAACTTTGCAGTGTTCACTGCAATCGCAAAGCAGATGCCCTGGGCAGGCAAGATGACCGCAGTATTGATGCCGATCACTTCTCCGAGGGAGTTGACCAGCGGTCCTCCAGAGTTCCCCGGATTCAGAGCGGCATCCGTCTGAATAATATTGTCGATCAGTCGTCCGGAATTTGACCGCAAAGAACGGCCAAGCGCGCTGACCACGCCGGCTGTGACCGAGCACTGGAATCCGTAAGGGTTACCAATAGCGATGGCGACTTGGCCCACGCGAATCTTCTGCGAATCTCCAAGCTCGGCTGGTAAGAGATTCGTGGCATTGATCCGAATCACGGCCAGGTCCGTATCCGGGTCATCGCCAACGGGCTGTGCATCGAACTGACGCCCATCAAAGAGAGTGACCCGAACCCTGTTGGCGCCATGAACGACATGGCTGTTGGTGAGAACAAACCCATCAGGCGTAAACACAAATCCCGAGCCACTTCCCATGCTGTCCCGGTCGTTGCGAACCGCACGGCTAGCGTCGTTCCGGTCTTTCCAGACGCTGATATGCACCACCGAGGCATTGGCTCGTTCGGTAGCACGGATGACAGCCTGCGAGTAGGCGTCCAGCAACGCTTCATCTTGGGCGAACGGCTCTGCCTTCGAGTTCACCTGCCATGCCTGTGGAGAAGGATCTGAGATGCGTCGAAGTGTCTTGCTCATAGTGTTTTGTGCCGCTTGGGTTCAGAGCTCGCAAACAAATCAGAGGCGCCCGGCCAACAGCGCATCAGTGCATATAACATCGAGAACCGCCGTTGGCAAATTGGGGAGAATTTTCAACGAAAAGTGAGGAAAGTCGCCTGCCCAACCCGACCGAACCCGTCGATCTAATCATTCTGCCCGCCATTGATGGGGGCACAATGGCCGTGATCCGCGCGCGCAAGAAGTACGCGCTCGATTCCATTTTTCTCAGTTGAAACCACTGATCAGGATCACGTCGCTCGTCTCGGAGAGGCGCGCGATGGCGAGCGACCGCCCGTCGCGCGACCAGTCGAAGGCGCTAATTTTGCCAGCCTTGAAATTGGTCAATCGTACGGGCAAACTTCCATCGAGCGGCTGAGCCCAGATGTTATCCATGCCACCGGTGCTGTCTATGTAAGCGACGGCCTGCATGTCAGGCGTCCAGCGGACAACCCTCTCCACGACCGTCGGTGAGAGCGCGAAGCTCTTGACGGGCCGTCCGCCATCGAACGAGCTGACGCCGATGCGCCAGGCCTGCTCATCCATGAAGTAATAAGCAACACGTTCTCCGTCGCGCGAGACGAACGGCCTGATGGAGTGCTTGTCGGTTAATTGGATCACCTGGCCACCCTCAAGAGGCACCTTCCACAGCGTCGATTTCACCCAGCCGTAGCCCTGCTGATAGACCACCCACCGGCCATCGGGCGAGCAGTGCGGGTATATTTCGCCAGGGCCGCTGGTCAATTGTTTGAGGTTGCCACCGTCAAGGTTCGACCTCCAGATATGGAAAGTGCCCGTGCGGTTGGAGGCGAAGACGAGGTAACGGCCATCAGGCGAAACAGAGACCGCACGACTGGCACGAGCATCGATTGCCAGTTGCTTCTGCCCACTCCCGTCTGGCCTGGTGATTCGGATATTTGGACTGCCGGACGCCTGCGAGCGGTAGACGATCTGGCCGTCGGGAGTCCATGAAATCTCCCACAACTCACCGACCTCCGAGGCGATCTGCGTAGCCCGCGCTTCATCCAGCAGAAACTTTCCCACCACTTCTGCCCGCGAGAGGTTTCCACCTTCGTGCGACGCCACCCAGATGCTCGAGACAGCATTAGTCTGCACCGTTACGAGCACACTGGAGTCTGCCGTCAGGCCGACGCCGCTGTACTCGTTCAGGTCGTTGGTGATTTTCGTGGTCCCGCCGTCGGTGGAAGAGAGACGCCAGACTTGTTCGGGTGTGGACGGTTGGTCGCTCCCAATCAACACCAGGCCGTTCCCGTCCAGCAGCCAAGCGAGTTGAGCGATTGACTCCCACCTCCGAGAGCTGATCAACCTTTCCGCCCCGTCTCGCACCGAGATTTCAATGAGTCTCATAAAGCGCCCGGCTGCGTCTGAAGCCTCGACGGAGCACGCGATTGTCTTTCCGTCCGGCGACCAGGCTGGGCTGCTATACATCGAGAAAAAATCGGGCTGGGTGCGTTTCGCCAACACGCGCACCTGACCGCCGTCGCCGTCGGCAATCTTTAACAGAGTTTCTCCCTGCCTCCCGTCAGAGCTTGTTGAGTTGACGACAAAGGCGAAGCGTTTGCCATCGGGAGAAAACTCGATGGCCGTGTTTGAAACCACAGGCAGCTTCTTCGCGGGGCCGCCCAGCACAGGTACTTGGAGAAGCTCGGTTCCAGCCTTGTCGCCCTCCCACCTCACACAGTAAACGTAGTTGCCATCGCGCGAGAAGGTCAGTCCGGTGTACTTGCCCCGGATGGGCGGGACGATCTGCAGGTTGCTTGCCGTGGCAACCTGTCTGACCCAGAGACTCTGTCCTCCGGCCTCCTCCATCACATGCACCACGTATTTGCCATCGGGCGAGATGACGGCGCGGATGGCACGGCCCGAGTTAGTGAGCCGGGTCATCTTCATTTCCCGAAACGGAATAGCCTCCCGATTTGTGGAAAGACGGGAACTCATCAACCTGTACAAGCCGAAGGCTGCGAAGGCAACGGCCAAAGCCGCCACGCCAATGGCCTTAGCGTTGTGCCGGCGTCCTCTGCGGTCGATGGCAGGTTCGGTAATTCCTCTCTTTTCCGGCCGCGCCGCCAATAGCAAAGCGGAAGATGCGTTTGTCAAAACAGACTTCCTATTTGGGTCGACGTTTCCTCTCTGAGGGGCCGAGATCACTTCATCCTGCGCGCCGGTCCCTCCCGTTTCTTCTTCGACGTTCATCTCGGTGATCGTGCGCGCGCGATCACTTCGTCGGACGCCTGTTGTTTGACCTCCGCCACGAACCGGTAGCCCCGCCCAGGAATAGTCACTATGTAAGCGTGCTGGGCATGGCTCTCGCCAAGCAACTTGCGCAGGTGCGAGATGTTCGACGAGAGGTTGCTCTCCTCGACGATCGTCCGGCCCCAAACCTTCCGCATCAACTCGTCCTTGTCCAGCACCTGGCCGCCGCGCTCGACCAGCGCCAAAAGCGTGTCGAACTCCTTCGGAAACAGCTTGACCGACTCGCCGTCCCGCAGCAGGAGGCGCTTCTGCGCGTCCAAACGGAAGGGGCCGAACTCGTAAATGCAGTGGTTTAGCTCGCTCATGGTCGATTCCAGGAAATTCCAGGAAATTCCCAGCGACATTCCCAAGACTTCCAGGGTGCTTTCTGCGTAACGTGAGCGGCGCATTGTGAAAGCCCCGTTCGCTTGGGGGCTTCGGCTCAGGCAGACACGACTGTGGCTGAGTAGCCGGAGGTGGCCGGGGGTGAACTCGGAGCAAGCCGATTCTATCGCGCAGCTGCGAGGAGGGGCAAGCCCGGTTATTAGATCCACAGGGACCGTCGAAGTCGCTGGCCCTCCCTCACGGTCGGGCTACTGAACAGGCCGGGGCTCAAATCAGTAGCCCGCGCGTCAGCAAGGGCTGTCCCTCAACGCAATAACTTATGGGACCTTGACGGAGCCCTGATTACATCCATGCTGAACTTTACGACCAGTTGGAGGAAAGGAGCGTCGGGTGCGCCGTCGTCGGGAGCTGATGAAAGAGTTGAAGGAAATGAGTTGGAACAAGCTGCCATTTAGGAAGCGTTAGCTGGCAAACAGGAACGGGCACACCGGGGCGCACTCACCATTGAAGACATTGTTGGCAGGACATAAGCCGAAGGAGAAAAGTCATGAAGACACGAGGCAGAATCACGAAGTCCCTGGCGCTTGTCGCGCTGGCCGTCAGTTTGGTTGTCATCGCGGCCGTCTGGCGGGCCGGGCGGGTAGCAGCCATTGGTAATCCTGACATCCGGCCGTTCGGCTTCCTCAGCCTCGCGCCGGGACAGACCGCGCGCCTTAATGTCGTCAATCCCGTCCTCATCGCACCGCCCGACCCTGACAGCCCCGTCCGCCGAGTGCGGCTGGCCTTTGACGTTTACTTCGTGGCGCCGCCCGACCCGGAGAGCCCCACCCACCGCCTCAACAATTTTCGCTTCCTCCGGCGCGTGTCGCGCGATGTGATGCTCAGATCCGGCGAGGCGGCCTCGTTCGACTTCACGGCCGCGGCAGCCGGGACGCCAATTAGCGCGGTGATGCTCGGCGGGCCGGACACGTCGCCGGGCATCGGCAATCCTGACATTGTGCCGACGCTGGAGGTGATGGAAGGAGGCCGGACCGTTTTCACCCACCCGGCCCTCGCCGGGGGCTCCAGCAATTGTGTAGCGAATTAGGCGAGGGTTAGGTGCCCAGCACGACGGGGTCGCGATGAGTCAGGACGCACGCTTCTGGCTCGACGGTGACTTTGACGGAGCCCTGATTACATCCATCCTTAACTTTACGACCAGTTGAGGAAAGGAGCGTCGGAGCGCCGTCGTCCAGAGCTGATGAAAGAGTTTGGAGGAAATCAGTTGGAACAAGCTGCCATTTAGGAAGCGTTAGCCGGCAAGCAGGAAACGGGCGCCTCGGGCGCGCTCACCATTGAAAACGTTGCCGGCAGGACATAAGCCGAAGGAGAAAGATCATGAAGACACAAAACAGATTCATAGAGTCTCTGCCTCTCGTCGCGCTGTCCGTCAGTTTGGTCGTGATCGCCGCCGTCTGGCGGACGGCGCGAGTAGCAGCGATTGGTCCTCCTGAAATCGACCTGACTGGCAGCTGGACATGGGAGGGGAGGACCGAGTCGGCGATCCCACCTTTCATCGTCGAAGCGATCGGGCTCATACCAGAAGGCGAAATCACGTACCTGACCTGTAAGGACAGCGGCGAGATGGAGCTGGTTCAGACTGGCGACACCTTCGAGGGCACTGCAACGCAAGTCCTCTCCTGCATGACGGATGGCGGCCAGGGGCCATTCTGGCCGCCGGCTTTCCCACCCGAGTTCGAGGTCACGAACGGCGCCATCTCAGGTAAGTACACCACCTTCAACTTCGGTACCTGCAGCTTCACGGCAAAGGTCGTCGGAAGCGGGGCCAAGTTGATGGGGAGGGTGCATGCGAGATGCGCTCCCCCCTCCGTACTTTCTCACACTCACCAATTGGAAGGCACGACGATAAGGCGATGAGGCCAAACCACCCACTTCTGCGCAACCGTACAAGGAGAAAATCATGCAAGTACAACAATGTCTCAAATACCTCGTTGTCACTCTGGCCGCACTCATGCTGAGCACGGTGGCCCAGGCACAAATTCATCTGCAAATTCCAGAGGACCGCCAGCCTCCCTTCTACGCCAACTTCAATCGAGAATTCATGCCCCACACGGAGGAATGGGCGGTCGTGATGTTCTATCGCAACACAGATTGTGTCCCGGCGGACTTTAATCTGCTCGATTTCATCGACCCCCCGCCGCGCCCGTTCCTCTGTGCCTTGCAGATAGAAGGCCATTCGAACTGGCGCAGCCTTGACGATCCTGCGCCGGCCGACAGCCATCTGCAGGGGACGGGTGCTGTCCCCCTATGGTTTGTGCGCTGGCCCGAGCTGCAAGCGGCTGTGGCGGACGACGACTTGACCATCACAGAACTAGCCACATTGCCGTCGCTGCTAATCGGTTCCGCGTCGTTCTATCACGACTCAATCCGCAATGACACACGGGGCCAGCGCGGCGGCAATTCAGCCGTGGTTGCGTCCGGCACTCTCACGGATGGCCGCTGGTTCCAGGTGGAATACGCAGAAAAATTCCGGGAGGGAGAACGTCGCTTCCCCCACATCAGGATCGACTTCAAGTGACCAGGTGTTCGCTGCAATTTGTGGGATGGCACCCGAGGCCCAGGCCTCGTATGCGGGCGCTGGCTCACAGAGTAACAGGCGCTACAAAAGGTTTCATCGCCGCTCCAGGAAAGTCCAAGAGCTTTCCATAGACTCTTCAAAGACTTCCAAGCTGCTCTTTCAGTAACGTGCGCGACGTGGTGAGCAGAGCCGGAGGATGTGAGCCGGTCGCGTTGACGTTCGGCTGCGGAAAGACACGGACGCTGCGTAGATGCGGTTGGAATCGCGTTGGCCGAAGACTTTGAAGCCGCACCCATCCTGATGCGCGAGGATTGCCGGCAGCAATCAAGACCAAAGAAGGCAAAGGTGGTGGCCGAAATCATCCCAAAGTTCTCCAACTCGTAACTGATAGATGAGGACCTCTTATGAAGAAGATGAAGCGTACCGTGAAGTTTACCGTCGAGACCGAGCGGACGTTCATCTTCCGGGGCCGGGACGACAGGCCGGCCTCGTGGTGCAACAGGTGCGGCGCGGAGGTGGGAATGGCGACGGTGGTCGAGGCGGCTCGGGCGGCCGGCGTGAGCGAGTTGACCATCTGCCGCCGCGTCGAGGCTTGCTCGCTGCATTTCACGGAGAGGGCGGACGGACAAATCTTCATCTGTCTCGACTCAGTACTCAAAGAGACGCGGAAGCTGAAAGGAGAAAGATCATGCGAACACGACCGACATCAACGAAGCTGATCGCTATAGTGCTAGCCTTGGTCGTGTTGATGGTCCTGACCGCCGCGTCAGCAGGAGGCCAAACTTCTCGCTCAATCTCTGCCGCCTCATACCTTGAGCGCGGCAACGACTGGTACACCAAAAAGGACTTGGAGCGGGCCATCGCCGATTACGATATCGCCCTGACTCGACCCGGCCAACGCCGAGGCTTACTGTAACCGGGGCACTGTGCGCAGAGAAAAAGGGGACCTCACTGGGGCCATCGCCGATTTCAGCCGGTTTATCAAGCTTAACCCGCAATACTACGGGGCCTAGGCCAATAGTGGCTTGGCACAGCGGCACGGCCAAGAGGCGGAGCCTCAAAAAGACTTCGACCAATGCCGTAGGCTCAATCCAAATTTGCAGCTTCTGCTCGAGAAACGAATTAAGGAAGTAAAGCAGCAGCTTGAGGAGAACCCGTAGCGACTGCAAAGCCCAGTTGCCAGCGCGGTGACAGACATTTCTTTGAGGCTCCATTCCCACATTAGTCGGTAACCCAGGAAGGAGCGGAAGCAGAAAGGAGCTGGACGTATGAAACTCTTCAATCGAATGTACGTTGCTTGCATCCTGGTGATCCCCGTCGGTCTTGCCGAGGTATTCGCGGCGAGCCCAAGAGTGGCCAACCATCAATTGGATCCTGCTATTCAGGCTAAAGTCCAGGCGGCCTATGGACGACTGCCCTTGGCCTTCGAGGTTAATCAAGGTCAGGTTGACAAGAAAGTGAAGTTTCTTTCGCGCGGTAGCGGGTATAGCCTGTTTCTGACCCTCACAGAAGCAATCCTGCAGTTCCGGGATGCGGATCGCGGTTTGCGGAAAAAAACATCTGTTGCCTCAGTGGCAACCAAAAGCTCGAAATCCAAAACTTGGATCCAGAAATCGAATATTCCACAATCCGAAATCCACAACCCACAATCGGTAACGTTGCGCATGAAACTGGTCGGAGCCAGCTCCGGGCCTCAGATCGAAGGACTAGATGAACTGCCCGGCAGAAGCCATTACTTCACGGGCGACGATAGGCGCCAGTGGCATGCTGCTATTCCGACTTATGCAAAGGTCCGCTACAGGAGCGTCTATCCCGGCATCGACGTCGTCTATTACGGCAATCAGCAGCAGTTGGAATATGATTTTATCGTCGCGCCCGGCGGCGATCCCAAGAGAATTATCCTCAGCTTTGACGAAGCCACAAAAACACGCGGAGGCGTGCGCTTACGGCTCGATGACAACGGCGACCTCCTGGTAAGAGCTGGCGAAGTGGAATTGCGGCAGTTCAAACCAGTGGTCTACCAGGAATCTGACGGGATCAAGCGAATGATCGCAGGTCGCTATGTGCTAAAAGGGCACCATCAGGCAGGCTTTGAGCTCGGTGACTACGATCGCAGCAAACCCCTCGTGATCGATCCCGTGATCTTCTACTACTCGACCGGTGAGGGAGGTGGCGGGATCGCTATCGACCCCGTTGGCAATGCTTACCTAACAGGAACGTCTGGAACGTGTCGCAGCAGTCCATTCTCAAACTATAATCCTTGCTTGGATGTTTTTGTACTCAAACTAGACCCTTCAGGCACGGAAGTTCTCTCCCGCACATATCTAGGTGGCAGTAGATCGGATTCCGGGGCTGACATCGCAATAGACGCGGCAGGCAATCTCTACGTAACCGGCTTGACCAGTTCTGCTGATTTTCCGACTACACCGGGCGCGTTCCAAAGCGTCTACCGCGGCGGCACTTGTGAAAATAGAGATGTATCTCGGACAACCCGACCGTGCGAAGACCTGTTCATTGCGAAATTGAATCCCACGGGCACGGAGCTAATCTACTCGACCTACCTGGGAGGGAGCAGAGGCGAGTTCGCCAGCGGCATCGCCTTGGACTCCCTTGGCAATGCCTATGTGACTGGCGGAACCCGATCAACCGACTTTCCGACTACGCAGGGCTCGTTTCAGATCATCCCTGGCAGCGGCGCTTGTTCCGACGCAGAGCTGTGCACTAGCGAAGCTTTCGTCACGAAACTTAACTCTTCTGGAACTGAGCTTTTCTATTCCACCTATCTTGGTGGCGCCAGCCATGACTGGTGCTCTGGAATCGCGGTCGACTCTGTCGGCAATGCCTATGTCGCAGGAGACACATCTTCGGACGACTTTCCGACTACACCCGGCGCCTTGCAAGTAGGGACCGGCTTCGTGAGCAAGCTGAACGCAACCGGGACGGGAATGCTCTACTCGACTCGCTTCGGTAGCGCGCTGGATGCAGCACAAACATATTTCAAGGGGGGGATGATTACTGCAATCGCCCTGGATCTTGACGGAAATGCTTATTTGACAGGTTTTACGAGTTCAAGCGACTTCCCTACGACTCCAGGAGCGTTTCAAAGTGTTTGTGGTAACAACGATAGCTGGTGGGAGGCAACTGATGCTTTCGTGACCAAGCTGAACGCCACGGGCACAGAGTTGGTCTACTCCACCTGTCTTGGAGGTCGAGACTATGAGATGGGGGTCGCCATCTCCGTTGACCTGGCAGGCAACGCATATCTCGCTGGTAGAACTGACTCTGCGGATTTTCCGACGACGCCAGGCGCCTTCCAGGCAGGCCCAGAAGTAAAAATGTGGGGAGGCGCTTTCGTGACAAAACTGAATTCCGCTGGATCTGCGCTTGTCTACTCTACCTACCTCGGTGACAAGTTGTGGGCTGACGACATCGAAGTGGATTCCGTCGGTAACGCCTACGTGACTGGCGCCCGCTCAGACTCGACAGGCAGCCACCCCTTTGTCACAAAGTTGAACGATGATGAGTTCTTACTTGCACCTCTGAATCGCCTACTGGAGCAGAGAAAGCACAAACTTAAAGATTGACTCTGACCAACCGGACGGCCAGAGACGTTACTCTCAACTTCGTCTATGCAGCCATCGTCGCTGATGGCAGCGGAACCGCTTCTGATACGCTGCGCGCCGGCGCCAGCGCATTATTCCAGACGCGATCGCCTACCTGAAATCTCGGCACTCCGATCCTAGCCTCGGGTAATCAGCGGGCAGCCTGGTAGTCCGCTTCTCTGGTCTCGATTCCTCGTCGGAGGGCGCAGTCTCGGTTCGGACCACTACGCCCGTGCCGGAAGGACGCGCAGGGCTGGCCTATGTCGGGATTCCCACTTCAGCCACTTTGAGTGGTCCTGCATATGTCTGCGGGTTGCGTCAAGACGCGACCGATCGCACCAATTTGGCCATCCATAACACGGGTACTCCGTCTGAGGGCATCATTACACTGCGCTTGACTGTCTTTTCCGGAAATCCAGCCGCGCCGTCCTCCGAGACGCTACCTGATGTCACCCTCTTTCCCGGGAGGTTTTACCAGATCAACAACACTCTCCAGTTGAACGGGCTGTCGCTCAACAGCGGCTACGTCCGTGTCGAGCGAGTGAGCGGCACCGCCCCCTACTATGCTCTCATCCATGACCAAGCCAATAGCGACGGAGTGGTCGTTAGCCCAGTACCTGAATCTAGCCTGGCAGGGCGCACGGGCCTGACTCTCCCCATGATTGTGGAGACCAGCGCGTCGAGCAGCGAGTTGGTTCTGACCAACTGGTCGGCGTCGAAGACGTCTCTTCGCTTTGCCTTCGTGGCCGAAGGGATTGCAACCCAGGGCTTCTCCGCGAATTTTGTCATCGCGTTAAACCCACGCGAGCAAATGATTCTTCCAAACTTCGTGGAATGGTTGAGGCAACGCGGCGTGTCAGGCATAGGCTCCGCCAATGAGCTTCAGGTCGGTCCGCTGTATGTCACCGTCGAAGGAGGCGATTTGGATGGAATCTTTCTCGGAGCGCGCACCTTACAGGCGGGCCGGTTGGGTCGCTACAGCTCCTTCTATGCAGCAGTGCCCTTCGGTATGGCCAGCACGACTAGCACCTGGGTTTACGGCCTGCAGCAGAATGCAGAAAACCGTACCGACCTGGCCCTGGTCAATACGGGCGATGCAGACAGCGCTCCCAATGCCTTTACGGTCGAGCTATTCGACGGGGAGACGGGTCTGAAGGTGAATACGATTGAACGAATCACTTTGGAGGCCAGGAGCTGGATGCAGCTTGAAAACCTGCTGGCTCGGTATGGGCCTGGAACCTCTCAGGCCTACGCGCGCGTGACCCCGACTGAAGGTTCCAACGCGTTCATCGCCTATGCGGTCATCAGCGACGGCGGCCACCCTGGAGAGCGTAGCGGCGATGCAGCCATTGTTTTCAGCTCACCGTGAGCTGTGAAAAGTTGAAAATGTCGGCTCCTCTCGGCCCACGTGCATCACACGGGTTTGAGAACTTTTTCGCGTATGTTTGCGCTATAGCGCATTCTATTGAAATGGGGAGACATCTGTGGGGTTGCAGTGGGTTAGCCCAAAAAATTGAAATTTCCTTCTCTAACGCTGCGGCGTCGCTGCGCTGCGGTTCCCTACTCTGCGACGCAAGTCTTCGGCGAAGAAATCAGCTCATCGCCGCCCGGGCTTGCCCCTCGTGTGTCTGGATCACGCTTCGTGATACCGCGAGCATCCGAAGAACTGCAAGTCGTCAACGTCACCTCTTTCTGTCAGCTTTCGATACAAGATCAAGTAATCGATGATGGGTTTCTTTGTGTCCATCGGTTGAGCATTCAACAATTAACGCGGGATCGGGGCCCACACCCAGTTCCTCTTGAGCCTAAAGGTTCTCGCCGCGGGTCCCGATCAGACTGCTGGGGGGCTCGTAACCTATGGATCATCTAATTCTGCTCGCTGACGACAATGAAAAGCTGAGACGTTCTGTAGCCGACATCCTGGAGGACGCCGGATACCCGGTTGTCGAAGCTGCCACTGGCAAGGAAGCCTTGCGGCATCTCGATTCTCCCACCGAGTTTTCTTTACTCATCACCGACTTGGTAATGCCCGACATGGAAGGCATCGAGCTAATTACCCTGCTGAGAGAATCCCATCCTGAGCTCAAGATTGTCGTAATCTCAGGCTCTTTCGACGGGCAATTTCTGCACGTCGCAAAGCTCCTCGGTGTCAAAGACGCCTTGCAAAAACCCTTCAAACGATCTGCACTGTTGGCAGCAGTGGAATCAGCCTTATCGACGGCGAGCCCGACCCTGCACTAGCGATTGGCATCAGCCCAACCTCTGAAAAAACTGTTCGCCTAATATCGTCCTTCGACTGGCTCTCCAGCGGCCCGCTCTCGCCAACTCGTTTGCACGAACCTTATGAGTTTTGGTTGCGTCTCGTCGCAAATCATTCGATTGAGCGTCGGATTCCTCGTAGTAGCAGTAGAGGTTCGTGTGCACAGCGGGTTGATGACTTTCTCCGTAGCCAGTTCGTGATCGCTACACCCTTGGCTGGGCCGTGCCCTTGACCAGGGCAGGCCGGCGACCGCGCGCCTATGGTTTCGCTGCATTGTCCACGGTCGCGATCATCCTCTTCTCCCGAACCGCTGGCCTTTTGTCTCCTCGATACGCTTATTGTCGATGTTGAGGGTGAGTTTCGTTCTGACACTGGTTGAAAGTCACTTCATTGCATAGTGACGCGTCAGGTACCTTCTTGATAGATTTAATCCGAATTTGATCCTGCGTTCACACCAACCTACGATCATTGTCTTTTGAAACTAGAAAAGGGGAGCATCGTGGTCGTGTTCAAGCGTATTCACTACTCAGGGACCGAAGCATTCATCAGCGAGCATCAGGACGGATGGCGCATCCTGCTCAACCTCCGGGAAGCGAATCACAACCCAATGTCGATAACCGGCTACATGGCACGGACTGCTGAAATGGCTAAGGGACTTGCGGACAACGAGATTCGAAAATACGGCCACGTGTGCAACGAGTCCTGCAAAGCTTGGGAAGAGTTTTCCGATGAAACGCCTCTCCGTCGTCAAGCATCTCTCTAGAAGCCGCAATGGTTGTGAAAGAAGAAATCGGGGAACAACAAACGACATTGGAAAAGGTCCGAGCCGCTAATTCTCAAGTCCATGAAACTCATTGAGAAGACGACACCAAGCAAAGGGGAGTGATTGGGGTGGAGTTTTGGGGTGGTGATTGGCTTCACCGATACACGTCACGACGACAATTCTTTGCGTAGATTCCTCAGGTTCCCGGAACATAGTCGTGTGATGCGTGTCACCCCTGACCGACGGATCACTTCTCCGTCACGCAGCTCATACACTCAAGTCGCGTTGCCCAAGTAGCCGCCGTCCAGCCCGAGCCCCAACAAGCTTCGCAGACGAACCCCAGCACTGGATTCGCGTGGCGCGCCTGGCCGGTGCCATCACATCGTGAACACACCCGCACTGGCTGCGGCACCCTGACCAGGTCGAGTCCGTGGCAGGCAACACACGGTTGCCCCGGTGGGTAGTGTCAGGTTGCGGCGCAACACGCACAACGTTTAAGGGCGTAGGATTTTTCTTGGCTGACCATCATAGTCCGAAAGAGGGGAAATGAGTTGCTGGCTGGACCTCTCATCGGCAAGGATGATTAGCAGATTGAGCTTTTTCTTGCGCTGGATGTTCCTGGCCCTGCCCTCTCAGCCTTGGCCTTCAGAACCCTGTTTATTCTTTTCAGGACTTCCCCCGACGAGATGAGCAGAGTTGGACATCAGGGCACCGTCGATGAGACAAAATAGTGGGGTAAATCTAGTGTCTTCATTGAAGACCCATGAAGAAAAAGCACCCAGAAGCGTTGAAGGAAAGCCCGAAGGCATCAGCGAGCCAGTTCTTGAAGTTCACTTGGGTGGCTGTTGTCTTACTGGCGATCATTCTCGCTGGTGTTGGGTTGGCCTATATGACCTGCAGGAAAGGAACGCAAGAGCCGTTTCGAGAACCCGCAGCAGGTATTGAGAGCAGCTTGCGTGCCTCCGGCATTCACGACCTTCACAATGTCCATTCACGCCTCAGCCTAGTCTCTCAACCGGTGAAAACCATTAAACAGGGTTTCAGGTTTCTCCTCATGGACAAAGCGGGCCGGCTGTTTCAAGATCGTGTCGGAGGGCTGGATCGCTGAGAGAGCGCTTGTTGCCGCGGACGAGGTGTGCTTCTTCTTCGTAAGGCGGCCCAGCCGTCCCACAGAAATCAAGTGATCACCCAATGAGCAAACTGATCAAGCAATTCTTCAGCGACGAGCAAGGCCAAGACCTGAAGGAGTACGCCCTTCTACTCCTGTTCCTTGCGTTAGGTACCATCGCCACAGAGTATTTGGCTAATCGCTTGTTGCCTGCCACCGTTTCCTCCTCTTCATTCACACCACGTTTCGCGACCGGATCAGGAAAATCACGATCGGCAGAAGTTCCGAGTCTGCACCCTCGTAGCTCCGTCGCTACATTTCCAGCGTCGGGAGGATCTCGAGCGGTTCAGACAGAACATACGAATTGATTATCGGGTCGTACGCCGTTCGTTGAGTCTGTCAAGCCGTGAGTGGTACTGCGTACTACTGCGGCCTCATCCCATAGTCTCTCGAGATCCGGCGGTGGCGTTTTGTAGACTTTCCTTGATTGTTCGGATCATATAACTCCTGACGATCCTCTTGGCCGCATCCGGAATCACAACGGCGATGTGGATCTCATTGATGATCGTTGCCCGCTTTGCGGTGCCCTCGTTATTCTACCGCCACGCCGAACTGGCACTCGGTCCCGCTGCTCCGACCCCAGCCTTCAAATTTGCTGTCCAAGGGCATCTCTCTTTCGGCGGTTTCAAAGCGCCTGCGCCATGCAGACACTGCTCATGGATTCCCGGCCGATGACGATCGTGCCGCGGACTCATAAGAGGCCATTGCGGACACGGCCCCGTAAAGCTTTGGGTCCAGTGACATCGCGATGCGCGTCTTCGCCTTGCGAGGCGAAACCGCTCTTGCGCCGCGTCTTTAGCGGTCGTAAGAGTCAAACTTCATTCGGATCGATGTTTTGAAAAATGGGTGCTGTCTGAGTCACGTTCGCGGGAATGGGGGACTGCATTGGGGGCTAGCTTGGCTATGAGCCAGATTGCGCCTACGGAATGCGGAGAAGGTGCACAATTGGTAAACCATTGTGCGTCCTGTGCCGATTAGCAAGTCATTCCATTCCAGCACTAGGAGGCAAGACAGATCATGAACTTTGCGTTTGGAGCCGTCATAGGATTCCTGCTTGGAGCAGCCCTCGGCGCGCTCTTGTGGGAAGTGTTATTGAAAAGGGTCCGGGAGCCCAGGCAAGACGCGCATTCAGACCTGACCCTTGGCCGTTAGATCACTGCGCAGGCACCTCCGGTGACGTTGAAGCAGCTGATCGTATGCAGTCTGGCGTGCGACCTTAGTCTTGGTGGACTCGGTTCTGCGGAGGATTTCGAGTTCGTACCGGGGATTCGGGCCGGACGATAACCAACTACCTTCGTGATTTCCCCTTTGGCGCACTATTGCCGTTAGGCGCTGCGGCTTCTCGCTAGCTACTCGCTCTGACACCAAGGCGGGTTCTTGGCTTCCCCAACAGCTCCCGCTTGAGTTCCTCAAACACCTCCCCACGACAGCTTTGACACGAGCCCTTGGCTTGGTGAATACAGTATTGGCCGGCGATTCGCTCGACATCGTCGCTAAACGTTCGGATCCAAAACTCCGCTTCCCTCGAACAGCAGTTCTCCTTGCGTTCCGCAAGGGCATCACGAACCCAGTTCTCCAAAGCTTTGGTCATTTTCTGACTATTCAATGCAATGCGGTGTCTGCAATTTGATATCTTAAGCTCGACTCTATCATAGTTGGCCGCCATCTGACACAGGCGAAGGCCAGGAGGTCAAAAAACTAATCTGACCTGCATATCTTATGGATAATGTTTTTTGGTACGTATCCAGCTCCACAGGAGTTCCTCGTCGAAAGTTCTGATAGCTTCCGGTAAGCTTGTAGGATGGACCGCCTCTACGTCGTCAGGCATCCGTTTACCGCCACAACGGTGTGGGTTGTTGACCCCAATTCCAGAGACTTTAAACCGGGCGAAATGCTTTGGTTTGACGATGAGGATCGCTCCGATATCTTCAAGGCCGATGGATTCAACTGGCGACCAGAAGACTCTGTCCAGTTCACCCAGAGCATTGAACCTTTTCACGCGTAGCGCCACGATTGACACCAGCAGCGAGACGGCGTAGCCCTGTCCAAGGCACAGGCACGGAAGCCCAGCTTAACCAGCACGCCAGCACCGGATGATGTATCCAAATCAACCTCAGGGAAGCTAGTCACGGTCCAACTGATGATCACTGGCTATCTGGGTCAACTGTTAAACAGGCGAAGGAAGTTGTAGACGAAGGACGTCGCGTAATAGGGTTGTGTCGGCTATTGATTACGTCGGCTCTCTCTTCTCACTCGTCGCTACCTCATTAACCAGTCGTAGAAGCTCGAGAGGATCGAACGGCTTCTGTAACGAGGCCTTGGCCCCGAAAGCTTCGGCCACTCTCAGGAATTCGCCTTGGAACTCGCCAGAGATTGCAATGATCTTCAGGGCAGGAGAGGACAGCAACAAGGTCCGAATGAGCTCTAACCCGTCCATGTCGGGCATTACCAAGTCGGTGATGACAAGATCCGGCGCAACCGATTTGAGGATCGCCAGTGCTTCGCGACCGGTTGTCGCGAGAAAGACCGTGTGGCCAGCTTTGGCGAGCACCCGTTTGGAGAGCGTGCTGATTACGTTGTCGTCATCGACAAATAGGATTGAGAGGGCCATCGGATTTCTCCGTGTACGTCATTTGTCTAACGTTAGCACAACTGAGCAATCACTCAAGAGATCCTAAAACCTCTGATGGGGCATTTCAGACCGCTCAGCCCAGGCTCTTTCAGCGATTCTGAAACCGTGCTTAGGAGCTTGCACGGGTGGAGGATCGGTGTTCATTTTTGACCGTATTTTTTGGGAGGGAATTGTCAGGCTAGAAACATGTGGAAGTTCGTCCAACAGTTTACGCCGGTGTTCCGAGTCAGGTTCGGACACTGCTATTGTCGGCCCTGGTATCGTGTTAGACGAGGAGCGTTCAAGAGTAAGGTCTATTGCGGAAGGTGTCTGTCGGGAGCTCCTGGTCGTCGCGTACCATCCCTGGCCGATCTCAGGACGGTACTGTTTACCTCCAGAGGGATATGCACAGTCCGCACGCCCCCTTTTTTACTACCAACGCCGTTAGCACGCCCCGGCTCTTTCAAAGTCTCGTTACCGCTGATTCGGCGTCCCGCTCAGCTCAACCCTCGCGAGCCGTTTGAACGCGGATCCGAACGACCTGGCCGCTGATCTTCGGGCTCGCTGATCGGTGGCGCATAGCAGATCAACTGATTTCTAGCTGCGCTCAGTACACAATAGTGAGAAGGCGAAATCTAAGTTGTTGAGGAATCAAACGAAAAGTTGGTAGCGCTAACGGAGAGCGAACCCATACTCTTCTGTGGCTTCGTATCCGTGGTGCCTTTAGAAGCGAACCAACTTTTCAACCGGGTAGTCTTCTCAGCGGCTGAGCATGTAAGCAGCTTCGTTGAACCCCGCATCCCGAATTGACTGCTCCAGCAGTGCCTGATAAGCGGTCGCCTTTCAAACGGCTCCGTTCCCCTCCGCTTCCTGAATACTTCGTCAACCGCCGCAAAATCAGATTCGACGGCGCGACGGGGGCAAACGGCAATTCCAGACGGCAGAAACAATGCTGTGCTCACAAGATTGCACCTTCAACCAGTCGGCTTCAATCGAGCTAGAATACGCCGACGCAGCCCGGCTCAGCAATGCTTAAACCTCGCTTGAGCCCTGCCAACCTTGACAGCCAGGCATAGCAGAATCATCTTTTGCTCGGGCGACGTACCCTTTTGCTGCTCACCGACGCTCAGCAGAGGACGTTTGTCTGAAGGCCCTGTCGTTACCGGCGAAGTACGGCAGGGCTTTTTTTGGTATTGTTCAGACAATGCAGAAGAAGCTTGAGTTCCCTCCACCGCCACCCCTGAGTTCGGTATTCTATTTTGGACCACTTTGGCAATCGATTTTGGCCCACCCCATGTAACTCAGCCTCGGCTACTCTGGCATTCAATCCCAGGATTGAGACAGAGGAGCCGCGATGGAAAG
>Ga0187893_10003656_pt1 | contig 30632 bp, 28 predicted proteins | sample MA1701074metaG_FD_139574 | JGI IMG/M metagenome (GOLD analysis project Ga0187893, IMG submission 139574) | White microbial mat communities from a basaltic lava cave in the Kipuka Kanohina Cave System on the Island of Hawaii, USA - MA170107-4 metaG ...
CGTGGTCGACCACCCGCGCGAGGACGGCGTCCCGCCGGACAAGCGTCCGGGAGCCACTGACCTCATGGATCTGCCGCTCGTTTCCGCTGAGCAGGTCGCGCACGGTGATCCCGGTGCCGGGCTCGACGGCGAGCACCTCCCAGACCGAGAGCCACGCGCGCTGCTGCGCGGCGAGCCACTCCCGCACACCAGCCGACAGGTGCCGGCCGCGCTCCGCCAGGTACCAGGCCACGATCGGCCGTCCCTGGATGTGGAATCCGTAGACGGCCCAGGGACAGAAGAGCTGCATGCTGGCCCCGGGGTCACGGAAGTCCTTGGCCACCCGTGACAACACGTCACCGAAGCGGCGGCGCGCGTAGCGCATCATGTCGAGCACTAGCCGCTCGTCCATGGCGTGGATCGGCGCCGGCTGGGATGGGGCCGCCGGCTGGTCTCCGGCGCCGAGGCAGCACTTCTTGTACTTTTTCCCGCTGCCGCAGGGGCACGGGGCGTTGCGTGAGACCTTCGGCGCGGCCCGGCGGTTCGCCGCGAGCGGGATATCCTCGATCTCGAACACGTCGTGCGCCTCGTACGGGACGGTGACCCGGACCGCCAGCTCGGCCTCGTCGGTATAGGTCTCGCACACCGGCGGGAGCGACCCGTCCGCGAGGGCCCGCGGGTGCCGAACGCTGAACGTGGCGAGCGCCTGCGCGCACGCCGCCACGACGCGCACGTCGTGCTCGGTGAGGGGACGCAGGAGCCCATCGGGGTCACGGTGCTCGACCCGCGGAAAGGCCTGCGGGCCGGCCACCGGCCACCCGAGCGCCGCAACCTCGCGTCGTCGCGCCGGGGCCACGTCGGCCCCACGCTCGAAGGTGAGCGAGAGGGCCGTCGTGCCGAAATCGAGCCGCTCACCCCGGGGCGTGTCGGCGGCCTCAATGAACGCCTCGTAGCCCGCCAGCGACGGGAAGAGCACGAACCCGAGGGTTTCGCCCAGGCCACCGATGATGGATAGGCACGCCCCGTCGACCCCGAGCGCAGGAACGTCGACGCGGAGGACCCGGTCGTCGCTCGCGGTCTTCCACGGGGCGAGGCGATAGAGCATCTCCGCGGCGCGGAACAGCGTCGCGACGACGTCGGCGGGCACGCGTCCCGCCTCGAGATAGCTCTCCCCTTCGTCGCCCGCCGGCATGGTCGCGGCCATGTGGGCGAGCACGGCGTCCAACTCCGGGGTCGGGGCCACCACCACGTCGACATCGGGGACGACCCTACGCAACTCGGCAGCGAGCGCAGCATCGGCCACGCGGATGCGGGTTGGCCGACGCGGCGGGCCAACGAGGGGCTGCGACATGCTGCGAACCAGAACCTGCGTGACTGAGGCGGGGACGCGGGGGTCGACGACCTCCGTGCCGACCACGATGTCCTCGGGCACTTCGAGCCACAGAATGATCTCCACGCGATACGGATCACCAGCCGTCACATACGCCGGCGCCGGGAGCTGCCCACCGACCCACTCGCTCGCGGTGATGGGTGGCCACTGCCGCTCCTTGCAGCGCGTCCGCTGTCCTGGGCGTGGCTGTTCGTGACGCCCGCTCAACGTACGGCGCTCCCCGAGCCACCTTGGGCAGCGCGGTGTGTCCGGGGAGAGACGAAGCAAACCTTCAGACGTCGCTCGAGGGCGGCGGCAACGGAGTCGAGCTTCTCGCCCTCGAGGCGTGCGATCAGCGCTTTCTCCCGCGCGACTGCCTCGAGCACCGCCTCCCGCGACGGCATCAGAAACCCCGGGAATCGGCTGGCATCGGCACTATCGTCGTGGCGGCTGGATGCCAGAAGGACCCCTATGCGGCACGGCGCGTCGTCACCCCGCCGATCGCACGCGCGATGTCCCTCTTCGTAGCCCCGATGGCCAGGAGCGAGCGCACGAGGAGGTCGATACTCACCGTCGCATCTCCAGCCTCCATCTTCGCTACTCGAGACTGGCTCGAGCCGAGAAGTTGCGCGACGGCGGCCTGGGAGAGCCTGCGGCTGGCGCGCTGCACCCTCAAGCGCTGAGCAAGCGCCAATTTCATCTCGACCAACGCGGCCTCTTGGGCGCTCAGCCCCAGAAACTCGGCTGCGTCACCCACCGCCCATCCCGCCCTCTTGAGCCGTCTCCGTCTGGCTGCCTTCATGACGCTCCCTCCCTATCGAATGCGATCATACGCTTTCAATCGTCGCTGGCAGTTCCCGATCACGCTCACCGCCGTCTGCCGTGTCTTCTTGCCGAAGACGTCGACGATGACGATCGCGTCCGGATCGATGCGGTAGATGATGCGCCACGTCTGTTCGCGGTCTGGGATCCGAAGTTCGTGACAACGAGGCCCGATGGATGGCATCGCTCGCGAGTGCGGCATCGAAAGCGCTTCGCCCTTTGAAGCCTGCGCAGAAGCACTCCCGCCTCCAGCCGGGCGTCCCGCGACAGAGGCGGTGTCTTGATCTCGCCCCGCAGCCACACGAGTGGCTTGTCCCCTGCCCTACCCACCGCCACCACCCTTATATGTCATATCCGACATTGAGGCAACCGCCTCTGCGGACTGCCTTCAGTGTGCCTCTGGCGCGTCCGGCGCTCCTTCCGCCCTGCCCGCCCACTCTTGGGCGGCCCTGCACACCGCCCCGACTCTGTGTGCCGCTTGTGTGCCAACTCAGCCGAACGAGGCCGAACTCCGCTACCCACGGTGAAAGAACTACCGCGAGAATACCCTTGCTCCACGGGCCGCGGCGACACGCAACGCACCTGGCTCGCACTCAGCATCAACCCACCTGGCAAGATTCGTAATCAGTAGGTCGCCGGTTCGACTCCGGCGGGTGGCTCTCGGCTTTCCTCCGCTGATCCCGGTCACTACCGCCTCACGAGTTTACACAGAGCCCTGTCTGCGCATCTTCGCAGATGAAGCAGATGCGGGCCGCGCCACGGCATCACGATCGAATCGAAGCGAGGAGATCCGTGGCAAGGATTGCGGATGATGCCGTAACGGTTTCCGCGTCAACGAGCAAATTTCCACCACCGCCGGCAGCTCGCACGACCATCTGACAGCCGACTCCTTGGGGCCTTCCGAAGAGACGATCAAGGTGTTCCAGAGCCTCCGCTGTCACGCGCGCCGAGAGCGGATGCGCAAGAAGCGCCTTTACGCGCGAGGCCAGGACCTTCGTATCGACACCTCGCAGTAGTCGGTAGACATCATGTGCATCCTTGTCATCGCGCCGCTCAAGTTGCTCCTCGCGCTCGGCGATCTTATGCAACTTCGAGACGAGCAACGCCGCAGGTCCTGCCACGTCGACGGTGATAACGCGCTGATCAGCAGCCTCGAAGGCGCGGATCGCTTGAGGGGCGCGGTCGACGATGGCTGCCTCGAGCCCCTTGGCCTTGCGAGCAGCGACGTTTCCATGAGGTCCGAGGCGAGCCCCACGACGTCCAGGACCTCCGAGCGACGCCGGCACGTGCAGGTCGATGACTGTGCCGTCTCCACTGATCCAGCACCCCGGCTGCTTGCCACGGCGGAAGGCCGCCCGCTCCATGATCTCGCCCAAGGTGGGGTCATCGATGAGAGCATCAACGTCGAGTAGGAGATCCCCGTCGGTGGTGTAAGGGGCAAGCGCAACGTCCGCCTCGCCCGTGTGCAGATAGATCGCCTGGCCTCCTACCACGATCACTGCGCGCCGCTGGACTTCTAACGCCTCCAGCACGTCGAGCAGGGTTCGCCGTGCGATGATGTAGCGTGGATCAGGTTCGCCAAGCATCCTGGTTGCGCTCCATCCAGTTCATGAGCGCCTCCGCCTCTGCAGGACCACGACCCGGGCTGGTCAGTAAATCTGCGGCAACCTGGCTGGGCGCCGCGTATACAAGGCCATCCCGGGTGGTCGTTCGCTCGAACACGACGCGATCAAAGGGCTCGGCGACGATCACATTCGCGCCCGAATCACTCGAGCGCAAATCGAGTCCCGCAACAGCCTTTGCGGCGTCGCCAACGTAAACTGCGCCGAGTCGCGGGGATGAGACCGCCGTCTCGCCTGGGACAGCCAAGGAGCCGGTAATTGCATAGGGCTCCTTGAGTTGACGAAGCTTTTCGAGAAGCACGGAAAGCCCCCTGGGTTCCAGACACGTGCGCACCGAGTTCGATGCTGGGAACGCGTAGTCCTGTGTCCAACGGCGTATAATGCCAGCCCAGTCGACCGACTCGATGTAGCCTCGTCCCTTGCGCTGCAACAGCGCCTCGCGATCGAGCAGATCGACAACCCTCCAGAGCGATGCCAGCGCAGTCTTGGATCGCAACGCAAGTTCGCGGATTCGGAATGGGGGTCGGAAGTCACAGAGCGCCCTCACTGCGCGTCCAGCCGCTGGGCCCTTCAAGGTTTTTAAGGGGCGATCCAGAGGCCATGGATCAGTCACTGCTCCCTTGGTCTGGATGAAGAGCGCGGGGCGTTCGAGCGCGATGCGGAGATTGCCCGTCGCGTCAGCGTACCCGACACCTTCCTCGACAAGACGCTGTTGCGTCCTGGGTCCGACGTAGGGGCAAGCGATGAGCAGCGGCGCGTTCAGTTCTCGCCTTAGCTGAGCGATTGCGATAGGGACGTCTCGAGGGTCCAGTTTCTTCTTCACCTCGATGACGACTCTCGACTCCTCGCCGCTCGGCGCTCCGATAGTGAGTACGGCGTCGACACGAGGGGGCCGTTGGCGCGGCTCCGTAAGGTTTGGCCAGAGCCACGGGGTCTCTTCCTTGAGTGAGTTGACCGGAGGGCCCCCAGAGCTACTTGCCCACAGAACCTCTCGCTCCGCTTCTTGGACGGTCCACCCCTTCGGAAGTAGGCCTCGGAGGGTCTCCAGGAGTTCCCCGACAAGTTCCGTTTCGGATACAGGCTTCATCCTCAACTCGCGGAACATGGTACTTTATGAAACAAACTGGCGCAAGTTTCCGCGGCCCGTCTCACTAGTCGCGACTATCCACTCCTCGCGAAACATACACATAAGTGGAACATTGCTAAGCGCATAATCCGCAAGCGTTTTCTAAGGCTCATCCGCCGCGCGCCTCCGTACAGTCCCATCCTACCCCCATGGCTCCCCCATCCTCCCCCGCCCCAATGGAGCCGGTCTTGATCACCCTGAGCGCTCCAGACAGGCCTGTCCGGGTTGGATGCCTCACTTCCCCTCCCCGAGTCTTCAGCGGCACACCGGCCTTGCGGAAGAGCGGTTCGATATCCTCCGGCATCTCGCCAGCCATGAGCGCCGCTTCGAAGCGAGATTCTCGCCGAAGGACAGTGGACGGTACGACGGAGGCCTTCGTAGTCAGTAGGTCGCCGGTTCGACTCCGGCGGGTGGCTCTCAGAATCTCCTGCGCGATCGAGGGCTTCCGTCACTCGAGCGATGGTCGATGTCTTCGCTCGCTCCTCGTGGTGCCGGTTGTCTAGATTTGTGATGTACAACCTGGCGCCACGCCCGACCGAGCCCGGGCGTTGCTCTTCCCAAGCTGGGCGTCGCTGGTTCGACCCCGGTCGCCCGCTCTCATTCCGACTCCAGCGGGAGCCCGCCCCGGGTTTCGCTTGTCGCGTCGAAGACGCCCTCGCGCTCGAGCCGAATGCATTCCGTCTGCGGAGCCGACGGTCGAGTGACGCACATCGAGGCCTTCGAGGCGGAGAGCGAAGCCGAGGCCCTCGCGCGGTTCGAAGAGCTGCGCCCACGATGGTCGGACACGACACTGGCACCATGGACTGTCTCTCCGGAGGAACGCCGTGACGGAACCCAGCTCGTCTTCCCCGGTTCGGATCGTCGTTGGCTGCGGGCTCCTCGCCCTCGGCGTCGCCGTGTTCGCAGTACGCCTCTTACACGAGGGCCCCTACCCGATGCCGCGCGGCGCGAACCTGTTCGGTGGGCTGGGTGCGCTGCTGCTCGGCGGTGTGCTGGTGTGGCCCGCCACGCCACGCGGGCTCGGCTGGCTGGCGCTCGCGGCCACCCCCGTGGTGCTCTTCTTCGGGCTCTACGCGACCATGGCGGAGCTCGAAGAGTGGTGTCGATCTATGCCAGCGATGGGGACGGCGAGACGGTGGATCTACGCCTCTGGATCGTCGACCGCGAAGACGGCGAGTGGGTGGGGATGCCGCGTTCGAAGGCGGTCGAGCACTCCCTGGATGGAGCGCGCCTCCAGCTGCTCCGAAAGGGGGAGACCCGGTGCGTGGTGCCGGTGCTTCACGAGGACCGCACGACCGTCAAAGCGATCCACGCACTGAAGGTCGAGAAGTACACGGTGGCCCGTGGCGCCGCTGCGATCGGTCTCTACCCCCGCGAGGCCAGGGACACCGCCGTCTCCCTGCGCCTCGATCCGTGCCCGGGCGGGTGAGCGGAGCCCCGACGACAGCGCGCGCCAGCGTCGCGACACCAGCGGCTATTCTCTGGCGAGCGTCTGGGCCGTACTCGCGACGTCCAGCTTGGGAACGCCCCCAGCCCGGATAGCGAAGAAACGGTGCAAGAGTCCTTCAAACCCTGGTAGGCTCCCTCAGGCCGCTCCGGAGCGTATGACGCCTTCCGGGAAAGGAGTGGGGATGCGCATCATCCTTGCAACGATCGTGGTCGCGCTGGGCGCGAGCGCGCTGGGGGCGACACCGTGCGCGGACCTCGCGTCCATCCGGCTCACCGTGGAGGCGGCCTGTCCGTGCGCCGATCAGGCGAGCGCCGGGACCTACAAGAGCTGCGTGAAGGCGAAGTTGAAGGCCGACGGCGTCAGAGGCTCGTGCAAGAAGCAGATGACGAAAACGGCGAAGCAGTCCGTCTGCGGGAAGTCGGGCGTCGTCGTCTGCTGCCAGCCGGGCAAGAAGGGGAAGGTCGTCAAGAGTTCCAAGTGTAAGGGCGAGGCGTGTGCGTCGGGGCCAGGCAACGGTTTCAGCGTCTTCCCGCTGACCGGCGCGGACTGCTCAACGTCGGGGGCATGCCCGATCACGGAACCGACCACGACCACGACGACCGCGCCGCCGACCACCACCACGGCGCCACCCACGACCAGCACCACGGTGACGACGGGGTCGACGACCACGACGACCGCGCCACCGGGGTCGCCCGAGCTTTCGATCGACGACGTCAGTGTGACCGAGGGCGACGCGGGGACGAGCACGGTGATGTTCACCGTCACGCAGTCCGCGCCGTCCGCGAACGTGACGACGGTGGGCTACGCGACCGCGGACGGCACGGCTGCCTCCCCTGAAGACTACCTTGCGGGTTCCGGAACCGCTCAGATCACGGCGGGCAACACGACCGCCGAGATCAGCGTGACGCTCAACGGCGACACGCTCGCCGAAGGCGACGAATCGCTACTGGTCAGACTGTCGAATGCCGTCAACGCGACGATCACCGACGACGAAGGCAGTGCCGAGATCGTCAACGACGACGGCGGCGCGCCGACGACGTTCGAGCTGATCGAGCAGGCGCTCCTCGATGGACTGATCGACGACGAAACCGCGCTTACCTACAAAGTGTTTTCCGAGTTCCAGGATGCGCGGCTGCCGGCGGAGTACCAGGGACGGGATGAAGCGTTCTTCGAGGGCATCGCGATCATGGATGCCGCGAGACGGTTCGATACGCTGACGCCGGCGACGCAAGCGATCATGGCGCCCTTCCTCGAGTTCCCGGACCTCCCTGCTCCGGCTCTGCAACGGGCACCCGAGGAGCACGTGCGCTCGAGCGGTGTCGCCGTCGATGCGACGCCTGCCGCCGCGGTTGAAAACCTCGTGTCGCTGGTTCTCTTGGAGGACAAGATAACCCTGCTGTGGGATGCGAACTCTGCCTCGGCCGTCGCGCTCGCGGCGGCGGCGAATCGGTTGAAGGCCGAGTTCGATGCGCGGATCCGGGCGAAGATGACCGCCTTCCTGGGCATGCCGGCCGCAGGTGAGGTGCGCGTCGTGCTGACGGATACTCCGGGTGGGTCGTTCGAGGACGTCAACGCCGAGTGCACGATCGCACAGATCACACTGCGACAGTTCCATCCGTGGGTTTTCGTCCATGAGCTCACACACGCGCTGCTCGATCTGAACTACGAGATCGCGGCGTGCAATCAGCCGGAGAAACAGTGGATGCACGAAGCGACCGCGCACTGGGCGCAGCACTACGTGTATCCACCGGCAGACCAGGGCAGGGAGCAGACCGGGGCCACCTGGTTCTTGGATCAACCGGAGCGATCGCTCTCGGCATACGACAAGTCGCCGCGCGGCCACGAGTACGGGGCGTATCTGTGGTTCCTGAGACTCGCGGGCCAGGAGAACAATCCTGACGTGGTGCGCGACATCTGGGCATCCGGAGCCGGCGTCAGCAGCCTCGAGGCGATCGAAGCCGTGCTGCAAGGTTCGGGACTCGGCGGGTTCGCGGACCAGTGGCCGAAATTCGCACTCGACAACTGGAATCGCCTCGCCTCGGAGGACGGGCCCTACCGCAAGTACCACCAATGGGACAAGCTCAACCACGATGCGCGTCAGCAAGACCACGAAGTGAGGCTCGACGGCGCAGGGTGGGGATCCGAACCCCTCGTATACGACCTGCCAATCCTGGCCGCCGACTATCATCGGTACGACTTTACGAAGGATCCGGATGTACGGGGCATCTTGGTCATCAACGACGACGCGGGAAACGACCCCAACGCGAGCATCTGGGCGATCGTCAAGATCAAGGATCAACCCTGGGCCGCAGCCGAGGACTGGTCCAACGAGAAGGAGAAGTTCTTCTGCCGCGACAAGGCCGACCAGGACGTCGAGGAGATCATCGTCGTCGTGTCGAACAGGGCTTTCCAACCTGGGACTCGAATTCAGAACCAGGGGAACTTCGCCATCAACTATACGGCCCTGCCGTGCAACGACTGGACAGGCAGTACGACGTTTCGCAGGGACGGGCCAGCGACGGGCTGGATCACGAGTGCCGAGGGCGAGGGGCTCCGATTCCGCGTCGACCTGAAGGACCCGCTGGGCTTCTACAAGGCGATCGAGGGCGCGATCACGGTGCACATCAACGAAACCTTCCCGTACGAGGACGGGACGTGCACGTCGACGGCCTCGGCGAGCGCCGACGCGAAGGATCACGGGCACTTCACGATGTTGTGGTTGGGGGGAAGTTCTCTCCAGTTCAGAGGCGAAGAGGACCCGTTCGACCCGCCAGTCCCCATCACCGTGACCACCGAATGCGTGAGCTCGAGTGGGACGGAGACCTTTATTCAGGTCACTGAGTTCTCCTTTCTCGACTGGTTCTACACCGGATCCGAACTGCGGCCCATCGACTTCGGCGCGACCACGATCACCGGAAGCCATTCGGCCGTCGACGTGGAGGACGACTTGGAATGGACCTGGAATTTCGTGAAGGACCCGTAGCGCGGGACGCGGCCGCTACGAAGCGTCGTCGGGGCAGATGAGCGCGGCGCGCAGCGTGATCGCGTCGCCCCTGATCGCATCGGCTTCGGCAGCGAGCGGCTCGCGGATCTCCTCGGGCACCGTCTTCCGCGCCTTCGAAGCCCGCAAACGACGGCTGTAGCGGATGAGCTGGCGGACGACCTTCTTCAGCTTGGCCTTCGCGCGCTTCTTATCCGCGCTCGCACAGAAGTCGTCGGCCGTCTGGGTGAGGTCGAGCGCAGTGCCGAGTGGCTGATCGAGCTTCGCCAGCAGCTCGCCGAGCTCGGCGGTCGCCGCCGTAGTCGCGCGGAGCCCCGCTGTCCGGCAGAGGAGCGATGCGAAGGTCGGCCCGTCGGGCACCGCGTCGCATCCCGTGACGAGCGTCGTCGTTGTCGTCGTGCCCGGAGCGACGGTCGTCGAGGTGGACGTGGAGGTCGAGCTCGAGGTGCTGGTCGAGGTCGACACGGTCGTCGTCACGGCGGTCGACGTGCTGGTCGTGGACGTGCTCGTCGAGGTCGTGCTCGTATCCGATGTCGTGGTTGTGCTCGGCGTCGTCGTCGACGTCGTCGTGGGAAGGGAAGTCGATGTCGTCGTCGGCAGGGCCAGGCACGACGAGAATTCCGACGTGTCGTTCGTCGTGAGGTCGGTCGCGGTCGCGGTGAGGGCCGTCGCCCCGATGGTCTGGCCGAAGTCTACGACGAAAGCGACGTGGCCGCTCCCGTCGGCCGCCCCGGTCGTGACCGCTCCGACGAACCCCTCGCCCTCGCCGTACAGGGTCGGATCGCATCCGGTGTTGGCGAAGACCTCGATGCGATAGGTGCGGCCGGGGGTCGAGTCGAGCGTGCCGGACACGCTCGAGCCGCCCGGGAACATGGGCGTGTCCAACGCGGGGTAGTTCTGGTGATCGTTCGGCCCGGTATCGCCGTCGCCCGCGTCGTTCGTGTCGGGCCCGTCCGTTGCGAGGGCGATGCCGAGGCCGCCGTTGGCGAAGATGGAGTTCCCCAGGATCTGATTGCCGATCGGGTCCGCCGTATTGTTCCTCAGGAGGACACCGTCGGCGCCGTTGCCCATAATGAGATTTCCGGCATTCGGATCCGTTCCGCCGATGCGATTGTCGCTCGAGTCGGCGATCAGCACGCCCCGGAGGGTATTCCCGAGCAGCATCGTTCCCGTGACGTCGGTGCCAATGTGGTTCCCCTCGACGACGCTGCCCGTCGTACCGACGCCCAGCCCCACACCGTGAAAGCCGTTGGCCGAGATCACGTTGCCCGCCCCGGTCGCGGCGCCGCCGATCATGTTGCCGGTCGAGTCGCCGACGATGACGCCGAACTCGGCGTTCCCCACCGCCTTGGTCCCCGTGACGTCGGTGCCGACGAAGTTGCCCCGCACGATGCTTTCGTCCGCGCTGCTGAGGAAGATGCCGGATCCGCTGTTGCCGGAAATGACGTTGCGTTCGGCGGCGGTGGTTCCGCCGATCATGGTGTGCGCGCTTCCGAAGCTGGCTACCCCGTGGACGTTCCCGAGCGCGACGGCACCGGTCGAATCCACCCCGATGAAGTTGCCCTGGATCGTGTTCATGTCCGATCCGAAGCTCACGGTGATACCGGCATTGCGCAAGAGTGTGCCAGCGCTGTTGTTGCCGGAGATCACGTTGCGGGCCGCGGGGGTGCTGCCGCCGATGAGATTGCCAACGGCAACATTGAGGCCAATGCCTTCGTTCGCGTTGGGCCGCGCGATCGTCCCCGTCGGGTCGGTGCCGATGAAGTTCCCTTCGATGGTGCACGTCGTGGCACCGTTGAGGAAGATGCCCGAATCGAAGCGCCCTACGGCCAGTCCGCGTATGGTGCTGCCGCTGCCGCCGCCTGCGACGTCGAGCGCCGTGCACCCGCTGCACGTCGAGCCGTCGAGCTCGATCAGGATCACGGCGTCGTCGCCGTCGGAGAGCGTGTTCTGGCTCGCTCCCGGCTGCTGGTAGCCGTCGATGAACACCGGGTCGAGGATCTGCGGAAAAGGGGAGCCTGGCATGATCGTGTGCACACCCCCGCCGGCAATCCCGAACTCGATCGTGTCGAGGCCGGTGCTCGCGTTCGCCTGCTCGATGGCCGCCCGCAGCGTGCAGCCGCCGCCCACGGCGTCGCACGTGCCGTCGGCAGTGTTCGCGTCTATCGCGTCGCCCGTGCTGTCGACGGTGAAGGTGAGCGCCCCTGCTGGCCCGGCCAGAAGCACGAGCGCCATGGCCGTGGTCCCCAACCTTCGGATCGTGAGCGGCTCCCCTTTCTGATCCTACCTACCAGATACCCCGGCTCGTGCGCCACTGGCGCGCGGCACGCGAACGGGGCCGTAGTCGGGATAAGTCTACGAACGGTGACGGAACCTCTAACCTCGGACACTGACGCTCCCCAACGCCCCCCGTACCCCAGCCGGCTGGCGCGGGGCATACAACGCCCAAACCCGACTCGCCAACGAGAAATCTGACCAGACGGGTGCATCACCCTGCCGAACGGCGACCGCGAGATGATGTTGGCGCCGCCGGTACCACGCTGAACTACTCCTTACGAAGCTGTTCGACGAAGACCCGGAAGACTTATGATCCGTGGGCGCAATCTCTGACTCGGCAGGAGCTTGATCTCACCGAGTGTTGCGTGAGTTGCGTGAGCAGGGCGCTCCGACGGGACGTCGTCGCACCGCGAAGGCTGCTCATGCCCCGTGAGAGGCTTGGCGGGGCCGCCCGCGCGGCAGCTTCTGAAGCCCAGTCCGGCAGACTGGACTTCGAGCGGTTTCACTCGCCCTGTCACGCATTTTGCGAAAGAGCGGGCGACCGGGGTCGAACCGGCGACGTCCAGCTTGGGAAGCTGGCATTCTACCACTGAATTACGCCCGCGACGGTGTTCGTCTTACCGCAGGGGCCGCGGAGTGGCAACGTGTTTGACCAGCCACAGACCCTCCAGTAGCTCTGGAGGAGTTCATGAGTCGCGACGTCGTCCTGGCGCAGTTCGAGGAAAGCCTGCGGGTGAAGCGGGTCTTTCTCACGGAGTACGCGGACGCGGTGGCACGCGCGGGCGAGATGCTGCTCGCGTCTCTGCGAGCCGGCGGCAAGGTGCTCATCTTCGGCAACGGCGGCAGCGCGGCCGACGCGCAGCACATCGCGGCCGAGTTCACGGGACGCTTCGTGCGGAAACGTGACGGCCTGCCGGCCATTGCCCTCACCACTGACACCTCGGCGCTGACCGCCATCGCCAACGACTTCGGCTACGACGATGTCTTCGCGCGCCAGGTGCGTGCGCTCGGGCGGAAGGGCGACGTCGCGATCGCGATCTCGACGAGCGGCAAGTCGCCGTCCGTGCTGCGCGCTGTCGAAGCGTGCAAGGCCATCGGCATCCGCACGATCGGGTTCGGCGGCGGGGATGGCGGCCCGATGAAGCCGCTGGTCGACGTAGCGCTCGTCGTCTCGGCGAGCACGCTGTCCGCGCGCATCCAGGAAACCCACATCACGATCGGCCACGTGCTGTGCGAGCTGGTCGACCGCGAGATGGCCGGGGCACAGACCTGATCACGCTGACAACGGACTTCGGGCTCACCGACCCCTTCGTGGGCATCATGAAGGGGGTCATCGCGACACGCGCCCCCGAAGCCACCGTCGTCGACCTCACGCACGGCATCCCGCCCCAGGCCGTCCTGCTGGGCGCGCTCGTGCTCCGGCAAGCGGTTCCCTACTTCCCGAAAGGAACCATCCACGTGGCCGTGGTCGATCCAGGCGTCGGCACTGAACGCCGGGCGCTCTGCGTGGTGACCAACGCTGGATGTCTCGTCGGTCCCGACAACGGCGTGCTCTCGCTCGCGGCGGACGCCGTGGGCATCCGCCGCATCATCGAGCTCACGGAGACCCGCTTCTTTCTCGAACCTCGCAGCGCCACGTTCCACGGGCGCGACGTTTTCGCACCCGTCGCCGCCGCCCTCGCAGCGGGCACGCTCCCCTCGGCGCTCGGACGCGATCGGTCCGACCTCGACCGGATCGCGCCGCCCGAGCCCGTGCATGACGCGGGCCTCGTGCGCGGGGAAGTGGTCTACGTCGACCATTTCGGGAACCTCGTCTCCAACCTTCCGCCGCAGGTGTTTCCGCGCGTCCCGTTTGTGGTTACGGTGGGCGACGTGCGGGTGGGATCGGTCACGACGACGTACGCCGACGTCCCGGTGGGCACGACGACGGCCCTGGTGAGCTCGTACGGGTTGCTCGAGATCGCCGTGCGAAACGGCTCGGCCCGGGACACGCTCGGCCTCGCCGTAGGCGCTCCGGTCGTGCTTCGACCCGCGTAGACAGGAGACCTCTCATGGCGGACCGGCCGAGCTGGAACCAATACTTCATGACGATCACCCGGCAGGTGGCCGAGCGCTCGACGTGTTTGCGGGCCAAGGTGGGTGCCGTCATCGTCCGCGACCGCAACATCGTCGCGACCGGATACAACGGGGCACCGGCCGGCCTGCCGCACTGCAACGAGGTCGGCTGCCTCATCTACGCGTCGCGCACCCCGTCGGGCGAGCTCGAGGAGAACTGCTTTCGCACCATCCACGCGGAGATCAACGCCATCGCACAGGCGGCCAAGAACGGCGCCTGCATCCGCGACGCCGACATCTACATCACGCACACGCCGTGCATTCACTGCTTCAAGGTCCTCATCAACACGGGCATCCGTCGGATCTACTTCGAGCGCGAGTACAAGCTGCACACCCTGCAGGAGATCCTGAGCTACACCGACGTAACCCTGCAGGCCGTCGAGCCCTAGCCCGATGCTGACGCACGCACCGTGGACCGAGACGCCCGGGCTGCGGCATGGGTTCCTCGATCGGAACGAGTGCGGCGACGCATCGGACTGGGCGGCAGTCATGCGACGTACGGGGACATCGGTCCCGCTCGTGCGGCCCAGGCAGGTACACGGCGCGACCGTGCTCGTGAGCGACGAAGTGACGCCCACGTCCGAAGCCGACGCGGTCGTCGCCGCGCGACCCGGCGTTGCGGTCGGCATCATCACGGCGGACTGCGCGCCGATTCTGCTGCGCGATCGCGGTGGTCGCGCCGTCGCGGCGGTGCACGCCGGGTGGCGCGGGGCGGCTGCAGGCGTGCTCGAAGCGACGCTCGCGTCCCTGCACCGGGTCGCCGGCGTCGAGCCACGCGACATCGAAGCGGCCGTCGGTCCCACGGTGGGCGCTTGCTGCTACGAAGTCGGGCCCGAAGTGCGGGAGGCGCTCGTCACCCGTGCGGGCCCGCGTGTGACCTCCGCCTTCACCGCCCGAGGCGATCGATTCATGTTCGACCTCCGGAGCGCCATTCACACGCTCGCGGTCGACGCCGGGCTCACCATCGCCAGCGTCGGGCCGTGCACGATGTGCAGCGGCGACTACGCGTCGTATCGTCGGGATGGTGCGACGGCCGGGCGACAGCTGAGCTTCATCGCGCTCACGTAGCGGCGGCGGCGTGCCGCGTCCCGGGCTGCTCCAGCTCCTCGTGCGCGCTCGGATTCTCCAGATAGCCCCGGAAGACCTGCAGCATCTTCCCCCCGTGGTAGCCGTCCATGAAGCGGTGGTCGAAGGTGACGCCGATCGTGATCATCGGCCGGACGACGGGACGGCCCTGCTCCGCCACCACCCGATCCCCGACCTCACCCAGCAAGAGCACGACCGGCGTCCGCGAGAAGGGCACCAGTGGCGCCATCGCGCTCGAGATCCCGAAGCCGCCGACGTTGCTGATCATGGCGCTCCCGAACTCGTCCTTGACGATGCCGAAGCGCGAGAGGTCGAGGTCGAGATCGTAGATGAGGTAGGCGATCGTCCGCATGAGCGGCCCCAGCAGTGGCAGCGGCACCTGGTCGAGGATCTGCTTCGTCCGCTGCACCTGCTGGTCGCGCCGGGCACGCAGCCGGGCGACCCGCTCCTCGGTCTCGCGCGCGATCTCGACGACGCTCTTCTCGTCGACGCGGGAGATCTTGACGCCGGCGAGATCGTTGCCGCCTTCCGTCGCCACCTGGAGAAACATGTCGACCGTGTCGCGAAGCATGATGCGTCCTCGCGCCACGATGCCGTTCAGCTGCGGATAGCGACGCATCGACAGCGCAAGCGCCTTGGCGACGAGATGCGTGACCGTGACGCGCACGCCGTGGTCGGCGCGCATGCGCTCCATGTAGGTGAGCGCACCTGCCATGGGGATGTCGAGGATGGCGTGGACCGTGGGATCCTGCGGCGCGCGCCAACTGTGCACCGCGACGCGCCGCCAGCCCGAAAACGGCTCGAGCGGCCGGAACCTGCGCATGTGCGCGGTGGTAGCGGCGCATCTCCGGGGAGTCAATCGGGCGGAATCCATCTTGCCGGCACCGAACACCGTTGGTAGGCTTCTCGCTCGGGATCCCCACCCCGAGGAGGTTCACCGTGAAGCGTTTCGTCTTCGCCACCGCCATCGCGAGCATGCTCGCCCTCTCCGTCCCCGCGCGTGCGCACGACGCCTACGACGATTCCGAGTCGTACCCACTGCGCGTGGTCGCCTACGTGTTGCATCCGGTCGGCTGGGCCATCGAGTGGTTGGTCGCCCGTCCGATCCACTTCCTCGTGTCGCAACCCCCCATCGAGCCGATCAGCGGACACGTGCCGCACGAGACGCCCTTCGGCGACTATCATCCCTACCGGCACGCCGACGATCACACGGAATACTGAGCCCGCTCGGCTCGGCGTCCCGTCCATCAGGTGAGCTACCAGCGCAAGGATGCGCGGTACCGTCAGGCGAAAGCGGAAGGCTTCCGCGCTCGCAGTGCGTATAAGCTGATCGAGCTCGACCGCCGCTTCCGTCTGCTGCGGCCCGGAGCCGCCGTGGTGGACATCGGCGCGTGGCCGGGCGGCTGGATGCAGGTCGCCGCGGAACGTGTCGGATCTCTTGGACGCGTCGTCGGCATCGACCTGGTTCCCGTCGATCCCCTACCCGAGGCGCACGCCAGCACGCTGGTCGGGGACGTGAGCGACCCATCGGTACTCGCCGCGGTCCTCGATCAGCTCGGTAGACGTGCCGACGTGGTCCTCTCCGACGCGGCACCCAAGCTCTCCGGGGTACGCGCTCGCGACGAAGCCGCGTGCGAATCTCTCGGAGGGGCCGTGCTGGACGCGGTGCGACAGCTGCTGGCGAAGGGCGGCGTCCTCGTCATGAAGACGTTCATGGGCAGCGGTCACGACGAGCTACTGCGGCGCCTTCGCGAGCAATTCGAGCAAGTTCGGCTCGCTCGTCCTGAAACCAGCCGACAAGGGTCTGCGGAGTGCTACCTCGTGGCGGCGGGATTCCACGCCCAGAGTCGATGTGGATAACGTGTTGAACTGTTGATATCCCCCGCGACCTCGATTGGCACAGGCTATCCACAGGTATGTGGATAGACTCTTGATCGATCAACACCGCGGCATCCCATTGCTTTTTTCTCTGTCACTTGCTCTAAGAGAGCCGGGTTTGTAACTCCGCGCGACGCGGGATCGGGGGTGGGGATGGCTCGGGTGAAGGAAAGGCCGGCAAAGTCCGCGCTCGACACCCTCCAGGATTGGCTTTCAGGGGGCAGTCAAGCCCTTTTGGAGAGCGCACAAACGATACAGCGTGTGGTCGCCGCGACCGGACGCGGCGTCGAAGGGCAGGTCGGAACCGTGTTGGTCGCGCTCGAACACACGTTGCGCGAGCAGATCGATCAGCTCGTGAACGGCATCGCCGTCTCGATTCGCGGGGACGTCGAGAACGTGCGCGAAGAGGTCCAGGAGCTGCGTGAGCAGCTGCTCGATCCGGCCGATCGGACGGCCTTCGATCAACTCCTCGAGCCGCTACGTGCGCTCGCCAACGGCGCGCTCGAGCGCGCGGCGTACGCGCAGACGCGGCTCACGGAACTGGCTCAACGTCTCGAACACATCGAGTATCGGGACGATCCCAACGTGCGTCTCGCCGATCTCGAGCGTCGACTGGCGTCGATCGATGCGCGCCTGGCGGCGTCGTTGCAGGTGAACGACGAGGCAGCCCTGGAGCGGAACGTGACGGAGCAGGTCGCTCCGTTGGAGCAACGGGTCCGCGAGATTCGCGTCGAGCTGGGTGAACGGACCACCGACCTGCCGTCGATGCGGGAGCGCTTGACCAAGATCGAAGCACGGGTGCTCGAGACCAGCAAGGAGCAGATCGCCCGCGCCGGTGAGGCGACGAGCCTCCGCGATCGATTGGCGCGCCTGGAGGCCAGGCTCACCGACCTGTCACGCGAGCAAGTGGCACGCGCGGTCGAAGCCGCCGGACTGCGGGAGCGGGTGTTTCGCATGGAGCAGCGAGCGGGGGCCTACGGGCAGGCTGCGGCCGACCCGGCCTCCGAGGGTGAGCACTCGACCGGGTGAGTCGTGCGGGTCGTTCCGGTTCCGCAGCTCGCTGACAACTACGCCTACGTGGTGATCGATCCGGCGACCAGTGAGGCCGCGGTCGTCGATTGCGCGGAAGCGGGGTCTGTCCTCGCGGCGGTAGAACGAGCCGGGGCCCGGCTGACGACCGTACTGGCCACCCACCACCACTTCGACCACGTCGGCGGAAACCTCGACCTGCTCGGCAAGCTGCCGAGCCTTCTCGTCTACGGTTCGCGCGACGACGCCCCGAAGATTCCCGGCATCACCAACCGCATGTCGGACGGGGATGCGTTCGCAGTCGGCAAGCTTTCGGGGCGTGTGATCTTCATCCCGGCCCACACGAGCGGGCACATCGCCTACCACTTCCCCGACGCCAAGGCCGTCTTCACCGGAGACACCCTCTTTGCCGGTGGATGCGGGCGGCTCTTCGAGGGAGACGCCGCCCAGATGATGCAGTCGCTCGGAAAGCTCGCTGCCCTTTCCGACGACACGCGCGTCTACTGCGGACACGAGTACACGCTCAAGAACCTGCAGTTCGCGAGTGAGCTCGAGCCGCGAAACGCCTCTTTGACGGCGAAGCTGGACCGGGTGCGTACGTTGCGGGACCGGGGCGAACCGACCATTCCGAGCACGATCGGAGAGGAGAAGGCGACCAACCCCTTCCTGCGCACGGGCAGCGCCGAGCTGGCCTCCTCCGTCCGGGCCCGGGTTCCCGCCTTGACCCCGGGAGATCCCGTGGCACTGTTCGCGGCCGTCCGGGCGTTGAAGGATCGCTACTGAGCCGGTAGAGGGCCGCATGGCCCGAGACATCCTGTTCGAGCAAGCCGGCGACGTCGCCACGATCACGCTCAACCGACCGGACAAGCGCAACGCGCTCACGCCGGCCATGATCCGGGAGCTCTGCGACGCGATCACCAGGGTCGGCGCCGACGCATCCGTCCGGGTCGTCGTGGTGCGCGGGAACGGTCCAGCGTTCTGCGCGGGGCTCGACCTCACCGAGATGGCGAAGCAGCGCGAGGAGGGCGAAGCCGATCTGGGTGGCCTCGAGCACGTGCTCGAGCAGATCGAAGCCTGTCCGCATCCCACGATCGCGGCGGTCCGAGGCGACGCGGTGGCCGGCGGCTGCGAGCTGGCCCTGCATTGCGACATCCGCGTAGCGGCCGACGACGCCCGCTTCTCGATGCCGCTGGCTCGGATCGGACTCGCCGTCCCGGTGACGCTGACGTGGAAGCTCGTCGACACCATCGGCGCCGCCAAGACGTGTGAGCTGCTGTTCACGGGAGAGGCGGTCCCGGCCGAGGCGGCCGTGCACCTCGGGCTCGCCAATCGCCTCGTCCCGAGCGACGACCTGGACAACGCCGTCGACAGCCTGGCACGCCAGATCGCACGCAACGCCCCGTTGTCCGTGCGCGCCATGAAGGCGTTCGTACAGCGCGCCATCGCGTTTCGGCGAGCCACCCCACGGGAGGATCTGGAGGAGCTGCACCGTCAGGTCCGTATGAGCCAGGACCTGCGGGAGGGGCTCGCCGCCCGACGCGAGAAGCGCCCTCCCAAGTTCCAGGGTCGCTAAGCCATCTCGACGAGCAGCCCGCGGAGCTCGCTCGAGGACGTCACCGGCCGCGAGCAGGTGAAGTGCCTGCATACGAAAGCGGTCGGGAGTCCATCCAGCGCCTCGCGACCACGCGCCAGCGCCGGGGAATCCTCGGCATCGGCGCTCGCCCGCACGAGCGAGAGATGGGGCACGTAGGTCTCCGCCACCGTGCGTTCCAGCGCCCGCATCCCCGGTCCGGATGGACCGATCAGCAAGACCTCCGTCGCGGCGCCCAGGTGGCGTTCGAGCGCGTCGACGAACGTCACGTAGGAGAACGGATTCCGGATCATCGGGTCCTGGAAGAGCCGCAGGATCTCTTCAGCGCGGCGTTCGTAGGCTTCGATGCCCGTCAGCGAGAAGAGGCGCAGGAGGACGACCGCCGCCACGCCGTTGCCGGAGGGAAGCGATCCGTCGGCTCCGGGCTTGGTTCGCGCGATCAGCCGCTCTCCGTCGTCGGCCGTGTAGAAGTATCCGCCGGCCTCGGGATCGCGGAATCGCGCTTCGAGCGACGCCATGAGCTCGCGTGCTCGCTCGAGGTGCCGTGCCTCACCGGTCGCCGCATGCAGGTCCAACAGGCCCGCTGCGAAGAGGGCGTGATCGTCGAGGAACGCGTCCTGCTTTGCCAGGCCTGCGAACCACGTGTGCAGCAGGCGGTCGTCGCGGCGCATCTCGTTCCACAAGAAGTCGGCGGTAACGAGCCCTGCCTCTAGGTAGCGTTCGACGCCGAGCACCCTGCCGGCTTCGGCGAGCGCGCCGATCGCGAGCCCATTCCAGCTCGTGAGCACCTTCTCGTCCCGGAGCGGTGCCACACGGTGGGACCGTGCCTCGTAGAGTGCGCCCCGTGCGCGTTCGAGGATCCCGGAGACCTCCTCGGGACGGCGCCCGAAAAGGCGGGCGAGGTCGTCGACGGACATGCTCACGTGCGCGATGTTGTGGCCTTCGAAGTTGCCCTCGTCCGTGACGTCCCAGTAGCGGCAGACGAGGTCGCGCTCGCCTTCGGGGACGAGTGCGGCGACCTCGCCGGGTGTCCAGACGAAGTACTTCCCCTCGTGCCCCTCGCTGTCGGCGTCGGTAGCCGAATAGAAGCCGCCGGCGGGGTCGCGCATCTCGCGCAGCAGGTAGTCCAGGGTCTCGCCCACCACCCGGCGACAGAGGTCGTCTCCGCTCTTCTGGTACAGCTCGAGGTAGAGCCGTGGAAGCTGAACGTTGTCGTAGAGCATCTTCTCGAAGTGAGGAACGAGCCAGCGCTGGTCGACCGAGTAGCGGTGGAAGCCGCCCCCGATCTGGTCGTACATCCCTCCTTCCGCCATCCGCCGGCACGTCAGCTGCACTGCTTCGAGCAGCTCCGGCCTGCCCCCGGCATGCGCTTGGCGCAGCATGAGCTGAAAGGCGGACGCGTTGGGAAACTTCGGCGCCTGACCAAGACCTCCGTAGGTCTGGTCGAAGTGGTCCAGAAGGGACTCGGCGACACGCCTCGGCAGCCGGGGGTCGAACTCGCCCGAGCCGGAGACCACCTGGTCGATCTTGGCGATGCCCTCGCGCAGCTGACTCGTTGCTTTCGCGACGTCGGCCGGGCGCTCATGAAACGCTTGGGCGATGGCCTCGAGCACACGAGGGAACGCGGGCATTCCATGGCGGTCGACGGGCGGGAAGTAGGTGCCCCCATGAAACGGCTCCCGGTCGGGAGTGAGAAAGACGGTCATCGGCCAGCCACCGCGGCCGGTGAGTAGCTGGACCGCTTTCATGTAGAGGTCGTCCACGTCGGGACGCTCCTCCCTATCGACCTTGATGCTGACGAAGAGTCGATTCATCAGGGCGGCGATGTCGGGGTCGTCGAAGGACTCCCGCTCCATCACGTGGCACCAGTGGCAGGCGGAGTATCCGACGGACAACACCACCGGCTTGCCTTCCTTTTTTGCCTTGGCGAAGGCTTCGTCGCCCCATGGGTACCAGTCGACCGGGTTGTGGGCGTGCTGCCGAAGGTAGGGACTGCTCTCGCTGGCTAGCCGATTGGCCACAAAACGATGGTTGCACCCAGCCGCCCCTGCAGCAATCCGGTTGGCACCCCGGGGTTGACAGGGGGGGCCTGGTTCGACATGACGCGGGGTAACGCAAGACGGGTCGATGACCCGCGTGTCCCTACCGGGATCGGTTGCGTGCTGTGGGTCGGCTCCTAGCTTGAGCCTTGCCCGACGCGCGCGGAGCTTCCCCAAAGCTCGCCGGCTCCCGGTCTCGTAGGAGAACGAACGATATGACGAGAGCACTGGATCGATTCCTGGCCGGAGCCCGCCCAGCTGTCGTGGCGCTCTGCATCGCGACGGCCGCTCCGGCTATGGCGTCGATGACGGCCCCGCAGCGCCGGGGCAGCGGCTCGTCCATCGTGCTGGCGTCCTGGTATGGCCCGGGATTCCACGGCCGGCGTACGGCGAGCGGACAGGTCTTCGATCAGAAGCGGCTCACGGCCGCCCACAAGACGCTCCCCTTCGGAACCAAGCTCCGCGTCACGAACCTTCGCAACGGCCGGAGCGTGCTCGTGACCGTCAACGATCGGGGTCCTTTCGTCCGCAATCGCCAGCTCGATCTGTCGCGCGGAGCCGCGCAACTCCTGGACCTCATCCGCCGCGGCACGGCTCCGGTTCTCATCGAGAAGCTCTGAGCCCCAAAACAAAGCGGGGACCGGTTCGACGTCGAACCGATCCCCGCCAGATGAGCGTTTTCGTTGCGGTCGTTACGCTGACTTGCGCAGACCAGGTGCACGGCCCGTCACCGAGTGCCGGGTGCCGTTCACGCGCCGGAAGGGGAAGCGAATCACCTTGCCGCCGCTCTCACTCGCGGCATGCTGCTGCTCCTTCCAGCGACGCAGCCCGCCACGCATGTAGTCCACCTCGATGCCCAGAGTGTGGCAGACGTTGACGAAGGCGAAGGGCCATTCGATCTCGTCCGACTCGAACCACTCCTCCGCCTCGGCGAAGAGCTTCTGTCCGGCACGATCCCGGGACAGAGCGTACTTCTGGAAGGTCCCGACCCCTTCCTCGAGAACCGCCAGCATCAGCCGCTTTTCCGGCTGGAGCGAGGCATCCAGCGAACCCCCTGAGTTGAATTGGACCGGGAGAATCGTTTCGGGTTCCAAGTCGACCGCATGGCTTCGCACTTCCGTTCGCGCAGCACCCGTCTTGGCATCCATGATGACTGGGGAAGCAAGCGAGAGTTGTGCCACAGAAGTGACGCCTTGAAACACTTGGTTTTCCACGGCTTTTCAGCCGCGAGGTCGAAAGCGGGATGTAACGAACCGGAACATCCTGTGTGAGAACAGTACAGGGCATCCCGCCCGGCGAATGGCTTCAGCTCTCGACTAAGGTCTTGGTCGTCCGCTGAATCAACCGGTTTGACCTACGCAGCACCCGTGCGATTTCGCTGCGCTCGTCTGGGCCGAGCTGCGTGGTGTCCAGCTTCCGCAGGTTTCGGTTGAGGCGTCGCGCCGCCAAGACGATCTCCCTGGCGGCCGAGCGCGGGACGACCGGTGTTCCTTCCCGCTCCTCGCGAAAGCGCCGAACCGACATGAGATCCAGGCGGACCCTCTTCCAGAGGGCCTCCGCGTCCTCGGCCTTCTCGCAGCGAGCCACCCCCATGAGCAGCTCGCGGGAAACCGTCCGCCCCTCCCGGTGAAGCTCTTCCTTGACCCGATCGGGCAGGCGCAGCAGCGCCAGCGCGTTCGATACATAGGGACGGCTCTTGCCGATCAGGTCTCCCACTTCACGGTGGGAGTACGAATGCCTGTCGATCAGCCCCGAGAGCGCTTCCGCTTCCTCGAGTGGCGTCAGGTCTTCCCGCTGGAGGTTCTCGATCAGGGCCAGCTCGAGCGGGTCGTCCGTTTCCCGCACCAGCGCGGGCACCCGATCCATGCCGGCGAGCTTGGCCGCGCGAAAGCGGCGCTCGCCCGCAATGATCTGAAATCCCTCGCCCTCGCGGCGGACGACGATCGGCTGCAGGAGGCCGCGCGCCTTGATCGAGGACGCCAGCTCCTCGAGCTTTTCCTCGTCGAAATGCTTTCGAGGCTGTGCGGGGTTCGCCACCAGCGAGGTCACTGGGACGAGCGTGAGCACCGTACGCTCCCGCCGATTCATCGTCCCGGCGACCGCCAGCAGCTTCGGGCGGGGCTCGCCTGGCCTACCGTCGTGTGTGTCAGGGACGTTCCACCACATTCCGCACCTCCCCCCCAGGCGACCCTGGGCTTCGCTCTCGTCGGTCCACGACCTGGCCGACGGTCCCGCGGATTGTAGCAGATTTCTCGAAAAACAAGACGGCCGGGCCCCGCGGGCAAGCCCGGCCGTCCCGGTGGTCAGACCTTGCCCTGCAAGAGGAACGAGATCACGAAGGCGTACAGTGCGAGTGCCTCCATGAGGGCCAGACCGACGATCAACGGAGTGAAGATGCGGTCGGCCGAGTTCGGGTTCCGACCGATCGACTCCATCGCCGCCGCCGTCGCGCGACCCTGCCCGCTGCCGGCGCCGAACGCGGCAAGGCCGAGGCCGAGGCCAGCAGCGAGCGCGGTCAACCCACTGTTGATCGTCCCGCCGCCTTCGCCCACGGCCGTTTCGGCCGCTGCGGGCCCGGCCATGAGCAGCATCACCACCAGAACCGTCAACATCCCAACGAAACTCTTCATGGTACCATCCTTCCCGGTCGCCCTCGTTGTCCCTCTATCATCATCCTCACCGCTACCCACCCGAGGACGCCCAAGCCGTCAAAAACGAATCTGAGGTACGACCCACACTCCTAGTGGTCGTGACTCACGCTCAGCGAGATGTAGATCGCCGTGAGCATGGTGAACACGAACGCCTGCACGACGCACACGAACGCCCCGAGCACGTAGAAGATCACGGGAATCACGAGCTTCGTCAGGGCCGTGAAGATCCCGATCACCTCGTGGTCGGCGTACATGTTGGCGTAGAGGCGGATTCCCAGCGACACGGGCCGGAACATGTGGCTCACGAGCTCGATCGGCAGCATGAGCGGCGCCAGCAGCATGAGCGGCCCGAGAAAGTGCTTCAGGTAGCTCACGCCCTGCGCCTTCAATCCGTACACGTGATAGGCGAGGAACGAGACCAGGCCGAGCGCGAACGTCATCTGAAAGTGCGACGTGGGGGGGACGAACCCCGGAACCAACCCGAGGAGGTTCGCGACCAGGATGTAGGCGAAGAACGCGGCGAGCAGCGGGACGTACGGGTGGTAGTGATGACCCAGCACGCCTTCCGCCAGCCCGTTCATTCCCTCGACGAAGGCCTCCGCGACGTTGCGGACTGTGACGCCGTCCTCGGGGTCGATCGCGTGCTCGACGGACCGGGTCCGAGCGCGCACCATCACCGCGAAGGCGATCAGCATCACGGTGACGAACACTGCCACCGCCACGGGCTCGTTGGCGCCGAAGCCCGACAACCAGGTGAACGGATGATGCTCCATCAGGTCAGGTCCCTTTCGCTCGCAGAGCTTCCCAGGTCGCGGCGAGCGGTAGACACGTCACGCCGAGGGCAAACCCGATCGGGTCGATCCGGCCCGCGCCCCACACGAGTGCACCCCACCCCAGTCCCAGGAACGCGGCGAGTTTAACAAACGTCAAACCCAGCGCAAGGCGGCGACGCCCCGTGCGAATCGCGGCATCGAAGAGTCGGCCGTAGAGCCAGAGCGAGGTCGACACCACCGCCGCTCCGAGGAGAATTCCTCCTACGCGATCGGGCCACGCCGCGGCGCCGACGAGGGTGGTGACGCCTGCGACGACGAGCAGTCGGCGCTGAACGCCTTCAACGCTCGCCACGGTCCAACCTGTCGAAGCGACGCGCCAGCTGGACGAGACGGGCAAACCCGCCCACGACCCCCGTCAGCACGAGGACGAGGAAGCCCCACGGCCCCGTGCCGAACCACGAGTCGACCGCCCATCCACAGATGGCCGCGGCAGTGATCGTTCCGGTGAACTCGAAGACGAGTGCCCCGCCGCGGGCCCACCGTATGAAGGGGGACGAGCGCACGGTGGCCCTCAGGTGGCGGCGGCGCCGAGCACGTGGCGCGCGGCTCGGCCGAGGGCCTCGACGTCCGCGTCGGTGTGCGCCAGCGACAGGAACATCGCTTCGAACTGCGACGGCGGCAGATAGAATCCCCGCTCGAGCATGCCGCGGAAATAGCGCGCGAACAGGGCCTGGTCGGCGCGACATGCCTCCGAGAATTCCTCGACCCGTTTCACGCCGAGGAAGAGGGTCAGCATCGAGCCGACCCGGTTGACGCACCCGGGAACCCCGGTGGCCGCCAGCGCCGCTTCGAGAACATCCGACGCCAAAGCACCCATTCGTTCGAGTCGGTCATACGCGTCGGGGGTTTGCTCGAGCAGGCGCAACGTCGTCAGACCGGCCGCAACGCTCACCGGGTTCCCGGACAGGGTCCCCGCTTGGTAGACGGGCCCCGCCGGGGCGAGCTGCTGCATGAGCGTTCGAGACCCCCCGAAGGCTGCGAGCGGCATCCCGCCGCCCAGCACCTTCCCGAGGCAGGTGAGGTCGGGGGTGATTCCGAAGCGCGACTGCGCGCCACCCAGCGCCAGACGAAATCCGGTGATGACCTCGTCGAATATGAGGACGGATCCCGCGCGACGCGTCTCCTCGCGGAGCATCTCGAGGAAGCCGGGCTTCGGGCCAACCACGCCCATGTTTCCGGCCACCGGCTCCACGATCACGGCGGCGATCTCGGAGCCCTCGCGCCTCAAGAGGGCGCGTACTCCGTCGATGTCGTTGTACTGAGCGACCACGGTGAGTCGAGCCAGGACTCCGGGCACTCCCGGGCTGTCGGGAACCCCGAGGGTGAGCGCCCCCGATCCGGCCTTCACGAGAAGCGCGTCCGCGTGGCCGTGGTAGCACCCCTCGAACTTCAGGATGCGCTCGCGCCCGGTGGCGGCCCGGGCGAGGCGCAATGCGCTCATCGTCGCCTCGGTGCCCGAGCTGACCAGTCGAACCTGTTCGACCGATGGAACCAGGCGCACGACGGTCCGCGCCATCTCGAGCTCGAGCTCGGTCGGAGCGCCGAAGCTCGTCCCGCGCCGTACGCGATCCGTCACGGCAGCCACGACCTCCGGCCGAGCATGCCCGAGGATGAGCGGGCCCCACGAGCCCACGAGATCCACGTACTCTCGCCCGTCCTCATCGGTGACGCGGGCTCCTGATCCGCTCGCAAGCACGACCGGCTCGCCGCCGACGGCCCTCCACGAACGGACCGGGCTGTTGACGCCACCCGGGATCACGTCCCGAGAAGCGGCGAAGATGCTAGCGGAATCGCCCACCGCTGTTGCGCTAACACGCGCTGCGCCACCCTCGCAACGCGCCTTGCGTGCCGAGGCACCGATCGCCTAGAACCCTCGCGCGACCAGCGACCCCTGCGCCGGCCGTCGGTAGAGTCGAACGTGGAAGACCGTCTCACAAGTCAGGTCGAGCACGTGTGGACCAACGTCCTCGAACGTCTCGAAGGGAGGATCGAATCGACTGCGCTCGAGACGATCGTCCGTCGGTTGCAACCGGTGTTGCTCACCGACCGCGAGATCAAATTGTTCGCCCCGAACCGGCTCAGCCTGACCTACGTGACGGAAAACCTCCTGGCGGTGCTGCGCGACTGCGTCGCGGAGATCGTCGGCAACCGACAGGTCGTCGTCGACGTGTCCCCGGAAGGGCAAGGCGAGCTGTTTCCCAAGGACGATGCTCGGCCGCAGAAGGCGATCTGGCCGGGGCGCCTGAACCCTCGCTACACGTTCGACAGCTTCATCGTCGGCTCGTCCAACCAGTTCGCCCACGCCGCCTCGAAAGCCGTCGCCTCCCGGCCGGGGCGACACTACAATCCGCTCTTCGTCTACGGTGGCGTCGGCCTCGGAAAGACCCACCTCGTAAACGCCATCGCGTTCGAGGTCTTGCGTCTCAACCCCGGAGCGGCCGTGGCCTACCTGTCCTCCGAGGAGTTCACGACCGAGTTGATCTCGTCGATCCGACGAGAGCGCATGGAGGACTTCAAGAGTCGATTTCGCGCCGTCGACGTGTTGATCGTCGACGACGTGCAGTTCATGGCCGGCCGCGACCGCACCCAGGAAGAGTTTTTCCACACGTTCAATGTCCTCCACTCGGCTGGCCGGCAGATCGTCCTCACCTCCGACGTCACGCCCCACGAGATCCGGGGCTTGGAGGAGCGGCTTCGGAATCGGTTCGAGTGGGGGCTGATCGCCGACGTCCAGGCTCCGGACCTGGAGACCAGGGCCGCCATCGTCGAACGCAAGGCAGAGCTGGACGGCATCCCACTCGACCACGATGCCGCCATGCTGCTGGCGGGCCACGTCGTCTCGAACGTCCGGGAGCTCGAGGGAATGCTCACCCGGCTCGGCGCTCAGGCCTCATTGGCCGGCCGCAGGGTGTCCGCCGAGTTGGTAGAGGAATCGCTCGTCCGCCTTCCGGTCTCCCGAGGTTCCGGCGTCAACGTCGAGCGCATCACCTCGGTCGTGTGCGAGCACTTCGCCGTGGAGCCTACCGATCTCCATTCCCGCCGGCGAAGTCGGCACGTCGCTCTCCCACGACAGGTGGCGATGTACTTGTGTCGGGTCCACCTCGGAACCTCGTACCCCCGCATCGGCGAGTTGTTCGAGCGCGACCACTCCACGGCCATCCACGCCATCAGCACCACGGAAGCCCGGCTCCGGCGGGATCCATCCTTCCAGGAAGCCGTGGCTCAGATCGAGCGAACCCTGGGCGTCCGCCCATGACGCCCCCAGAGTTCACAGTATCCACAGCCCCTACGATTACAACGAGTCTATTCCTATAAGAGACATCCCTTTCTTCTCCTTCGTACTGTGGAAGGAACGAACAGCTTGGGATAAGCCAAGGACCGGCGAGGTGGGTGCATGGAGATCCGGGTAACACGAGAGAACTTGCTGAAGGGTCTGTACCTGGTTCAGGGGGTAGTCGAGCGGCGTAGCCCTCAACCCATCCTCGCGCACGTCCTGATCGAGCACGAAGAGACCGGCATCGCGCTTACGGCCACCGATCTCGAGATCGGGCTCCGTGGTCACGTCGAAGCATCGGTCAAGAAGGCCGAACCGATCACCGCCAACGCACGAAAGCTGTACGAGATCGTGCGCGAGGTCGGTGGTGACGAGATCGTGTTGAAGGCGACGGGCGGCGGCTGGCTCGAGGTGTTGGCCGGGCGCTCCAAGTTCAAGGTCGTCAGCCTCGATCCGAAGGAATTTCCGGAACTGCCGTTCGCCAGCGCGGCGAAGGGTACCGCGATCCGGATCGCTGCCGGCACGCTTCGTGAAATGATCGACCGAAGCCTGTTCGCCGTCTCTACCGACGAAACCCGTTTCACGCTCTCCGGGGTGTACGTGGAAACGGGAGAGAAGGGAACGCTCCGCATGGTGGCGACCGACGGCCATCGGCTGGCCCTGATCGACCGGTCCGTGGCGAACGTGAAGCTCCCCAAAGGGGTCATTCTCCCACGCAAGGGTTTGCTCGAAGTCCGCAAGCTCCTGGACGACAACGACCTCACCGAGGTCACGCTGAGCATTGGCGAGCGTGATGCCCGTTTTCAGGCCGGCGCCGCGTCGCTCTTCATGCGCCTGATCGAGGGAGAGTTCCCCGACTATCGACAGGTCATCCCCAAGGAGACGAGGGTGAAAGCCACGGTGGACCGGGACGTACTCCTGGCGGCGCTTCGCCGCACGGCTCTGCTGGCGAGCGAGCGGTCCCACGGAGTGCGTCTTGGACTTCAGCCGGGGACCCTCTCGTTGTCGGCCAGCAATCCGGAGCAGGGCGAGGCCAGCGAGGATCTCGAGGTGTCATACCAGGGCCAGGCACTCGCGGTGGGATTCAATGCGCGCTACCTGCTCGAAGTCCTCGGGGTTCATGCCGCGGGAGACACGATCGAGCTCGGTTTGACGGACGAAGTCGGCCCCGGTGTGGTGCGGGGCTCGCAAGATCCCACGTATACGTACGTGCTCATGCCGATGCGGCTGTGAGCCCGCGATACCCGTTCGTAAACTAGCGCCGGTAGGTCGTGCTGGGTATAATCACACGTTCGCCCAGCTGTGAAACATGAGCGCGACTGATTCGGCTACGCCGTCGGGGGCCTACGGCGCCGAGAACATCAAGGTTCTCGAGGGCTTGGAGGCCGTCAGAAAACGCCCCGGGATGTACATCGGCGACACCGGGGAACGTGGTCTGCACCACCTCGTCTTCGAGGTGGTCGACAACTCGGTGGACGAGGCGCTGGCCGGCTATTGCACCAAGGTCACGGTGGCCATCCACGTCGACTCCAGCGTGACAGTCGACGACAACGGGCGCGGCATCCCGGTCGGCATGCATCCTACGGAGGGCGTCTCCGCCGCCGAGGTCGTCCTCACGAAGCTGCACGCCGGGGGAAAGTTCGACAAAGGGGCCTACAAGGTTTCGGGAGGCCTTCACGGCGTCGGCGTATCGGTCGTGAACGCGCTGTCCGAGCACCTCGAGATGGAGGTGCGTCAGGATGGCAAGGTCTACAGCCAGCGCTACCAGCGCGGAGTACCCGACACGCCGGTTCGCGAAGTAGGCGTGACCGACGAGCGCGGGACCAAGATCACCTTCAAGCCCGACCCCCTGGTCTTCGAGACCACCAACTTCAGCTTCGACACGCTCTCGCAGCGGCTACGCGAGCTCGCGTTCCTCAACCGCGGGCTCGACATCTCGATACGGGACGAGCGCGACGACAAGTCGCACCACTTCCTCTACGAGGGTGGCATCGTCTCGTTCGTGCAGCTGCTGAACAAGGCGAAGACCCCCATCCATGCGGACGTGATCTACGTCCAGAAGATGCGCGACGGGATCGAGCTCGAGATCGCCATGCAGTGGAACGAGGGCTATGCCGAGAGCGTCTTCGCCTTCGCCAACAACATCAACACCACCGAGGGTGGTACGCACGTCATCGGCTTCCGTTCCTCGCTGACACGCACGATCAACGCCTACGCGGTCGCCAACGGCTTGCTCAAGAAGGACGACGAGAGCCTCCAGGGAGACGACGTTCGCGAAGGCCTCGCCGCCGTCATTTCCATCAAGGTGCCCGAGCCGCAGTTCGAGGGGCAGACGAAGACCAAGCTAGGTAACAGCGAGGTCAAGGGCATCGTCGAAACAATCGTGAACGAAGGCCTGTCCATCTACCTCGAGGAGCACCCGAGCGAGGCCCGCCGCATCGTGGTGAAGGGATTGGAGGCCGCCCGCGTACGCGAGGCGACGCGCAAGGC
>Ga0187893_10003657_pt1 | contig 30624 bp, 28 predicted proteins | sample MA1701074metaG_FD_139574 | JGI IMG/M metagenome (GOLD analysis project Ga0187893, IMG submission 139574) | White microbial mat communities from a basaltic lava cave in the Kipuka Kanohina Cave System on the Island of Hawaii, USA - MA170107-4 metaG ...
CAGCGCCCGGAACCGCGCTTGCGCCTCGACCGACGCGTCAGACAACGCGGTGTCGAGCACCTCCTGGGACACCGGGGTCGGCACAATCCTGTCGCCCCCCGCCTCCCAATCCGACACCGTCTTGGGACCCACACCCAGATATTCGGCGAACGCGAGCATCGGCATCCGCAGCGCCGTGCGCAACGCCCGCGCCTGCCGTCCCGTCCACACTGGCACCACGATCACCACAACGCTCCCCCGAATCCGTTGCTTGCGACTGGGAGCCAAGGGAAGCCGAGGATGAGGGGCCAGTCAAGCACCCGCGCACCAACCACGATGCCACCACAGCGCCACCGCCGCCCACGATAGCCCCGCCACACCACCGCCTCGCGGCGTGACCAGGCCACGGCTGAGACTCGGCGGGCGCCTGTCCAGATGGCAGGCGTGGGGAAGGACGCGGCCCCGCTGACTGTACCGGGACGGCGGGGTCGCGCCTCCCCAAAGTCGGTCAGCCAGAGGGGTGCCGTATGCGGGAGCCTTACGACCTACCCGAGCCAGGCAGCCCCGAGTTCGTCGCCGGTCTGGCGAACGACGAGTTCGCTGAGGCTTGGCGGCATCTCCATGCGCTATGCGATCTGGACCACGAGGCCGCTGAGGTCATCGCGCGCGGTTGGCGGCGGGCGCTCGACGCGGTGGTGGGCGGGTAGGATCCGCGCGGATCCTCACAGGACGGTGCCGGGGTTGGCAGTGGTTGACGACGACGAAGTTCGCGAGCTGGTCGAGCGGGCCCGGTCCAGGGATGCCGATGCGTGGGAGGCGCTGTACCGCAACTCGTACACGCGGCTGCTGGCGTATGCCCGCAGGCGCCTTCCCCGGAGGGAGCAGGCGGACGATGCGGTCAGCGAAACCATGGCCCGATGGCGTCGCCGGTGAGGTCGACGAGCCATTCCGCTGCCGCCTCGGGCGCGGTGTCGGTGGCGTGGAAGTGGATGGTGCGGTCGGGGCCGAGCAGCTCGCGCTTCTCGGGATGCACCTCGAAGATCTGCGGCAGTGAGCCCAGCTCCATCCACTCGTCGAGGGCGTCGAGGGCGTCGAGGGCGACGTCGGTGTCGAGGGTGAACTCCGCGCCAAGGGCCAAGGTTGCGTCGGCCCGGTGGATGGTCGTCTCGTGCGCGAACCGGCGGGCCAAGAACACCGAGGTCTTTCCCGGCACTGGGGTCCACATCTGTGCGTCGGGACCGGCGGCGCGCAGCGTGCCCGCCAGTTGCGCGGCGCCCTCGGCGAGCCAGGGGCCGAGCACGGCGGGGTCCTCGCCGGTGTAGCTGGAGAGGTCGCGGAGCTGTTTGTCGGAGGGGGGTTGCGTCGCCCGGGTCCGTACGATCGTCTCGACCCAGCGGTGGCCGGCGCCGAGATGCCGCAGCAGCTGGCCGAGATTCCAGTCAGGGCATGAGGGCACGGGGGCCGTCAGGTCCGCACCGTCAATGCAGGATCGCAACAGTTCGGTCTGCGCGATGATCTCGGCACAGTAGCGGTCGTACCTCAAGCCGATCATGACGTCATTCCTGCAAGTGACTCGCCGCCGATGCGCTGCTGCCCCGTACGGCGAACCCTACCGCTTGGGCCGCGAGATCATAGCGATCAATGGCGACGGCCGGGGGTACGGCCCGCATTGGCGCATGGTGCGTCTACTGCGGGAGCCCCACCAGCTGCTCGTCCAGCTCGGCCACGCAGGGCAGCGCCGCCATGGCGGGGTCGAGGCGGCTGCGGACGCCGAGGACGCGCTCGACGCCCATCGCAGAGTTGACGTCGACCGCGATGTCGAGGGCGCGGCGCAGCCCCAGGCACGCCTCCTCCGGTTCCCCTTGCAGCATGCGCGCTGCGGCGGTGTCGGCGAGTACGGCAACAGCCTGATTCGGCCACCCTGGGACCAGGGAGGCGCTGAAGGCCTCGATCGCCTGGTCCGCGCGGCCGAGCATGACGAGGCCGACCCCCCAGGTCCGCGCGGTATCGGTCTCATCAGAGAGGCTATGGACACAATAGCCCCGGTCCCTGCCGGGTCCGCTGAGGCGCTCCGCCAGCTCCATATGACCATGGAAGCCGCCATCGTCACCGCAGGCCGCCAGCTCCATCGCCAACCAGCGATGCACCCATCCACGGGTCTTCGCGTCCGCCCGCTGCGCATGACCAGCGGCCCGGCGCAGCAGCTCCACCGCGCGCTCGGTGTCGCCTCCCACCCCACCTGAGGGGATTGACGAGTGCACGATGCTGGACGCTCCCAGCGCCAGCGCGCGCAGCGCCTCGTCGCGAGCATCGTCGGCCACACCGATGGCCAGGGCAAAGTACCGGCGAGCGGCGCTCCGATCACCGACGATAAACGCCAGCATCCCCGCCTGAAGGTGGGATTCCACCGCCACGACGTCCAACCGCCGCCGATCCGCGACACCCATGGGCCGGTCCAGCAGCCCGTAGAGAAGATCCGCATGGTGGGCGACCTGGCCGAGCAGCACATCGTGACGCGTGACGCGGTGCAAGCTTGCCAAGGTATCGGCCAGGTCCTCGTGCGCCGCGATCAGCGTGGCATCGACCGCGCGGTCGCCGTGGCCGGTGATCCGCTCGACGGCCGCTTGAGGGAAAAGCGCCGCGCCGAGCCCTCCCACTCCTAGGGCTTTGACAGCTTCTCGGCGTTTCGCGTCGCCTCCGATCCCCTCGCCTGCCGCCAAGTCTGGCATCACCACGGCGTCGCTGCCGCCGACCAGCGCGCGGAAGCGCGCTTTCGCCTCGTCGCCGGCACGGGACAGCGCCGTGTCCAACGCGGCCTGCAAGACCGGGGTCGGCACGATCCTGGACCCCCCAGCCTCCCAGTCAGACACCGTGCGCGAGCCCACACCGAGGTGCCCGGCGAACGCGAGCACCGGCATCCGCAACGCCGTGCGCAACGCCCGGGCCTCCCGTCCTGTCCACACTGTGACCACGATCACCACGACGCTCCCCCGTGCCGCTGCCTGCGACTGAAAGCCAAGGGAAGCCGAGCGCGAGGGGCCGGTCAAGCACCCGTGGCGTACCCGCAGCGCCGCCGCGGTCCCACCGCCGCCCACCACGGCCCCGCGACGACACCGCCTCGCGACACGGCCAGGCCCAGCTGAGACTCGGCGGGTGTGGGAAGACCACGACCGCTGACCGGGCCGGATCACCCTTGCCGAGATGGTTCCTGGTCCCTATGGTCCACCCTACGGTGCAAGGTCGAGGACAGGGGGTGTTTGTTGTGGGTACCGAGATAGAGAGCACGACGGGCGATCGCTTTGTGGATGTGATTGTGCCGCCGGCCGAGGATTTGTCTATGGACGAGGTTCGCGCCGTCGTTGGCGCCAAGAACATTATGGGTACCTGCTCTGGCTGACCGACCATTCTCCGAAGCCGAGTAGAGAGGCCTCTCGTCGCCGTTGACTTCGGAGAGGACGCGAATGTGAGACGCGACCTGAGCCATCTGCTGCTGGGAGCCACCACTCGTAACGAGTCCGAGGAGGGTGACGCAAGGTACTGGAATCTCTTCGCGTACCCACTGACACTCGGCTCTGGGCGCTACGTGTTCCTCAGCGACCGAAGGTCTGTCCTCTCAGTCGATGAGCGGACGTACCGAGACCTTGAGCAGACCCGCGGTCGCCGCCTCCCTGAGACGGTCAGCAACGAACAGGCGCGTGAGCTTCTCGACTCAGGGCTCATCAAGTGCGAGCCCGCGAGCGCCCAGTTTGCGAGCACATTCGCTGTGAAGACGTCAGCACGCAAGGAGAACGCGCTTCTCCATCTGATCACGTCCTACACCTGTAACCTGACGTGCTCGTACTGCTTCATGCTGGCCGACCTCGATGATCATCGAGAGAGGTTCTTGAGTTTCGAGGATGCCAAGAGCGGAATTGACCTGTACTTCGGCATGCCACACAAGAGGGACAGCGTGATCCACTTCTATGGTGGGGAACCACTCCTTCATCCGCACCTACTCGGCGACTGCCTGAGCTACATTCACGACCGCTACTCCGACGAGGTTCTGCCGAAGATCATCACCAACGGGACGCTTTACGGTCCCCAGGTTCTGTCGCTACTCCGCAAATACACCTTTGACCTTTCCGTGTCGATGGACGGCGACCGCCAAGCTCATGACGTCTTCCGGTTGGACCACCAGGGTCGAAGCACCTTCGACATGACGGTCAATGGCGTACGAGCGTTCCAGGACATCGGCTGCAATCCGAAGATCCTGATCACGGTCGGGGCGCACAACATCAACCGCCTTCCAGAGGTCGTATCGGCGATATTGGAGCTTGGGCCACCCGCCATAGCGTTGAACTTTCCGCGGGAGCTTTCGCGAAGCGACAACCAACTCGACAACGACGCCGCTGATCCCGCATTCTGGATCGAGCAGTACGAGCGCAGCTTGGAACTCTGTTACACACGTAATACACCCGAGCTGTACTTCGCGGACATGCTGTTCGCCTTCTTATCGGGTGAACCGGTCCTGAACCCATGCGCCGCATGCGGCAGTCAGATAAGCGTCGGACCGGGAGGTCAGATTGGCCCTTGCCAGGCGTTCGTCGCGGCTGGCCTCTTCTCCCAACCCATCGAGCAGTTCGGGTCCGATACCCCAACGGATCCTTTTCGACCATGGGCGAGCGTCAGCAAGGCCTCGTCTCGTACGTGCTCGCGCTGCCCCATCGCTCCGATCTGTGGCGGCGACTGCAGCTTCGACCGTTATAACCGGACGGAGTCACTGCACGAACCGTTAGCGTTCCACTGCGATCTACGGTTCCGCATGGTTGAGCATCTCGTGAAACGTCTCATCGGCGGTGAGCGCCTCGGGTTTGCGTCGAGACCATAATTCAAGAAGCCGCCGCTGAAGTGGCTTGAAGATGCCCAGCGCCCTCGAGGCTCTTGCTCTTCACGAGATCCGCAATATGGTCAACGAAGGCATCGAGCGCCATCGAGATCTCCCGGCCAGACCGGTACCGTACCGAGACGAGTCGCTCCGCAGCCTCACGCCGCCCGATCACCACGATCAACGGGATCTTGCGGGTGACCGCAGCGCGGATCTTCGCGGGCAGCCTGCCGCTACTGGTGTCCACGTCTACTCGGAAGCCCTCGGTGAACAGCCGATCGGCGACCTCATCGGCGTAGTCACACAACTCTGGATCGAGCACAATCGGGATGATGCGAACCTGCTCGGGGGCCAGCCAGACGGGAAAGGCGCCGCCAAAGTGTTCGGTGAGGTACGCGACGAACCGCTCGTGGGAACCGAGCGGCGCGCGGTGAATTACCACGACCGGCTTCTCAGCCCCGTCTGAGTCATGATAGGTCAACCCGAACCGTTGCGGTGTGTACAGATCGATCTGGTTGGTGGAGGCGGCGTACTCTTTGCCTGTCACTGTCCTGATGATGAAATCCACCTTGGGCCCGTAATGAGCGGCCCCACCCACGTCCTCAACATATGGAATGTTGGACTCGTCCATGGCCTCGCGGGTAATCCGCTCGGAGACCCGCCACATCTCCTCGTCGTCATGGTACTTGTCCTTGTTCTTTGGATCTCGGAGCGCCAGAACCATATGGAAGTCGACGATCCCGAGCGTCCGGTAAAAGGCGTCATGCATTCGCATGACTTCGAGAAACTGGTCCTTGGCTTGTCCGTAGGTGCAATAGATGTGCGCGTCGTTCTGCGTGAAGCCGCGGGTTCGCATCAAGCCGAGGAGCTGGCCGCTCCGTTCGAACCGGTACACTGTTCCGTACTCGGCGATCTTGAACGGCAACTCTCGATAGCTGCGTGGCCGGGCCCTGTACACCATGTGATGATGCGGGCAGTTCATCGGTTTTAAATAGTACTTCTCGTCCTCGATATCGATGGGCGCATACAGGTCTTCCGCGTAATAAGGGAGGTGGCCCGACAGATAGTACAGATCCTCTCGAGCGAGATGGGGGGTTGCTACGCGCTTGTATCCAAGCTTTCGTTCAGTTTGGCGAGCCCATTGCTCTAGCTCATCGCGGATGATCGTACCGTTGGGCAGCCATAGTGGTAGCCCGCGTCCCACTTCTTTGCTGAAGGTGAACAGCTCGAGGTCCTCGCCGATTCGGCGGTGGTCACGCTTGGCGGCCTCCTCCATCAGACGCAGATGCTCGTCGAGCTCCTCACGGGTTGGCCATGCCGTGCCATAGATGCGCTGCAGCTGTGGGTTTTGCTCACTGCCGCGCCAATATGCCGCCGCCGTCCGAGTCAGCTTGAAGGCTGGGATGCCTCTGGTCTTTGGCAGATGTGGGCCACGGCACAAGTCTTTCCATCGCGTTTCGCCAGTTCTTGTGTCCAGATTGTCGTAGATGGTCAGCTCATTCGAGCCGACTTCGACCTCCGCGTTGTCTCCCTTGGGCGCACCCCCCTTGCTGGCGACCAACTCGAGCTTGTAGGGCTCGCCCGCCAGCTCCTCACGCGCTTCATCCTCAGTGACTACCCGACGAGAGAATCGCTGGCCCTGCTTGACGATCTGGCGCATTCGCCGCTCGATCGCCTCGAGGTCATCAGGGGTGAACGGGCGCGTGACGTCAAAGTCGTAATAGAAGCCGTGCTCGATCGGCGGGCCGATCCCCAACCTGGCTTCGGGAAAAAGCGACTGCACCGCCTGCGCCAAGACATGCGCGCAGGAATGGCGCAGGATCACCAAGCCGTCCTCAGAGCCGATCGTCACGGGCTCGATCACGTCGTCGGCGTTGACCACGGACGCAAGGTCGCGCAGCTCACCGTTTATCCGCACAGCGATGACATCACGATTGCCCGCATGCAATTGCGCGGACGTCGTCCCGACCGTGACCTGCCGCTCGACCTTCTGACCCCCATGATCGAGAACAATGACAGAGATGACGGACACGGCACGCTCCTGGTTCGATGGACGGGCGGCCGCCGATGGCGGGAACCACCTTGCGGCGAAGGGTGCAGTCTACTGCGGGAGCCCCGCCAGCTGCTCGTCGAGCTCGGCCACGCAGGGCAGCGCCGCCATGGCGGGGTCGAGGCGGGCGCGGATGCCAAGGATGCGCTCGACGCCCATCGCGTAGCCGCAGTCGAGCGTGACGTCGAGGGCGCGGCGCAGCCCCTGGCATGCCTCCTCTGGCTCTCCCTGAAGCACCCGCGCGGCGGCAGTGTCGGCGAGCACCAGCACCGCCTGACTGGGGAACCCCGGGATCAGTGAGACGCTGAAGGCCTCGACGGCCTCATTCGCGCGCCCGAGCAGGACGAAGCCAACTCCCCATATCCGCGCCGTACCAGCTGCGTCACACAGGCTGCGCGCGAAGTACCCCCGGTCCCTGCCGTGCCCGCCGAGACGCTCCGCCAGCTCCATATGGCCGTAAAAGCCGTCTTCGTCACCGAAGGCCGCCAGCTCCATGGCCAACCAGCTGTGCATGCAGGCGCGAGTGTTCGCGTCCGCCCGCTCCGCATGAGCAGCCGCCCGGCGCAGCAGCTCCACCGCGCGCTCCGTGTTCCCTCCCACCCCGCCCGTCGCAATTGACGAGTGCAGGAGGCTCGACGCTGCCAGCGTCAGCGCGCGCAGCGTCTCGTCGCCGCCGTCATCGGCCACGCCCCAGGCCAAGGCGAAGTAGCGGCGGGCGGCGATGCGCTCATTGGCCAGGAACGCGAGCATCCCCGCCTGAACATGCGACTCCACCGCGACGACCTCGAGTCGCCGCCGATCCGCCGGGCCCATGGGCCGGTCCAGCAGCCCGTAGAGAAGATCCGCATGGTGGGCGACCTGGCCGAGCAGCACGTCGTGACGCGTGACGCGGTGCAAGCTCGCCAAGGTATCGGCCAGGTCCTCGTGCGCCGCGATCAGGTCAGCGTCGACCGCGCGGTCCCCGTGGCCGGTGATCCGCTCGACGGCCGCTTGAGGGAAAAGCGCCGCGCCCAGCCCGCCTATCCCCAGGGTCTTGATGGCTGCTCGGCGTTTCGCGTCGTCTCCGATCCCCTCGCCTGCCGCCGAGTCTGGCATCACCACGGCGTCGCTGCCGCCGACCAGCGCGCGGAAGCGCGCTTTCGCCTCGTCGCCGGCACGGGACAGCGCGGTGTCCAGCGCGGCCTGCAGCACCGGGGTCGGCACGATCCTTGACCCCCCAGCCTCCCAGTCGGACACCGTGCGCGAGCCCACACCGAGGTGCCCGGCGAAGGCGAGCACCGGCATCCGCAACGCCGTGCGCAACGCCCGGGCCTCCCGTCCTGTCCACACTGTGACCACGATCACCACGACGCTCCCCCGTGCCGCTGCCTGCGATGGGAAGCCAAGAAGCCGAGCGCGAGGGGCCGGTCAAGCACCCGTGGCGTACCCGCAGCGCCGCCGCGGTGCCACCGCCGCCCACGACGGCGCCGCGACGACACCGCCTCGCGGCGCGACCAGGCCCACGCTGAGACTCGGCGGGCGCCTGCCCAGATGGCAGGCGTGGGGAAGGACGCGGCCCCGCTGACTGTACCGGGACGGCGGGGTCGCGCCTCCCCAAAGGCGGTCAGGCAGAAGGGGTGCCGTATGCGGGAGCCTTACGACCTACCCGAGCCGGGCAGCCCAGAGTTCGTCGCCGGTTTGGCGAGCGACGAGTTCGCTGAGGCTTGGCGGCATCTCCATGCGCTATGCGATCTGGACCACGAGGCCGCTGAGGTCATCGCGCGCGGTTGGCGGCGGGCGCTCGACGCGGTCGTGGGCGGGTAGGATCCGCGCGGATCCTCCACAGGACGGTAGCAGTGGTTGACGACGACGAAGTTCGGAAGCTGGTCGAGCGGGCGCGGTCCAGGGATGCCGACGCGTGGGAGGCGCTGTACCGCAACTCGTACACGCGGCTGCTGGCGTATGCCCGCAGGCGCCTTCCCCGGAGGGAGCAGGCGGACGACGCGGTCAGCGAGACCATGGCCCGCGCGCTGGACCGCATCGACAGGTTCTCCTGGCGGGGCGCCGGGTTGGACGCGTGGCTCTACGGCATCTGCCGCAACGTGATCCTGGAGATGAGCCGCAAGGAGACGCGCGGCGGCGCCCGGCCGGTCGCCGAGGAGGCGAACGAGGACGACGGCCCGTTAGATCTCGTCCTCAAAGGCGAGGAGGAGAAACAGATACGAGAGGCGTTCGCGCGGCTGAGCGCGGAGGATCAGGAGATCCTGGAGCTGCGGGTCGTCGGTCAGCTCGGCGCCGAGGCCGTCGGCGAGGTGCTCGGCAAGCGGCCAGGAGCGGTCCGCATGGCTCAATCCCGCGCGCTGTCGCGCCTGCGGTCCTTGCTCAGGACAGAGGAGGCGCCCAGTGAGCGCTGACCACGATCCGCTCCTCCGCTCGCTTGGCGAGGCCCTGCGGCCAGACGAGGTCGAGCCTCCACCCGAGCGCATCGCGGAGCTGCGAGGCTGGGTCCTGGCCGACCGTGCGAGGCGGGGTGACGCTCCGATCCCCACCAAGCCCAAGCGCCGCTGGCCGCTGGCGGCCGCGGCGGCGCTGCTCAGCTCCTTGGCAACGGCTGCGGCGCTGACCTTGAGCCGGCCCCCCGCGGTGCCGGTGGAGGAGGTCGCGCTTTCCCAGGTGCCCCCGGGCGTCGAGGCCGAGGCCCAGCTGATCGCCCACACATGGGGCACGGAGGTGCAGCTCGTGGTGTCCGGGCTGGCGGACGGCCAGGCCTACACCGTGTACGTCGATAGCGACGAAGGCGACCACATCCCCGCCGGCACGTTCCTTGGTACCGGCGCGGCGCCGCTGCGCTGCAACCTCAACTCGGCCGTCCTCCGCAGCGACGCGGTGGCCTTCGAGGTGCTCGACAGCGACGGCGACGTCGTCATGCGGTCCAACCTCGCCTGACTCTCCCCTCTATGGCCAGGGTTCGGCACGCATGCGTGCCGAACCCTGGCCATAAGACACACCCTAGGCGGTCAGGACCAGCAGCAGCGCGCTGACGGTGAGGACGGTGGTTGCCGTGGCCAGCGCCCGGTCGTGCGCGGCGACGATGGCGACGACCCCGGCGGCCATGAGCATCGCGGCTTGGAGGTAGACGGCGGCGGGAGAGGTCAAGATCCCAAGGCTGACCGTGTGGTCGGCCGTGCCGAACAGGTCCCACCCACGGCCGAGTGGGTCCGACGCCATGGCGAGCGCGAGCCGGCCCGAGAAGACCGCGACGGCGCCCTCGACCGCGGCCGCCATGCCGAGGACCAGCGGGGCGAGCACCGCCGCGTACCCGGCCACCGACCGGGTGGCCGACCGCCCGGCTGAGCGCTGAGAGAGGCGGACGCCCGCGACGAACACCACCGCGATCGTCGCCGTCACCCAGACCAGCCCCGCCGTGTTGACCATCGTGCGCTCCCAGCCCGCCCGCGAGCCGGCGAGCTGGGTCCACAGCGGCGCGTAGACCAGCGCGTCGAACACCATCGCGCCGAGCGCGATCAGCAGCACCGCCGTTCCCGCCGCGCTGACCTGGATCCCCGCGAGGCCGGACAGCGGGGGGCGCCAGGACAGCCGGCCGTCCGCACCGTGGGCGAGCGGTGCGACCGCCGCGACCAGCCGGCCCAACGCGGCGAACCCCTCGCCGTACGCGAGCCACCCACGCCCCCAGCGCGCCACGCCGGCCATCGTCGCGACCGTGTACCCCAGCAGGAAGGTCACCGTCGCCCGCGGGGACGCCGGGTCGTGATACGCCTGCTGCAGCCAGGCGAACGACGCGAGCAGCAGCGGTGCGGCCCACTCCCCGGCATGGGTTTCGGAGGCACGGGACCTCCCCTGGGCGGCGAGGGCCGCGAGCGCCGCGAAGGGGCTGACCGCCGGCCAGAAGTTCCCGGCCAACGCGCTCCCGATAAGCAGCCCCGACCAGGCCAGCACCAGCACCGCGAGGGGTGCGAGGTTGGGCCGACCCTCTTGAGGCCCCGATGCGTCGACAGCATCGAGGCCCACCTCCGCAGCTCCCGCTGCGGGCCCCAAGACCCCGGCTGCGAGCACCGCCACAAAGGCCGCGAGCCCGGCCACGCGGCCGGCGGCCGCGGCCCAGCGCGTCGGCCGCCGAGTCCACTCCGGCAAGGAGCGAGTGGTCAAGGCCATGGCGAGCGGAGGCTCGGTCCACCACCGGTGAGCGGCGGCGGCGAGCGCCATCAGGACCGCGGCGGCGCAGAGCGCCGCCAGTGGCGCCGGGACGGCGAAGGCGTCCACATCGTGGAACGCATGCGCGAGGAACGGGAGCATCTCACGACATCTATGCGCCTGGCCCGCCTGATGTCACGCCAAGCGTGTGACACCGGGCCCCGCGGCGACATAGATCAGCGACACCTCGAGATCGAAGACCGAAAGGCGCGCGAGTGACCGCCGAACGCAACCCCATCCGTGCCGTGCTCATGCTGGTCGCGGCCGCCACCCTTCCCCTCGTGCTGCTCGCGGCCGCCGCGGCGGCCCAGACCACGGGCACGATGGTGGGCGAGCCGGCCTCGTTCACGAGCAACTTCAGCGTCCGCGCGACGGGGGCCGAGGTTCCCGAAGGGGCAGGCGATCCCGACGCGACCGGTGTCTTCGACCTTCGCCTGGCCAGTGGGCAGGAGATCATCTGCTATGACATCACCTTGCGTGGGGTGACCCCGCCGTTCGAGAGCCCGGCGCCGACGGCCACACATATCCATGACGGCGATCCCGGCGTGGTCGGGCCGGCCGTCGTGCTCTTCCCGGACCCGGAGATGAGCTCGGACGGGACGCTGCAGACGTCCGGCTGCCTCCAGGAGCCGTTCACCGCCGACGCCTCGGCTGCGGGCTTCTCGCTGGCCAACATCGAGGCCTCCCCGACCGGCTTCTACGTGGACAACCACACCGCGGAGTTCGCCCCCGGCTCGGTGCGCGGGCAGTTCGGCGCTCCCCTGCCGTCCGGCGGTGTCGCGACGGGGGCCGGCGGGACGGCCGGTGGCTCGGGCTCCTCTTGGGCGGTCACCGTTGCCATCGTGGTGACGGGCCTGGCTGGCGCTGCTCTCGCCGGCCAGGCGTTGTCCCGCCGCCGGCGGGCCGGTTCCGCCTCGTAACCGAGTAGCCGGCGCTGGACCGGCGAGAGAGGGGTAAGCGCCTTGTAAGGCATAAACGGCCGGGCGGTGGATACCTTCACCTCGTGTGGACCGGACTGAGCTTCGACCTTCCCGGAGGCGCCTGCGCGTCTCGCCTCGTGGGTCGCCAGGGTGAGACGATCGCGCTCGACCTCGCCCGCTGGCTGGGTGACGCCACCGCGGCCGAGCGCCGCCTCCTCGACATGGCCGTCCCGCCTGTCCTCGATATCGGCTGCGGCCCCGGGCGGCTCGCCGCCGAGCTACACTGCCGGGGCGTAGACGTGCTCGGGATCGATGTCGCTCCGGACGCGGTGTCGCTCTCCGCTGATCGGGGAGCGCCAGTGCTGCGGCGCTCCGTGTTCGACGACGTCCCCGGTGCCGGCGGGTTCGGCAGCGCGTTGCTCGTGGACGGGAACCTCGGCATCGGTGGCCATCCGCTGCGGCTGTTGCGCCGGGTCAAGCACCTGCTGCGGCCAGGCGGCCTCGCGCTCGCCGAGGTCGAGCCACCTGGCGCCGTGACGCGACGCCTCGACGTGCGCCTGGAGACGGCCTCGGGGCTCAGCGACTGGTCGGCGTGGGCGCAGGTCGGCGCGAATGACGTCTCTTGGATCGGGGCCGCCGCCGGGTACGCGCTGGTCGAAATCGTGGCCGCCGAGGACCGGTGGTTCGCGGTACTGCAGGCAGCCGGATGAGGAGCACGAGCATGCAGATCGTCGTCACGGGTGGGGCGGGGTTCATCGGGTCGGCGGTGGTCGACCTGCTCGCCGCCGAGGGGCATACCGTCCGCGTGCTCGATAGCCTGCTCCCGGACGCGCACGAGGGGAAACCCTCCTACCTCAACGAGGCGGCGGACTACGTCATCGCCGGCCTCGACGACCTGCCTGCGCTGCGCGAGATGGTGGCGGGCGCGGACGCCGTATCCCATCAAGCCGCACGCGTCGGCCTGGGGCTCGACCTCGCCGATATCACGGCCTACACCGCCGACAACGCCTACGGGACCGCCGCGCTGCTTCGCGCACTTGGCGACACGGGCTTCGCGGGGCGGCTCGTGCTGGCCAGCTCGATGGTGGTCTACGGAGAGGGTCACTACGCCTGCCCTGCCCACGGCCCGGTGCGGCCCGGTCCTCGCACCCCAGCTGATCTCGACGCCGGCCAGTTCGAGCCGCGTTGCCGCTGTGGTCGGCCGCTGGAGCCAAGGACGGTCACCGAGGACGCTCCGCTGGACCCACGGAGCATCTACGCGGCGTCGAAGGTCCACCAAGAGCACCTCTGCCAGGTGTCCGGCTTTCCAGTTACGGCCCTTCGCTACCACAACGTCTACGGCCCGCGCATGCCCCGCGACACCCCGTACGCGGGTGTGGCGAGCATCTTCCGCAGCGCCTACGAGGCGGGGCGCGCGCCGCTCGTGTTCGAGGACGGCCGCCAGCTTCGCGACTTCGTCCACGTCGACGACGTGGCCCGGGCGAACGTGATCGCGCTCACTGCTGACCAGCCCTTCTCCGGCGCCTTCAATATCGCGTCGGGCAAGCCGCGGACGGTGCTCGACCTCGCGACCGCGCTGCACGCCGCGTACTCACCCGGCACCCCCGCTCCCGAGGTCACGGGCCGGTGGCGGGCGGGCGACGTCCGCCACGTCTTCGCCTCCCCCGACAAGGCGGCGCGGGAGCTCGGGTTCCGCGCCGCCGTCGCGTTCGACGAAGGCATCCGCGCCTTCGCCCACGCCCCGATGCGCCACCCACCGGCCGCGGGCCGCGGGAAGGCGCAGCTTTCCTCCGTATCCGGAGGAAAGTTGCGGTCCAGGGGGGAGGCGGCGGAGCTGAGCCGTCGTTTTCCTTCGCATGCGGAGGAAAGTTGCAGTTGAACAGCGCCGCCGAGGCCTTCGACCGCAGCCGTGTGTGCGTGGTCATGCCCGCCTTGAACGAGGCGGGCGCGCTGCCCGCCGCGCTGGCCGGGCGGCCCGCCGGCGTCCGCATCCTCGTGGTGGACAATGGCTCTACCGACGGGACGTCCGAGGTGGCGACCGGTCTTGGCGTGGAGGTCATCACCGAGCCCCGGCGCGGCTTCGGGTCCGCGTGCTGGGCGGGTCTGCAGGCGACGGACGGCGTCGACGTGCTCGTCTACATGGACGCCGACGCGACCCTCGACTGGGCTGACCTCGACGCGGTCGCGGGACCGGTCGCCCGCGGCGAGGCCGATCTGGTGCTCGGGGCCCGCGCGCGCGACCGGCGGGAACCCGGCGCCTTGCCCTGGCACGTCGCGGCCGCGAACGCGCTGCTCGGACGGCTGTGCGGCCGGCTGGCCGGCGCGCGGCTTACCGACTTGGGCCCGTTCCGCGCGGTACGGCGCGATGCGCTGCTCGGCCTCGGGATGCGAGACCGGACGTACGGGTGGCCGCTGGAGATGGTGCTCCGCGCCGGCCGTGCGGGCCTCCGGATCTCCGAGGTCCCGGTCGCCTATCGCATCCGAGCCGGCACCTCCAAGGTCACCGGCCGCCCCTGGCCGACGGCGAAGACCGCCGCCCGGATGACATGGATCCTGGCCCGCCACGCGGCCACGGTACGCCGCTACCCGCTCCACGCCCAGTCGCCGCGGTGAGTGCCTCCGGATCCCCGTATCGTGCAGAGTTAGTCCGGAATACCGGACTAACTCTGCACAGTGCAGGAACGCGGCAGCGGGCGGCGAGGCGGGTGGATCTGTGGGCGGTTGCGGGGTTGGTGGCGCTGGCCGTGGTGGTTGAGGCGCCGTTGCTGCTGGGCGGGACGGCGCTGGCGCTCGACGCGGTGACCCAGTTCGTGCCGTGGTACGCCTGGCTTGGGGAGCAGCTGAGAGGTGGGAACCTGCCAGGCTGGAACCCGCACACGTTCTCAGGGATGCCGTTCGCGGGAGCGCCGCTGTCGGGCTGGGGGTACCTACCCGCGATGCTGCTCTACACGGTGCTGCCGCCCGCGTTGGCCACGCCGGCGTACCTGGTCTCGACGCTCGCGCTCGCGGGAGCCGGCATGTACCTCCTCGCGCGGGCGCTCCGGATGCCCATCACCGGCGCGCTCGTGGCGGCGGTGGCGTTCGAGCTGAGCGGCTACCTGAACTTGGCGAACCCGTGCTGCTTCGCGTTCGCCCAGGTAGAGGCTTGGCTGCCGTGGACGCTACTCGGCGTCGAGATCGCGGCGCGCGCGGGCGGCTGGGCCGGGCGCGTGAGAGGGTGGGCGTTGAGCGGGCTCGCGACGTCACAGGTGCTCGCCGCGTGGTTCGGGCAGGGGTCGATGTACGTACTGCTCGCGCTGATGGGCTGGATCTTCTGGCGCACGGTGCTCGACCCCCCGGCCGCGGACCCTTGGCGTGCGCGCCCGGCCCGGCTCGCCTTGCACGCCGCCGCGGTGCTTGGCCTTGGGCTCGCGCTGGGCGCGGCCGGCGTGTTCCCCCGGCTAGAGCTCAACGCGGTGTCGAGCCTGGCGGGTGGGTACCCGGCGGCAGACGGCGGCCAGGCGGCGGCGGTGGGAGGCTGGCGCGTGGCCGACTTCGCCCGACTGGCCTCACCGGGGATCTGGTACGCGGGGGTGGCGCCCCTCGCGCTCGCGGCGGCGGCGCCATTCGTGGCGCGGCGCCGGTACGCGGTGCCGTTCTTCACCCTGCTCGCGGCTGCGGCGATGGTGCTCGCGCTCGAGCGGCAGACGCCGCTGCACGCCGCGCTGCTGGCTATCCCGGGCGCCGACCGGCTTCACCCGCACAGCCCGGAGCGGGTGCTGCTCCTCGCCTACCCCGCGATCGCGCTGCTCGCGGGCACGACGGTCAGCGCGCTTCACATGAAGCTTTCCTCCGCATCCGGAGGAAGACGGGTCAGCGAGCGGAGGCGGTGGGTTGGCGCGGTCGCGCTGGTGCTCGTCACCGCCGACCTCGCGATAGGCCTAGGCCGCGGGGTCGCCGAGCTCCGCTCCGCCAGGCGGTCCGAGCGCCTCGTCGACGTGAGCGTGGGCCGCGAGCTGCGCCCCAGCCCGGCCGGCGCGTGGCTCGCCGAGGCCGGGCCCGAAGGCCGCTACTTCGGGTACGCGCCGCAGGTGGCGGGCGGTCGCGCGCAACCTTGGGCCTACTCGGTGCGATGGGCGGATCCGCAGGTCCACGCGCTGATGGTCAACAACCAGGCGATGGCGGCCGGGCTGCGCGACATCCAGGGCTACGACCCCGCCCACATCGCCCGCTATGACTCGCTGATCCAGGCACTGAACGGCCGTGGGCAGGACTACCACTTCGCCGACGTCCGCCCGGCGGGCCTGTTCTCCCCGCTCCTGGACCTGCTCAACGTGCGATGGGTCCTGCTCCCCTCAGACCAGCACGAACAGCAAGGCGACCCCACCCGCGCCGGTGAGCTGGCCGCCCGGCTGCCGACCGTCTACGACGACGGCACGGTCCGGATCCTCGCCAGGCCGAGCGCCCTGCCCCGCGCCTGGCTCGTCCACAACGCGCGCAGGGAGGAGCCCGACCGGGCGCTCGAGCTGCTCGCCAGCGGAGCCATCGACCCCGCCGAGACCGCGCTAGTGGAGGTCGACCCGCCGCCACTTCAGGCGCCCGCGACCGAGGACCAGGTCCAGGTCACCCGCTACGAACCGGACCGGATCGTCGTCGAGACGGCCAGCGACACCGCCGGCCTCCTCGTGCTCTCAGAGATTGCCTACCCCGCCTGGCGCGCCACCGTCGACGGTCAGGACACCCCCATCCTCGTCGCCGACACCGCCCTGCGAGCCGTCGCCGTGCCCGCGGGTGCGCACAGGATCGAGCTGCGCTTCGCCTCGGCGGCGCTGACCTGGGGAACGGCCGTGACCGCGTCGACCGCGCTGGCCCTGATCATCATCCTGCGCAGGACCCGGCGATGAGCGCAGCGGACGCGGCCATCGCGGTGATCGCGAAGTCACCGGTTCCCGGCAGGGTCAAGACCCGCATGCAGCCGGCCCTCGATCCCACCGAGTCCGCCGACCTCGCCCGCCGGCTGCTGCTCGACGCGATCGACCAGGCGGCGGGCACGGGCGCGGATGTCTGGTGCTCGTACGCCGGCCCGCCCCAGCCGCTGCGGGCGCTGCTCCCCGACCTCCCGTTGCTCAAGCAGCGCGGCGCGGACCTCGCCGAGCGGCTCCTCGCGACCCAAGAGGACCTCTTCGCGGTCGGCTACACCAGCGTGATCCTGTTCGGCGGGGACTGCCCCACCGTAGGGACAGCCCCGCTACGCAAGGCGCTCGCCATGCTGCGCCGCGACCCCTCACGGGCAGTGCTCGGGCCGGCGGCCGACGGCGGCTACACGCTCCTCGCGACCGCGAAGCCCACCCCGCACCTGTTCGACGGGGTCGAGATGTCGACGGACCGAGTGCTGCGCGACACGCTCGACCGGGCGGCGCGCGCCGGTACACCGGTCACGCTGCTCGACGTCCGCCACGACCTCGACACCGCCAGCGACCTCGTCGCGGCGCTACGCGCTGGCCAGCTCGACGCCGCGCCGCGGACCCGGGTGGTCGCCGAGCGGCTCACCGCCGTATCAAGAACCGCGTGCCCACGCGCCGATGCGGGTATCCAATCCGTATGAACGAAAGCTTCCGCCTGGGGAACATCGCTGGTGTACGCGTGGGCATCAACTGGAGCGTTCTGGTGATCGTCGTCCTGCTGGCCCTCGGGCTGTCGGGATCGCGGTTCCCGTTCGAGTTCCCAGGCAGGACGCCGAACGCCTATCTCGCCGCCGGGGTCGCGTCCGCGGTCGTCTTCCTGCTCTCCATCCTGGCGCATGAGGTCGCTCACGCCGTCGTCGCGAGGCGCAACGGCGTGGGCGTCGAGGGCATCACGCTGTGGCTGTTCGGCGGCGTCGCCCGCTTGCGGGGCGAGGCGCGCGACCCGGGCGCCGACCTGCGCATCGCCGGCGTCGGGCCGTTGGTCAGCGTCGTGCTGGGCGTGGCGTTTCTCGGCCTCGCGGCACTGCTCGGCCTCGCGGGCCTCGATGGGCTCACCCTCGGCGTGCTGCGGTGGCTCGGCATGATCAACCTCGTCCTGGCGGTGTTCAACCTGGTGCCCGCGGCGCCGCTCGACGGCGGTCGAGTCCTGCGGGCGTTCCTGTGGCGGCGCCATGGGGATCGGCTGCGCGCCTCGGTGACCGCGGCCCGCGCTGGCCGGGTGTTCGGGTTCGCGCTGGTGGGGCTGGGCCTGCTGCAGGTCGCGATGTTCGCCGGGCTTACAGGACTGTGGTACGTGCTGATCGGCTGGTTCCTGATCAACGCCGCCCGGGGCGAGGAGGAGCACGCGCGGGTCCGCGAGGCGCTCGCCGACGTCCGCGTCCGCGACGTGATGTCGGCCAACCCGATGTCCGTGCCGGGGACGACCACCGTGGAGGACTTCCTCGAGGACTACGTCTTCCGCACGCGCTTCTCGGTCTTCCCGATCACCGACGGGTCGACCGCGCCGCCGAGCCTCGTCACGCTGCACCGGATCAAGCAGGTCCCGCGATCGGACCGCGCCCGCGTCACCGTCCGAGACGTCGCCTGCCCGCCAGGCGAGGTCGCGACCGCCCGCCCCGACGAGCCACTCGCCGATCTCATGCCCCGGATGTCCCAATGCGCCGATGGCCGGGCGCTCGTTGTGGAGGACGGCAAGGTCGTCGGGCTGGTCTCACCCACCGACGTCGCCCGCCGCCTTGAGCTCGCCGACCTCCGCGACTCCCGTGCCACCACGCACGTCTAGGCTGCGCGGCGCGCCACGGCGGTGAACGCGACCCGCACCGGCAACCACTTCATGGATATCCCGAGCTTCGCGACGGCGGGCAGGTCGAACAGCCGCAACACCTCACGCGCCTCCGCTCGCCGCCCCGGGCGGAGCCTGCGGTAGGCGCCGGCCAGGATGAACTGGGAGAGGAAGTCGGCCTGCCAGCGGCGGATCTTGTCCTCGGGCACGATGCCCGTGCGGACGGCGCGGTCGAAGATCTCATCGAAGACGCGGATGGTGTCCGGGTGCCACATCCCCGTGGTGAGCGCCGCGTCGTGGACGGTATACGCCGAGACGACGTGCGGGACACAGCACACCCCGTAGCGTGAGAACAGCCGGACCCACAGGTCCACGTCGATCGCGACCGCCATCGCCGGATCGAAGATGCCGGTCTTGTCGAGGGCGCGCCGGTGGATCACGATGCCGGGATGGCGGACGAACGACGAGTTGCGCAACAGGCGCCGTAGCGCCGCCGGGGGCTCGAGGTACCGCTCGCGATGAAACGCCTGCCTGCGCCGGCGCTTGCCCTCGGCGTCGACGACGTCGACGCCGAACAGCAGCACCGCGGGCCCGTCCCCCGCCCGCTCGAGGGCGTGGCACATGCGCGCACCGGCGCCCGGCAGCAGGTAGTCGTCGTCGTGGAGCTGGTGGATCCACTCGCCGCTGGCGAGGTCCATGGCGCGGTTGAGGTTGTCGGTGAGGGACAACGCCGGCGAGTTCCAGACGTACCGGTACCCACCCGGCCAGTCGGTGAGAAGCCGTTTGGCCAGCTCACCGGTCGTGCGCTGATCCGAGCCGTCCGACACCGTCACCTCGACGTGCTCGGACACCGCCGCGCATCCGGACAGCACGGAGATCAACGCCCGCTCGAACAGCTCAGGACGGTTCCGTGTCGGCATCGTGATCGACAGCAGTGCCACGCGCACCTCCCCCTTGGTGACGGCAAGCCCAGACTAGCCCGGTTGGGTCACTTCTGTGAAGTGGTTGTGCCTAAGATCCCGAAAGGTACTTGCCGACCAAGAGCTCGACCTGGCGGAGCTTTTCGGGGGGGATCACGCTCGGGTGGGTGATGATCGCGGAGGCCAGCGCATGATGCGCCGGGCTGTCGAACCCCGCCCCGATGCGCGGCACGACTCGCCGGACGATCTCTTGCGCCAGCGCCGCGTTGGCCTGGAGCACCCTGACGACCATCTCCACGGTGACCGAGTCGTGGTCGGGGTGCCAGCAGTCGTAGTCGGTCACCAGCGCCAGCGTCGCGTACGCGATCTCGGCCTCGCGGGCGAGCTTGGCCTCGGGCAGCGCGGTCATGCCGATAAGGTCGTGGCCGCGGCGCCGGTTCTCCTCGCTCTCGGCGAGGGTCGAAAACTGGGGCCCTTCCATGCACACGAAGGTGCCGCCCTGGTGCACCGTCGCGCCGGCCTCGCGCGCCGCCCCGGCCAGCAGGTCCGAGAGCCGCCCGTCGTACGGCCGGTCGAACGCGACGTGGACCACCAGGCCGTCACCGAAGAAGGTCGCCGGGCGGATGCCCTTGGTCCGGTCGAAGATCTGATCGGGAATGGCGACATCGCCCGGCGCGTAGTCCTGCCGCAGGCTGCCCACCGCGCTGACCGAGATCAGGTAGCCGACGCCGAGCTGCTTGAACCCGTGGATGTTGGCGCGGCTGGGTATCTCGCTGGGCGTCAGGCGGTGGCCGATCCCGTGGCGTGGCAGGAAGGCGACCCGTTGCCCGCCGATCGCGCCGATCACATAGCGGTCGCTCGGCGCCCCGAACGGCGTGGAGAGCTCGACCCGCTCGAGCTCGTCGAGCCCCTCCATCGCGTACAGCCCGCTGCCGCCGATCACCCCGATATGCGCCCGTGTCATGGCGACGGCGCCGGAGCTTGGGGAGCGGTCCCCTCGATGATCCCTGTGCATCGCACGCGGACCAGGTCAGTCCATTCGGGATGGGTGAGCACCCAGAACCGCTCCTCGCGGATCGCCTCGACCACGTGGCCGGCCACGACCTCGGGATCGATGCCGCCCTCGAACCCGAGCTGAGCGGTCATCGGGGTCCGCACCAAGCCGGGGCACAGCACCGACACACCGATGCTCGGGCCAAGCTCGTGGAGCTCAAGCGCGAGCTGCTCGGACAGCGTGACGACCGCGTGCTTCGAGGCCCCGTACGCGCCGCCCCCCGCGAACGAGACCAGCCCCGCGAGCGAGGCGGTGTTCACGATGTGGGCGTCTCCCCCCTGCGCGAGCATGCGCGGCACGAACGCGCGGATGCCGTGGACCACGCCGAGGAGGTTGACGCCGAGGACCCAGTCCCAATCGGCGGCCGCCGTCTCCCAGACCGGCTGCCCGCCTCTCGCGGCGACGCCCGCGTTGTTGCACAGCAGGTGGACGGCGCCGAACGCCTCGTACGCGCGGTCGGCGAGCGCGTGCACCGACTCCTCGTCCGAGACGTCCGTGACCTGCGCGACCGCGGCCGGTCTCAGGGTCTCCCCGAGCTCGCGCACCGCCGCGCCGTCGATGTCCGCGAGCACGACCCGCATCCCCTCCCCCGCGAACCGGGCCGCGAGCGCCCGCCCGATGCCACTCGCCGCACCGGTGACCACGGCGACGCGCCCCTCGAGATCTCTCATCCGCGGCAGTTTGCCACGCCTACGAGACCGGGAGCGTGACGCGGTCGCCGGGGAAGAGCAGGACCTCGGCGGTGGAGCCGGGCTGGGCGACGCGCAGGGTGGGAGGTCCCTGGGGTAGGCGGGCTTCGATGCGGCGCCTGCCGGGCTCGGGGGGGCCGAGGGAGAAGAGCACGTAGTCGGGGCGTGCCCACAGCGGCGTGACGGGGGTCGGGTCGACGAACGACAGGTGCTCCCAGGTGTGCGCGAGCAGGAAGGGACTGATCCCGCTGGAGCGGTCCAGCGCGACGAGGACCGGCCCGCCCTGCCGGGCGTCGAAGTCGCGGAGCCGCTGCTCGAGGACGCCAAGGAAGTCGCGGTCGCCTGGCGAGCCGGGCCTGATCGCCATGTCGTAGGCCGACCCCGTCAGCGTTATCCCCGCGACCAGGACCACTGGCGCGAGCGCGATCAAGCCAGAGGCTGGCCGCGGGAGGCGGATCATCCGAGGCCCGAACGAGAGGGCGGCGAGCAGCAGGAGCAGCGCCGGCGTCTCGTAGCCGATCGCGCCGTACCACATCTCGTTGCCGGTGACCCTGATCACGGTCAGCGCGCCGACCAAGGCGGACAACGCGCACAGGACCGCCGCGCGTTGGCGGCCGAGGCGCCTGGAAACCACGAGCGAGCCGCAGATGCCCGCCACGGCGGCGACCCCGACCGCGATCTCGGTCCCGTTCGGGAGCTGGTTGCGCGTGCCCTTGCGGGCGAGCTGGAACGCGAGGTGGTCCCGGACGAGGTCGGAGTGCGCGAGCAGCCACACCGCCTCGGCCGTCCACGCCAGGGCGACCAGGCCGACGAGGGCGAGCTCGGCCCGGCTCTTCGGGCGCAGGTCCGCCCGCGACAACACCGCCGCCGCCGCCAGCGCGAGGGTGAGAATCAGCCCTCCGGGGTGCACGAGCACGGTGAGCGACACGACGGCCAGCGCGGTGAGCCAGCGTCGCGCCGTCGCGGCGAGAAGCGCACCGCCGACCAGCGCGAGGACGAGCGGCTCCATGCGCGCGATATTCGCCATGAGCACGACGCGGGGTGAGACCAACCAGACCGCGACCGCGCACGCCACCGCCACCCGCGCCCCGCCCAGCCGCACGCCGACGAGGTACATGGCGCCAGCGAACCCCACGGTCAGCGCAAGGCTGGATCCCCGCGCGACCTCCACTGTGTCGGGAAGGACGCCGTATGCGGCGCCAAGCATCACCGCGTACCCGTCGGGCATCCAGAAGATCCCCGCTGGGGCGTTGATCTCCGGCGTGACCAGCGTGAGATGGTTCGCGAAGCTCCGCGCGGGGGCCAGGAAATGCGCCTCGTCCGGCCAGGGCACCGGGTACCGCAGCCCCGCCATCACGTGCAGCGCGACGGCGGCGAGGACCCCCACCCCCAGCACCACAACAACCACCCTGTTCGGCGCTCCGCGCATCCGTGGAGCATAGATGTGTGCTGGATGTGCGCCATATATGGCGCACATCCAGCACACAAAGAAGCGGGACGCGCTGCCGGGGCGTCGGATGGGTGACCGACGCCCCAGCAGCGTCCCTTCCCTTCCCGTGGGAGGTCTTTTGGCGGGTGCCCCGGCGCCCGCTGGAGGTCCGAGACAACAGCCTGCCCGGCTCAGAGCCGGCTTACACCTGACGGGTGAAGTCGTTGCGGAGATGATACGCCATTCTTTCGCTTCCGTACCAAATTGCCCGGTTTATGAGGTGGCGATGGTGAGAGGTAACTCGACGTACCATGGACCCAGCCGCCCAGTCTTCGCGGGGTGGCTCCTTTGTGCTCGCTCGAGAGGGGCCGTCACGTGGTCGATCACCGCGCCCTGGCCGAGGCGCTCGCCGAGTTCGCGCGAAGCCTGCTGACCGACTACAGCATCTGGGACGTGCTCCAACAGCTTGGGGAGCGTGCCACCGAGCTCCTTCCGGTGGCGGGCGCGGGTGTGATGGTGCAGGGCGAGGATGGAAAGCTGCGGTTCGCCTCGGCGACGGACGGGCGGATCACGCTGATCGAGACGCTCCAGATCGAGCTGGGCGAAGGCCCGTGCCTGCTCGCCTTCCAGACTGGCCTCCCGATGCTGGTCCCCGACTTGGAGCAGGCGGGCCCGTTCCCGAAGTTCGCGAAGGTCGCGCTCGACCACGGGATGCGGGCCGTGTTCGCCTTCCCCATGACCGTGGGCAACGACCAGATCGGGGCGTTCAACCTCTACCGAGAGACCCCCGGCGTGCTCGACGACGAGCAGATCGCCGCGAGCCAGGATCTCGGCGACGCGGCCAGCGCGTTCGTCTGCAACCACCGGGCGCTCGATCAGGCAACGACCTTAGCGGGACAGCTGCAGTACGCGCTGGATGCCCGTGTGCTCGTGGAACAGGCCAAAGGAATGCTCGCCGAGCGTCTCGGTGTGGAGCCCAGCGACGCCTTCGAGCTGATGCGCGGGGTCGCGCGGCGCGCTCATCGCCCGGTGAGGGACATCGCGAGGGACATCCTGGCGGGTAAGTTCCCCGTCGACTAGCGACCCAGGATCCCGGTCCAGCTCGAACCACACACACTTGCCCTCGCCGTTCGGCTCCCACCCCCAGCGCGAGGCGAACGTGAGGACTAGGTACAACCCCCGCCCATGTTCCTGAGTCAGGGTCCGCGGGCGTGGCACGGGAACACGCGCGCTGCCATCGCGGACCTCGATGCGGACCGCGTCGGCGCGGACCGCCATACGCAGCTCAAAGGCTCCTCTTGCATGGAGGATGGCATTGGTCACCACCTCGGACGTCAGCAAGACCGCCAGCTCGCAGGTCCGGCCCGGCACGATGCCTGCCAGCCGCTCGGCGACGAGGTGCCGCGCGGCTCGTACATCAGCGGGGGCACCGTGGTATTTCGTGTAGATCTCTCGCAACATGTCGCCTACCCGGGGTCTTGGGGTGTGGCTCCTATGGAAGCACCGTTGATGCGCTACTGATCATCCCCTCGGCGTCACGGTACCGAACGGATGCATGCCCGAAACATCTTGCCGCTGCCCAAAGAAGAGATTGACACTAAGCTGGGAGAACGTCACGGGCTAGCAAATCGGACGGAGGCGCGGTGAACTCGCCGGAGTTGCAATGGTTCGAGACGCGCGTTGCCGATGCCGTGGCGCGAATGGGCGATCTGGAACAACGGACCCCTGACTCTCACACGCTCGATTATGCCGTGCTCCTCGAGGAGCTCCGCACGGCGATGGAAGAGCTCCAGGTCGCGAACGAGGAGCTACGGGCACAATCCGACGAGCTGCAGTCCGCCCGCCGCGTCATCGAGCTCGACCGACTGCGCTACCGGGACCTGTTCTTGGCGGCGCCGGACGCGTGCCTGGTCACCGATGCGCTGGGCGTGATCCAGGAGGCGAACCCTGAGGCCGCCACGCTATTGGGCCTCGCCCCGGACGCGCTCCGGGGTCGACCGCTCGCGCTCCACGTGGCGCCGTCCGGGCGGCAGGCGTTTCGCCGCGAGCTGGACACGTTGAAGGACGCGGCAGGAGTCCAGCAGCTGACGATCAGGTTGCGCCCGATGGGTCCCCCTGGACGCGAGACGGCGCGAGAGGTCGCCACCAGCGTGCGAGCGTTCGCGTCGCATTACGGATCGGTAGAGCTGTGCTGGACGCTCCGCGACGCCGAGGAGCCAAGGCAAGAGGCTGCGCGGTGGCGCGAGCTCGAGGCGGGCCTGGACGGCGGAACCTATCCCGATCGCCTCAGCGACGCGACCACGCTGGCGGCAACCATCGCGGAGTGGTGGAGGGAAGCGACGCACGGGATCGTCATGGTCCCGGACGCCCATGGGGACCTGCACGCGATCACGCCGAGCGAGGTGCCGATGCTCGTGTTCGAGCGCCTGCAGCGGCGGCTTGGCGAAGGCCCCGCCCTCGATGCCTATCGCGAGGGCCGAGCGGTGGAGATCCCGGACCTCGCGAGTGACCCGCGCTACCCGCGGTTCGGCCCCGCGGCGGTGATGGCGGGGATCACCGTTGTGCGTGCCTACCCGCTGTTCGGCAACGCCAGCGAGCACCCTATCGGCGTGCTCGTCCTGACCGACACGCAGGCTGGCGAGATCTCAGAGCAGCTCCTGAGGGGTGCCGCTCTGATCGCCGAGGTCGCGTTCACGTTGACGGAGCAGGCGCGCGCCGTCACCGAGGCGACCGAGGTGGCGGCGCAGCTCCAGTTCGCGCTCGACAGCCGGGTCAAGATCGAGCAGGCGAAGGGCAAGCTCGCTGAGCGGCTGCGCTGCAAGCCGGACCAGGCGTTCCAGGTGATGCGCCGGTACGCCCGCAGCCATAACCTGCGCCTCCACGACTTCGCCGCCCGCTTCGTCGACAACGAGATCACCCTCGACGCCCGGGACATCTAGTCGGTAGGTCGCTCCTCCGCCATCGTGAGGATGACGCCGAGCGCCTCGCCAGTGCCGCGCACCAGGCCATGGCATCGCACGTGGCAGCGGAACTCCTGCCCCTTCCGGTTGTGCGCGTCGAGCACGAGGTAATGAGCGGTCGAAGGCGCGGCCAGGCACCTATTGATCGGGCTGGCGAGGCGCTCGACGGGCAATCCGATGTCGAACGAGAGGGGGTGCGCGCCGATCGCCTCGTCGGGCGGAGGCCCCAGAGGTCCTCGCTCATCGCGTTCCACGCCTGGACCCGCAGGTCGCGGTCGACCACGATGATCCCGCCGCCGAGGCTGGGGAGGACCGACTCGAGGGAATCGTTCACCTCGTCAAGCTCACGGGCCTGCCGGGCGAGGGCCTCGTTCGTCACCTGCAGCTCGTCGTTGGTCGACTGCAGCTCCTCGTACGCGCTTTCCAGCTCGCTGTTCGCGTGCTCCAGCTCGTCCTGCAGCTTCCGGTACGTCGTGGGCGGCGACACGAGCGGTGTGAGCGCCTCGCCGCTTGACAAGCCTGCCCCTTTCGTCTTCAGTCTCGGCAGGCACGCACGCAGTTGAAACGAACCTGGTTGGGTGCGTGTAGTATCCCGCTTTACAACAAGGACGCGCCCGGGCCCTGCGTCTCTCCTTGTGGCCCCTGACGGTAATACGTTGCGCACCGAGGGCGGCACTGCGCCGCGCTCGCAAGGCGTGTCGAGCGCGCATAGCCGGAGGCTATGTAAGCGAGGCACAACGCCGCGAGCGGGGATGCAGGGTCGCCCGAATGCCAACGGATTCCCGGAAGGGGACACTTAGCTGGGCGTTCCCGTCCGTGACCCCGCGGGGCCGCTCTCGCTGTGGAGCCGCAGGCCCTTACCCCGGGCTCGAGGCTTGCACGGCGAAGGGGTCACGAATGGGGGCTGACCGTCCCGTTGACCGGGGCGAGGCCGCGGCAGCCGCATTGGCGGCGCTTGCCGAGCACGTCGCCGCTGGCGACCGCATCGACGTACTGCTGGACCGGACGTGCACGCTGCTGGTCAACGTGCTGCCGGTCGTGGTCGCGAGCATCACGCTGCTGAGCGAGGACATGAAGGCGGTGGTGGTAGCGGCGTCGCCCGGCGACGAGCCGCGGCTCGCGACCTTCCGCCAGTTCGAGCACGGCGACGGTCCCGGCATCGAAGCGATACGCGCCGGCCAGCCGATCGCCGAAGCGGACGTGCAAGAGCGCGCGGGTGGCCGGTGGCCGCGGTGGGTGGCCGACGGGTTCGGGCCCAAGATCGGCGCGCTCGTCGCGGTGCCCGTGCGGCGGGGCGACCGCATCGCCGGGCTGCTCAGCCTTGGCTGGGACGAGCCCGGCCAACCCGACGAGGACGAGGTCGAGCTCGCGACCCACGTGTCCACCGTCGTGATCAGCCACGCGCTGGTGCTCGGCGAGGCGGACGCGGCGCACGTCCTGGTCGACCAGCTGGAGCACGCGTTGCAGAGCCGCGTCGTCGTCGAGCAGGCCAAGGGCGTGCTCGCCGAACGCCTGGGCGTCGAGATCGCCGAGGCCTACCGGCTCCTCCGGTTCCACGCCCGCTCCCGCCGCACCCGGGTGCACGTGATCGCGGAGCAGGTCGTCACGGGGGAGCTGTCGATCGGCCGCGAAGACTGAGTTAGTGTGCTGGATACGCGACGTATACGTCGCGTATCCAGCACACTATTAGGCGATGACCGATGGCGCGCGGATGGTGCGGCTGGGCAGGGCGGAGCGCACCCTTATCCGGGTCCGGTGGGCCGGCGTAGTCTTCGCCGCCGTCCAGATCCTGACCTACTACCTGCCCTACCCCGACGGGGTGATGCGGTTCGCGGCCTGCTTGGTGCTCCTGTTGGCGGTCGGCAATACCGCGATCCGGCTCACCCTGGGGAGGGTCTCCACGCCCACTCATGCCAAGGCGCTCGCGGTCGCCGGGCTGGCGCTCGACGTCGTGGTGGTCATGGGCCTTGTCTTCGTGTACACGTTCGACCTGGACACGGCGATATGGGCCGCGGTCTACGTGCTGCCGTTAGAAGGCGCGATCAAGTTCCAGCTCGCCGGCTCGTTCTGGACGATGGCGATCGCCACCGTGGTGTACTCCGCCCGGGAGGTCTTCGGCGCCCTCGCCTACGGCAACCCGTTCCTGGCCACCTCGATCTCGTTCCGTATGGGCGTGGGGTTCATCATCGCGGGCGTCGCCGGGGCGATGGCCAGCAGCCTGCTGAGAGAGCGGAACGAGCTGGAGGTGGCGAAGGCCGAGCTGGAGCGGGCCGGGGAGATCAAGGACGACTTCCTGGCCATGACGAACCACGAGCTGCGAACCCCGCTCACCACGATCCTTGGCTACACGGCGATGCTGCAACGCCGCTGGTCGACGCTGGAAGACGGGTACAAGCGCGACGCGGTCACCGCGATCGCGGAGCAGTCCGAGCGCCTCCGCGACCTCGTCGAGGACCTCCTCACGATCTCGTCGGCACAGGCGGGAGCGCTGCAGATCGAGGTCGAGCCGGTGGCCCTCGCCACCGTTCTGAACGACACGATCGGGCTGCTGCCCGCCGCCGACGTCGAAAACGCGTGCTCGGACAGCCTTTGGGTGCTCGCCGACCGCCGCCGCTTGGGGCAGATCCTGTCGAACTACTTGTCGAACGCCCGCAAGTACGGTGCCGCGCCGTTCGCCATCGAGGCGTACGAAGAGGCCAGCTCGGTCGTGCTGAAGGTGGTCGACAGCGGCCCGGGCGTCCCTGAGGGCTTCGTGCCTCGCCTCTTCGAGAAGTTCAGCCAGGCCAGCGTCGGAGCTTCACGCACCGCCGAGGGCACGGGTCTCGGTCTCGCGATCGTCCGCCAGCTCGCCGAGGCGCAGGGCGGCGAGGCTTGGTACGAGCCGGGCACGCCTCAGGGTTCGCGGTTCTGCCTGCGGCTGGCCGCCCCGCCCCCGGACCTAATGGCCAGGGTTCGGCACGTATACGTGCCGAACCCTGGCCATTAGCCGATCAGGACGCCCAGGCCGTAGGTGGTCGCCGCCGCGGCAGCTCCGATGCAGAGCTGGCGGAGACCGCTGGTCAGCAGCGCTCCACCGGTGAGAATCCCGACGGTCGCCCCCGCGGCGAACAGGGCGGCGGCGGTCAGGACGATCGCGCTCTCCAGCTGTTGCGCGCCGGTCGACAGCAGGTAAGGCGCCACGGGCACGAACGCGCCGAGGGCGAACGCGCCGAAGCTGTACAGCGCCGCCGCCCATGCCGCGCCGACTACCTCGGCCTCGGCGGGATGCATCTCACCGTGGTGGCGCAGGAGCGCGGCCGCGAGGTGCTCGGCCTCCTCGTCGGGCATCCCCGACGACCGCAGCAGCCTGGTGAGCTCGTCCAGGTCCCCACTCGCCAGCGCCGCCAGCACGGCCGGGTCGACCTCTCCCGAGCCGCTCGCGAGAAGCTCGCGCTGGGACCGCACGGACACGTACTCGCCCGCCGCCATCGACAGCGCACCCGCGAGGAGCCCGGCCATCCCCGCGACCAGCACGACCTCCGGGCGCGCGCGGGCGCCGGCCATGCCGAGCACCAACGAGACGTTCGACACCAGGCCGTCGTTGATCCCGAAGACCGACGCGCGCAGCAGCCCCGAAGCGCGCATCCGGCGGCGCCGCGCGAGGCCTTCGACGATGCGTGCGTGGATCCGCTCCTCGGCGGCCATCGCCGCGGTCGCCTCACGGTCCTCCTCGTAGCTGCCATCCAGCTCCGCGCGTTGCACGACGGCCAGGACGAGGAGCGAGCTGACCCGCCGCGCCAGCCAGCCGAGCAGCCGCTCACGCACGCCCAGTGACGCGGGCGCGGTGTACGCGGCCTCGCCGAGCAGCTCGGCCCAGTGCTGGGCGTGCCGCTCCTCGGCGCGCGCCAAGGCGAGCAGGCTCTCACGCTCTTCCCCGCTCCGCCGGGACGCCAGCGCGCGGTACACCGCCGCCGCCTCACGCTCGCGGGCGAGCTGACGCCGGTAGCTGTTCCTCCTTAAGGGTGTCACGAGCCTACGGTGAAGGCCGGGCCGCCGAAACGGTCGACCATCGTGAACTCCTCGACGGGACGGCGCGACAGCTTGGTGATCTCCCTCTGCGGATAGCCGAGCGCGATCAGCGCGGCCAGGGCGTACCCGTCCGGAAGCCCGATCAGCTCGCGCACCGCGGGCTCCTGGCGTACCAGCACCGAGGTCATGACGCCGCCGAGCCCCTCGTTGCGGGCGGCGAGCAAGAGATTGTGCCCGAAGGGGTAGATCGACGCGCCGCCCACGATGCTCTGCCGGTCGAGGCCGTTGTCCACGCAGGCGAGCACGCCGAGCTCGCCGCACAGCAGCAGCAGGACGGGCGCGACGTCGAGGTGATCGACGAAGGAGTTCGGCGCGGGCGTTTCCCTCGCCCGCTCGAGGTCGACCGCCGGCCCCGATGCGTCGACAGCATCGAGGCCCTCCTCCCCAGCTCCTGCTGGGGGCCCCGGCCAACGCCCGTGCTCACGTGGCGCGAACGGGACCAACCCCTGTGAGGCGTGCGCCATGTACTCACGCCATCCCAGCTGGGAGAGGTCGCGGATCCGCCGCCGGAGCGCGGGATCCTTCACGACGACCACCCGCCATCCCTGGCGATTCCCTCCGCTCGGGGCGAACCGGGCATGGTCGAGCATCCGGTACAGCACGCCGTCGGGCACGGGCGTCTCACGAAACGCTCGCGTCGCCGGCGTCGTCCGCATGACCTCGTACAGCTCCATCTCGCGGCCCTCCCACAATCACGGCCTCACGGGTCGGGGGCGAGCGTAGCGAATGCGGCCCGGGAGGCCGCCGGAGCCCGCCGCCGGCCCTTTCCTGCAC